>Ga0079225_10001721_pt1 | contig 12426 bp, 8 predicted proteins | sample Poulit2012_FD_76344 | JGI IMG/M metagenome (GOLD analysis project Ga0079225, IMG submission 76344) | Agricultural soil microbial communities from Georgia to study Nitrogen management - Poultry litter 2012 | ecosystem: Environmental > Terrestrial > Soil > Agricultural land | place: USA: Georgia...
GAGTCCCCGTCCGGATCAATCCCGTAAGTCTGAACCGGTATGCGGATGCGCTCCCCGGAGAAAGCCCGAGCATTATCGTCCTCGGGCTCCGGAGCCGAGTTGGAGCCCTCGGCCTTGGCCTGCACATTGATGGTGATGCGTGCTGAATCCGGCCGCCCGTTCTCGTCGGTGATCGAATAGATCGCGCGGTATGTGCCAGGCTCGTCCGGAGCCTTGTAGCGCACCATGTCACCCGCGGTGAACATCAGCCCCTTCTCGGGCTCTTCCTTCAGCTCGTCATCGAGGCTGAAGTCCAGCCCGTTGGGGTGAGAGTCATTGGCCAGCACCGGGATGGTCACGTGGTCCCCGGCCCGCACTCGTGCGGTGTCCGACTTGGCTACGGGCGCCTCATATTCGCCGTCGCCCTCCATCGGCAGCACCTGCACTTCACCCACAGAGCTGGCTGTCCCGTTGGAGACCGTGTACTCGATCGTCACCGGCTCGGTCAGTGCCCGGTCGGAGCTGATCCGCAAAATTCGGTGATGCATGATCCCCACGTGCAGCCCATGCCCCTGGGGAACGTCGATCCCCTGCACCGCCAGCACGCCACCGGCCGGATCCTCATCGTTCTCCAGCACATCGGTCAGCACCGTCCCACCCGGAGGCAGCAGCGCCGTATCCCGTACTGCCACCGGGGCCGCATCCTCAGCTTCCTTGACCTGGATGCGCACCAGCCCCATGTCCGAGAGGCCGTCGTCATCGGCCACCACATACGTCGTGTAGTAGTCCCCGGCCGAATCCGCGGTGAAGGAGAAGGTTTTGCCATCGGCGTTCAGCTGCGTCTTGGCGCCATCGGCCCCACCCACATTCGCCAACCGCAACGGACGGTCGTTGGGGTCTTTGTCGTTGGCGATCGGGTCGATCTCGATCGACTCACCAGCAAAGGCGGTCTCATAATCGAACACCGCCTCAGGAGGCTGCGCCGAATCCGGCAGCACCTCCACGTCGACCACGATTTCGGCGGTGTCTCGTCCATCACTGACCTCCACCCGCACCTGATGGATCCCAGGGTCCACCCCCGGATCAGTGATCGAAACCTTCCCATTCGGGTTGGCCACCACATCCATCCCGGCGGCATCGACCGCCTCGGTGATATAGATCTCATCACCATCGGGATCGAGCACATTGTCCAGCAGGTTCACGGTGGTCGAGGAGCCCTGGGTGACCGTGGCAGTGATCTCGCGCTGCTGCTCCGGGGCACTGTTTTCCTCGGCAGCGTGCACCGACAAGTCCACAGTGGCGGTATCGGTGCCGCCTCGGCCGTCATCGGCTGTGTACTCGAACGACGCGCTCCCACTGGCTCCATCAGCTACCCGGATCTGTAACGCGCGCCCACCCAGGATCGGCTCGATCTGGCCGAAGGAGTCTCCCACTTCATCGAAGGCAGACACCGTCAGAAGGTCACCGTCGGCATCGGAGTCGTTGTCCAACACCGGCAGCACCACCGTCTGCCCGGCCCGAACCCCGTAGGAGTCCGGTTTGGCCACCGGATCACGGTTCTCCCGTTCCCGATCCAGCTCGATCTCTTGCTCGGTGAGCTCCTCGGACTCCTCCTCTTCCTCCTTGGTCTCATCGGTGGGCGGGGTGTTCTGCTCCCAGTTGTTCACCAGAATCAGAGCATCCTCGATCATCCACGAATTCCCGGTGCTCAACTCGTTCAGCACCACATACCCGTGGTTCTCCCGGAACGTCAGTTCACCGCCGGTGGCCTCCGGTACCGGCAGCGCCTCCGGATCCCGGTCCCCGCACACCCGCAGATACGCCGACTGCTCCGAGGCCCAGGCGCTGTGCACACACCCCGAGGCCTGCACCGGCTGGGCCGGCTCACCGGGCGCCTCGGGGGCCTCCACCTGCGGATCGCCGCCATCCAAGGGCACCGTCACCAACGCATCAGAGGTGGCGAACGCCACCGCATACCCGCCACTGGAGGGTTCCTGTAACCGGGCACTGGCCCCGTCCACGCCCAGCCCGGACAGATCCACCGGATCCTGGTCCGGACGCGTCAACACCAGCGACTCGCCATCCGCATTCCACGTCAACGCCACGGGTTCATCACCCACCGCCGTCAACTGTGTCTCCCCTTGGGTGACCGCATCGTCCATCTCGGTCACGGTCGGATCGGACTGCTCGCCCGGATCGAACCGCAGCAACTCGCCCTTCTGGGCATTCAACCCATAAGCGGTGCCATCATCGGCGACCGCCTGCGCGGCCCCCTCGCCCAGCACCGCCTGCGGGTCTTCACTGGACTCCTCCAGGACGGCCAGCTGATCCAGGCCCAACACCCGCCAGGCGCCGGTCTTCTCGACCAACACCCCCAGCCTCTGCTCGCCCAGCTGCACATCGGATTCCCCCGGCAATGGCACCATCGGCCCCTGCACCGACACCGATGCCGGATCCACCCGCTGCAACCCGTTCGAAGCACGGTCGCGGATGAACACCACATCCCCGCGCTGCATCAGGTCCACATCCTGGCTCAGCGCCGCCAGGCTCGCATCGATCTCACCGATCGGATAATTCAGCCGGCCCACCAGCACCGACTCGTTATTGGAAACCCACACCCCGCCGTCGTTCATCTCCACATCGGCGGTGGCCACGCCCTCATAATTGATGCTCAAAGCCACCACGGCCCCGAGCACCAGGGACATCACCGTCGCACTGGCAACCGCACGCCTGCGTTTGCGCAATCGCGCCCGGATGCTCACACGTACCCCCTGTCGGTCTCTCCTCCGCCGAGTAGTCTAAGGCTCAAACGCTGCCGTTCCAACGGGTGGTTCTCCCCATCGGGGCTGCTCACTCGTCTGTGGACTCGGTAAGTGACCGGGCGTTGGTCTCGAGCAACTCCACGTCTCCGGGGACCACGATGCGCGAGGCGACGGCGTGTTCGACCAGGCGTGCGCGGCGATTCACGGCCAGCTGGCGGGGGCCGCCACGCAGGCCGCGGACTCCGTGCCGGGAGAGTTTGTCGCAGACGTTGTCGAGTTTGCGGTTGAACCGGGTGATCGCCCAGCCGAGGCGTTCGGCCGCCTGGGCGGAGGTGGGAATGTTGGCGGTGGATCCGCGCCCGCGCAGCACCGGTTCTGCCAGGGAGATGATCAGGAGCTTCTGCGTCTCGGTCAGCGTCACGGGCCCGATGGTGGTCTCGCCCACTTGGGCTCGTTGTGGGGCGGCTGCCTGGAAGTGTGGGGAGTCGCCGAGGATGCCAATCTCGTAGGTGGTGGGGCCGGCGGTGAACAGCACCGAGGTGTAGGCGAACACCAGGGGCAGGCGGGCGCCCGGGGCGAGCCAGGCCTGCATGTTGCCGTCGGCATCGGCGACGGTGGCGGACAGCCTGCTACCCACGTTCTCCAGCCACCACAGGTCATCGTGCCGGGAGATCGTCAGGAACCGGCGGTGCAGGTAGGGGTTGTCGTCGATCTCCAGGTCGCCCTCGCGGCCGATCAGGAACGCCTCGTCGGGGTTCACGTCGAACCACTCGCCGCAGAACTCCACCTGGACGGTCATGCCGGTCTCAACCACTACTCTCCCCTGCCGATCATGCGCAGCCGGTTGCCTTCTCATTATCCACCGAGATCTTCCGCGATTCGGCGTCGATACTCATCACTGTGACACACACGTGGTCGGAGACGTCGGTCAGTGTCACCGACGTGCGCTCGCCCACCGGTTGCATCCCGGCGGGCCCGCCGGAGTCGATCTCGTAGCCGAATTCCAGTTCCCGGTCGTACTCCGGGGCCTTCCAGGTGACTTTCACCCCGTCCTCGCTGCGGGTGAGGCTGACCCCGGTCACCGGTGGCGGCGGGGTGGATGCAGCGAAGGTCTCCGGAGGGGGTGCCGAGGGCGATGCCGTGGGTTCGGTGGTGCTCCCGGGGCCGTTCATCGCGCCGATCGCCATCACCACGACGACGGCGACCACCACCGCTGCCACGGCTGCGGTGATCAGTGCGGTGCGGCGGCGCCGGGAGCCCTGGCTCGGCGCGGATCCCGCCCCGGCGGCCGAGGGGGTTCCCGGTGGTGGGGGTGCTGGGGTGGCGCCGGATGAGCCCGCAGCCGCGCCGGCGGGAGCCGGCGCTCCTGTGCCCGGCGCAGCGCCGGTGCCTGATGCTGCGCCGGTGGCTGCGCCCGTGGGGGCCGCGGCGGATTGCCGGGTCTGTTCGCCGGGATCGATGATCGCCGGCCGATGGCGGGTGGGGCCGGCCTCCGGGGCGCTGGTGTTCGGGGAGATGGTGTTGATGGAGCGCACGCGGGTGCGCTGGTCCTCCCCCGCGCCGGTATCCTCCTCGGCGCCTCCGGCATCGGGGATGTCCAAGGGAGTCAGAGGCAGGTGTAGTTCGGTTTCCACCTGCTGCACGGCGCGGGCGAAGGAAGCCGCGGAGGAGAAGCGGGCACGTGGGTCCTTGGCCATGCCGCGGCGCAGGATCTCCTCGAGCGCCTCCGGTACGTCGTCGCGGCCGGTGGCAGGTACCGGGTTGCGTTCGATGCGGGTGATCAGGTCCAGGGCGGCGTTGGACTGCCCCGGCGCCTCGAACGGTGACCGGCCGGCGAGCAGGGTGTAGATGGTGGCGGCCAGCGCATACACGTCCGCCGCTGCACCGCGCGGGGCGTCCTCGATGAAGAATTCCGGTGCCGCCCAGGGGATGGACATACCGGCTTGGTCGGTGTCGTCGGTGGAACCGCCGGCCACCGAGATACCGAAGTCGGTCAGTGCCGGCCAGCCGTAGTCGGTGGTCAGCACGTTGGCGGGTTTGATGTCGCGGTGCAGGATGCCGGCCCGGTGGGCGGTCTCCACCGCACCGGCCAGGCGGACGGCGATGCGCAGGGCTTCGGCGACCCCGATGCGTTCCCGCCGGTACCGGGCGGACAGGTTCGGGCGGGGACAATACTCCATCACCAGGTACGGGCGCCCGTCCTCGGTGGTGGCTGCCTGGTAGATGGTCACGATCGAGGGGTGCGTGGACAGCTGGGCCATCAGGTTGGCCTCGCCGGCGAACTGTGCCCGCCCCTCGGGGGTGACGGCCTGGGCCAGCAGGGCCTTGACGGCCACCTTGCGGCGGGGCAGTTCCTGTTCGTACAGGAACACGTCGGCGAAGCCCCCGCTGCCCAACAGGTTCAGGTAGGTCAGCCCGGGAATCTGCGGGGGACTTGACGGTGGTCTGCGGCTCACCCCAGGCCCTGCCCGCTCTCGGTCAGGGACGCGCTGATGCCATCACCCAGATCGATGGTGGTGCCGCTGGGCACCGAGGCGCTCTCGCCGCCGTGCAGTCTCCGCGGGGCTGCACCCGGCTGGATCAGCAGGGTCCCGTTGGTGGAATTGAGGTCGGTCACGACGGCGCCGCTCCCCTCGGCGCGTATCTCCACGTGGGTACGGGAGATGTCTTGCTGAGGGCTGGGCACGGTCACCAGCCGGGGCTGCACGCCCGCGTCGAACCGTGCGGACTCGGGGGCGCGGCCGATCAGGATGGGTCGGTCCAGGGCGAAGAGGGCGCCGGTGGACAGGGCCAGGCTGAGCACCTGCTGTTCCGGTTCGTCGTACAGGTCGGCGGCGCCGGGCATGGCGCTCATCCCTCGCTGTGGCAGTTCGGAGACCATGATGGTCTCGCCGTCGTGGTCGCCGTCGATGTCCACATCGCCCGCTCCCTCCTGGGGGCGGATGGCATTCGGGGAGAGCACGGTCTCCTCGGGGAACTCCTCCCCCGGTCCCTGGTCCGCCAGGGGTGCGGCCGCCTTAGCCTCGTCCTGCTGAACGCCATCCTGTTGGACATGCTCCTGCTGGTCGTACTCCTGGTGCACATCCTCGGGGTGGACGGTGGCTTCCATGTGCGGGGCTTGGGTGGCCTCGGTGTGCAGCGTCTCCTCGGGCACCGCGGCCGGCTCGGCCGGTTCGGGAGGCCCGGCAGGGCCGGCAGATTCAGCGGGGCCAGCAGGCCCGGCGGCCTCGGCAGGTTCAGCGGCCTCCGCGGGTTCCGCAGGTTCGGCCGGCTCGGCGGGTTCGGCGGGCTCTTGAGCGGCCGGGGACCCGGTGCTGGTGAGGTTCCACGGCATCGAATCGATCACCTGCGATCCGCTGGAGTGCAACGCGCTGCCGGTGGTCTCGCCCGCCGGTTCCTGATCCGGGCCAGTGGGTAGAGAAGATTCGAATGCGGCCGGTTCGGGCTCACTCGGTTCCCCCGCGGTCACCGGTTCTCCGGGCGATTCGGCGGGCGCGGGTGTTTCCTCGGCCCCCGGCTCGGGCGATTCGGCAGAGGCTCCCTGCGCTTCAGCGGAAGCGCCCCCGGTGGCTCCCGGCGCTCCCGCGGAAGCGCCCACGGCCGCTTCCGGATCGGCCGCCTGCTGCAGCGAGGTGACGACGGCGGCTGTTTCCGGATTCGCACCGGTCCACTCCAGCTGGGCTGCTGCGACGATGCCGGCGGCGATGGGCCACCACGACTGGCCGGCCGCCCCGGCCGTGGTGATCGTGTAGGACGGTCCGATGAGCACACTTTCGCGCCAGGTGGCGATCCCGGAGGCGTCGACCTGATCCTGACCGCCGGTGACGGTCACCTCACCGCGTACCAGCACCCGCATCTGGTCCTGGTCGTGCTGCACCAGTGCGAAGGCCGGCAGTGCGCTGAATCCGCCGTCGGCGAGCACCTCGAGGCAGCCGCTGAGTCCGCCGCCGTCGAGCAGTTGCTGCCAGATGGCCTGCACCTTCTCGTGGCTGAAGTCAGGGTGCAGCAGTGCTGTTCCGTTGCTGGTGACCAGCGCGTTCCACTCTCCTGGGGCATAACGCGCGGGCAGCTCGTACGTGGTCACTGCCATGGCGATCCTTCCTCCGACCGGCCGTGCTCTCGCGGCACCGTGGTGGCCAGTGCCGCTACCTGTTCCTCGTCCTGCCGCGGCGAGGTGCGCGCGACGTCCGCGGTGCCGGCCAGATCGACCACCACCACGGACACATTGTCCGCCGCGCCGCCCGCGATCGCCTCGGCGAGGAGTTCCTCGGCCGCATCCGATGCCAGGTCGTGCCGGTGCAGGACACTGACGATCTGATCATGACTGAGTTCGCCGAGCAAGCCATCACTGCACAACAGCAGACGTTCGTCCGGCGCGGCGGCCAGCAACCAGAAATCCACCGCCGTATCCACCCCGGAATCGACCGCACGGGTAATCACGTGCCGTTGCGGGTGGATACCGGCCTGAGCCGGGGCGAGCATCCCTGCCTCGACCATCTCCTGGACCACCGAATGGTCCACGCTGACCTGGCTGAGCTCCTGGTGCGCCCAGCGGTACACACGGGAGTCACCCACGTTGAACACCAGCCAGTACGGGGCACCTTCGTGCACGGTGAGCACCACTCCGGCTGCGGTACTTCCCGCCGTCACCGAAGCTTCACCCGAATCGGCCAGGGTGGCGCGCAGCCGCTGCTGGGCCGTGCGTACGGCCTGCTGTACGTCCTGCCCGCGCACCTCCAGGTCCGGGTGCCAGGTGTCGGAGAACTCGGCAAAGGTCTGCACCACGATGTCCGAGGCCATCGCGCCGTGCACGTGACCACCCATCCCGTCCGCCACGAGGAACACCGGCGGCTGTGCCAATACCGCGTCTTCATTGGCGGGTCGGCGGCCACCGGCATCGGTGGCGGCTCCCCACGCTACTTGCACGCGCTGATTCCCTTCCAGGCGGGGTGAGGTTCCGACTGATCCTAGCGGGCACAAGCGCGTGCGTGAACCACACGCGTGCCCCGACGCGTCGCGCCCAGCGGGTTCGGCATTGCGTGCGCCGGCTCGATACCCGGGGGAACGAATCCACGTTCCCGGTGTCGAATGCATCGATTCAACAAGAGGGAACAGGCGGGGGAACAGGCGGAGGAACAGGCAGCGGAAGCGAGCCGAGCCCCTCACCAGATCGCCGGGAACACGCCCCAGTAGGCGGCGATCAGCAGCAACGCGGCCGAGCCGATGTGGCTGGCCCACCAGATGGTGGCCCCGCCCGCGCTCAGCATGCCGCGGCCGATGGTGCGCCATGCGTTCCACAGGGCCGCCACCGAGCGCACCCCGATCGCCACGGAGAAGATGCCCAGCGCGTGCAGCAGGATCCACCCGCCGTTGACCACCAACACGTCGGTGCGGTAATTGAAGGCCAGTTCGGCCACATAGCCCACGTAGGCGCCGAAGATCACCAGGATCGCCACGGTGCTCAGCGCCAGCGCGGCGCTCATCCGCGCCAGGGGTGGTGGCAGCGCGCGGGTGGGCCGACGCACCAGGCGGCTGACGGCCCATACGGCCGGCCCGAGCAGCACGAGGGCCAAGGAAGCCAGCAGGGTGATCACCAGCATGTCCCCGTTGGCGAACCAGCGGGGGTGATCCACCGGGGCAGCGCGGTAGGTCTGTTCGGGTTGGTCGCCGGCGATCCTGGGCTGGGCGAAGGCCGTCTTCGGTAAGCCCTGCGTCCAGCGGGCGAGCACATCCACCAGGTGGTCGGCCAGATGCCCGTCCACCCGGATGCCGTGATTGGCGCCCTTGAAATAGCGCACGGTGTACTGCTCATTGCCGGCGTGGGCCATGTCGTCCATGAGCGTAAGCGGGCCCTGGATGGTGGGCATGGCTTCGTCGTCGGTGCCGTAGATCATCAGCACCGGCTGGGTGAGCTGGCGTTGCCAGGGGGTGGGGTCGAAGTCCACGTACTCGAAGCCGCCTCCGGGCACGTCCGCCCCGAGACCGCGGGGGATGGCACGTAGCAGCGCCTGGGGTACGCCGACGTTGTGCAGGTAGGAGTTCGTGGCGAAGGCCACCTGTTGCCGGGGTGGCACGATCGGTGCCGACACCAGGATCACGAACGCCACGCCCGGTTCCTTCACCGCGGCGATGGGAGCGATCCAGGCCCCCTCGCTCTCGCCGTAGACGCCCACCTGGGTGGGGTCCACGCCGGACCAGTCGCGCAGGATGCGCCAGGAAACCAGGTAGTCCTCGGCCATGGCCGGATAGTTGCGGCTGGAGGTGCTGTAGGTGTCCATCCGTTTGGCCGGTACCAGCACGTACACCCCGGAACTGGCCAGGGCGGTGGCCTCCTCGTGGAAGTCCTCGTTGCTACCCGTGCCGGCACCGTGCATGTACAGCACGCCGGGGCGTTCTCCCGGTGCGTCGACCGGATAGGTCAGGGTGGCCTTGATGGTGGTGCCATCGAGCTCGACGTCGAAGGTCTTCTGGTCGATCTCGTAGGTGCCCACCGGGTCGGTGACCGCATCCGAGCCGATCGCAACATCAGAGGTTTGCGGGACGATGGTGCGGTCCAGTGGCTGCGGGGTCCAGCGCGGGCCGGCCAGAGTGCCGATGATGCCGAAGGCGATGACGATGACAAGGACCACCGCAAGCTTCCGGTATCTCACCGGTTCAGCGTAGCGGCCTCAGAAGCCCAGGCGTTGCAACTGCTTGGGATCGCGTTGCCAATCCTTGGCGACCTTGACGTGCAGGTCCAGGTAGACGGCGCAGCCCAGTAGTGCCTCGATGCTGTGCCTGGCACGGGTGCCCACCTCGCGCAGGCGTGCGCCCTTGGCGCCGATGACGATGGCTTTCTGGGACTGGCGTTCCACGAACAGCTGCACGTGAATGTCCAGCATGGGGCGCCCGTCCTTGGCGGGGCGTTCGCGCCGGCTCATCTCTTCCACGACCACGGCCAGGGAGTGCGGCAGCTCGTCGCGGACGCCTTCCAGGGCGGCTTCGCGCACCAGTTCGGCCACCATCTTCTCCTCCGGCTCGTCGGTGAGTTCGCCGTCGGGGTACAGCGGTGGGGAGACGGGCATATGCGAACGGAACACGCTGATGAGTTCCTCGAGCTGGTAGCCGGTGGTGGCCGAGACGGGCACGATATCGGCCCATTCGCCCAGTTGGTCCACGGCGATCAAGTGTTCGGCGAGCCGGCCGGGGCTGACGGTGTCGGCCTTGGTGACCACCGCGACCTTCGGGGTGCGGGAGGCGTGCACGGTCTCGGCGATGAACTTGTCGCCGGGGCCGATCTTCTCATCGGCGGGCAGGCACATGGCCACCGCGTCCACCTCGGCCAGGGTGGAGATGACCAGCTCGTTCAGGCGTTCCCCGAGCAGGGTGCGGGGGCGGTGCACCCCGGGGGTGTCCACGAGGACCAATTGCACGTCCTCACGGTGCACCACGCCCCGGATGGCGTGCCTGGTGGTCTGGGGTTTGCCGGAGGTGATCGCGACTTTCGTGCCCACCAAGGCGTTGGTCAGGGTGGATTTGCCCGCGTTGGGTCGTCCCACCACGCACACGAATCCCGAACGGTACTCCGGCTCGGTCATTGTTCCACCTCTTCATCGGTTGCGGCCATCTCGTGCCGGTCGCCGTGCTCCGGCTCTGCACCGGCCGCCCGGGCGCGCAGGGTGTGCAGACGTTTGCGGCGCCCCTGGAAGTCCCAGGCCTGCAGGCACAGCCCGTGGGTATGCACCTGGGAGCCCCGGATGGGAACCCGGCCCAGGGCCTTGGTGAGCAGCCCGGCGGCCGTGGTCACCTCGTCGTCGGCGATCTCCACGCCGAACAGTTCACCGAGCTCGTCCAGACCCAGGCGTGCGGGCACGATGTAGCTGCCGTCGGACATCTCACGCACGTCGTCCTCGCGGGGGTCGTGTTCATCGGTGAGCTCACCCACGAGTTCTTCGAGGATGTCCTCGATGGTGACCAGGCCGGCCACACCGCCGTACTCGTCCACGACGGCGGCGATGTGCACGTTGCCGGCGCGCATTTCGTCCAGGAGGTCATCGACCACCTTCGTCTCCGGCACGAACAGAGCCGGGCGCATGAACTGGTCCACGGTGGTGGTGCCTTGGCTGCTCTCGCCCACCATGTACGCCAGGGCGTCCTTGAGGTAGAGGATCCCGGCCAGTTCGTCCACCGACTCCCCCACCACGGGAATGCGGGAGAACCCGGACCGCACGAACAGGCGCATGGCTTTGACCACGGGTTCGCCGGCGGTGATGGTGACCATATCGGTACGGGGAACCATCACTTCGCGCACCCTGGTGGTGCCCAGTTCGAACACCGACTGCAGCATCTCGCGTTCGTCGTCGTCGATCTGATCGCGTTCGCTGACGCGGTCCACCATGTCCCGCAGGTTCTCGGTCTCGTCCTGCAGTTCCTCCACGGTGGTGGTGCCGCGGCGGCGGCCCAGCCGGCGCACGAAGGTCGCCAGCGGCTCCATCACGTACTGCACGGTGAGCACCAGCGGGCCCACCAGGGCCACGGTCTGTGCCGGCCGCCGGCGGGCGATGCGGCGCGGGAGGAGTTCCACCACGAAGGTGATCAGCGCGATCAGCACCGCCAGGGAGATCACCAGCACCAGCCACCACCGGTGCACCCAGGCGTTCAGGGCGGAGGTGAGGCAGATGGCGCTGGTGAGTTCGGCGGCCGAACGGGAGAAATTGGCGGCGCGGCGCGCCCGTACGGGGTACTCGGCGATCTGCTGCACGCGGGCGCCGCGGGCGTGCTGGGCGGCGTAGTCGGCGGCGGCAGAGCGGGTGAGCCAACCGATGGCTTCCTCGGCCGCGGTGAGCACGCCGGCGATCACCACGCCCACGAGGCTGAGCACCAGCAACACGGTGCCCACCGTGGGCGGGGTGGGGATCAGATCGGGAACCACGGCCGGGGTCATCGGGAGGCGAGGAAGGTCAGCAGAAGACGGCGTTGCAGGCCGAACATCTCCTTCTCCTCCTCGGGTTCGGCGTGGTCGTAGCCGAGCAGGTGCAGGATGCCGTGCGTGGTCAGCAACAGCATCTCCTCCTCGGCCGAGTGTCCGGCGCTGCGGGCCTGGTCCGCGGCGACCACGGGGCACACCACGATCGAGCCGAGGATGCCCTCCTCGCTCAGTTCACCGTCGACTCCGGGGCGCAGTTCGTCCATCGGGAAGGAGAGCACGTCGGTGGGGCCGTCCTCGTCCATCCACTGCACGTGCAGCTCGGTCATCACCTCGGTGTCGACGAACCGGATCTCCAGTTCGGCCTGTGGGTGCACCCCCATCGCATCGATGACGTGCCGTGCCAGAGCGGCGAATTCGGTCTCGTCCAGGCGGTAGCCGGATTCGTTGGTGACCTCGGTGCTCATCGCCGGCGTTCTCCTTGGCCGAAGCGACTGGGGCCACCGGTGGCGTGCTGCGGGTGCCGGGTCTCGTACTGGGCGTAGGCGTCGATGATGTCGGCCACCGGGCGGTGACGCACCACATCGGCGCTGGTCAGTTCGCAGAAGGCGACGTCGTCGATATCGGTGAGGATCTCCCGGACGATCTTCAGCCCGGAGGTGGCCCCGCCGGGCAGGTCCACCTGAGTGATGTCCCCGGTGACCACCACCTTGGAGTCGAAGCCCAGCCGGGTGAGGAACATTTTCATCTGTTCGGCCGAGGTGTTCTGTGCCTCGTCCA
>Ga0079225_10001722_pt1 | contig 12422 bp, 13 predicted proteins | sample Poulit2012_FD_76344 | JGI IMG/M metagenome (GOLD analysis project Ga0079225, IMG submission 76344) | Agricultural soil microbial communities from Georgia to study Nitrogen management - Poultry litter 2012 | ecosystem: Environmental > Terrestrial > Soil > Agricultural land | place: USA: Georgia...
GAATTTACAAAATATGCTATTTTACCATTGCTCCGCTCCCAGGAGCTCCTTTGGCAATTAGTTGAACAATTAAATGGTTGGGGAAAAGTGATATTGATGGGCGAACTAATTCCATTAACGTTTCAAAGAAAAATGTGGTTTTTAGAACAAACATGGGATGACAAAGCTAAAGGAGATGCAACGGCAATCCTATGCGCCGAAAAAGCAGAAATTGATATATTATTATATGAACCTGACATTGACTTACAAGTTTTCACACAAATAAGTCGATTGATGCAAATATTATTAACTCAATTAGATAGTGAATTTTTAATTGAATATTATCAAAAAGGAAGTATAGTTTTAAAACAATATATTTATCATGCTAAGAAACTCGATGATAGAGAACTTTTTCCAATGATAGAAAATTTTACTTTAAACTGTTCATCATGGGATACGGATGAGTTATCCGCTATAAAAGATGAATTATATATAAAGCAAAAATGAATTGACAAACAAAAACGATTGCGCTAATCCATTAGGGATTAACACAACCGTTTTTTGTTTATTTTAATAATCATCTTTTCGTACCGATCTTAATTCATCGACAAAGGCATGAATTTCTGCAGCACTTAAATAATCTTTTTTCATTATAAATTCATACATAAATTTAAGGTCATCATATTTGTCTAGATCATACCCTTTAGGATCAAAGACAATTTGATTTGCGACATCAAGTTTTTCTGACATTTTTTCTAGCATAAATTTTAAGTTATCTTCTGTTGGCTTATTTAAATCCATATTGTCACCTCATTTGGTTTATAAGTATAGAATAATTAACGAAAATAAACAAGGGAAATTTCTTTTAACCGTTAATATATGATAAAATAGATAAACAGTTAAACAGTAGATAAATATTTAACGGCCGGTTGTTAAAGGCGTTTAGGAGAATGTATGATGTTTTTAAAACGATTAGAAAGTGTCGGCTTTAAATCCTTTGCCGAAAGAATAAAAGTTGATTTTGTTCCGGGTGTTACCGCAATCGTCGGACCAAATGGTAGTGGAAAAAGTAATATTACCGATGCAATCCGTTGGGTGCTTGGGGAACAATCAGCCCGTTCATTACGTGGAACGAGAATGGAAGACATTATTTTCCAAGGTAGTGATACGAGAAATTCATTAAACGTAGCAGAAGTAACATTAATTCTCGATAATGCGGATAAAGCACTACCCGTTGATTATAACGAGGTAAGTGTAACACGCCGCGTTTATCGCTCAGGCTCTAGTGAATTTTTTATTAATAAACAACCATGCCGTTTAAAAGATATTATCGACTTATTTTTAGATTCCGGATTAGGGAAAGAAGCTTTTTCAATTATTGGACAGGGCCAAGTTGAAGAAATTTTAAGTTCAAAAGCGGAAGAACGTCGAACGATTTTTGAAGAAGCTGCCGGTGTACTTAAATATAAACAGCGTAAACAAGAAGCAGAGTATAAGTTAGCTGAAACAGATGAAAATTTGTATCGAATTAACGATATTATTTATGAAATTGAACAACAAATTGAACCCTTAGAACAACAAGCGAAAACAGCAGAAAAATATTTACAAAAACGTGAGCAATTAAAATCTTACGAAATATCTTTACTCATAACAGAAATTGCCGAATTGCATACGAAATGGCAAAATCTTTTAAATGAGTTAGAAATAGAAAAAGATGTCGCTCTTGCTTTAAAAACTGATATTCAAAAACGAAGTGCTAAATTAGAAACTGACCGTTATCAATTACATGAGCTCGATCAAACCGTTGAATCGTTACAAGAACAATTACTTCATGCAACGAAAACATTAGAGCAATTAGATGGGCAGCGGCAAGTAAATGTTGAACGCGCAAAACATTTTGCAGCGAATAAAACAAATTTAGAAAAACAACTTCAAGCCGCAGAGGAACAATTATCTATTTATGAAAAGGAATATTTTGCTGAACAACAAAAATTAGCAAAGATGAAACGTGCTAATGATCAATTGTTAGCAGAAAAAAAAGCTTTAGAACATAAACTGTTAACCGGCGAAGATGAGCTTACTTATAAAATAGAGCAATTAAAAGCTGAATATATTGATTTATTAAGTGAACAAGCAGCAAAGCGAAATGAAAAACAGTCGGTTGCGGAACAGGAACAAAAATTATTATTACAAACTAATCGACAAGCGACGGAATATGAAAAGCTTGTTGCGAAAGTGAATAATTATGAAGAACGAGTAAATAAGACGAAGGAAACCTTTGCAAAGGAAGCAGATAAATTATCTACTTTAGAACAATCCATCGAACAAAAACACCAACAATTGAATGAATATGACCAATCAATCGAAGCGAAAAAGCATAAACTAAATGAAGGATACCGTATATTAGCAAAAGAAAAGTCGCGACGTGATATGTTACAAGAAATGAAAGAAGATTACCAAGGCTTTTTCTATGGGGTCAAAGCTATTTTGCAAGCGAATGAACAAGGAAAAGTAATGAATATTATCGGACCTGTTGTGCAATTAATCGATGTTCCTAAACAGTTTATCGTCGCAATAGAAACTGTTTTAGGGGCTCAAGCACAACATATCGTCGTACAAAACGATGAAGCGGCTCGCCAAGCGATTAATTGGTTAAGGGATACGAATAATGGCCGAGCAACCTTTTTACCATTAAATACGATTAAACAACGATTTATTCCTAATGAATTATTTAAAACTTTACAAACCTATGATGGTTTTATCGATATTGCCGCTAATGTTGTGACGACTAATAAAGCATATAAGCCTGTTGTTGAACATTTAATGGGTCATATTATACTTGCAAAAAATTTAAAATATGCTAACGAAATCGCTCGGCTCGTGAATTATCGCTATCGGATCGTCACCCTCGAAGGTGATGTCGTTAATCCAGGTGGTTCGATGACGGGTGGGGCAAAGCAACGGAAAAATCAATCATTATTTACGCGGGATCAAGATTTAAAAAATAGTATTGCTAAAGTTAATGATTATGAACAACGAATAGAAATCTTTGAACAAAGTATTCATAAAGAACAAATAATAATCGATCAATTAAAACAATCGATTGAACAAAAGAAACGAGCATTAAATGAACAACAAAACCTTTTCAACGACGTAGAGAAACAATATCGTGATATTCAAATGACTTATAATGTCACAAAGGAAAACTTACAACTTTTTCATGCTGATTTAGATCATTCAGCTAATGAACAAGCTGAGCTAAAGGATCGTAAAGAAAAGTTAGAGAAGACTTTAATAGACATTAAACAACAACTTGAATCGATTGATAAGCAAGTGAAGGATTTGACAGATAAGCAAAAAACCTTTAAACAACATGAGCAAACATTACAAGAAAACATTCATCAGTACGACATTAAACTTGCTGAACAAGAAGAACGGTATAAAAACCAACGGGAAAAATGTCACTCCATTCATGAACGATTAACCGATGAGCGAGAACATATCGCACAACTTAAAACGAATTTAGCTGAACTTGCTCAATCACAACTGAGTGACGAAGAGCAAAAACAATTACTTGAACATATTCAAAAGAAACGCCAATTTATTGATGAACAAACAAACAACATACAACATTTACGAACAAAACGAGTCGAGCAAATGCAAGCGATTGAATTTGAAGAAAGAGAATTAAAAGAAGAACAAAAAAAACATGAAAAGCTCAACCGTTCGATACAAGAAAAAGAAGTAAAGGCTACACGTTACGATGTCGCCTTAGAAAACAAGTTATCACATTTACAAACGGAATATAAAATTACCTTTGAACGAGCGAGTGAACATTATGAACGTACGGAAAATATTACTGAATCGAAAAAGATTGTTAATGACATAAAACGGGCGATTGAACAGCTCGGGACGGTTAATTTAGGGGCGATTGATGAATATAAACGGATTACAGAACGGTACGAATTTTTAACCGAACAAAAGGACGATTTAGTCGAAGCGAAGCAATCATTGTTTGACTTAATTGCTGATATGGACGAAGAAATGAAAAAAAGATTTTCAACGACGTTTGAGCAAATTAAACAGGAATTTGCAGTCGTTTTTAAAGAGTTATTTGCTGGCGGTCGAGCTGAGTTACAATTAACCGATCCGAAAAATATGTTAGATACAGGTATTGAAATTGTCGCGCAACCACCTGGGAAAAAATTGCAACATTTAGGGTTGTTATCCGGCGGAGAGCGTGCATTAACAGCTATTGCTTTATTGTTCGCTATTTTACGAGTAAGACCTGTACCCTTTTGTGTGCTTGATGAAGTTGAAGCGGCCCTTGATGAAGCAAACGTCGTCAGGTTCGCTAAATATTTAAAAATGCATAGTAAAGATACACAATTTATCGTCATTACTCACCGAAAGGGAACGATGGAAGAAGCGGATGTTTTATACGGTGTGACGATGCAAGAGTCGGGGGTTTCAAGACTCGTATCGGTACGTTTAGAAGATACGAAGAATTTAGTAAAATCATAAGAGAAAGGAACATAAGGATGAATTTTTTTCAACGACTTAAAAATCGTTTTTCAAAAAACGAAAATGAAGCAACGACTGAAAGTTATAAAGAAGGTATGGAAAAAACACGACAAACGTTTACGAGTCGGATTAATGATTTAATTGCCCGTTATCGAACGGTTGATGAAGATTTTTTTGAAGAATTAGAAGAAGTATTAATCATGGCCGATGTTGGCGTTATGACAGTAATGGATTTAATTGATGAATTAAAAATGGAAGTGAAGCGACAAAATATTAAAGACCCACAAGAAGTACAAAATGTCATTTCCGAAAAACTCGTTGACATATACTATGGTGATGATGATGAATCCTTACAGCATTTATCCCTTAATGATGATGGTTTATCAATTATTCTCGTCGTTGGTGTAAATGGTGTTGGTAAAACAACATCTATTGGAAAGTTAGCCCATCAACTGAAACAAGAAGGTAAACATGTGATGCTAGCCGCTGGGGATACGTTTCGGGCCGGGGCCATTGAACAATTAGAAGTTTGGGGCGAACGAGCTGAGGTTGAAGTGATTAAACAATCGGAAGGTAGTGACCCCGCAGCCGTTATATTCGACGGAATAAAAGCAGCGAAAGCCAGGGATGCTGATGTTTTAATTTGTGATACAGCAGGTAGACTTCAAAATAAAGTTAACTTAATGAATGAACTAGCGAAAATTAATCGGGTCATTCAACGGGAAGTCCCAGGAGCACCCCATGAGGTTTTACTCGTTTTAGATGCAACAACGGGACAAAATGCTTTAAGCCAGGCAAAAACTTTTTCCGAAGCGACCGATGTATCTGGAATTGTTTTAACGAAGCTAGATGGTACAGCTAAAGGTGGAATTGTTTTGGCGATTCGCCATGAATTACAATTACCTGTAAAATTTGTCGGACTCGGTGAGCAAATTGATGATCTGAAATCCTTTGATCCATATGCCTTCGTTTATGGATTGTTTGCTGATATGATATCAGATGATGATTTTTCAGCTTCTTGACAGTGAGCGACTGAATCCGTATGATAAATGTAAAGTATTTGTACTTAACAAAAGGTGATGTTTATGTTAGAAAAAACAGTGCGCTTAAATAGGTTGTTTGATGTTTACCAACCATTACTAACCGCTAAACAAAGGGAATATATGACATTGTATTATTTAGAAGACTTTTCGTTAGCGGAAATAGCGCATCAAGCTAATGTTACTCGTCAAGCAGTTTACGATAATTTAAAACGAACAGAGCAGTCGTTAGAAAATTATGAAGAGAAGTTGAAAGTTTATAGAAATTTTCAACAACGGATTAAACTGTTAAAGAAGTTAGAACATTTAATTGCTAACGATGCGAGAAAAGATGAACAATTAAACGTCATTTATCAAATAAAAGATTTAAGTTAGGAGGACACCTTCTATGGCATTTGAAGGATTGGCCGATCGTTTACAACAAACGATTAAAAAACTTACGGGAAAAGGAAAAGTGAGCGAACAAGATGTTAACACAATGGCACGAGAAATTCGTTTAGCCTTACTTGAAGCTGACGTTAACTTTAAAGTTGTTCGCGATTTTATCAATCGTGTAAAAGAGCGCGCAGTTGGTCAAGAAGTGATGGAAAGTTTAACTCCTGGTCAACAAGTCGTCAAAGTCGTTAAAGACGAACTAGCGCAATTAATGGGTGGGGAACAGAGTAAAATAGCTGTCGCTGACCGTCCACCAACTGTCATTATGATGGTTGGGTTACAAGGGGCTGGTAAAACGACAACGACTGGGAAATTAGCTAATTTATTACGTAAACAATATAATCGTTCGCCACTACTCGTTGCTTGTGACGTTTATCGTCCAGCAGCTGTTGATCAATTACAACGTTTAGGAAAACAATTAAATATGCCAGTTTTTGAAAAAGGTACCGAGGAAAATCCCGTCGATATTGCTAAAGAAGCGATTGAATTTGCGAAAGAGGAACACCATGATTATGTTATCGTCGATACAGCAGGTCGTCTACATGTCGATGCTAATTTAATGGATGAATTATCTGCTATTAAAGATGAAGTGAAACCGGATGAAATATTTCTCGTCGTTGATGCGATGACTGGTCAAGATGCAGTAAATGTAGCGGAAAACTTTAATGAGCAACTCGATGTAACAGGTGTTATTTTAACAAAACTCGATGGTGATACTCGCGGGGGAGCGGCTTTATCGATTAAAGCTGTTACAGATAAACCGATTAAATTTGCCGGAATGGGTGAAAAGCTCGATGAATTAGAAGTGTTTCATCCTGAACGAATGGCTTCACGAATTCTTGGTATGGGTGATGTACTAACATTAATTGAAAAAGCCCAAGAACAAGTTGATGAGAAGCAAGCAAAAGAACTTGAAGAAAAAATGCGTACGATGTCCTTTACCCTCGATGACTTTCTAGAACAAATGGGGCAAGTACGCCAAATGGGACCATTAGAAGATTTGATGGCGATGATTCCTGTCGCTAATCGGATGAAAGGTTTACAAAATGCGCAAATCGATGAAAGACAATTGTCGCATATCGAAGCGATTATTCAGTCGATGACAAAAGAAGAGCGCGAAAACCCTAAAATTATGAATGCTAGCCGGAAAAGACGTGTCGCTAAAGGTTCGGGAACTAACGTTTCACAAGTGAACCGATTACTCAAACAATTTAACGATATGCAAAAGATGATGAAACAAATGACGAACATGCAATCAGGTAAACGAGGAAGAGGCGGATTTAAACTTCCATTCATGTAACGCAAAAATACTTTACAGGCATAAAAATTTCTGCTAATATATTTACTTGTGAAATACTTTAGTTGGAGGTGTTAGTAAAATGGCAGTTAAAATTCGTTTTAGACGTATGGGATCTAAGCGTAACCCTTTCTACCGAATTGTTGTAGCTGATTCACGTTCACCTCGTGATGGTCGCTATATTGAACAGATTGGTACGTATAACCCGGTTTCTGAACCTGTTGAAGTTAAAATAGATGAAGAAAAAGCGTTAGATTGGTTAACTAAAGGTGCACAACCAAGTGATACCGTTAAAAACTTATTTTCTAAACAAGGCATCATGAAAAAATTCCACGATCTTAAAAATGATAAGTAAAGAAGTGTGATAAATCATGAAAGACCTTATTCAATCGATTGTCAGTCGTTTAGTCGATCATCCTGAAGCGATTGACATTACTGAAAAAGAAGATGATCGTAAAATCGTTTATCATTTAACCGTTCATGAAGATGATGTAGGAAAAGTGATCGGTAAAAACGGACGAATTGCTAAAGCGTTACGGACAGTCGTCTATGCAGCTAAAACAGATACACAAAAACGTGTTTACTTAGATATTATGTAAACGAAGGGGGGAGGGAAATATACCTTCCCTCTATCTGTTTAAAGGATGAAGTAATTTATGAAAATTATAAAAAAAGTTATCGTTAAACAAATATTAACACCGACTAGTAAGCAACGTTTAACAGCAAATTTTCAAAAAGAAAAGGTGCAACTTGAACAAGAGTGTCAACAATTAAACTTTGAAAAACATAAATTAATGCAGCGTACACATTTATCGAAAGAGTCAATTGAAAAAAAGTTTGCCATGGAAATTAAGAAACGAGAAGAAAAAATGGCACTAATTGACTTTAAACTTAGTCAACTGGAACGTCTTAATTACGGGGCAGAAATTGTTGAAACGGAAGTTGACGCTCTCGTTGAAGTAGAACTTGGGATGAATTGGTATGAACAAATGCAACAGCAGGCAATCATTATAAAAGACGGTATTGTCATTAAAATAGAAAATGTGTAGGTGAATGAAATGTCAGAAACGCTTTATGAAGTGGGTAAAATTGTTAATACACATGGTGTAAAAGGTGAAGTCCGTGTTATTCGGATAACAGATTTCCCTGAGCGGTTTAATGTCGGTAATACATTGTATATAAAAAAAAATAATAACACTATACCATTAACGATTAAAAGTCATCGAACACATAAACAATTTGATTTATTACGTTTTGAGGGATATGAGCGAATAGAAGATGTCCAACAACTTATGCAAATAACATTACATATTAAACAAAGCCAATTGACACCACTTCCTGAAGGACAATATTATTATTATGAGATAATCGGCTGTGAAGTCGTAACAACTGAAGGTGAATTAATTGGTGTTGTTGATCATATTTTAGCGCCGGGAGCGAATGATGTTTGGGTCGTTAAACGAACAAAGGGTAAGGAAGTTTTAATACCTTACATAAAAGATGTCGTTAAACATGTTGATATTACAAAAAAGTTAATTACGATTGAACTTATGGAAGGGTTGTTAGATTAATGCATATCGATGTTTTAACATTATTTCCGGAAATGTTTACAGGCGTTTTAAATAGTTCTATTTTAAAACGGGCTAACGAACGGGAAAAGTTTTCTTACAACTTAATAAACTACCGGGAATATGCTGACAATAAACATCAAAAAGTCGACGATTATCCATACGGCGGTGGAGCGGGAATGGTTTTATCACCACAACCGATCTTTGATGCCGTCGAGACGATCACTGAACAGGCAGTAAAAAAACCACGTATTGTTCTACTTTGTCCACAAGGTGAGACGTACAATCAACAAAAAGCTGAAGAACTTGCTGAAGAAGATCATCTCGTCCTTATATGTGGACATTATGAAGGATACGATGAAAGAATACGTAAACATTTAGTAACCGATGAAATATCAATTGGTGATTACGTTTTAACGAGCGGTGAATTAGGGGCCCTCGTTATTATGGATAGTGTTGTCAGATTATTACCTGGTGTACTAGGCAACCGTCAATCAGCAGTAGATGACTCATTTTCTACCGGATTATTAGAACATCCTCACTATACAAGGCCGGCAAATTTCCGTGGTTATAAAGTACCAGAAATACTTCTTTCAGGGCATCATGAAAATATTATGAAGTGGCGTAAAAAGAAAGCGTTAGAACGAACGTATAAACGCCGTAAAGATTTGTTAAAACAAACGAAGTTATCTAAAGAAGAACAACAAATTTTAGCGGAAATTAAAGAAGAACTTACCGATAAATAATAATTCGAATAATGTAGTTGAAGTACAGTTCATGTTATGTTATATTAACTATTGTGCTTATATAGGTTATAAGCATTAAAAACGATGTTCCGCTGTTTTTCATAAATAAGAACATTAGTTTGGAAGGAGTGGAAACACGATGCAAAAAATTCTCGAATCAGTAACGAAAGAACAACTACGAACAGACCATCCTGAATTTCGTCCTGGTGACAACGTAAGAGTTCATGCGATTGTCGTTGAAGGATCCCGGGAGCGAATTCAAGTTTTTGAAGGTGTTGTCATTAAGCGACAAAACGGTGGGATTAATGAAACGTTTACCGTGAGAAAAATTTCTTATGGTGTAGGTGTTGAACGAACATTTCCATTACACTCACCACGAATTGACAAAATTGAAGTCACACGTCGTGGAGCCGTTCGACGTGCAAAACTTTATCACTTACGCAAACTGCGTGGCCGAGCAGCACGTATTAAAGAACGTCGATAATTTATACATGAATATGAGCACGATAAAGAGCTTCGCAACTGTCATTGCAAGCTCTTTTTTTATCATTTTTTAGATAATGTCATACATATTTATTTTATTTGATTAAAATAGTTGTTTATTCATCATAAGCTCGTTTAAAATAAATGAGAAGCATATTTGTGATGGAAATTTATTAGCGATCAAGGGGGTTAAATATGACTAGATCTAGAAGTGAATGGTATGAATGGACAAAGGCACTTTTGATCGCTTTAGCAATTGCCTTTATTATTCGAACGTTTTTATTTTCTCCGATCATCGTCGATGGACCTTCCATGCAGCCGACGTTATATGATCGTGATCGAATGATTGTCAATAAATTTGTATATCGCTTACAGGAACCGGAAAGATTTGATATTGTCGTTTTTCATGCTTCTAAACAAAAAGATTTTATCAAGCGAGTGATTGGCTTACCAGGGGAACATGTCGCGATAAAAAATGACGTTTTATATATTAATGGTCAACCTGTTGATGAACCGTACATATCGTATGATGAACATGAATTAATTCAAAGTAATTTTAAATTAGAAAACCTTCCAGGACAATATGACAAAATACCAGAAGGATATGTTCTTGTACTCGGTGATAATCGAAATAATTCAACAGATAGTAGACGTTTAGGTCTCATTTCGATCGATCAAATTGTCGGAAAAGCAAGCATTATATATTGGCCTTTGGATAGGTTAAAAATTGTTAATGAATAGGGTGTAATAATAATGACCATTCAATGGTTTCCAGGACATATGGCGAAAGCCCGGCGAGAAATTGAACAAAATTTAAAACATGTTGATCTCGTTTTAGAATTAGTCGATGCTCGGGCACCAAAATCATCACAAAATCCAATGTTACAAAAAATTATTAAAAACAAACCGAAAATATTAATTTTAATGAAAAAAGATTTAGCAGACTTAACAGAGACGACAAAATGGTTACATTATTTTTCTGAGGAAAATATCGATTGTCTTGCCGTTGATGTTAATGATGTTAATGATGTGCAAGCACTCATTCGTCACGTTGAGCATAGTGGACGCGCGACGATTGAACGTCATCGTCAACGTGGTATCCAAACCCGGCCGATACGTGCGCTTATTTTAGGGATACCAAACGTTGGTAAGTCAACATTAATTAATCGTTTAGCTAATCGCAAAATTACTAAAATTGGCGACCGACCGGGTATTACTCGCCACCAGCAGTGGATAAAAGTTAAAAATACATTTGAATTGCTCGATACACCAGGTATTTTATGGCCAAAATTTGATGACCAACAAGTTGGCCTACGTTTAGCAGCGATTGGGACGATTAAAGATAAACTACTATCTTTGCAAGATATAGCCGCCTACGTTTTACAATATTTACAAAAGTATTATCCGAATCTTTTAAAAGATCGTTACAACTTAGATGAATCCTTCACAGACATGTGGGATGTTTTTGAACATATCGGTAAAAAGCGCGGGGCCCTTGAAAGTGGTGGTCATGTTAATTTTGATAAAGTCGCTGAATTCGTATTACGAGACTTACGGACAGGGAAACTTGGTAAAATAACGTTAGAAACGTGCGATCCTTTAGAAGAAGAGTGATAGGAATGAATGATAAAACGATTGCTGAACTCAAACAGATGTTTCAAGCAAATATAGTGACTGATGAACATATTAAACAATTAATGAAGGACCAACGCAAAGGCGTACAACAGTTAATTCGTTCATATGAACGACAAAAGGCAAAATTGGCTTTATTAAAAGAACAGTTTTCTAATATGTTAACTTATGAGAAAAAGTTATGGAATAAAGGTTTTAAATATGTTGCAGGTGTTGATGAAGCGGGGCGTGGACCATTAGCAGGACCAGTCGTTGCTGCAGCCGTTATTTTACCAGAAGATTTTACATTGTTAGGCATAAATGATTCAAAGGCATTAGCAACTGAAGAACGTAATATGTTTTATGACAAAATTAAAGAAAAAGCAATCGCTTACCATATTTCCTATGTTCATGAAGACATCATTGATCAATATAATATTTTAGAAGCGACAAAACGGGCGATGACAGAAGCTTTAGTAAACCTTCAACCACAACCAAATATCGCTTTAATTGATGCCGTTCACCTTCAACAATCGATGATAGAAACCGATACTATTATTAAAGGTGACGAAAAGAGTGTAACAATTGCTGCGGCGAGTATTTTAGCAAAAGTGAGTCGTGACCGCTACATGACTAACATACACGAAAAGTATCCCGAATACAATTTCCATAAACATAAAGGATATGGCACAAGGGAACATTTAAAACAATTAAATCGACATGGTATCTCACCAATTCA
>Ga0079225_10001724_pt1 | contig 12404 bp, 7 predicted proteins | sample Poulit2012_FD_76344 | JGI IMG/M metagenome (GOLD analysis project Ga0079225, IMG submission 76344) | Agricultural soil microbial communities from Georgia to study Nitrogen management - Poultry litter 2012 | ecosystem: Environmental > Terrestrial > Soil > Agricultural land | place: USA: Georgia...
ATCCAACTACTTCCTGCAGGTGCTGCATCAACGGCTCGACCGTCCGGGGCTCTACATCGTCCAGACGACCAGCGGGACCACCGCGATCGAGGCCTGGGGCATCGACGTCGACGGCACGACGCTGCGGCTGACTGCGTCCGAAAACGCATCGTTGATCGTCAACCGCCTCAAGGAACTCCACGGCGACGACATCCGCACCCTGCCGCCACCCCTCTACGCCGAGGTGGTGCTACGGACCGCCGATGACCCGCCGTCGGAGCCCGGCGACGATTCGTACGCCACGATGTCGTCCGACGAGATCGACGAGATCGCCGACCTGCCACAGGCGTACCTGTCCACCGACACCCTCGTCGAGCCGGAGGTGTCGCGGACGGGCTTGCGGTGGATGATCGTGGTCGCCACCGGACTGTTCGTCCTGCTCGTCGTCCAGCAGACGTTGCAGCGAGCCTGGCCCGGCTGGCGTCGCGGCCCGAAGAAGACGACGGCGCCCACGGCGAAGGTCACCGTCGACATGGAGAAGCTCCGCACCAGGGCGCGTCGGGAGCTGACCGAACTCGCGACAGGACTGTCGCAGACGCCCGCCGACGTGGCGAATCCCGAGTTCGCGCAGCAGGCGATGCTCGCCCGTACCGCCGCCGAGCATCTCCACGACAGTGACGACGTGGCCGATGTCGTCGGTGCGCTCGTGCTCTCGTACACCGGTCAGCGCGACCTCGTCCGCGCACGTACGCCGCAGCCTCCCGCACCGTACCGATGCTGCTATTTCAACCCGCTGCACGGTGAACACACGACCCAGGTCGGCTGGCGATTCGGTGACGCGACGTTGACGGTTCCGGTGTGCGCCGCTTGTGCCACGGCGTACGCAGCCGACCGCACCCCGGACAGCCTGACCGTGCCTGGTGGCCGTGGCGAGCACCCGTACTACGAGCGGGACGATGTGTGGGCGCGTACCGGCTTCGGAAGCCTGACCGACGAACTCGGGAGTGCTGTACTGGAGGCTCGGCGATGAAGCTGTCGTGGCCATGGGCATGGGGAATCGCCGCCGTTGCGGGCATCCTCGCCGCGATCGGTGCGATCTACCTCATGGGCTCCCTGATTTCGCCACAGAAGACCTCCGCAGCCGATGTGGAGCCGGGCGACCGTCTGGCCGCCGCCATCAAGGGTCTCGAGCAAGATTCGTTCTACGTCGCGCCGGAGCTGCGGGATCAGCTCACCGATCGCCAGTTCGCCGCCATCGCAAAGCGGGTCCGATCCTCCGACGAGCCCTTCTATCTCGCGTACATGACCAATTCCGCGACCGCCGGCTACTACCTGAACTACAACGCCGCCGACATCATCGCCGACCACATCGGCGAGGACGGCGTGTACGTGATCGTCGACGAAGAACTGTCTGCGTCCGAGACCGACCGGGGCATGGACCTCGCCTACGTCGACGTCGATACGCTGCGGGGGCGCGTACCCGTCGCGCTCCAACGCTATGCGACGGCGGTCACGAAGGCACACGTCGGGCCCGAACCCGAGCCATCCGACAGCCTGGGCGGGCCAGTCGGTGGCGCCGTGGCCGGAGTTTTCATCGGCGCCGGAGCCTTCGGCCTGCTCATGCTCGGCCTCTGGGCGGCGAGCACACAGCGAAAGCCCGAGTGAGCAGCCAGGAAGGACGACCATGAGACTCGACAACGTACCGCTGAAGCGCATCAAGAAGGCGCTGCAGGACGACGGTGTCTGGGTCTCTCCGCAGCTGCGCTCCGAGATCTCGAAAGCCGACGAAACCCGCATCGAGAAGGCCGTCGACGCGGCGAAGCCCAAGCAGGTCTACGTCGCCCTCGTCGACGTTCCGTACGACGATCCGATGTACCACGGTGACGTCGGCGCGATGTTCACGGTCATCAACGACGACACCGGCATGAGCGGCACGTTCGTCGGCATGAAGAGTTACGACGAGCCCACCGTGACGGTGGAGTCGATCGGCGGCGACAGCACGAACGCCTCGTACGCGGGTCTCGCGGCACGCGCGCGTCATCCCGACGACTTCGCCGACCAGGTCGTCGACGCGGTCACGCTGATCGGCAAGGGCAACGCGCTCGAGGTGTACAACAAGACAGAGAAGCCGGAGTCGTCGTCGGAGACGCCGCTGTCCGAGGCGGGCGGATCGAACGTCATGGTGATCGCCCTGGTCGCCGCGGTCGTCGTCGCCGTGGTCGGCATGGGGCTCTACCTGACTCGACGCCAGCGGCGCGGCGCGGGCCGCAGTTTCCAGCTGCCCGTGAGTGTGTTGACCACCGTGCGCGAGGCCGAGCGCCGCCGGCTGCTCAAACGAGCGAAACACGATGTGTTGCGGCTCGGTGAACGCATCGACACGACGCCGATGGACGGCGCACCCGGATCCTGGCGGGAGGCTCTGGACCACTACGAGTGCGCGCGCGACATTCTCGACCGATCGAGCGAGCCGGCGGATGTCGTCGGTGTCATCGTGCTCACCGAGCGCGGCTCCCATGCCCTCGACGCCGCCATCGCCGGAGACGAGTGGAGACCGGCTACGCCGTGTTACTTCAACCCGCTGCACGGTGAGGCTGCCCGAACGGCCCACTGGGGCGGGGAGCAGGCGGGGGTCGACGTACCCGCGTGCTCGGCGTGCGCCGACGCCGTCGGTACGGGTCGTACGCCCGACGCACTCGATTTCGTCCACGACGGCGTACCGCAGCACTATTTCGTGCTCGACGTCGAGCCCTGGAGCAGCACCGGGTACGGCGCACTCGACCCCGACCTGCTCGCGCGACTCCGGCAACGGTGAAACGCGACGGCCACCGAACACACGCAGTGACAGTATCGGATACGATCACGGCACTCACTGAATCCCGGCGCAACGATCTCGGCGGGCGCGCCACGCGTGCGATCAAGGATTGACTCGACCGTCCGATGTCCTCAGAACAAAACACCCGTGACCACGTCACCACGAAGAACCAGCCGCCCAGCCCGCTGCACGTACGCACGGCCGATGCCCGCCCGGTGAGGCTCGGTTGAGGTTCAACGACAAGACTCTGCACCGGATCAAGAAATCTCTCGGTAAAGACGGCGTGTGGGTGGCACCGGGTCTGCGCAAGACGTTTCCGAAACGAGTCGAACGCAAGATCGTCCGCGCCGTCGATGGCGCGAAGCCGAAGGTGTACGCCGTGCTCGTCAAGGTTCCGCCCGGGCACCCGAAGTACAATGGCAAGCTGGACAACCTGATCCGTGACGTACGCGGCGACGTCGGCCCGGGTGTGTACGTCGGCATCGACAACAACGCGAACCTGACGGTCGGCTCGTACCGGAAAGGCGGCGAGCAGGACGCTTTCTTCGCCCGCGAAGCCGCAAAGCACAAGCATCCGAACGACATCGCCGCACAGGTCGTCTCCGCGACCCGCTTGGCCTCGAACGGCAAGGCACGCAGCACCTACGAGCGACTCGAGAAGCCCGACCCGATCGACAGCGGCCCACGCAAAGAAGGGGTCGGTGTCATCGCGCCCTCCGAGCCGACCCCGAGCGCGGTCGCTTCGACATCGAGGGCCGACAGCGACGAAGGCGGCCCCGGGGTCGCGGTCGGCGTCGGCGTCGTCCTTGCACTCGTCGTGGCCGGCGTCGTGGCCGCTGTGTTCGTACGTCGACGCAAGGGTGGGCCGCTCGCCCACGCCGCATCCCCCGCGCCCTTGCTCACGTTGGCCGACTCGATCCGGTGGCGCCGTCACCGGCGACGAGCCCGCCGCGACGTGGCCGCGCTGGGGCGCAGGATCGCAGAGGCGGCCCCCGGCCTCGACAACGAAGCGCTGCGCGAAGCGGTCGACCATCACACCATCGCGCGACGCATCATCGACGGTCCGCACTCGCAGGCCGATGCGGTCGGCGTGATCGTCTTGGTGATGCGCGGCAACGATGCGCTCGACGCGTCGGTCGACGAGATGTCGTGGAAGCCCACCGCGCCGTGCTACCTCAATCCGATGCACGGTTGGTCCGTCCGCCACGTCAGCTGGCGCGGAGCGGCCGGCGGTCTCGAACTACCCGCCTGCCGTGAATGCGCCGACACGATCGAAACCGGTCGGATGCCCGACGACGTGCTCGACTTCCTCCACGGCGGACGTCCCAGGCACTACTTCGCACTCGTACTCGAGCCGTGGAGCAGCACCGGGTTCGGGTCGCTCGAAACCGATCTGCTGCCGCTTCTGCAACCCCGCCCCCGCTGATCGCGCATCCCAGGACCCGAGACCGATCATCCCGGGGTTCGGAACGAGCAAGATAACCTCAACCTCATGTTCTCCAAGGTGCTGGTCGCAAACCGTGGCGAGATCGCCATCCGCGCGTTCCGGGCGGCCTACGAGCTCGACGCTCGCACGGTCGCCGTCTTCCCGTACGAGGACCGCCGGTCCGAGCATCGGCTCAAGGCCGACGAGGCGTACGAGATCGGCGAGCGCGGCCACGCCGTGCGGGCGTACCTCGATCCGGAGACGATCGTCTCGACGGCGGTGACGGCCGGTGCCGATGCGGTGTATCCCGGGTACGGGTTCCTCAGCGAGAATCCCGCCCTCGCGCAGGCATGCGCCGACGCCGGCATCACGTTCATCGGCCCGAGCGTCGACGTCCTACGCCTGACCGGCAACAAGGCGCGCGCGATCGCCGCGGCGAAGGCGGCCGGCGTACCGACACTCGGATCCGTCCCGCCGAGCACCGACGTCGACGAGCTGGTCGAGGCGTCGAGCGCACTCGACTACCCGTTGTTCGTGAAGGCCGTGGCCGGCGGCGGCGGACGCGGCATGCGGCGCGTCGACACCGCACCGGAGCTGCGTCCCGCGATCGAGGCGGCCATGCGCGAAGCCGAAGGCGCGTTCGGCGATCCGACGGTGTTCATCGAGCAAGCCGTCGTCGACCCCCGACACATCGAGGTGCAGATCCTCGCCGATCACACCGGCGACGTGATCCACCTCTACGAGCGTGACTGCTCCGTGCAGCGGCGCCACCAGAAGGTCGTCGAGATCGCGCCCGCACCGCACCTCGACCCCGATCTGCGCGATCGCATCTGCGCCGACGCCGTGGCGTTCGCGAAGCAGATCGGCTACACCTGCGCCGGCACGGTCGAGTTCCTCGTCTCGCCGGACGGATCGTACGTCTTCATCGAGATGAACCCGCGTATCCAGGTCGAGCACACCGTCACCGAAGAGATCACCGATGTCGACCTCGTCCAGGCGCAGATGCGGATCGCCTCGGGTGAGGCTCTGGCCGACCTCGGGCTCCGGCAGGAGGCGATCCGGGTTCGCGGCGCAGCCCTGCAGTGTCGGATCACCACCGAAGACCCGGCCAACGAGTTCCGGCCCGATACCGGCACGATCACCACGTACCGCTCCCCCGGCGGCGCGGGCGTACGTCTCGACGGCGGCACGACGTACACGGGCGCGGAGGTCAGCGCCCACTTCGACTCGATGCTGACGAAGCTCACCTGCCGCGGCTTCGACTTCCCGTCGGCCGTCGAACGCGCCGAGAGGGCGGTCGCCGAGTTCCGCATTCGCGGCGTCGCCACCAACATCTCGTTCCTGCTTGCACTGCTGGGCAACCAGGACTTCAAGGCCGGACGTCTCAGCACGTCGTTCATCGACGACAACCCGCACTTGCTCACCCAGGTGCGTTCGGCAGACCGCGGAACCCGGCTCCTCAGCTACCTCGCCGATGTCACGGTCAACCGACCCCACGGCGTACCGCCCGTGAGCGTCGACCCGGCCGCCAAGCTGCCGCCGTGCGACCTCACGAGCGAACCGCCGGCCGGCACCCGCCAGCTCCTCCGCGAGCTCGGACCGGCCGAGTTCGCTCGCCGGCTCCGCGACCAGAACGCCGTAGCCGTGACCGACACGACGTTCCGCGATGCTCACCAGTCGCTGCTCGCAACGCGCGTACGTACGGCCGACCTGCTCGGCGTCGCTCCGTACGTCGCGCGGCAGACGTCGCAGTTGTGGTCGCTCGAAGCCTGGGGCGGCGCTACGTACGACGTGGCGCTGCGGTTCTTGCACGAAGACCCGTGGAGCCGTCTCGCGAAGCTGCGCGAGGCCGTACCCAACATCTGCCTGCAGATGCTGCTCCGCGGGCGCAACACCGTCGGCTACACGCCCTACCCGACAGAGGTGACCGACGCGTTCGTCGCCGAGGCCGCCGAGACCGGCATCGACGTGTTCCGCATCTTCGATGCCCTCAACGACGTCGAGCAGATGCGACCCGCGATCGAGGCCGTCCGGGCAACCGGTACGTCGGTCGCCGAGGTCGCGCTATGCTACACCGGCGACCTCTCCGACCCGGACGAGACGCTGTACACGCTCGACTACTACCTCGATCTCGCCGAGCGCATGGTCGACGCGGGTGCCCACGTACTCGCGATCAAGGACATGGCCGGACTGTTGCGGGCACCCGCGGCCCGTACGCTCGTGACGTCGCTGCGCGACCGTTTCGACTTGCCCGTGCACCTGCACACCCACGACACCCCCGGCGGGCAGCTCGCGACACTGCTCACCGCGATCGACGCGGGCGTCGACGCGGTCGACGCGGCCAACGCCGCCGTCTCCGGAACGACGAGCCAGCCGCCCTTGTCGGCCCTCGTCGCGAGCACCAACCACGGCGGCCGCGAGACAGGACTCGACCTCGACGCGATCAACGACCTCGAGCCGTACTGGGAGGCGACCCGGCGGCTGTACGCACCGTTCGAGGCGGCGTTGCCTGCGCCGACCGGCCGCGTCTACGCCCATGAGATCCCCGGCGGCCAGTTGTCGAACCTGCGCCAGCAGGCGATCGCTCTCGGACTCGGCGAGAAGTTCGAGCAGATCGAGGACATGTACGCCGCGGCCGATGACATCCTCGGCAACCTCGTCAAGGTCACGCCGTCGAGCAAGGTGGTGGGAGACCTCGCCCTGCATCTCGTGGCGGTCGGGGCCGACCCGGAGGAGTTCGCCGCCGACCCGAGCCGCTTCGACGTACCCGACTCGGTCATCGGCTTCCTGTCGGGCGACCTCGGCGTACCACCGGGTGGTTGGCCGGAGCCGTTTCGTACGCGCGCGCTCGAGGGGCGTACGCACCGGGAGCCTCATGCGGACCTGTCGAGCGACGAACGCGCCGGGCTCAAGACCGAGCCGCGAGAGACGCTCAACCGACTGCTGTTCCCCGGCCCCGCCGACGACTACTCCCGTACCAGCGAGGAGTACGGCGACTTGTCGGTCGTCCCCAGCGTCACGTTCTGGTACGGACTCGATCCCGACCTCGACGCGGAAGTGGAGATCGAAGAAGGCAAGACCCTCATCTTGGGCCTGCAGTCGATCAGCGACGCCGACGAACGCGGGCTGCGCACGGCCATGTGCACGCTCAACGGGCAGCTGCGACCCGTGACCGTACGCGACCGATCGATCGACGTCGACGTCGCTTCGGCGGAGAAGGCCGACCCGTCGAATGCAAAACACGTCGCCGTACCGTTCGCCGGTGTCGTGACTCCTGCGGTCGAGGTCGGCGATGTGGTCGAGGCCGGTCAGTCCGTCGCGACGATCGAGGCCATGAAGATGGAGGCGACGATCACGACATCGGCGGCGGGGACGGTCGAACGCCTCGTCATCAGCGACAGCTGTCAGGCCGAGGGAGGCGACCTCGTACTCGTCCTCGCCTGACACCGAGGAGTGGGTCCTGGTCCTTCGGTTGCCCGCTCGGCTCGTCCGCCCACTCGGTCCGCCCACTCGGTCCCCCGTCGGCCCCACTTAGCAAGGCATCGTCCCACTTAGCAAGGCTCGCGAGCCTTGCTAGGTGGGTTTTCCCACGACATCGTGGTAAAACCCAGCCCAGCCCAGCCGGGAGGGGTCAGCGGATGATGCGGATCCAGTCCGAGCGCAGGCCGAAGACGGAGCGGAAATCCGCACCCGACAACCGGACGTTCGCGCGGGTACCGCGGAGGAGGACCCGCTTGGCACGGCCGTTCCATGCTCCGCGCCCATTGCGCTTGGTGACGCGCACCGACTGGAGCTTCCCGAGCGACGGGTACGCGCGCTCGAACGTGGACCTCGAGATCTGCTCGGTCCAGCTCTTCATCGGGTTACCCGGCCACCGGTCGTACCGGTCGCGATGAGCACGCAGGTACGGCACACCACCGGCAGCCGTCCAGCCGCCCGATGACGACGAGAACATCGTCAGCGCCGCAGCGCCGCGGTACGCCACGACAGTCCCAGACGTCGCTCGTACGGCGGTGTTGGTCGCTTTCGTCTCGACAGCGAGCCCGCCGTACACCTGGCAGCTCGTGGTGTCGCACAGGTCGTAGTCGTCGTGACTCCCCCGCGCCTTGAGCCGCAACGCGTACGATCGCGCGGCGACCGACTGAGCACGCAGCGCCGGCTGCGACCAGAACGACGGCATCTCGACCGGCACGACCCCCTTGAGGTAGTGCTGCAGCAGCAGCACGTTCACGGTCTCGATCCGGCGCCCCGGGCCTTTCGCGGCGCGGATGCCGCCGCGGTACGCACTCACGGACCCGTCCGGCAGTATCAGACGTAGGGCCCGTCCCTTGGCACGCAACGTCCCGTCGCCACGCAGCCAGGTACGTCCGGGAAGATTCCACCGGTGCCAGCCGCGCCCGTCGAGATACTGCACGGCCGACCGCCTCGGTCTCTTCGGTACCGCCACGATTCGCCACCGCCGGATGCGTTTGCGAGCCGGGAGCCGGAACACCTTGCCGTCGGCGCCGTCGCGTACGCGCATCTTCGGCACGTCGCGGACGACGACGGAGTTGCCCTTGTCTGCCGTGATGTGAACGCGGATGAGTCCACGCCGCTTCACGAGCTGGGTCTTCGGATAGTAGTACCGCAGGATGCGCCGGTATCCGAGTCCCTTGCGGGCGGCGCCTTCGGCGCCGTACTGCGACATGCCGATGCCGTGCCCGAAGCCGCGCCCGCGAATCGTGACACTCGCACGTTTCGCGGTTCGTACGTCTGCGGGCGGGTCGGCCGCAACGGCCCAGCCATCGGTCGCGTGTCCCGCCGAGAGGCCCGCTCCGTCCGGAGGCTCTGCAGCCGACGACCTCACCGGCGCCGCCGAAGCAGGACCGGCGGCGACGAACATCGGCACCACGGCCAGCATCGGCGTCAGCACGACGGCACTGAGAGCGCGCCGGAACACCGGGGTGCTGCGCTGGTTGGTCGAGACGCTCACCAGTACTTCACCGTGACCTTGTTCGTCCGCTGGTCGTAGCGAATCCGGCCGTGCGCGAAGTTCGCGACCGATACATGGCGCCCGTGCTTCGAGTCCGAACGCGGGGTGCCGAGTCTGCCGGTCACGCCGCCGCGTCGGATGTACGCGAGCTCGATGCGCCCACGCAGTGCGTGGACCTTACCCCCACGGTTACGGAACAACCGACCGCGTCGCGTGTTGAGCCGGTACACGCCCTTGCGCTTGGTCTGGGCGTAGTCCTCACGCGGGTAGCCGAGGCGGCCGGGCGCCCCTCCTCGCTTCCAGTAGCCGCGCAGCATGCTCCCACGCGGGATGAAGTGGGCACCGTTGCCGCGGCTCCAGTAGATGGCGGCCCGGCGGAACATCGTGCGCCTGCCGCCCTTGATCCGCCGTTCCCCGTTGAAGACGTGACCGATCTTGCCGAACCCCGTACGACGTCGCTTCCGCTGGATCTTGGAGTCGAAACGCGACAGATAGTTCTTCACCCGCTTGCGTAGCTGAGGCAGCCATTGGTAGCCGTGGAGCCCGGGACATGCGGTCGACATCACGTCGCGGTGTCCCGAGATGCGTTTGATGCGAGAGCCGTGCATGCGCACTGTTCCGCGCGGGTTGACGTAGTTGGTGCCGAGACGCCAGCCGATGAGGCGCACCATTGCGTTCTTCAGGCGACGCGGTAGCCGGACGTTGTCGAAGTTGCCCATCATCGACACGCCCATCGTATTGGTGTTGAAGTCCCCGGCGTGCGCGCCGCGAACCGGTTTCCTGATACCTCCGGCACGCCCCTCGAATACTCGTCCGAAGCGGTCGACCAGGAAGTTGTAGCCGATGTCGCACCAGCCGCGCCCCTGCGTGTGGTACGCGAGGATGCCCTGCACGATGCCGACGCTGTCCGCAGGGCGGTAGTTGTTCGTTCCCACGGTGTGGTGGACGATCGCCGCCTTGGTGGTCTTGCCGTAGATCGGCTTGAAGCACTTGTCGCCGAGGCTCGGGTCGGCTCCCCATCGCTTGCGCTTGATGATCGCCGGCTGGCTCGGGAACTTCGGTGGTGTGCCCATCGGTCCGCCAGCCGAGGGCAGCCGCTTCCCTCGAGCCGCGGCTGGCTGTCCGGCGGGGTCGATCGTGAGGACGCGTACGTCGGTCGGGGCGGTGCCCCGGCTCGTACGCACCCGGGCGGCGACACCGTCCGCGGAGCCGACCCACAGCGGTACGGTTCCGTCGGTCGGACCTCCGCCCGGCCCGTCGCCGTCGACGTCGAGGTGGCGCCAGCTGCTCCAGCCGTCGTCGTCGTGCGTACGCACCTCGACCTGGACCTGGCGGTCGTCGTGTTTCCAGGTCACGGCCACCATCGCGTACGGGTCGGTCTCGGTTCGCGTGAGCTCTGCGACCACACCGCCGTCCTGGCGCTGTGCCGATGGTTCGACCTCGATCGACTCGACCGTCGTACGGTGCTCGTCGGTCGATCCTTGGTACTCCGCCGCTGACGTGGCGGTCGGCGGGCCAGCGAGCGTCGCTGGGACAACGACGACGGTGATCCCGAGAACGGCCCGAGCCATCTACATCCCTCCCTGGATGACACCAAAGTTACTGGTGTGACGAATGTGGCAACCCTCTGTGAGTGATTGTGCGCTCACGGTGAGGATTTGGGAAGCCGAACCCGTGAACTCCCACGCAGTAATTCAACGAGGCGAAACCGCTCCGGGGTACGGCGACGCCGGATTGGGTCCTGCCCCGGACGCGATGCGAGAATGTTGCAGTGACTCATGTGGTGATCATCGGAGGCGGCCCAGGCGGCTATGAATCCGCTCTCGTCGCCGCACAGCTCGGCGCCGAGGTCACGATCGTCGACCGCGACGGTATCGGCGGTTCGACGGTGCTCAGCGACTGCGTACCGAGCAAGACTCTGATCGCGACCTCGGAACTGATGACCGAGGTCGAAGGAGCCGGTGAGCTCGGCGTCCAACTGGGCGACGACCCCTCCGACGACGGGCCCGTGACGGTGGATCTCGCCCGGGTGAACACCCGGGTCAAGGCGCTGGCGCAGGCACAGTCGACCGACATCGAACAACGGCTGCAACGCGACTCGGTACGCATTCTCGCGGGCCGTGGTCGTCTCGACGGCCCCGACAAGGTGATCGCCGAGCTCCACGACGGCACCACGCAGACCCTCGCGGCCGACGTCGTCCTGCTCGCCACCGGCGCACATCCGCGCGTCTCACCCACCGCGATACCCGACGGCGAGCGGATCCTCACCTGGGAGCAGGTCTACGACCTCGACTCGCTGCCCGAGCGGCTCATCGTGGTCGGCTCCGGTGTGACAGGCGCGGAGTTCGCCGGCGCGTACAAGGCACTCGGCAGCGAGGTCGTGCTCGTGTCGAGCCGCGACCGGGTACTTCCGGGCGAGGACGCCGACGCGGCGCTCGTCCTCGAGCACGTCTTCACCCGACGCGGCATGGAGGTCATGTCGCGCTCGCGGATGCACCAGGTCGAACGCGTCGGCGACGGCGTCCGCGTGACGCTGACCGACGGTCGCGTGGTCGAGGGCTCGCACTGTCTGCTCGCGATCGGTTCGATCCCGAACTCGTCGGACGTCGGGCTCGAGACCGCGGGCGTCGCGACCGACGACGCCGGCTTCATCACCGTCGACAAGGTCTCGCGTACGACGGCCCGCGGAGTGTACGCAGCCGGCGACTGCACGGGCGTGCTGATGCTCGCGTCGGTCGCGGCGATGCAGGGCCGGATCGCCATGTCGCACGCGCTCGGAGACGCTGTGTCGCCGCTGAACCTGCGGGAGGTCGCGAGCAACGTGTTCACCTCACCGGAGATCGCCACGGTCGGCTTCAGCCAGAACGATGTCGACCAGGGCACGGTTGCGGCCCGTACCCAGACGATCCAGCTCAGCGGTAACCCACGCGCGAAGATGCAGGGGGTACGCGACGGCTTCGTGAAGCTGTTCTGCCTGCCGGGCACCGGCATCGTCGTCGGCGGTGTCGTCGTCGGCCGACAGGCCAGCGAGCTGATCCAGGCTGTGTCGATGGCCGTGTCGTGCCGCCTCACCGTCGACCAGGTCGCGAAGTCGTTCACCGTGTACCCGTCGATCACGGGCTCCATCGCCGAGGCCGCCCGCAGTCTGCACCGCTGACGAGGCTCAGGCGAGCTCGGCGAACAGTGACTCGTTGAGCCGGAACGCGAGCTTGACC
>Ga0079225_10001725_pt1 | contig 12402 bp, 11 predicted proteins | sample Poulit2012_FD_76344 | JGI IMG/M metagenome (GOLD analysis project Ga0079225, IMG submission 76344) | Agricultural soil microbial communities from Georgia to study Nitrogen management - Poultry litter 2012 | ecosystem: Environmental > Terrestrial > Soil > Agricultural land | place: USA: Georgia...
GGCAGGAAATGTAGGGACACAATCTTTAGCCGTTTCTGTGCGACGCTTAACTTTGAATGAAGAAAATGAAGAAAGTTTTTGGCAAATGTTAGGGAAGGAATTTGGTTCGGGTGTTTTAATTGGTATCGCCTCTTTTATAATGGTTGGTGCCTTATCTTATTTCTTATATGGGAATGTCATGCTTTCAGTGATTATTGGTTCTTCCTTACTTGTGACATTAAGTTTGTCAACGGTCATCGGTTCTATCATACCAACACTATTTGATAAAATAGGGATTGATCCTGCAGTTGCTTCTGGTCCTTTTATCACCACAATTAATGATACCTTCGCTTTAATCATTTACTTTAGTTTAGCTACTTACTTTATCAATCATTTATAGAAATAAAAGAAAGCCTCCGATAATTTATCTGGAGGCTTTTTGTTATAGGAAAAATTTAATCCTCCACTTTTATTAATGTTCGTTTAAAACGAAATATTTTTAATCCTTTTTTTGTATTTCACAGTAAAATAAAACTGATTATCAATAAAAAATAGTATTTATTAGATATTTCCTTGTATAAAACGAACATTATTTATATAATTTTAAAAGACAAAGGAGGCAATGGGGAAATGAATGTATCAAAAGTAGCGACTTAAACTAAAGGAATGAATTCTTTGTATTTAATAAAACAGATGAAGTTTTTATTGAATTAAAATAAAGAACTGTAGACAATATAAAGGAATAATTTACAATTATTCCTTTAGCTATAACGTTTTAAGTATTTGTAAAGGAATTTAATAAAAGATTAACAGGAACTTAACCTAAGAAGTATTTAATGTTTTATGCTTTCTGATATACTTGAATACTTGATTGAAACAAAAAGTTGAATCAAGAAAAAACAATTACAGGGGTGGTATCGTGCAAGTTAGATTTGAAGATATAAACATGGCTTTTGATGAAAACAAGGTATTAAATAATATAAGCTTTCAAATACCCGAAAGTGAACTTGTGACTATATTAGGGCCTAGTGGATGTGGAAAATCTACAACTTTAATGTTAATCTCGGGATTAATTTTTCCAAATAGTGGCAAAATTTATTTTGGAGATAAAGATGTAACAAGCTTAGATGCAGTAGATCGTAAAGTAGGGATGGTGTTTCAAAATTATGCATTATATCCTCACTTAACCGTTCTAGAAAATATTCAATTTCCTTTGAAGATGCAAAAGGTTCCAAAAAAAGAACGAGTCGAGCGGGCAATGGAGTTAGCAAAACTTGTAAAAATTGAAGAACATATCAACAAAAGACCGAAAGATTTATCGGGTGGACAACAACAAAGAGTGGCTATCGCAAGAGCATTATCAAAAAGACCTTCTCTTTTACTAATGGATGAGCCGTTGTCTAATTTAGATGCACGTTTGAGAATTGAAATGCGAGAAGAAATACGTCGCATTCAACAGGGAACAAATATTACTACAATTTTTGTTACACATGATCAAGAAGAAGCCTTATCCATATCAGATAATATTATGATTTTAAATCAAGGAGATATTCAACAATATAGTACACCGACTGAATTATACAATTATCCAGAGAATTTATTTGTTGCTAAATTTTTAGGAACCCCCATTATTAATTCTTTAGCAATGAATGAAGCATTAAATCTTCCCTCATTAAATTTAAAGAGTAAAGAAATTCAAATGACTAAAACGATCGCAATACGTCCAGAAAATTTATATGAAGTAGAGAGTAAAGAGGACGCGTTGATCTCAGGAACGGTTCGCTTTGTAGAGATTATTGGGAAAAACGTGACAGTTCATGTAGATATTGAAATAGGAGAAATCGTGGCGACAGAACTAGGCTTTGTACATAAACAAGGAGATACCATTCATCTTGCAGTAAACGAAAAAGATTTATTATTATTTGACGATAAAGAGAATACCATTCAAAGAGGTGCATTAAAATGATGCAAAAACCTACTTGGAAGAGCACATTAAAATCTTTTTTATATTTAGCCCCTGCATTAATTTTCATAGGGATTTTTAATATTTATCCTATTTTTAAATCATTAGCGATGAGTTTTTATGAAAACTATAATATTTTTACTGGAGAAGTAGGAAGTTATGGTCTTTCGAATTTTAAAGAAATCTTTTCAGATCCAAGCTTCTATACAGCCATACGAAATACTTTCATATTTGTTTTAGGAGTTGTACCAGCTTCTATTATTATTTCTTTGTTTGTCGCCATGATGTTAAATCGAATAAACATATTATCTAGCTTTTTTCGATCCATTTACTTTTTGCCTTTTGTGACAAGTACAGTCGCTGTTTCTATCGTTTGGAATTGGCTTTATCACACAAGATATGGTTTAATCAATTATTTTCTTAGTTTTGTTGGAGTGGAACCAATGGCTTGGCTAACAAATCCTAAATTTGCTTTGCCTGCATTAATTATTATGAGTATTTGGAAAGGTTTGGGGTACAATATTATTCTTTTTCTAGTCGGACTTAATAATATTGATAAAAATTATTATCGAGCAGCTCGTGTAGATGGTGCGAGTAATTGGCAACAATTTGTGAATATAACGATGCCTCTATTAAATCCTTATATTCTTTTAGTCAGTATTATTGGGGTAATTAACAGTTTTAAAGTTTTTACGGAAGTTTATTCATTATTTTCAGGAAGACCAGGACCTGCTGGCTCTGCATTAACAATGGTTTTTTATATCTATGAAAAATTGTACACAGAGTACCAATATGGAGTAGCTACTGCAGCAGGAATTGTTTTATTTTTAATCATACTCGTTTTTACTTTACTTCAACGTTTGGTTAGTAAAAGATTTATTTATAACTAGGAGGGAGAAACATAATGAATCAAAAACAAAAGAATAAATTATTAGATGTTTTTGTTTATATTGTATTGGCTCTTGGGGCTTTAACGATGTTGCTTCCATTCTTTTGGATGATTTCGACTTCATTAAAAACACCAGGTGAGGCCGTTGCCATGCCGCCCGTTTGGATTCCTAAATTTTTCCAAATAGATAATTATAAACAGGCTTTAGCCGCGGCGCCTTTCGGTCAGTATTTTTTGAATAGTGTTATTGTAACGACTGCGTCAACATTAGGAGAACTTTTTACCACCATTTTAGCTGCATATGCTTTTGCTCGGCTAGAATTTTATGGAAAAAATTTTTTATTTGTTCTGTTAATTTCAACGATGATGGTCCCTGGAGAGTTGCTCATTATTCCAAATTTTGTAACTTTATCAAATTGGAATTTAATTAATACATATGCTTCTTTATTTCTACCTTATTTAGCAAGCATTTTCTCAATCTATATATTAAAAGAAGCCTTTGAATCTGTCCCTGATGAAGTTTACTACGCCGCAAAAGTTGATGGCTGTAGTGATTGGCGTTATTTATGGACAGTGATGGTTCCTCTAGCAAAATCGTCTATCGTATCTATCGCTATTCTTGCAATTATTGGTAGTTGGAATTCTTTTATTTGGCCACTCATTGTTACTACAGAGCAAAGTATGCGTGTTTTACCAGTGGGCTTACAGGCTTTTACTACTGAAGCGGGTACACAATACGAATTATTAATGGCCGCTTCAACTATTGTTGTTGTTCCAATGATTATTATTTATATTTTCCTTCAAAAATATATTATTGAAGGCCTTGCTACAGGTGGTAGTAAAGGATAATTATAGGTTTAAATATATTAAAAATAAAGGAGAGAACAAAAGATGGATAGAACTAAAAAAATGTTTGGTGGGGTATTATTGTCAGCCTCGCTATTATTAGCAGCATGTGGAAATAAAGGAGCGACAAATGAAGAGATAAACGAGGGCGCTGATGGAGTAAATGGTGAAACCGTAGAAATTACTTTTTGGCATGCAATGAATGGTCCTCACCAAGAAGCTATAACGAATTTAACTGATGAATTTAATGACTCACAAGATACTTATTATGTAAAAGAACAAAATCAAGGGGATTATGATACGTTAAATCAGTCCATTATTGCTGGTGGTGCTTCGCAAACCTTACCGACAATGTCACAGCTTACTCCTGGAGATGTTCCAAACTTAGCAAATGATGGGTTATTGTTATCTTTAGATGATTTGTTAATTTCTGAAGATGGTTTTACCCAAGAACAATTGGATGATATTTATGATGGATTTTTATCAAGTTCCGTTTATAATGATGAAATGTATGCTATCCCTTTTTCAAAATCTACTCGTGTTATGTATTATAACCAAGATTTACTAGATGAATATGGAGTGGATGTTCCAAAAACATGGGATGAAGTCATTACACTAGGAGAAATGATGGTAGACGCTGGAGATGATGCCGTAGCTATGGGTCTAGAAAATGCTTATGAAATGGAATTTGAAACAATGGCTCGTCAGAATGGCTCGTCTTTCATAAGTGAAGATTTAGAAGTGGCTATTGATAGTCCAGAGAGTGTTGAAGCATTAAAATTTATTACAGATATGATTGATAAAGGTTATGCAAGAACAGCTGGAGAAGATGGCTTCTTTTCTGGTCCGTTTGGTAGAGGAGAAAGTGCACTTTATATTGGTTCATCCGCTGGAACACCTCACGTAGCACCAGTAGCAGAGGAAAATAATGTAAATTGGTCTACGGCTGAATTACCAACATACAATAATGAACAGTTAACATTATTTGCAGGAAATGATTTAGGAATTTTTGCATCGGCAAGTGAAGAAGAAGCGCAAGGGGCAATTGCTTTCATGGCATTTTTATTACAACCAGAAAATACCGCACAATGGGCAATTGATACGGGGTATGTTCCAGTGACTGAATCCGGAGTTAATACAGAAGAATATCAAACTTATTTAGAAGAAAATCCAGTTTCTAAAGCTGCAACCTTAGAACTTGATTACGGAATATCTTCGCCCATTTTTATTGGTCACTCAGAGTACCGAAATTATTTAATTGATACTTTAGAAGAAGTATTAATTAATGACTTAGATGAAGAAGAAGCATTAATGAACATCAATACAACAACCGAAGAAATTATTTCGTCAAATAATTAATGAATTAAAGGAGTAGTAAAATGGTGAATTTTCAATTTTTGAGTGGCTTAAATACAATTGGGGCAAATATAATTGATATCCAGTCAAATTCTGGGCGAATTATTTTTGATTATGGTGAAATTTTTGATTCGAACTTAGGAAGACTTCCAGAATGGGAGGATTCCATTGAAAATACAGCCATTTTTATTTCACATTTGCATATTGATCACATAGGCAGTTTGGATCAGGTGCCCGCGGAAGTTCCTATTTATATGTCAGTAGATTCTTATCGACTATATCAATGGTTAATTGAAATAGAAGAAGAACAAGCGATACAGGCAACGGTTTATCCATTAAATTATAATGAAATAAAAACTGTCGGAGATATCCAAGTGTTTTTTAAAAAAAGTGATCATGATATTGAAGGGGCTTGTGCAATTTTTGTACAAACCCCGGATGTGAAATTAATAAATTCTGGTGATGTTCGTTTGAGTGGTAATTTCCCAGAAAATGTTAATAAATGGATGGAAGAAGGGAATAAATTTAAGCCTGATATTTTCTTGCTCGAAGGTACATCATTTAGTTTTGAAGAAGAAAGCGAAATAGAAAATGAAGTTACAGAAAAAGAAATGTATGATAAATGGCAGAATCTTTTAAAAGAGAATCAACAGGAAATTATTTTTATAAATCCATACATAAGAGATATTACAAGATTGTATAACCTTTCGACGATTACACAAATAAATGGTCGAAAAATCGTCTTAGAACCAAAATATGCCTATTTATTAGAAAAATATCATAAATCTCTCGATTTCTTCGTATTAAAAGAATTAGATCGCAAACAATATTTTAAAAAGAACTGGATTTCTTTAGAAGAAATTCAAAAGGATCCAAAAAAATATGTTCTACAAAATACCTTTGAAAATCGGATGTTTATGAAAATGTTTGAAAAGGGAGTCTATTGTCATAGTAATGGCGAGCCTTTAGGAGATTATGATGTTCGATACCAAAACTTAGTTTCTACTATTGAAGATCACAATTTTACGTTTGAAGACTTTAATGTTAGTGGTCATGCAACACAAGAGGATATAGTTGCGATTGCTAAAGAAGTTGATGCGAAAATAACTATTCCATGGCACAGCTTTAAACCGGAAAAATTAATGGAGAGTTTAATGGCTGCCGGTTTGAGTACCTTTTTACCTGAAAAAGATACAATTTACTCATTGAATCGTTTAAATAAAAATATAGTTGGGTGATGAATAAATGAAGTTAACAATATTAGCAACAAGTGATATCCATAGTTACCTGTTTCCAACGGACTATACAAATCGATCCGCAGAATCTCCGTTAGGTTTATTTAAAGTAGCCTCAGTTCTCCAAAAAGAAAAAATGGAGAATGAGAATTCGATACTAACGATTGAAAATGGAGATTTTATTCAAGGTTCTCCTTTAAGTCAATATGTAAAGAATCATTACCAAACGCCAAAAATTCTTGGGTCTGCTTTAAATGAGCTAGACTTTGATGTTAGTATTATTGGAAATCATGAATTTAATTATGGTTTAGATTACTTGAATGAATATATCGCTCAAATAAACCATCCCGTTCTTTCGGCAAATATTTTAACGAAGGAAGGAAATTATTTTGCAGATTGTCCAGCTAAAATTATTGAAAAAAATGGTTTGAAAATAGGTATACTAGGACTAACTACTCAATATATCCCGCATTGGGAACATCCAAAGAATATAAAAGATCTTCAGTTTTTCTCTGCGATCGATACAGCCAAAGAATGGGTGCCTAAATTAAGAAAAAAAGCCGATATTGTTATTGTTTGTTACCATGGTGGATTCGAATCTGATCTGTTCACAGGAGAACCAACGGAAGAGCATACCGGTGAAAATGAAGGGTACCAGCTTATAAATGAGGTGCCAGGAATTGACGTATTCATTACAGGACATCAACACCGAGAAATTGCTGAAGTGATTAACGGTGTTCCGATTATTCAACCTGGACATCGTGGAGAAAAAGTAGGAAAAATTGAGCTGGAAATTGAAAAACATTCAGAAAACATAAAAATTATTGAGAAAAAAGTAGAACTGATCTCAACAAAAAATATTCCTACAGACAAAAAATTAATGGAAAAGTATCAATTCTTAGGGACTGAAGTAGAAGACTGGTTGGATGAAATCATAGGGAAAACAGTTGGAGATATGAAAATAAAAGATCCAAATCAAGCACGAATAAAAGAACATCCTTATGTCGAGTTTATAAATCGTGTTCAAAAATATTATGGAAAAGCGGACATTTCTTGTACCGCACTATTTTCAAATAATGTGCCTGGCTATGGTGAAAATATTACAAGTCGTGATGTTATTTTGAATTATCCATTTCCAAACACTCTGGCAGTAATAAAAATTAATGGTGCGGAGTTAAAAGCCGCTTTAGAAAAAACAGCTGATTATTTTACACTCAATGAGGATAACGAAATAATGATTCATCCAAAATATTGTATTCCGAAACCACAACCATATAATTATGATATGTATGAAGGCATTGATTATATTTTAGATATCTCTAAACCAATTGGTGAACGCGTTGTCCAGCTAGAATTTAAAGGAAAACCTGTAGAAGAAAAAGATGAATTTGAATTAGTGACGAATCAATATCGTGCAGTAGGTGGTGGAAATTATTCAATGTTTGAAGGAATGAAATTTATCCGAGAAATCAATCAGCCAATGAGTGAACTCTTGAAAGAATATATTCGATTAAAAAAAGTGATTTCTGCAGAGGTAAATAATAATTTTCAAGTGATGAATAAAGAAGAAATTTCATAAATTAGACATTTACAATGCTTCTCAATAACATTCTCCAAAAAGAAAGGGTATAATAAACACAGTTAAAAATCTGTTTATTAATTTATGGGAGGTGGCTAATCATTGAGAACGATATTTGATGAGAAATTAGCTGAAATACATCGAGATTTACTAGAATTAGGAATCATGGTAAATAAAGCCATCAGTAAATCAGTTCAAGCGTTTATAACAAAGGATGTCAAATTAGCCAAAGAAATTATCGAAAACGATTTGGTAATTAATGATAAAGAGAATGAAATTGATAAAAAATGTACAGAAATGATTGCTCTTCAACAACCTCTTGCCTCTGATTTGAGACGTATTATTGCTGTGATACGCGCCGCTTCAAATCTTGAACGAATGGGTGATCATGCTCAAAATGTTGCAGAAGCAACGATTAATTTAAAAAATGAAAAACATATTGTAGAGTTAGATCCTATTATTCAGACCATGGGAGATAAGATTATTAAAATGTCTACAGATATAATCGATGTTTTTGTTGACTTTAATGTTCAAGCAGCTAGAGAAATTGCCTTACGTGATGAAGAAGTCGATAAGCATTACAATTTGCTTCGTTTAACGGCGATTAAAATCATGGAAGAAAATCCAAAGACCGCTTTTTCTGTCTCTGATTACTCTTTTATAGGAAGAGATTTAGAGCGCATTGGTGATTATGTGACGAATATTGGTGAAGGGATTATTTACTTAGCCAGCGGAGAAGTTGTGGATTTGGGAAGACTTGATTAAAAAATAAGTTTTGAAATGCCCAATAAGTTTAGAGCTTTTCTTTTTCAAAAGGTATTACTTGAGTTAGAATACGCATGAGTTATGATGTTATAGAGGAACAAAAAAACTATAAGGAGGTATTGTTAATGGTTCATTATGAGAAACAGTACGAAACAACGTCTATAAATACAGGTGGCCGAAATGGTAAAAGTTATTTAGAAGATGGAACGTACAGCGTAAATATTACTCCGCCAGGAAGCAAACGAGATGGCGCAAATCCTGAAGAATTATTTGCATTAGGTTATAGTGCTTGCTTTCATGCGGCTTTGCAGGCAGTAAAAGATGAAGAAAAAGTAAAGAACCCATCGATTGTACGTCATACAGTTAGTTATTTGCATGATCCTGATAATAACCTCGATATTAAATTACAAGTCGAAATTAAAGTGGGGATTGAAGGACTCAATGATGAGGATGCGATGGATTTGGTCAAAAAAGCACACCAAATTTGTCCGTATTCAAGAGCGATTCAAAATGGTCATATTGATGTCTCTTTAAAGATCGTTCCTTACGAAGAATAATAGATCATTTATAAGCCCTGTGGTTATTTGACTGCAGGGTTATTTTATCTTTAACTTTTATTTTTATTTCACAATTGTATGTGATATTATGATAGCTATTAATATTTGTTTACAAATATTTCTATAATATAATTAATTTTACACAAAAAGGCTCCTTAAGTTAATCTAAGAGCCTTTTTACTATGATAAAATAATCAGGAGTGTTAGGATATTAATTGAATATCCTAAAAGCATAGATGACTTTACCAACAATCTCAAGATGTTCAAACTCTTTTTTAGAATATGTGAGGGTTTCAAAGCCATCGAGATATGAAAAAGGCTCTAGATGTACAGTTGAATCGGTTAATCTTAGATGCTCTAGCTTGTATTCATTATCAATTTTAACAATTATAATATCACCTGTATTATGTATAGGAGTTTCAATTTTATTATAATTTAATACAACGACATTATCTCCACTATTTATTATGCGATTCATCGAGTCAGTACGAACTTTTATGACGAAATATTTATCGGGATCTTCTGACAATATATGGTTGGGAATTTGAACTGTTGGAAATTCTGTAGTCTCTTCAACAGAACCATTGGTATAAAGATATCCTGAACTTATAGACTCAATAAAGTCAATTTCAACGGTGTTTTGCATGTCACTAAATATGTAGCTTGAAGGATAGTTATCTAGTCCCAAAAGAAAATCAGTAGATACCTGAAAATAGGTGGCTAATTTTTTTAGCTCTTTTCCTGGAGGTAAACTAGCATCTGATTCCCATTTAGAAACGGTTGTATATGTCTTATAACCTAAATCATGCGATAGTTCTTGTTGGCTTAAGTTCTTTAGTACTCGAAGTTGTCTAATACGCTCACCGGAAGTTGTCATTTACTGTATCCTTTCTAAATTATAATGTTCACATGTTTTCATTTTAATGTTTTTTATGATATTAAGCAACATTTTTTGTTAAAAAAGCAATTTTTAATGAAAAAAAATCATAAAAAAGTTGAATGTGAAAAAAAATCGTGTATAATATAAGTATACAAATACCCATTCGAGATAGAGAAGGTGGTTTTGATGAAAAAAATCTCAGAATTACGTACCCAGCATGGAAACTTAACACAAAGAGAATTAGCCGATAGTCTAAATGTTACTCAAGCATCAATCAGCAGATGGGAACAAAATCAATTATCTATTGGCGGAGAAAATCTGATTAAACTAGCCAAATTTTTTAAAGTGACTACAGATGAACTTTTAGGAATCGAAGATGAAAATTCATCTCATTAGTTTAATCTCAATAAAATGAAAAAAAGCCTATCGAATGTATTGAATTGTCGTCACATCAATACCTTGATAGGCTTAATTATTTTTAGGTAGGTTCCAAATATTTAACAATGATTAAAAAATAAATTAGACAAATAATACAGTAACATCCCTGGTTTTCCTTTCACTAATTTTGTAGAAAAGAGTATAATAGTAGCATCAGAAAAGGAAAACGGTGATATTTATGGAGAATATTACGTTCTTTCATATGAGTGAAAAGGATTTTTCAAATAAAATTTATAAAGATTTGTATTCAAAAAAAATTGATTTATGTGATTTGAAAGAAACTTATACGATGTGTCCTTTAGATGTATTAGAAGAGATTGAAAAACGTTTACCTACCCACCAAAGGGATTATCTGTACTATTTGGGGAATGGAAATTATCATTACTTAACCTTGGTTCTTCTCAACCGATTAAGTGAACCGTTCACTTTAATCACATTTGATCACCATAATGATGCAGGTGATTTCCCTTTTTTAGAAATGACCAGTTGTGGCTCTTGGATTCAGACAGCTGTTGACAGGGTTCCTTTAATGGAAAGAGTGATTATAATTGGAGCAGATAGTCAGAATGGGAAAAAGACGAAGGAAAATTATTCGAATCAGTTATTTTTTGTAAGCGATACAAAGGTGCCTAAAAATCTTCAAGAAATTTCTCTTTTAATTAAAACAAAGAATATTTATATGAGTATTGATCGAGATTATTTATCTAAAGAAGTTGTACAGACAAATTGGGACCAAGGAGATAACCAATTGTCTGATTTATTAAAAGCCATAAGGTTTCTAGCAAATCATCACCCCTTAGTTGGAGCGGATGTATGTGGAGATATTGTTTGGGATTATCAAACGCTAAATCAACTTACTATGCAAGCCACCATGCAGCAATCCATACAAGTCAATAAAAAAATCTTTGAAACTTTAACTAACGTCCTATAAAATGATAAGGATGTAGAGATTATAATTATTCTTTTTGTGTTTTTTCCTGTAAAATGAAGAAAATATTTTGAAATAAACAAGAATACATAATCTAAGGAGGATGTTTAGTTTGTTCAAGCAGGGAAACCTTACAATCGTAGGAAGTAATATGATCGATTTAACGTCATTTTTAAATCGATTTCCTAAAAAAGGTGAAACCGTCTATGGAAGAGATTTTCAACAAGGATTTGGAGGAAAAGGGTCCAATCAAGGAGTCGTTGCTTCCTTATTAGGGGCCAATGTTTCGATGGTCACAGCAGTTGGAGATGATGCTTACGGTAGAGAGTGGTTAAGCCATTATCAAAATGAAAACATCAATACAGATTTTGTGAAAGTCATTGAGAATATGAACAGTGGTACCGCTGCTATTTGGGTAGAAGAAGACGGTGATAATCGCATTGTGATTACTCCCGGAGCAAATGAAGCATTGAGTGCAGAATTTGTAAAAGAAGCTTTTGTTAAACTGCCTCCAGCAAATGTCGTACTTTCTCAATTAGAGAATCCACAAAGTGCGATACTAGAAGGATTTAAGAGAGGGAAAGAAATGGGAGCAGTCACTTTGTTAAATCCAGCACCTGCCGATATTTTAAAAGAAGATATCCTAGAATATACGGACTGGCTACTCCCGAATGAAACAGAATTTGCCTTTTTAGCAGAAGAAGCCTATGATTTGCCGTTAGATCAATTCGTCTTGGCGATCGAAACCTTTGCGAATGAAACGAATACGAATTTAGTGGTGACAATAGGTAAAAAAGGTGCCTTACTTTACCGACCTCACATTGATCAAGAAGTTCAACATATAAAGACTACAAAAGTTACTGTTAAAGATTCAACGGGAGCTGGCGATGCTTTTTGTGGAACGTTTGCTTATGGGTTATCTGTTGGAATGGATCCGAAATCAGCGATCGAATTAGCCAATGCGATTGCAAGTGATAGTGTACAAAA
>Ga0079225_10001726_pt1 | contig 12399 bp, 13 predicted proteins | sample Poulit2012_FD_76344 | JGI IMG/M metagenome (GOLD analysis project Ga0079225, IMG submission 76344) | Agricultural soil microbial communities from Georgia to study Nitrogen management - Poultry litter 2012 | ecosystem: Environmental > Terrestrial > Soil > Agricultural land | place: USA: Georgia...
GAAATATTTGACACTCCTGCGGGAACAGCACGATCTGAAGATCACTGCATCCGCTGTGCACAGCGGATGCAGAAGCTGAAGACGTGCCCGCGGAAAGGGAAAATATTTCAGAAGCCATGAAAAAAAATGGTTAAAAATATTGTATGGCATTTTACACAAGATTATGGACTTGACTATAAAATTGTCTGCTTGACCTCAGTCATTTCTCATAATATGCTTAAAGATGTAATCTGATTTAAAGGTGGAGACAGATGACTTTACGAGAGAAAACAATTTTACTGAAACAACAGCTTTTGCAGTTAAAAAGTCGCTTTTTTAAAAATGATCCTCCGGAATCAATCAAAGATCGTACATTTTTTAAACAGATGAAAGAAGAGACAAAATCTATTTTTCAATTGCTCAATGAATGGGAAAGTGAAACATTGACATTTCTTCAAAATAAACAGAGCACATTATATCCACAACAAATTGAAGCGACAAGCGAAAACATGCAAATGATCATTTTGCACAGTTATTATATAGATGTAAGAAAACGAATATATATGGAATATTTTAAATCAACTATATATGTCTTCGATCAATTGCTAAGTGAATTAGCGAATGAAATAGGAGAGGTTTAAACATGAAAGAGTTACTCATTGCCGAAGCAAGAAGTGCACGCTTGAAAGCTTATGCACCATATTCAAACTTTTTAGTAGGGGCTGCAGTTATGACACATTCAAATAAAATTTACAGTGGCTGTAATATAGAAAATAGTTCTTATTCATTAACGTGTTGTGCCGAACGTGTGGCCATTTTTAAAGCCGTTTCAGCAGGGGATATGACGATTAAAGGAATGGCAATTGTCGGTGATACAGATGAACCGATCTAACCTTGTGGGGCATGTCGCCAAGTAATGAGTGAATTTCTTTCATTAGAGACGATGATCTATTTAGCTAATACTCAACATGAAGTGATGGAACTAACGATTAATGATTTATTACCATATGCCTTTAATGTACGATCTTTCAATGATCATTAATCAGTTAAATTGTTATTATGGTATAATAATAATTAAATTTTCACGTATATTATTGCAGGTGTTAATATAAGATGGGGTGAGTTGTTGTGTTATCAAATGACATTCAATTGACGAGCAAAGAAATTTTAGAAAAAGATTTTAAAACTTCCATGCGTGGGTATAATCAAGAAGAGGTTGATGAATTTCTCGATCTGATCATTCAAGATTACAATAAATTCAACGAACAAATCCAAAGGTTAGAAGCTGAAAATGAACAATTACGAAAAAATTCCGATGAATTACGGACAAGACAAACTGCACAACCAACACATCAAGTTAATTATGACATATTAAAACGGTTATCTAATTTGGAGAAAGAAGTATTTGGAAAAAAATAACAAACTTTCTTTAATGCGTATTTTTGCTTTACATGGTATAATATTTATACATTAAATACTCATGTAATCGCTACAACGAACAAATTAAGTTGTAGAGGAAAGTCCATGCTCACACAAACTGAGATGTTTGTAGTGTTTATGCTTGACGAAACAATAAGTCAAGGTGACGCTATTTAGCGTTAACGGCAGGAGATATTCCTAAGTCTTTATAGATATGGAATATGAACCTTGAAAGTGCCACAGAGACGTAGTTAAAATGGAAACATTTTAAGTGGAACGGGTAAACCCCATAAGTGAGCAACCCAAATTTAGGTAGGGGCACTCTTAAAGTAGGGAAATGAACCGAAATAAGAGACAAGTTAATCAACTAACTTGTAGATAAATGATTACAACCGGAGTACGAGGATCGCTTCCGTTTGCAGTACAAAGGAACAGAACATGGCTTATCGAGTATTTAATAGCGAACATTTTTTATATGTAAATTTTTACAACTTTTCTAACGCTTAAAGATGTTGGAAAAGTTGTTTTTCATTATTAAATTACTTTTGCAACAATTAAAGGAGCGAACAATTTTTGTCTGAAGTAACTTTAATCGCTACAGCAGCCATGGGTATAGAAGCCATTGTCAATCGTGAAGTCAAACAATTAGGGTATGAAACAACCGTTGAAAACGGCAAAGTCATTTTCAATGCACCAATCGAAGCTATTCCCCGATGTAATTTATGGTTAAGAACAGCTGATCGCCTCAAAATGGTTGTCGGTCAATTTAAAGCAACGACATTTGATGAATTATTTGAGCAAACAAAGTCCCTTCCGTGGGAAGAATTTATTTCGGAAGATGGTGAATTCCCGGTTGTCGGAAAGTCACAAAAATCAAAATTGTACAGTGTTTCAGACAGCCAAGCAATCGTCAAGAAAGCCATTGTTGATCGATTAAAATTAAAATATGGTGTGGCTGGAAAAATGCCTGAAACGGGCCCATTATATCGCGTAGAAATAGCCTTACATAAAGATATGGCAACATTAACAATTGATACATCAGGTAGTGGTTTACATCGCCGCGGATACCGTGTGGAACAAGGATTAGCCCCTTTAAAAGAAACATTAGCAGCTGCTTTAGTACTATTAACTAATTGGCGGGCAGATGAGCCATTGATTGATCCTTTTTGTGGGTCAGGAACGATTCCAATTGAAGCAGCTTTTATCGGTCAAAATATTGCCCCAGGGTTTAATCGGGAATTTGCCTCAGAAGAATGGTCATGGATCAAGCAAAAATATTGGGATGAATCATACATAGAGGCTGAAGATTTAGCTAATTATGACCAACCATTAAATATTATGGGCTCAGACATTGATCATCGAATGATTAATCAAGCAAAAACAAATGCCATGGAAGCTGGATTAGCTGATCTTATCCAGTTTAAACAAATGAATGTTAAAGATTTAGTCTTACAAAAAGAGGGTGGCTATCTTATTAGTAATCCACCTTATGGTGAGCGTATGGGGAAGCAAGATGACGTAAGTGATATTTATCATACTCTCGGAAAAATTATGCAAACAGATCCAACTTGGAGCGTCTATATATTAACGGCATTTAAACCATTTGAAAAAACATATGGCCAAAAGGCAACACGGAAACGTAAATTATTTAATGGTTTCATTCAAACCGATTATTACCAGTTTTTTGGGAAAAGGTAAAAGAAAAGTAGAGGTAATATTTAGCCTCTACTTTATTTAATCGTATTCATAATTCTTCGGTAAACTTTATCTGTGTCAAATCCTTCACCCATAGCAAACTTTTCTAATAGCCTGTTATTTTCATCAATAAAATAAGTAAATGTTTCATGAATAATATCTCCAGTGCCTGGATCTCGATAACGGAAATTTAATGAATCAGCTACTTTTTGTGTATCCTCAGCAGACGCTCGTAAAAATTTCCATCCATCATCAGCTGTTGTCACTTCAAAACGCCCGGCATATTCTTGTAAAACGTCTTTTGTATCATGACTGGGATCGATTGTAATCGTTAAAAATTCGATATCTTCACCAAACACACCATCTTTAATAAGTTGGTGACGTAGTTCAGACATTTTAACAGTCGTGACCGGGCAGACATCTGGACAGTTTGTGTACATGAACTCAACAAGCCGAGCTTTTTTAGGCATATCGGCAAAAGCGTATTCACCTTCAAACGCATTTTCCATCACGACATCTTCTGGAAGTTCAGCATTTCCAGCTCTAATAACTTCTAAATAAAATATACCAGCACCGACACCTAAAACTAAAAGAGCAGCAAATCCGATATATATTTTCTTCAAAGGAAAAACCTCCTTAAATTAAAACTGACGGTAAAAATAATAATAGTGAAATAATAACAGATAGGGGAGAAGCACCTATGTTCTCCCCTTAATAATATTGTTAGTAAAATTTAAATCCTTCTGCTCCTGGTGGTGCGTTTTGAATAATATCAATAAATGGAATGGTGTAAGCAAACAAGATTAGAGCAACCGTAATTCCAATCCATAACTTCCAGTTCTCTAAGACAGCAGGCGTGTCGCCTGAAGTTGGACCTTCTTCAGCAATTGGGAATTCTTCTTCACCTTTAGGGGCAAAGAAAGCTAAATAAATGAAGACTCCGATCATAACGATCATTCCGAGAAATAAGATTGATCCACCAATCGCTTGAGCCATTTGATAAGGCCCCCAAGCAGCTGTATCAGCATTACCAGCATATTCAGAGTAAGCTGAACGACGTGGTCCACCTAATAATCCTTGCCAGTGCATAGCTGTGGACATAATCGTCATACCAACTGTCCATAAAATGGTTTGAATCATTCCCCATTTATTAGCTGTTTTTGTAAATGTTCTGCCGGTTAATGAAGGAATGAGCCAATACGCTAGTCCGAAAAATGTTAACATAACAGTTGCAGCAGCTGTTAAATGGAAATGTCCAGTTACCCAAATTGTGTTATGAACAACTTGGTTCATTTGGTTCGATGCGTTAATTATTCCACCCGCACCGCCAGGGATAAAGAAGAGCATACCGATAAATGGTGCTAAAAAGCGAACATCTTTCCATGGTAATTTTTTAACCCAACCAAAGACACCTTTTGCTCCAAGTTCTCGACCTCTTGCTTCAAACGTTGCAAACATTGAAAAGGCGGTCATCAATGAAGGAATGACGACTAAAAATGTTAAAACAACTTGTAAATACTTCCAGAATGGATCAATACCAGGTTCTGTTAACTGGTGGTGAAATCCGACTGGAATTGAGAAAAGTAATAACAAAATAAATGACAAACGTGCTAATGAATCAGAAAATACTTTTCCACCGATAATTTTTGGAATAATCGTATACCATGCCATATAAGCAGGTAATAACCAGAAATAAACAAGTGGGTGACCAAAGTACCAAAACAATGTACGGCTGACGAGAACATCAATTGATTCCGTTATTCCAAGTGACCAGGGAATAAATTGGAGTAAGACGGTTGCAGCTACACCAAGTGTTGCAATTTGCCACATGACCATATTAATGACTGCCATAAAACTGAAGAGTGGTGATTTTTCACCAGGATTTTCTTTAACAGAGCGGGCACGGCGGCGAAAGATTGTGAAGCCGACAAACCAACTTCCAACAATAACTAAAGCTAAACCAATATAAAAGGCTGAATGGACCATCATTGGTGCATAAAATGTATATAATACGGTTGCTTTATTAAGTAAAATAAAAATTGTTGCTGTAATTGTTCCTATAACCATGAGCCAAAATCCGAACCAAGCCATATTTCGTTCACTATCAGAATATTTTCCAGCTGTTCGGCTTTGACCAGCCAACATAAATCCTAAAATGAAAAAGGTTGTTAGGACTAAACCTAGTGTCACTCCATGGGCGGTTAAAATTTGATAATAACCAATCCCAAATGGTAATTCAAATTTTCCTGATCGTTCTAATGTTTGTAAAAGTCCAGCAGTCGCTCCGATAAATAGGGCGATAAAAGCAACATACATATGGGCCATTGCTAGACGAGAGTCTTTAGGACTTAACTTTTTCATTGATTTTATCATTATTCTACCACCTCAATCGTTGCATACATCATGTGGTGACCAACTCCACAATATTCATTACAAAGAAGTGTGAATGTACCAGCATTTTTAAATGTATTCGTATAAGTGCTGATATAACCAGGTTCGAGCATCATATTAATGTTCGTACCAGCTATCTCAAATCCATGTAAAACATCTTTTGTTGTTACTTGAAAGTGAACGGTTGCCCCTTTAGGAATTTGTACAACTTTATCATCTGTTCCGACATCAAAATTAAAAGCTTCTGCGACAATTGTAAATTGGTATTCATTGTCACCAATTTCTCTTAGACCTGGTTCATTAAATGGTTCCGTTTGATCAACCTTATCTGGATCGAGAGTAACCGCACAACTAGGTGGCTGATTACCCATGTAGAAAGCACTGATTCCGACAACAATTAAGAAAATAAGTAATGTTGTTGTCCCTAGACCTAACCAAATCTTTTCATATCTATGCATTTTCATAGGCTTTGATCTCCTTTTTTAACGAATTAAATATAAAATTAAAACACCGACCCAAGAGATAACGAGAAACCCACCTAAAAATAAAACAGATGCAAATGTACCTCGAAGATCTTCTTCATGATGTTCTTCAACAGCTTTTTGATTGACTTCAGGCTTTGCCATTTTTTAGTCAACTCCTTTTTAAAAGTATTGATCATTTTAAACTGTCGATATGTTTTTTAACAGTTAGTCAATGCCCCCCTTTTCCTTGCTTAATGCCATAATACACAAATTTACGAGGAAAAAAGCTTGATTTTGCAACGTTTCACAAATTGTTCAATAACGCTGAAATGCATTCATTTAATTGTTTTACTAACATAAATGTTAAAAAAGTATGTGAAAAATCTGTGAAAGAACTGAGGAAAAAATGTGAAGGAAAGGCATAATAAAGCGATCTATAGATCATATCTAACAAATATTTACTTTCACTGACAGTCAATCGACAGTAAATAACAAGTAAAAAGCAACAGATGTATTTCGATAATGGCCATAAAAAAAGAACTCATCTCAATGAGCGATCAACATTTGAATGCTCATTGATGAGTTCTTTCAAGATTCAACATTAAATTATTTTAATTAGACTTTCACAACATTTGCAGCTTGTGGCCCACGGTCTCCTTCAATAATTTCAAACGTAACTTCTTGGCCTTCTTCAAGTGATTTAAATCCTTCTTCTTGGATGGCTGAATAATGAACAAATACATCATTACCTTCTTCCAATTGAATAAAGCCATAACCTTTTTCTGCGTTAAACCACTTAACAATCCCGTTTTCTACTTCATTACTCATGTAAATAATCCTCCTAAAACCTTTCACGTCAAACGTGTTATTACAAAGTTTAGAAAATAAATTATGAATAAGTTTTGTGCCAATCATTTGACATATTTTGTCAATTGATATTAATCAACTTACCTTCATAAAATCTATCCTTTGTTTGAGTATTATGTTAGCTCGTTTACTAAATAGAGTCAAGATTTTCAGTTTAGCAATCCATTTCACGATTAGGCGGCATGATTTAGGTATATAGTATTTATAAATCACCTATTACATGGTAAGATAAGGAAGGGATACTAATAATTAATCAATGAAAGGATGTATTTTATATGAAATCAGACATTCAAATTGCTCAAGAAGCGACTTTAAAACCAATTCATGAAATTGCAGAAAGTTTAAACTTAAGCAATGATGATTGGGAACCATACGGGCATACGAAGGCAAAACTATCAGATAAACTGTTAACAAAATTAGCTCATAAGCCGAATGGTAAAATCGTTTTAGTAACAGCGATTAGTCCTACACCAGCTGGGGAAGGGAAGTCAACGGTAACTGTTGGCCTTGGACAAGCGCTGAACAAAATTGGTAAGAAAACGGTGATTGCTTTACGAGAACCATCATTAGGACCTGTCATGGGTATTAAAGGTGGTGCCGCAGGTGGTGGTTACTCACAAGTGTTACCGATGGAAGATATAAATTTACATTTTACCGGTGATATCCATGCCATTACGAGTGCAAATAATGCGCTTGCAGCATTTATTGATAACCATTTACAACAAGGAAACGATTTAAATATTGACCCTCGCCGAATCGAATGGAAACGGGTTATGGATATGAATGACCGAGCCTTAAGAGAAGTTGTCGTCGGGCTTGGTGGTGTATTACGAGGTATTCCTCGAGAAGACGGTTTTGACATTACCGTTGCCTCAGAAATTATGGCAATTTTATGTTTAGCCAATAGTCTAGAAGATTTAAAAGCACGGATTGCAAAAATTGTCATTGGATATACATATGACAACGAACCTATAACCGTTGCCGACTTAAATGTTCAAGGTGCCTTAACGATGTTATTAAAAGATGCCTTTAAACCGAACTTAGTACAAACGCTAGAAAATACACCAGCGATCATTCACGGAGGACCATTTGCAAATATCGCTCATGGTTGTAATAGTATTATGGCGACGAAGACAGCAGCAAAGCTTGGGGATTATGTTGTGACAGAGGCAGGATTTGGCGCCGATTTAGGTGCGGAGAAATTTTTAGATATTAAGTCTTTAGCTGGTGACTTTGAAACAGATGCGGTCGTTATCGTTGCAACCGTTCGTGCTTTAAAAATGCATGGTGGCGTCTCTCGTGACCAATTAACAGACGAAAATGTCGAAGCATTAGCAAAAGGTATGGAGAACTTAGAAAAACATATTGATACGATTGAACAATTTGGGCTGCCATTTGTCGTGGCAATTAATAAGTTTCCTACAGATACCGAAGCAGAAACAAATTTTATTGAAAACTGGTGTGATGAACGCGATATTGCCGTTGCTTTAACAGAAGTTCATGCACATGGTGGTGATGGGGGCATTGATCTAGCAGAAAAACTTGTAAAAGTTATTGAAACCGGTACCAAGAACTTTAAACGCATGTATGACCTTGAAGATTCAATCGAAACAAAAATACGTAAAGTGGCGCAAAAAGTATATGGGGCAGCAAATGTAGAACTGTCACCTAAGGCTAAGGAACAAGTCGAATATTATGAAGCACATGGCTGGGGTAATTTGCCTATTTGTATGGCAAAAACACAATACTCATTAACCGATGATCCGACGAGGCTTGGCCGACCGACTGACTTTACACTTACGATTCGTGAATTAAGCCCATCAGTTGGTGCCGGATTTTTAGTCGTATTAACCGGTGAAATGCTAACAATGCCTGGGTTACCAAAAAATCCCGCAGCTCTAAATATGGATGTTACGGAAGATGGACGAATTGAAGGATTATTTTAACATAAAACGGTTAAAATTAATCAATGGATTAAACCAAAAGTAAATAATCTTTGTGACATGTCGTTATGATTCATTTATAATCATTAACTCAATGAATTCATTATGACATGTCTATTTTATTTTCAAAATACTTTTGCATTTTTGAATGAATTTCTTTCATTACTTTACATAAAAACATTCATATTTTTTACCAAACCATTCATGAATTCACGTCCCATTTAGTGATTATTCCGTTTAAATTAAATCTTTAGACAATTTGTATAGTTAATTTTTCTTAATTTCATACATATTACACGTTGATTTAAAAAGGGCATTTTTTTAGAATTAAAGATAATCTATTTAATAAATCAACTAATGAAAGCGGTACCAACAATTGTACAACAAAAATATAAGTCGTTTGAAAGGTTGAGACGATTATGGAACGTATGCCGTATGGCTGGCGAGGGAAAATCGGTTTAATTTATATCGCATCAGCTTATGCCATGGAAACAGAGTTTCAAAAAATGTCACCTGAGGGTGTGACAACACATACAACGAGAGTTGCCTTAAGTGATCATCCAGATTATTTTTCAATCGATGACTTAACAAATTTAGATGCTGATGTGATGGAAGCTACAAAATTACTCGCTCAGGCCCCTTTAAAATCGATTGCTTATGGTTGTACAAGTGGTAGTTTTGTCAATGGACTTGATTATGACAAACAACTGATCAAACGAATGGAGCAAATCGCTAAAATTCCTTGCACAACAACTGCTACAGCTGTTTTAGCAGCCGCAGAGGGTTTACAAGTGCAAAACATTGCCATCGCTACACCATATGCATCTGATGTCAATGAACGCGCCTATGAATATTTTACGAGTGGTGGCTTAACGATTACAAATATGACAGGCCTCAGCATGATGAATGATTACAAAATTTCTGAACTTAATTTGCAAACGATTTATAACATGGCGACTAAAACAATAACAAATGATTCAGAAGCCATTTTTATTTCGTGTACGGGATTATCAACACTACCATTGATTAACGCTTTGGAAAAAGATTTAAACGTACCCGTCATTACATCTAACCAAGCAACCTTTTGGCATGCATTAAAACTTGCACATATTCAAAGCGGTCAAATGCAATTAGGAACATTATTTAATTTGTAAAATGTCTTATGAATTTGTTGCATAAACATTTCAAAGGAGGTGTCTTCATGCAAATATTACGATTTGCTGATCGCATCTGGGTGGAAATCGAGCGATTTATTTTAAGTGTCACAACGATTCTCATGAGTTTAATGTTAGTAAGTAATGCGATTAGTCGGTATTTTTTTAATAAAAGTTGGCCGTTTACAGAAGAAATTGGAAAAATGGGTGTTCTTATTCTTACATTTATGGGCTTAGGGTATGCTGCACGCAAAGGAATGCATATTGAAATGTCAGGACTTTTCGATATGATGAGTCAAAACGTACAAAGAATTTTAAGAATATTCATAAATATAGTTTCGTTTATTATATTAGGTATTTGTACGATGTTAGCTTTCCAGTATGTTAAACATGTTTATGATTTAAATCAAGTATCAACGATTTTACGAATACCACTTTATTTAGTCATGTTAGTTATCCCTTTAGGATTTTTATTAGCGAGTATTCGCTACTTAGTCGATTTTTTAATTAGTTTAACGCAAAAAAATATTAATACATCTGAAGAGTCGTTCGTTAGCTCAGAAGAGAATGTCAATTCATAGAAGAGAGGGAGTCACTCGTGATATGGGCAATGCTAGCTTTAATGTTTCTCATGCTTTTGCTTAATTTTCCAATTATGGTCGTTTTATTATTCGTCGCATTATTGATGATGGTCATTAGCGCACCAGATCTTAACTTAGTGATGTTCATTCAGCAACTGTCGAGTAGTGTTGAATCTTATGTGCTACTTGCCATTCCAATGTTTATTTTTGCTGCCGACATTATTGTTGAAGGGCGAACAGCCAATCGATTGTTAGACTTTGTTAATGATATGTTTGGTCATGTTCGTGGGGGTACAGGAATTGTCACAGCTGCGACGAGTACATTGTTTGGTTCAGTTTCTGGTTCATCGCAAGCAACGATTGCTGCCATCGGTCGTCCGATGAGAAATCGTGCCCTGCAGTATGGTTATGAAGATTCACATATTATGGGCCTCATCGTAAACACAGCTGGAATTGCTATTTTAATCCCTCCAAGTATCGTCATGATTTATTACGGTATGTTAACAGGTACATCGGTTGGTGATTTATTTGTTGCAGGTATTATCCCTGGACTGATGATTTTCATTGGATTTTCTCTTTGGGAAGTTTTTACGGCGATCAGAAATGATATTCCTGTTGAACCGAAAGCATCTTGGACAAAACGTTGGCAATCATTTCGTCAATCAATTTTAACGTTTGGATTTCCTGTCCTCATTTTAGGAGGAATTTATTCAGGGATGTTTAGTCCAACAGAAGCTGCAGCCTTTTCTGTTTTATATGCTGCCATACTAGAAATAATAATCTTTCGTTCGATTAAAGTTTGGGAGCTTTATCGAATCGCTGTTTCAACAGGTGTTGTTACGAGTATCGTCTTTATTTTGCTCGCTGCCGGTGGAGCATTTTCATGGATTATTTCATATTTACGTATTCCACAAGCATTAACAGAAACGGTTTTAGGGGCTGATCCTTCACAATTTCAAATATTACTAATCATGTCAGCATTTTTCTTAATTTCGTGTATGTTTGTCGATTCCTTAGTAGCGATTGCCATTTTAACGCCAATTTTCTTTCCCATTGCAGTCGCAGCCGAAATTCATCCAGTGGCCATTGGTATTTTAATTACATTGCAAGCAACTCTTGGAACCGTTACACCACCATTCGGGGTAAATATTTTTACAGCTTGTGCTATTTTCAATCGACCATATTTAGATGTTGTTCGAGGAATAGTTCCGTATATTTTAATTTTTGTTGTCATTAACTTATTACTCATTATCTTTCCGGACATTATTATGGTTTATGAAGACATTTTTGGCTCATCTAAAGCAAGTTAAATATTCATACAATGATTTATACTCCCTTGACTAGGAGGTGGAAACATTTTATTCGATCAAGTCTAAGGGCGATATCGTATATGTTTAGATAAAACTAAAGGAGGAACAAATTTGTTAAAAAGAAATAGTTTCTATTTGTTAGTTTTCATGGTCGTTTTGTCGATCGTCTTAGTCGCTTGTGGCGATGATGATGCAGAAACAGAAGCAGAAACCGATACTGATGGTGAAACAGAAGAAGCAACAGATGAAGGTAGTAGTGGAGAAGAGATGACTCTTAAGTTTGCTCATGAAGAAGGGCAAGGAGACGTACAAGATTTATATGCCAATAAATTTAAAGAAGTCATCGAAGAAAAAACAGATGGTAGAATTTCAGTTGATGTTTATACAGCGGGTACACTTGGAACGAATATGGATGTCCTTCAATCCTTACAAACAGGCGCTATTGAGATTGCAATCACATCGCCTGGATTCTCAGGTGACGTTATCCCTGAATCAAACATTATGTCTGTACCATTCTTATTTTCAGATAATATGGAAGTTAACAAAAAAGTTTTAAATGAAAGTGAAGCATTATATGGACCGCTTGCTGAACAGTA
>Ga0079225_10001727_pt1 | contig 12393 bp, 9 predicted proteins | sample Poulit2012_FD_76344 | JGI IMG/M metagenome (GOLD analysis project Ga0079225, IMG submission 76344) | Agricultural soil microbial communities from Georgia to study Nitrogen management - Poultry litter 2012 | ecosystem: Environmental > Terrestrial > Soil > Agricultural land | place: USA: Georgia...
CGAGGTCAATGAAGAGTGGATCTCAGATAAAGACCGCTTCGCGTTCCCGTGGCAGCGCGCCACCGATCGAATCACCCGTCCGCTCGTCCGGAACGCTGAAACTGGCGAACTCGAGCCCACCACATGGCAGGAGGCGCTGCACATTGCGGCCGCGGGCCTAAAGCAGGCCCGCGGTGCCAACGGGGTCGGTGTACTAACCGGAGGGCGCCTGACGGTCGAAGACGCCTACGCTTACTCGAAATTCGCTCGGACCGTGCTGGGCACCAATGACATTGACTTCCGCGCCCGCCCGCATAGCGATGAAGAAGAAGCATTCCTTGCGCACACCGTTGCCGGAAGTGGGCTCGGTGTCACATACACAGATTTGGAAAACGCTTCGGTGGTGCTGCTGCTTGGCCTCGAACCCGAAGACGAGGCGGCCACAATTTGGCTGCGCTTGCGCAAGGCAAACCGTCGTAAGCAATTGCCTGTTTACGCGGTGGGCCCCTATAAGAGCCGCGGCTTGAAAAAACTGCACGGTCAGTTAATAGCCGCAGCTCCGGGAACCGAAGCAGAAGTAATCGATGCGATTTCGGCGGGCAATGAAACAAGCCACACCGAGGCAGACACAATTGCCGCGCTGCGGGAATTGCTCGGCAAGCCCGGCGCCATCGTGCTCGCAGGCGAGCGCCTGGCAACAAGTTCGGGTGCCCTCACATCGGCGCTAGAACTTGCGACCAAAACCGGCGCGCAACTGGCGTGGGTGCCACGCCGCGCGGGCGACCGCGGAGCGGTCGAGGCGGGCGCGCTGCCGCAACTGCTGCCCGGTGGCCGGCCGGTCTCCGACGCACAAGCGCGCGTTGATGCGGGAGCCGTCTGGGGTATCGAGTCGCTGCCCGCTGAGCCGGGCCGCAATTTCAGTGAGATCCTCGAAGCCGCTGCGAATAAGGAACTGAGCGGCCTGGTCATTGGGGGCGTCGAACTGGCAGACCTTCCAAGTCCCAGTGTCGCACGCAGCGCAATTGCGAGCGCCGAATTTGTTCTTTCCCTCGAAGTGCGCACTTCTGACGTTACCGAACTGGCCCACGTGGTACTCCCGGTTGCCCCGCCTTCTGAAAAGGCGGGCACCTACCTCAACTGGGAAGGCCGCGTGCGCGGCTTCGAACGCGCGCTCGAATCCAACGCGATGTCCGACCACCGCGTGCTCAACTCGATAGCAGACGAAATGGACGACTACCTGGGACTGGCCAGCGCCCCCATCGCCTTCGCAGAACTCGAAGAATTTGATGGTTGGGAGGGCGAGCGCGCCGGTGCTCCGGAGGCAAAGAGCGCCGACGTTCCCTCGGTTGCGGCTGGCCAAGCAGTCCTGGCCACCTGGAAGCAACTATTGGACCTGGGTCGCGGCCAAGACGGTGAACCGTATCTCGCCGGAACGCAGCGACTGCCCGTGGCGCGCATATCCGCCCAAACGGCAGCGGCGTCGTCCATAATTGAGGGCGGCCTGATCGAAATATCCAACGCCAACGGCAAGATCTCGCTACCCGCTGTGATTTGTGACATGCCCGACGGGGTGGTGTGGGTTCCCACCAACTCGCAGGGCAGCCGCGTGCGAGAAACCCTCGAGGCAGACGCGGGTGCGGTGGTTGAGATCGCTCCCGGGACCGCCGCTGAAACCTCCGCCACTGAGAAAGAGGTGGTCGCGTGAATACCGCCCTGACACTGGCCGAATCCGCCGTATTGGCAGATGCCGGCCCGAGCGTTGATTTCAGCCAGGACAACGGCTGGATCGTGCTGGTCAAAGCAATTCTGATTTTTGTCTTCCTGCTGCTGACCACCCTGTTGGCGATTTGGGCTGAGCGACGGATATTGGGCCGCATGCAAACCCGCCCGGGACCCAACCGCACGGGACCGTTCGGACTGTTGCAGTCGCTGGCCGACGGCCTGAAAGCGATGTTGAAAGAGGACATCAACCCGCGCGCCGTCGACAAAGTCATTTATATTGCTGCGCCGATCGTGTCTGCGTCAGCCGCCTTCGTGATCTTCTCAGTAATTCCGTTCGGCCCCGAAGTTAAGATTCCCTTCACCGACATAGTCACCCCGTTGCAATTAGCCGATATTCCGGTGGCGGCGCTGTTTGTACTCGCGATTTCCGCGGTGGGTGTCTACGGAATTGTGATGGGCGGTTGGTCTTCCGGTTCGACCTACCCGCTGCTGGGTGCCGTGCGCTCGGCTGCGCAGGTAATTTCTTATGAACTGGCGCTGAGTTTGTCGCTGGTTTCTGTACTCATCGTTTCCGGGTCAATGTCCACTTCACAGATTGTGGATTCACAGCAGCAGCTGTGGTGGTCGATCGCACTGTTCCCGGCGTTCATAATCTTTGTGATATCGATGATTGGCGAGACGAACCGGGCTCCGTTTGACCTTCCTGAAGCCGAAGGCGAATTGGTATCCGGTTTCATGACCGAGTACTCCGCCATGAAGTTCGCGATGTTTTTCCTAGCCGAATACATCAACATGATTAACGTTTCGGCAATCGCCACGACGCTGTTCCTAGGCGGTTGGCGCGCGCCATGGCCCCTGTCTGCGATCAACGACGGCATGTTTAACACCGGCTATTGGCCCGTGCTGTGGTTCGTAGGCAAACTGTGGCTCTTCCTGTTCCTGTTCATCTGGGTACGCGGAACTTTGCCACGCATGCGCTATGACCAGTTCATGAAACTGGGCTGGAAAGTGCTCATCCCCGCCGGGCTCGGCTGGATCATGGCCGTCTCGCTCGTGCAGGGCGTGCGTCAGTTCTCGGATGTGGACCTGCGCACACTGCTTTCGGTGATCGGCGGCGTACTACTGCTCTTCGTGATCGTCTCGTTCTTCTGGCCGCAAAAGCAGGCGGAAGAGCCCGAGATCGATCCGGGTGAATTCGATGCGTTCGCTGCTGGTTACCCCGTTCCGCCCCTGCCCGGACAGGTTTTGCCACCGTCACCGCGCCAGCGCGGACCCAAAACCGTACAGGCATCATCTAGCGGCGGTACTTTGACCGCCGAGGCGGCACCCGCCGATGAGGAGGTATCTCGTGACTGACGCCGGCTCCGCCCGGGAAACCGAGAGGCACACGGGCGCGGCTCCAATGGGAGCCCGCGCATCAGGCACCGAGGTGCCCGGACCTAAGAAGCCCAATTTTGTGCGCGACCTGCTCGCACCCGCCGCGGGTTTCGGTGTGACGTTCGGATCGATGTTCCGACCCACCGTTACCGAGCAGTACCCCTTTGAAAAGGTGCCCACCCAGCCCCGCTACCACGGACGGCATCAACTCAATCGCCACCCGGACGGGTTGGAGAAGTGCATCGGATGCGAACTGTGCGCCTGGGTGTGCCCAGCAGACGCGATCTTTGTTGAGGGTGCCGATAACGAAGAGGGCGCCCAATTCTCGCCGGGCGAGCGGTACGGACGGGTTTACCAGATCAATTACCTGCGCTGCATCTTCTGCGCGCTGTGCATCGAGGCCTGCCCGACGCGGGCTTTAACCATGACCAACGAGTATGAACTGGCGGGCCCCACTCGTGCGGGACTCATCTACGAAAAGGACCAGTTGCTGGCACCGCTCGAAGACAGCATGCTTCCCGCACCTCACCCCATGGTTCCCGGCACCACCGACCACGACTACTACAACGGTGAAGTGACTTCGGTGGCGCCCGAACAGGTCGAATGGGTGCGCGAAAACCGACCGGAAGAACCCGCCTTGGAAAACTTCAAAGATGTGACTGCGGCCGCGCCGCAGACTGGGGCCGCAGATTCGGAGGAACAGGCATGACAGACCTGTCAATCGCGGCCGAGGTAGCCCCGGCTCTCCTGACCGAAACGGGAGAGGTAGGCGGCGGCGAGGTGGTCCTATTTTGGATCCTGGCGCCGATTATGGTGCTCGCCGCACTCGGCCTAATTTTTGTGCGCCGCGCCGTGCACGCAGCGTTCATGGTGATCATTGTCATGATCTCGCTCGCATTCCTCTACACCGCGCAGGATGCCCCGTTCTTAGGCGTTGCGCAGGTAGTTGTGTACACCGGCGCAGTCATGATGCTCTTCCTATTCGTACTGATGCTTGTGGGCGTTGACGCATCCGACTCGCTCGTTGAAACCCTCAAGGGCCAGCGCTGGATCGGTTACCTGCTCGGCTTGGGGCTCGCTGCGGTGCTGGTTGGCGTTATAACCTCGGCGACAATGCCGCGGCCCACCGGGCTCGATGCCGCCAACGCTGACACCAACCCGGTGGGCCTGGCACGCCTCGTTTTCGGTGACTGGGTTTTCACGTTCGAACTAGCCGGAGTGCTGCTCGTAATTGCCGCAGTCGGTGCGCTCGTTGTGACACATCGCCAGCGCATCGGCGCACCGCAGAGCCAAAAGGAACGTGCGGATCGCCGCGTCTTGGCTGCCGCCGCCGGCGAGGTACCGCTGACTCCGCTGCCAGCGCCCGGTGTTTATGCCCGCTCGAATGCGGTCGATACACCGGCCCTGGACCACACTGGCCGCCCGATCGAAGACTCCGTCTCGCGCGTCCTGCGCATCCGTGGGCAGGAGCGTGGGATCGACGATCTAGCGTCGGCGACCGTAGACGTGCACGAGGCCATAACGGGCGAGAGCGTCGAAGAATCGCGTGCAGTTGAAATCTCTGATTCCACCGCTGCTCACACGAGCCCGGACGAGCCGACGGAGGGTGCGTAAATGACTCTAAGTAGTTACCTGGTGCTCGCCGGGATCCTGTTCGCGATTGGTGCGGCCACCGTGCTGGTGCGCCGTAACGCGATCATTGTCTTCATGGGCATTGAGTTGATGCTCAACGCCACCAACCTGGCATTCGTGACGTTCGCGCGCATGCACGGGGACCTCAATGGCCAGATCATGGCGTTTTTCGTCATGGTCGTTGCCGCGGCCGAGGTCGTCGTGGGGCTAGCGATCATCGTCGCAATATTCCGTACTCGCCGTTCGGCCTCGGTCGACGATGTCAACCTGTTGAAGAACTGAGGGGAACGACGACGTGACTGCGACTTCTCTTCTCACGGCTGCTTCGCAATATGCCGAAGCGGACGGGACATTTTCACTCGCCTGGCTCCTGATAGCGATCCCGCTCGTGAGCGCGGGCGTGCTGCTGGTGTCCGGGCGCCGGGCCGATAAGTGGGGGCACACACTGGGCGTGCTCGCCTCCGCTGCCACTTTCATTATCGGTGGCATGATCACCCTCGCGCTGCTCGGTTTGCCGGCGGCCGAGCGGCTCGTGCAACAGCACCTCTTTACGTGGGTGCCGGCGGGTTCATTTGAGGTATCAGCCGGTCTGCGTATTGATCCGCTATCGCTGACGTTCGTGCTGCTCGTAACCTTTGTGGGCACGCTGATCCATGTTTACTCAGTTGCATACATGGCACATGACACGGATCGGCGCCGCTTCTTCGGCTACCTCAACCTGTTCATTGCGGCGATGCTGATTCTGGTGCTGGCCGACAGTTACCTCGTGGTCTACCTCGGCTGGGAGGGCGTAGGGCTCGCCTCATACCTGCTCATCGGCTTCTGGAACCACAAGCGCGAATACGCGGTGGCCGCTAAGAAGGCGTTCATCGTTAACCGCGTGGGCGACGTCGGCCTCGCGATCGCAATCATGCTCATGTTCGTGACGTTTGGAGCCGTCGACTTCGACACCGTGCTCTCGGGTGCTCCCGATGCCGGCGCTGGACTCATGACCGCCACCGGCCTGATGCTGTTGCTCGCGGCCTGTGCCAAGTCGGCGCAGTTCCCGCTGCAGTCGTGGCTGGGTGACGCGATGGCCGGCCCCACCCCGGTCTCGGCCCTGATTCACGCCGCGACCATGGTTACCGCCGGTGTCTACCTGATTGTTCGCTCCGGCGCGGTATTCGAGGCGGCACCCACAGCGCAACTCCTCGTCATCATCGTTGGCGCAATTACGCTCCTATTCGGAGCAATCGTGGGCTGCGCCAAAGATGACCTGAAAAAAGCGCTTGCCGCATCCACCATGTCGCAAATCGGCTACATGGTGCTCGCAGCCGGCCTGGGCCCGATCGGATACGCGTTTGCGATCTTCCACCTGGTTACCCACGGGTTCTTTAAGGCCGGAATGTTCCTGGGAGCGGGATCGGTCATGCACGGCATGGACGACGAGGTGGACATGCGCCGCTTTGGGCACCTGCGAACCGCGATGAAAATCACTTGGGCCACGTTCGGGTTGGGCTGGCTCGCAATTATCGGCGTACCGCCCTTCTCAGGTTTCTGGTCGAAGGACGGCATAATCGAGGCCGCATTCGTCGGCGATGGCGCCCGCCCCTGGATCATCGGAACGGTTACCCTGCTGGGTGTCGCGCTGACCTCTTTCTACATGTCGCGCATGTTCTTCATGACTTTCCACGGCCAGGAGCGGTGGGCCGAAGAGCAAAACCCGAAGGAATCACCTTCGTTAATGACGGTTCCGATGATCATTTTGGCCATCGGTTCGGTTGCCCTTGGTGGCCTGCTGATGATCAACGGCGCATTCACTTCGTGGCTCGAACCAATCACGGGAGTTGTTGAACACGGCACACCGGTGATCCCGACAGCCGCGATCATGATTAGCTCGCTCGTTTTGGTTCTTATCGGTGGCTGGCTCGCTTGGCGTCAATACGGCGCAGCGCCGGTCCCGGTTGTCGCGCCCACCGGCTCGGTTCTTACACGCGCGGCGCGCCAAGACCTGTATCAAGATCAGGTCAACGAGGCCCTGTTGATGTACCCGGGCCAGTACCTGACACGCGCCCTGGTTTACGCCGACAGTTCACTGGTGGACGGTGCGACCACGGGCCTGGGCCGGCTGGTGGCCACGAGCGGCGAAGTATTGCGCCGCTTACAAACTGGTTTTGTCCGTTCCTATGCAGCAACCATGTTCGCCGGCGTCGTGATCATCGTCGCCGTCGTACTGGCAGTGCGGCTTTGAGGCACCCGAGGAAGAGGGATTACATCAATGTTTGACAATCTCCCCTGGCTCTCCATCCTCGTGGTGGTGCCGGTAGTGGGCGCGCTGATTATTTGGGCGTTGCCAAAAGAAAACCGGGCGGCGGCTAAGCCGATCGCGCTGGTTACTTCGCTCGTCGCCTTCGCGGGCTCGGTCGCGATGCTGCTCACGAGTTTCGACACATCGCGCGGATCGGAGATCCAGCTCACCGAGAAATACGCGTGGATTCCGCAGTTCGGCGTCAACTGGGCGCTCGGCGTCTCCGGCGTCGGCCTCGTGATGATCATGCTCGGAACCTTTCTTGTTCCGATCGTGTTGCTGGCCGGTTGGCGTGAGATCCAAGACCCCAACCGCATGGCGCTGTACGTAGCACTCGTACTCATCACCGAGGCGTTCATCATTGCGGTTTTTGCGGCACGTGACGTATTCCTCTTCTACATTCTTTTCGAGGCGATGCTGATTCCGATCTACTTCCTAATCGGAAGTTTCGGAGGCGTCCAACGCCGATATGCGGCCGTCAAGTTCTTGCTGTTTGGACTGTTCGGCGGCCTGGTTATGCTCGCCGCCGTTATCGGTCTCTACGTTGCGGGCCCCGGCGGTGCCGACGGCTTCATGATCGATAACCTCATTGGTCTGGAAATGGCGCCCCAACTTGAACGCCTGCTATTCCTCGGATTCTTCATCGCCTTCGCGATCAAGGCGCCGATGTGGCCCGTTCACACGTGGTTGCCAGATGCAGCCCAGCAGTCGAACGCAGGCACCTCAACGCTCCTGGTGGGCGTGTTGGACAAGGTGGGCACTTTCGGAATGTTGACCCTGTGCCTGCCCCTGTTCCCCAACGCGAGCAAGTGGGCAGCGCCTGTCGTCATTGTGCTTGCGATCATCTCAATTCTTTATGGTGCGCTTCTTGCGCTGGGTCAAAACGACATGATGCGCCTGATCGCCTACACCTCGGTTTCGCACTTCGGGTTCATCGTCTTAGGCATCTTCGTCTTCACTGATGTTGCCCAGACCGGCGCCACGTTCTACATGCTCAATCACGGGTTCACCACCGCCGCACTTTTCCTGATAGCCGGCATGCTCATAACTCGTGGGGGCACGCAAGAGATGGACGCATACGGCGGACTACAAAAGGTCGTACCGCTCATGGCGGGCACCTTCCTGGTCGCCGCTATGGCCACCCTCTCGCTGCCAGGCACCTCGAGCTTTATCTCGGAGTTCCTGGTGCTGGTCGGCACCTTTACGGCGAATAAGCCGGCCGCGATTGTGGCCGTGACGGCAATAGTGTTGGCCGCGCTGTACATGCTCTTGATGTACCAGCGCGTATTCACCGGACCGGTCAAGCCGGAACTGGCGCAGACAAGAGACCTCAGCGGTTTCGAGAAGTGGGCCGTGGGCCCGATCGTGGCTGTGTTGCTCCTGTTCGGGTTTTACCCCAAGCCGGTCATCGACATTCTGCAACCGGCCAGCGAGGAATCGGTCGCGCAATTCGAGGCCAATACTACCTCGGATGGCGAATCTTCAGCTTTAAGTACAACGGATGAGGGGAGCGGCAAGTGACCGCCTTGGCTGCATCGGTGTTTTCCCCACCGCAGATTGACTGGGCCGCGCTTTCGCCCGTGCTGATCGTGTTGGGTGCAGCGCTGCTGGGAATCCTGTTAGAGGCATTCCTGCCCCAGCGCGCCCGGCGCATGACGCAAATTACCCTGTCGATTCTCGCCCTGGCCGCCGCGCTGCTCGCCAGCGCGTGGCAGTGGGGTGTGGTCGAGGGTGGCGTGCGCCCGGCCGGGGTGGTGCTCGCGATCGATCGGCCCGCCCTGCTATTGGGGGGCATAATAATAATTGTCGGAATCCTCTCTGTCCTGGTGATGGCCGACCGCACCGAGGTGAACGAAGATTCCTATGCCTCGCAGGTATCTGCCGTGCCCGGTTCCGCATATGAGGAACAGGCGCGCAAGGCCGGATTGGCCCAAACAGAGGTATTCCCGCTGATGCTCTTCGCCGTCGGCGGTATGCAGGTGTTCGTGGCGGCCTCTGACCTGCTCACCATGTTCGTGGCACTCGAGGTGCTCTCACTTCCGCTCTATCTTTTGACCGCTTCGGCGCGCCGGCGCCGCCTGCTCTCGCAAGAAGCCGCGATGAAGTACTTCTTGCTGGGCGCGTTCGCCTCCGCGTTCTTCCTATTTGGAACCGCGCTGCTGTATGGCTTTGCCGGATCAGTGCACCTGGGAACCATCGCTGAGGCGGCCGGCAACCTGATCGGCCTCGACGGGCTGCTGCTGACGGGCGGACTCCTGGTACTGGTTGGCCTCTTCTTCAAGATGGGCGCCGTACCATTCCACTCTTGGACCCCCGACGTGTACCAGGGTGCGCCAAGCCCCGTGACCGGCTTTATGGCCGCGGCCGTAAAGGTCGCAGCGGTCGGCGCGCTGCTGCGGGTACTGTATGTGGCTCTTCCGGCCCTCGAATGGGATTACCGCCCGGTCTTATGGGCCGTTGCAATCTTGACAATGGTCGTCGGTACCGTCATCGCGATCGTGCAAACCGACATCAAACGCATGCTCGCCTACTCCTCGATCGCGCACGCTGGCTTCATCTTGACAGCGCTCGTGGCAATGAACGAGCAGAGCATTTCGGCCGTGATCTTCTACCTCGCCGGTTACGCAATTTCGACGGTCGGTGCTTTCGCGTGCGTCGCCCTGGTGCGCGAGCGCAACTCTGCCGGTGTCATCACCTCGGAAGCCAACCATATTTCGCAGTGGGCGGGTCTCGGGCGGCGCTCGCCCGTTTTGGCAACCGTGTTCACGCTGTTCCTACTCTCGTTTGCCGGTATCCCAGCCACCGCCGGTTTCACCGGGAAATTCGCCGTGTTCCTTGCTGCGCTTGATGGCGGTGCTGCCTGGCTGGTCGTCATAGGTGTGCTGGCCTCCGCCGCTGCCGCCTTCTTCTACGTGCGGATCATCGTGCTGATGTTCTTTACCGAACCCGCCGATGACAACACCGCCGTAGTGGCCTCCGATGGGCTGAGCCTGGTTTCGGTCGCGGTCGCCGTGATCGTGACGCTCGTGCTGGGCATTGTGCCCTCGGGCATCTTGGAAGTGACAGACAGCGCGGCGGCCTTCCTGCCGTGAGCACTGAACCGCTAAGCGGCGCGCTCGCCCTGCCGATCGCCAACTCTGCGTTTGCTCAAGAGCTGCGCTCGCACCTTGAGACAGTCGAGGGCAAACTCCAAGAGGCAGTCGCTCAGGCCGATGCGCTCGCTGACGACGCGTCGCGACACCTCGTTTCGGCAGGAGGCAAGCGGCTGCGTCCCCTGCTTACCTTGCTCGCGGCAGAACTCGGCGCGGGAGTGAACGAGGACGTGCTAGCCGCTGCGACGGTAGTCGAACTTACCCACTTGGCGACGCTGTATCACGACGACGTCATGGACTCGGCGCCCGTGCGCCGCGGTGCCCCCTCCGCCCACGAAGTGTGGGGTAATTCGGTTGCGATTTTGACGGGCGACCTCCTCTTCGCGCGCGCTTCGCGCATCGTCGCGCAACTGGGCCCAGAGGCCGTCTTGCTGCAGGCGGAAACGTTCGAGCGCCTGTGCTTGGGCCAATTGCGTGAATCGGTCGGGCCCACCGGTGATGAAGATCCAATCGATCACTACCTGGGCGTGCTGGCCGACAAAACCGGTTCGCTCATCGCAACCTCGGCTCGTTTCGGGGCTTTATTCGCTAATGCGGCTGCCGAGCACATCGCCGCACTTGTGCGGTTCGGTGAAAAGATCGGCGTTGCTTTCCAACTCGCTGACGATGTGATCGATCTGGCATCGGATGGTGAGACCACCGGCAAGACGCCCGGCACCGACCTGCGCGAGCGCGTCCCAACCATGCCGGTCCTCCTCTTAGAGGCCGCGGGCCGAAAAACTGACTGCGATGCGCAAACACGCGATGTACTCGCACTCCTCGAAGCCGACCTGGACGACGACGCAGCGCTCGCGGCAGCCATTACTGCACTGCGCGCTCATCCGGCGCTCGAAGAAGCGCGCCTCATTGCGCGCCAGTGGGCCCAAGACGCAATTTCCGAACTAGATGCCCTACCCGCCGGTGAGGTCCGCGATGCGCTGACCACATTTGCGGGAGCATTAGTGGACCGAACAGCGTAATTTCCAGGTAGTCTACGTAAGCGACGGAGTAGACGAGGGTGAGACGTGCGCACAACATGGGGCTTGGCAACTGACCGCGGTCGCGTGCGGGAAATCAACGAAGACGCGATCCTGGCCCAGCCGCCGATCTTCCTGGTAGCGGACGGCATGGGCGGTTATGACGCGGGCGATCGCGCGAGTCAAATTGTGGTGGACTCGTTTCGAACGCTCGCCGAGCAGGGCAGTGTTTCCACCGCTGAGGTGCACTCGCAATTCGAATTAGCGACAGCGCAACTGCGCGAAATGCTCGAAACTGAAAAGCGCGCCGGCTCGACGGTTGCGGGCGCGGCAGTCGTGAATCAGGACGGCGTTGACTATTGGCTGATATTCAATATCGGCGACTCCCGCGTCTACAGTTGGCACGAGGGCAGGCTCAAGCAAATCAGTGTCGATCACTCGGTAGTGCAAGAACTCATTGAGGCCGGAGTGATTAACGACTCGCAGGCGGCCCACCACCCCCAGCGCCACCAGGTCACGCGCGCGCTTGCCACCCACGTCGCACCCGACCCCGACTACTGGCTGATTCCGTTCCATGCGGCGACCCGAATATTGATTTGCTCTGATGGCCTGACGAACGAGGTTGCCGATCCCGAGATTGCCCGCACTTTGCAAACGCATGAGGACGCCCAGGATGCCGCAGACAGCCTCATCGCATCGGCACTTTCAGCGGGGGGACGCGATAACGTTAGCGTCGTAGTGGTTGACTTACTTCCGCGACATGATGGCGGCAACGGCGAACGCTCAACCACCAATGGTGTCGCAGCAACGGCAAATACGGCCCTGAAAAACCAGTTCGAGGGCAGCACTATTCCACGCAGGTTCGGGAGGAAAACATGACGATGCCGCGCTATCAGCCCGGGCAATGGCGGGGCATCATTTCGGGTGCGTATGTCGCGCTCCTTCCGCCCGAGTCCGAACATTCCGTCGTCCAGCGGCTGTGGGAATCCATGACCGCGGGTGAAGATTTGATGAATCAGCTCGTGATCATCACCGATGGTCGCTTTGCCGGTCTACCCGCTTTTGCCATCGCGCAGATCGAAGAAAATCAGGTCCACCTCATGCTGCGCGGCCCGATCGAGATCAAAATTGCGCGCGGTGAGGCAGAACAGACTTTTTCGGCGCCGGCGGTCTCGACGTGGCTCGAGCAAATTGTGGACGACGTCACTTCCGTCTCGTTTATTCCTCCCCCCGGTGCGGGCTCGCCCGGGCGAGATGATCTGCCCATCGAGGCGGGCGTCGTCCTTAC
>Ga0079225_10001728_pt1 | contig 12383 bp, 10 predicted proteins | sample Poulit2012_FD_76344 | JGI IMG/M metagenome (GOLD analysis project Ga0079225, IMG submission 76344) | Agricultural soil microbial communities from Georgia to study Nitrogen management - Poultry litter 2012 | ecosystem: Environmental > Terrestrial > Soil > Agricultural land | place: USA: Georgia...
GCTCCGGTCAGCAGGGCTGCACCCTCCTGCAAGAGGGCCTCTATCCAGGCGACGAGGGTTTCCGGATCTTGCCGGGCCTTGTTGTAGTCGAAGCGCGGCAGTCTCTCGGACATCTCTGCGCCCCAGCCTGCCCGAACTTCGGCACGCGCGGCACGGCTGTCGGCATCATAAGCCCGGCGGCGCAGCCAGGAAGGATCGAAGTGACTCCTGTGCCGGCTGCCGTCCTGCTCCCTCCACAGCAGCCATAGGACCCCTTCCTCGAGGTGCGCCTCAGGAGCGGGCAGTGGAAGCTGGAGGCTGTGGAGTTCGAACAGACGCTCGCGTGTCGCAGGATGCCGGCACTCAGCGCAGGCACAATGATCGCGCAACCAGATCCAGTGGAAGCGGCTTTGGTGCCCGTCATCCCAGGTTACGCGAAGACCCTTGGCATCTGGCTCGATGCCGATGATGCGTTCCGCCCCGGCATAAGCCTCGTAGTCTCCCATATCCACCAAAGGCAGCGCATTCATCCTTCTTCCTCCAAAAAGAGATCCAGCCCACCGGCGTGGGAGCCCCGTTCCATGCAGGGGGCCCCTTCCATGCAAGGGATCGCCATGCACAACTGGCGCAAGCTGCGTGCTCGACTGCTTGACAGCCAGGGAGCCTGCGGTAACTGTGCCCTCGCCGTACCGATCCTCAATTCTGCTATAGAATGACGGAGTTAGCCAAGAGATGCAGCGCGCGTTTGTATTTCCCGGTCAAGGCAGTCAGGCGGTGGGAATGGGCCGTGGCCTGGCGGAGGCCTTTCCGGCAGCGCGTCTGGTCTTCGAAGAAGTCGATGATGCTCTCGACCAGCATCTCTCGAGGCTCATGTTCGAGGGCCCGGAAGATGAGCTCACCCTGACCGAGAATGCCCAGCCGGCCTTGATGACTGTCAGCATGGCGGTGGTGCGGGTGCTGGAGGAGGAGGGTGGCTTCAAGCTGCCAGAATTAAGTCGTTGCGTCGCCGGTCACTCCCTCGGGGAATACTCGGCCCTGGCGGCCGCGCGGAGCCTCGAGCTCGCCGATGCGGCGCGGCTGTTGAAACGCCGCGGGCAGGCGATGCAGACGGCTGTTCCCCTGGGTGAGGGGGCAATGGCGGCTTTGCTCGGGCTGAACCTGGCGAAGGCCCTCGAGGTGGCGGAGGCCGCTACAGAAACACCGGAAGGAAAAAGAGAAGTTTGCGCTGCGGCGAATGACAACGCGCCGGGGCAGGTGGTGGTCAGTGGACATGCCGGTGCGGTGGAGCGTGCCGCCCGCCTGGCAGCAGAGCAAGGTGCGCGGCGGGCGGTCATGCTGCCGGTATCAGCGCCCTTCCACTGCTCGTTGATGGCACCTGCAGCGGAAGCTATGGAGTCGGCCCTGGCCAACATCGCTCTGGCGCCTCCGCTGGTGCCCCTGATTGCGAATGTGACGGCTGAGCCGGTTCTCGAGCCCTCGAAAATTCGCTCCCTTCTGGTGGAGCAGGTGACCGCCATGGTGCGCTGGCGCGAGAGTGTGCAGAAGATGAGGGAAGAAGGTGTCGAGCAATTGGTCGAGCTCGGATCTGGAAGAGTATTGAGCGGCCTGACACGACGTATCGACAAAGAGCTTTCCAGCGTGGCCCTGAACGAGCCCGGCGACATCGACAGCTTTCTCACGTCGCTTTAGTAACCTATGAAAAGCGCATCTCTCTCGGGCAAACCCGGTCCGAGCATCGTTAGGGAGATTGAAATGTTCGACCTTACCGGCAAGGTGGCGCTCGTGACCGGCGCATCCGGTGGACTGGGTGCTGCGATTGCGCGCGGGCTGCACCGGGCGGGAGCGAAGATCGCTCTTTCGGGAACCCGGCTGAATGCGCTGGAGCCGCTGGCCGAGGAACTGGGCGAGCGCGCTGCTGTGCTTCGCTGCAGTCTGGAGGATGCGGAGGCGACCGCGGCGCTGCCGGCGCAAGTCGAGGACACCTTCGGCGCGCTCGACATCCTCATCAACAACGCGGGCCTCACGCGCGACCAGCTGGCCATGCGGATGAAGGATGAGGATTGGCAAAAGGTCCTGGATGTTAATCTGACCGCAGCGTTCCGCCTGTCGCGCGCATCCTTGCGGGGCATGATGAAGCGTCGTTGGGGTCGCATCATCGGTATCACGTCCATCGTCGGTGTGACGGGGAACCCCGGCCAGACCAATTACGCAGCCTCCAAGGCAGGAATGATTGGCTACTCCAAATCCCTTGCTGCCGAGGTCGCTTCGCGCGGCATCACGGTCAACTGCGTGGCTCCTGGCTTCATCGAGACGGCGATGACGGATGCCTTGCCGGAAGCTCAGCGTGAGAAACTGCTCGCGAACATCCCGGCGCAGCGCCTGGGTCGTCCAGAGGACGTCGCTGCCGCCTGCCTTTATCTTTCCAGTGAAGCGGCTGCTTATGTCACAGGGCAGACGTTGCACGTGAACGGCGGCATGGCAATGATCTGATCTTCCAGCCGTGACTGGAGGCCTTAGCGTTGGCAAAGGCTTTTCCACTGTGATAAGGAGCCCGCGCCTGCGCAAGGCCCAGAGGGGGCATGGGGGCGTAGCGTCGCGTCCAGCCGGGCTCCGACCCTGTGGGGCGGAATCTCCGAGAACGAGACACAACAAGTATTCAGCTTGAGGAATGGAAAACGATGAGCGATGTGGCGGAGCGCGTTAAGAAGATCGTGGTCGAGCACCTCGGTGTGGAGGAAGCGAAGGTCACGGAGGACGCGAGCTTCATTGACGACCTGGGCGCCGACAGTCTGGACACCGTCGAACTGGTGATGGCGTTTGAAGAAGAGTTCGGCTGTGAGATTCCGGACGATGCCGCCGAGAAGATCGTGACCGTAAAGGACGCGATCAGCTTCATTCAGGAGCACGCCTGACTGTCACGGCGGAGGCGGCACCCGCGAGGAGCTGCTACCGCCGTCGTCAGGAAGGCTTGAAGCGGTGAGGATGAGACGGGTCGTCGTCACAGGCATGGGCTTGGTCACGCCGGTTGGAACCGGCGTCGATCATGTCTGGCGGCAATTGCTGGATGGAAAGTCCGGTATCACCCCTATTACCAAGTTCAACGTTTCGGATCTTCCGTCCAAGATCGGGGGACAGCCACCCCTCGGCGACCTCGCTACCGGTGGCTTCAATCCCTCGGATTGGATGGATCCAAAGGACCAGCGAAAGAACGATCGCTTCATTCTCTACGGAATGGCGGCGGCGCAGCAGGCGATCGAGGATGCCGCATGGCGTCCTGATGACGAGCAGGCGCTTGAACGCACCGGGGTCATGATCGGCTCGGGCATTGGGGGCCTCGAGACGATCTACGAGGGTGCGATCACGGTGGCGACAAGAGGGCCACGGAAGCTCTCGCCCTTCTTCATTCCGGCCGTTCTGATCAACCTGGTCTCCGGTCAGGTATCGATCCGCTATGGCTTCAAGGGGCCCAATCACGCGGTGGTGACCGCCTGCTCTACCGGCGCTCACGCCATCGGTGATGCCGCACGCATGATCATGCTGGACGATGCGGACGTGATGATTGCCGGTGGCGCCGAGGCAGCCATTTCACGTATCGGCCTGGCGGGCTTCTGTGCCAGCCGCGCGCTCAGCACCAGCTACAATGAATCGCCGGAAACCGCATCGCGCCCCTGGGACAAGGGGCGCGATGGCTTTGTGATGGGCGAGGGGGCCGGCGTCCTGGTGCTCGAAGAGTATGAGCATGCAAAGCGCCGCGGCGCGCCGATATACGCTGAGATCATCGGCTATGGACTCTCCGGTGACGCTCACCATGTCACGGCACCGCCAGAGGACGGCAACGGAGGCTACCGGGCCATGGAGGCCGCACTCAAGCGGGCAGGGCTGCAACCATCCGATATCGACTATATCAATGCCCATGGCACTTCCACACCGCTGGGTGACCTGATTGAGCTGGGGGCCGTAAAGCGCCTCTTCGGCGACGCCATCAGCAAGGTGTCGATGTCCTCCACAAAATCGGCCATTGGTCATCTGCTGGGCGCAGCCGGCGCCGTCGAAGCAATCTTCTGCGTCCTGGCGATTCGCGATGGCATCGTGCCCCCGACGTTGAACCTGTTCGATCCCGATCCGGCTACCGAGGGGGTCGATCTTGTGCCGCACGAAGCGAAGGCGCGGCCAGTACGACGAGCTTTGTCTAACTCCTTCGGCTTTGGCGGAACCAATGCCAGCCTGATTGTCTCCGCCCTGGACGAGACCTAGAGAGGCGCAATGGGTCGCGTGCTGCGCGTCGGCCTGGGCTTTCTTTTTGGTCTGGCGCTCCTGGCTGCCATAGGCCTTCTCCTTGCCCAAAGCTACTATGAAGGGGAGGGCCCGCTCGAGGAGCCGCGCAACGTCGTCATCGCACGCGGCAGCAGTACAGGAAGCGTGGCGGCAGAACTGGCGGCTGCGGGTGTGATCGAGGATGCGCGCCTCTTCCACGTGGCCGCCGTGGTCACCGGCAAGAATACGCGGCTACGGGCCGGCGAGTACGCCTTTCCAGCGGGCATATCTCTTCGCGAAACCCTGGAGCTGCTGGAAAGCGGAAGAACCGTCGTGCGACGTTTCACGGTTCCGGAAGGCCGCACGAGCTCCGAGGTCCTGGCACTGCTGCAGGCGACCGAAGGCCTTTCCGGCGAGATCGAGGCGACGGCAGCGGAAGGCTCGCTCCTGCCGGAAACCTACCACTACTCCTGGGGGGATGAGCGCGGCCAACTGCTTGAACGCATGCAGCGCTCCATGCAGGCAACGCTGGGGGAACTCTGGGAACAGCGGGCGGATGATCTTCCCTTGCAGTCGCCCGAAGAAGCGGTGATTCTCGCCTCTATCGTGGAGAAGGAAACGGGAGTAGCCGAGGAGCGCCGGGTGGTTGCTAGCGTCTTCATCAACCGCCTGAAGCGTGGCATGCGTCTGCAGTCCGATCCAACGGTCGTCTACGCAATAACCAAGGGAGCAGAGCCCCTGGGGCGCGCTCTGACTCGGGCCGACTGGCAGTACGACGATCCCTACAATACCTATCAGAACGACGGCTTGCCCCCGGGCCCGATCGCGAATCCCGGACGTGCAGCTCTGGAAGCCGTGCTGGATCCTGCGGAGAGTGACTACCTCTACTTCGTCGCGGATGGCACCGGAGGCCATGCCTTTGCCCGTACGCTTGACGAACACAATCGCAACGTCGCCAACTGGAGGCGCATCCGCGACGGGCAGAACAGCCCAGAGCCGTCCAGTCCACAGTAGTGTTCAGCTAAGGTTGCTGCCACTTGACCGCCCGCCTGTTTTTGTTTTTGGCTGGGGCCCGAAGGGTCGACCTATAAGGAGCCACCAGTGCGGCGTAGAGATCTGCTGACAGCGATGCTCACGGGCATGCTGCTCGCCTCTGGACGGCGAGAAGGGCAGGCAGCGTCTCCCCCGCTGCCTCCGCCAAAGCCCGGGGGCGCGGTCATCGTCCTCGATCCAGGCCATGGGGGGCGCGATCCTGGTGCGATCGGACGAGGCGGTACCCGGGAAAAGGATGTTACCCTGGCGACCTGCCTGGCGATTCGCGATCAGATGGCGGGAAGTGATCTGGCGGTAATCCTGACACGCGATAGCGATCACTTCCTTTCCCTTACGGAGCGGGTCGAAATCGCCCATCAGCACAGAGCGGACCTCTTCGTTTCGATCCATGCGGACGCGGCACCAAATCTGCGTGCAAGGGGACTGTCAGCCTACACGCTCTCGGAGGAAGCCTCGGATTCTCTGGCCAAAGCGATCGCCGAACAGGAGAATGCGGTCGACGATCTCTATGGACTGGATCTGAGCGACACCGACCAGCACACAGCCGCGATCCTGCTCGACCTTGCGCTCCGCATCGCGCGGGAAGACAGCCGTCGTGCGCAACGACATATCGTTCAAGGCGTTGCCTCCGACTGGCCCCTGCTGGATAACCCGCGCCGCTCTGCAAACTTCGCGGTTCTTCGTTCCGGCGAGATTCCATCGGTACTGGTCGAGACCGGCTTCCTCTCGAATCCGGAGGACGAGAGGCTGCTGGCTGACCCTGCCGGCCGTCGCCGGGTTGCCACCGCTCTGGCTCGTGAGATCGCGGTGATCTCCCGCACCTTCTGGAGCGAGCGTACCGGCCGCAGTTGATTCGCTGGAGAAAGGACCAGCATACTCGCTTCGAGAAGAGTGCTTTCTTCCGCCGGCTTGCCTGAGCTAGTCTCCTGCCCGTCCTTAACCGTCGATTGTACTCCGTCACCTTGCTTAGGCGTCAGGACTGAGTAAGTCGAACCGGCCTCAGGCCGCTTGAACCTATCAGAGAGGGGGATCCATGAAGACCAATCTTCTTACATCGGCTGCCGTGGCGCTGGGGATGGGCGCTGTCCTGGCACTGAGCAGCGTCGGTGCGGCGGAGGCACAGACCCGCCTGACCCTGAAGTCGGCCGCCTCCACCTCGTCCTACTACGTCATGATGGTGCAGCTGGCTGAGCTGATCCGTAGTGTCAGCGATAACCAGATTCAACCGACCGTAGAGGAAAGCCAGGGTTCGGTTCAGAACGTGAAGGAAGCCGGTCGTCGCCCAGGTGCCTTCCTCTTCACGACCCCTCCCAGCCTGATCGAGGCGGCGCGAGAAGGCAGCGGTGCCTTTGAGGGGGATGACGGTTCGCTCTATGATCCCATCCGCACCCTCTTCGTTATGCCCTTCGTGACGGTTCACCTCGTTGTCGACGCCGAGAGTGATGTCGAAGACATCACCGATCTTGCCGGCCACTCCTTCATCGCCGGCGGCACCGGCACTTTCTGTGAAGGCCGTACCCGGGCAATCTTCGAGGCACTGGGGATTGTCGACGAGGTGGAAATCGTCGACGTCGAGTTGAACGCTGCGCCGAACGCCATCCGGAACAAGCGGGTGACCGGCTATGCAACCTGCTCGTCCCATCCGGTACCGGGGCTGGTTGAGCTCTCCACGACGGTTCCCGTACGCATTCTCAGCTTTACAGATGAGCAGCGGGAGACTCTGGCGGAAGCCGATCCCTCGACGGGTCCGGTGGTTATCTCCGCGGGTACCTACAACGGGCAGGAGGAAGACGTTCACACGGTCGGACTGCCGGTAGGCGCCTTCGGCACCGCGGCCATGGATGACGACACCGCCTACACGATCGTGAAGGCCTTCTGGGAACAGCGGGAATCACTCGCAACGGAAAATCCCTGGTGGGCAGGCGTATCACCGGACATGATCGAGCAGATGGCGGTACAGCTTCATCCGGGCGCCCAGCGCTACTATGAAGAAGAGGGCATCGCCGTTCCCGATAGCATGAAGTAGCCATCAGCGCTCCGATTGGTCGGCGGAATGTCCAGGACAGCCGGAGGAAACTCCTCGCGGGTCGAATAGAGAAAATCGCCTCTTTCCAGGTTCACTACGCGAATCCGATGAGAGGCGTGACTCCGGTCGAGTTGCAACCTGGGCGGGGTGGGATGAAGAACCATGCTCTGCAACATCGAGGCTGAGGCCCGCGCGGGCTTCCTCGGCGCGGCATCAGAGGTTTCCGCGGCCCTGCCGCAAAAAGGGGGCAGCACCCTTTGCGGGCCCCTGGTCTCGGCCGACCAGTCGTAGCGACGAGCCGCGAAGTGACAGGAACGGAGGTAACGTCCGGCCTTCCGCCGGATGAACGCAAGGCAGGACTGCCTATCGGTGGTCGTCTGCTGGCACTTGCGGCCGCAGCAGCTCTCGGTGGGACAACCCCCTTCGCGCGCCTAACGTATGACGCCGGCACCTCGCCCATTACGCTCCTTGTCGTACGCTTTGCAGTGGCAAGTCTCGTATTCGGCGCCTTCCTGTGGGCTACCAGGAAGCCCCTGTGGCCGACACGCCCGGACACCCCCGCCTTTCTGATAGCAGGCCTTGCTCTGACGGGCCTCACGATCGACTATCTGCTTTCGATCGCCTACATTCCGGTAGGGCTTGCGGCGCTGTTGCTCTACACCTTTCCCTTGATCGTGCTCATCACTGCGCCCTTCATCGAGGCGAGCAGGCTCCGGACGACGCAGGTGCTTGCCTTTTTCGCGGCCTTCCTCGGATTGGCCGCTGCGCTTGGACCGGATGTCGCCAACCTCGATCCGCTTGGGATTGCGCTTGCGCTGGGTGCAGCCCTCTGTATGGCATTGTTGCTCTTTCAGGTGAGGCACCTGACTCGGCGCCATGACCCTGTGACCATTCTCCTCAATGGCAATCTTGTAGGCCTGATCCTGGTCGGGAGCGTGATGGTCGTTCTGGAACCTCCCCTTCTTGCCGCGAGCTTCCTGGGCATTTTTGCGCTGGCCGTTGCTGCGGGCCTTTATGTTGTCGGCATCGGCCTCAGTTTTCTTGCGGTGCGTGCTGTCGGTTCCGCGGATACCGCCCTGTTTCTCAATCTCGAGCCGGTCATGGCGATCGCCCTGGCAATGCTGCTTCTCGGCGAGCACCTGACCCTGGCACAGGTCGGAGGCGGGCTTCTGGTCCTGAGCGCGCTCTATGTGGCAGGCCGCCCGATCCGCCGAGTCTAGGCTGTCAATATCAATATTATGTGGGTAGGTGGCTCTGGAGGCCATATACCTAGTGACGCACGACCAATTTTGTGGTTCACTCTTCTTCGCGTCGGGGCCCAGCGCAAGCGCCGTCTCATGGGGCGACGGGCAGGGTCCGCCACCGCAGCACATCAGCAAAGCAGCCAGGACAATTGGGGGTCGGAATGAGGATTGCTCGCCTTTTCACTGAAGAAGGTCGTGACGTTTACGAGGATGTTCCCTTCCGCACGACCAGCAGTGAAATCCGCAACCCTGATGGCTCTACGGTGTTCTCGGCCAAGGATGTCGAGGTTCCGGCCGACTGGAGCCAGGTCGCCAGCGACATCCTGGCGCAGAAGTATTTTCGCAAGCGGGGCGTGCCGCAGCGCCTGGTGCGGCTAGAGGAAGAGGGGGTACCCGCCTTCCTGTGGCCGTCTCGGCCGGACGAGAAGGCCTTGCAGAAGCTGCCGGAAGAGCAGCGTTATGCTGGAGAAGTCAGCGCAAAGCAGGTGTTCGACCGCCTGGCCGGGACCTGGGCCTACTGGGGCTGGAAGGGGGGCTATTTCGACGCCGAAGGTGACGCGCGCGCCTTCTATGACGAGGTGCGCTACATGCTGGCGACACAGGTTGCGGCGCCGAATTCCCCGCAGTGGTTCAACACCGGGCTGCATTGGGCCTACGGCATCGATGGTCCAAGCCAGGGGCATCACTACGTCGACTACCGCACCGGCAAGCTGCGTCGCTCCGAATCCGCTTATGAGCATCCGCAGCCGCATGCCTGCTTCATTCAGTCGGTCGACGACGACCTCGTGAATGACAACGGCATCATGGATCTCTGGACCCGCGAGGCACGCCTTTTCAAGTACGGGTCCGGTACGGGCACCAACTTCTCCCGGATTCGGGGCGAGAAGGAGCCGCTGTCCGGTGGCGGCAAGTCTTCGGGCCTCATGTCGTTCCTCAAGATCGGCGACCGCGCCGCGGGCGCCATCAAGTCAGGCGGCACGACCCGCCGTGCCGCCAAGATGGTGACGGTCGATCTCGACCATCCGGATATCGAGGACTACATCGACTGGAAGGTCCGGGAGGAACAGAAAGTCGCCGCCCTGGTCGTCGGCTCGAAGCTCTGTAACCAGCATCTCAATGCGGTGATGGAAGCCTGTCATGCCGGAGAGGGTGATGACCGGCTTGACCCCAGGAGCAACCCTCTGCTGAAGGCCGCCATCAAGGGCGCGCGCCGGGCCATGGTCCCGGAGAACTATATCCAGCGCGTGATCCAGCTCGCCGGCCAAGGCTACAAGGGCATCGAGTTCAGCGTCTATGATACCGACTGGGATTCGGAAGCCTACCTGACCGTCAGTGGCCAGAACTCCAACAATTCCGTCCGGGTCTCGAACGACTTCATCCAGGCAGTGCTGGAGGACGACGAGTGGCACCTGACATCGCGCACGGACGGGAAGGTCGTGCGCACCCTCAAGGCACGCGAACTCTGGGACAAGATCGGCTTTGCAGCCTGGTCGTCGGCTGATCCTGGCGTGCAATACGATACCACCATCAACGAGTGGCATACCTGCCCGGCATCGGGGCGAATCAACGCGTCGAACCCCTGCTCGGAGTACATGTTCCTCGACGATACAGCCTGTAACCTGGCGTCGCTGAACCTGATGACTTTCCGCCCGGAAGGCGGCGACTTCGACATCGAGGCCTATCGCCACGCCGTGCGCCTCTGGACGCTCGTGCTCGAGGTCTCGGTCATGATGGCGCAGTATCCCTCACCGAAGATCGCACAGCTGTCCTACGATTTTCGGACCCTTGGTCTCGGCTACGCCAACCTCGGTGGTCTGCTGATGTCCATGGGGCTGCCCTATGACAGCGAGGAGGGTAGGGCGCTTTGCGGGGCCTTGACTGCCGTCATGACCGGTACTGCCTATGCGACTTCAGCTGAAATGGCCGGCGAACTGGGCGCCTTTCCGAGCTATGAGCCCAACAGGCAGCATATGCTGAAGGTCATCCGCAATCATCGTCGCGCGGCCTATGGTGAAGCGACAGGCTATGAAGGCCTGTCGGTACTGCCGGTTCCGCTCGACGCTGCCAACTGTCCAGACCGGACACTGGTGGAAGCGGCCCGGGACAGCTGGGATCGTGCTTTTGCGCTCGGAGAGAAGAACGGCTTCCGGAACGCTCAAGTGACGGTGATCGCCCCGACCGGTACCATCGGCCTGGTCATGGACTGCGATACGACGGGTATCGAACCGGACTTTGCCCTGGTGAAGTTCAAGAAGCTGGCCGGTGGCGGCTACTTCAAGATCATCAATCGGACCGTTCCCACAGCGCTTGCCGAGCTTGGCTATAGCGAGGCCGAGGTGGAAGCGATGATCCGCTACGCCGTAGGTCATGCGACCCTCGTCGGTGCGCCAGGCATCGATCAGGACAGCCTGAAGGCCAAGGGCTTCACCCCGGCGGTTATCGAGGCGGTGGAGGCGGCGCTTGCCTCTGCCTTCGACATCAAGTTCGTCTTCAACAAGTGGACGCTGGGCGAAGACTTCTGCCGCGACGTCCTGGGCTTCACCGATGCTCAACTCGACGACCTCAACTTCGATATGTTGAGCGCTTTGGGCTACGACAGGTCGGAGATCGAGGCGGCCAACGCCTATGTCTGCGGTGCCATGACATTGGAGGGAGCGCCGCACCTCAAGCCGGAGCATCTGCCGGTCTTCGACTGTGCCAACCCCTGCGGCCGCATCGGCAAGCGCTTCCTTGCGGTCGAAAGCCACATTCGCATGATGGCGGCGGCCCAGCCCTTCATCTCGGGTGCGATTTCCAAGACTATCAACATGCCCAATCGCGCGGCGGTGGAGGACTGCAAGGAGGCCTACCTCCTGTCTTGGGAGCTCGGCCTGAAGGCCAACGCCCTCTATAGAGACGGCTCCAAGCTGTCGCAGCCGCTTTCGGCCATGCTCCTGGAGGACGAGACGGAGGAAGAAGAGGCGGTCGAGAAGGTCGTGGAAGCGCCCCAGGGGGCGCGGGCTGCGATGCTTGCCGAAAGGGTCGTGGAACGGATCGTCGAGCGCAGTATCCGGCGCGAGCGGCTACCGCAGCGACGCAAGGGCTACACCCAGAAGGCAGTCGTCGGCGGCCATAAGGTCTACCTTCGCACCGGCGAATACGAGGACGGCAGCCTCGGCGAGATCTTTGTCGATATGCACAAGGAAGGGGCCGCCTTCCGCAGCATGATGAACAACTTCGCGATCGCCATTTCGATCGGGCTGCAGTACGGCGTGCCACTGGAAGAGTATGTCGAAGCCTACACCTTCACCCGTTTCGAACCCTCGGGCATGGTCGAAGGCAACGATACGATCAAGATGGCAACCTCCGTCATCGACTATATCTTCCGGGAATTGGCAATTTCCTACCTGGGTCGTACGGATCTGGCACATGTCGCCCCTGAAGATCTGGCACCCGACACGACCGGCAAGGGCGAGGGGCAATCCACCATCGAGCCGGCCGTGATGGCGGAACAGGCGGCGGACGCCGTGCGGCGGACAGTCGAGCGCGTAGCCTCCCGCGGCTTCGTGCGGAATCGCCTGACGGTCTTTCCGGGCGGTGCCGCCGGTGCCGTTGCCCGTCAGCAGCAGCCTGCCGATCAGCAAGAAAGCGAGATCGTGAGCCAGGTGCAAACGGTCAGGATGGAAAGTATTTCGGGGGAAATTTCATCCCGGGTCGAGCAGTCCCGTCTGGCGCGCATGAAGGGCTATGAGGGCGATCCCTGCGGCGAATGCGGCAACTTCACGCTCGTGCGCAACGGAACCTGCATGAAGTGCGATACCTGCGGCAGCACCAGTGGCTGCAGCTGA
>Ga0079225_10001729_pt1 | contig 12382 bp, 9 predicted proteins | sample Poulit2012_FD_76344 | JGI IMG/M metagenome (GOLD analysis project Ga0079225, IMG submission 76344) | Agricultural soil microbial communities from Georgia to study Nitrogen management - Poultry litter 2012 | ecosystem: Environmental > Terrestrial > Soil > Agricultural land | place: USA: Georgia...
GGGCGCAGCTATCTGATGCTGGAAAGCGGGAGAAAGATCCCGGCGAAATCCATCGACTGGCATGTGGGGGGCGGCGCCTGCAACACGGCGGTCAGTCTGGCACGGCGCGGCTGGTCGCCCTCCGTGCTGGCGAAGACGGGCGATGATGCGGCGGCGGACGAGGTGCGCCGCCATCTCGCGGCCGAGGGGATCGAGGACCGGATGATCGTGGCGCCCGGCAAGGCCACCGGCAAGGCCGTGATGGTGTCGAGCCATGATCGGAATGCCTCGATCTTCGTCCATCGGGGTGCGAATGAGACGATCACCACCGGGGAACTGCCTGCATCCTGTTTTGAAGGTTTCGATCTTGTCTATGTCGGGCCGCTTTCAAACCAGTCGGCGGATTGCTTCGAGCATATCGCCGGCTCGGCACGCGCGGCCGGGGCCATGGTGGCTGCCAATCCCGGCATTCGCCAGTTGACCGCGCGCACGGCCGGTTTTCTCCGGGCACTCGAGCAGCTTGACCTGCTCTCGATCAACCGGGTCGAGGCCGAAGCGCTGATGCCGGCGCTTGCGCCGCGCGCAGAGGAGGGGCCGGATGCGCACCCGCCCTCCGATGGGCCGGTGCTGCTGAAGCGCGGCCTGATTGCGGGCGGGTTCCAGATGGGGCTCGTGCGCTTCATCCGGGCGGTGCAGGGGGAGGGGCCGCGCTGGGTCTCGATCACGGACGGGACCGAGGGCTCCTATCTCGGGACGCCAGAGGCCGTGTTCTGGTTTCCGTCATTGCCCGCAAAGGTCGCAGGCACGGCAGGGGCGGGGGATTCCTTCTGCTCGACCCTGACGGCCGCGCTGGTCGAGGACAAGGATGCGGAAACCGCAATGCACGAGGCCTCGGCCAATGCGGCGAGCGTTGTCGAGCAGATCAACACGACCAGCGGCTTGCTGGTCCCGGAAGCGCTGGCGGCGCGCGTGGCCGAGACAGAGGGGCAGAAGGCGCTCCGGGTAGATGAGTGACACCCCGCTGCCTGCCCGCCGCAATACTGGCGCGGGCGGCAACGGCTCGGGAAAAAGAGCGATAAAGCTCCATGAATGGGCAAGGCCCCGACCCGAGGCGATGACAGGAACTTACAGGTAAGCTCCGCAGAATGACGCTCGGCGGGCGAGCCCGGCCTGCCGGCGCGAAACCGATTCCTGGCGGTGATTCGTGGTGCGTGGGGAGAGTTCAGGGCGCATCACTGGAAAAGACTTCGCCGTAGCAGATAGGGAGTCGCCGAGCAGCCAGCAATCTGAGGCAGATTCATGCAAGGCTCTGATGTTACTCGCGAGCTTTGCATTCATAGGCCCGCGCTGAACAAGGGGCGACCCGTGCGATCGTGGGATTATTGCAAGGGGAAAGCCGCCGACCCCGCCGGCGGCTGCTTCTGCGTTCAGCCGGCACTCCGCCGCCGGATCAGGATGCCGCCCATCGAGAGCGCCGCGAGATAAAGCGCGAGGCCAGCCGGAAGCGGAATCGCAATCGGTGTCTCGGGCATCTCCTGGTCGGGATTGTTCGGGTCCGGGAGAATGAAGACTGGCCGATCATCATCCGGATCGCCGGGGAGATAACCGCCCCCACCCGATCCGCCGCCTGATCCACCCCCGCCGCCGCCGATCCCGCCAAATCCGCCAGAGCGCCCGGCCGAGTGCCAGATATCGCCCTGCCTGTAATCCCCAGGGCGCCCATCTGTGGGGCGATCCCCGGTACGGAAATGCCATGGTGCATGCAGGGCCTGGGTCATCACATAATCGCCCGAGCTGAAGAGATAGGCCTCACCACCTCCGGCGCTGTCACCGCCATTTCCGGGCGCGCCGATCGCGATCGTGTGCTCGTTGATGGCAACGGATGTTCCGAAGCGGTCAGCGCCCGAGATCTCCGGCGCCTGGAATCGGTGCAGAAATCGTCCCGTTTCGGCGCTGAAGAGATAGGCGCCACCCACATCCGAGCCATCCGTGCTGTCGCCCGGAGCGCCGATCAGCACGAGATCGCGGCTGAAGGCCACCGAACGCCCGAACTCGCCCTGATTGGCGCCTGCCAGATCGGCCGGCGGGGCAAAGCTCTGCAGCAACTCGCCAGATTCCGAGCTGTAGAGATGCACTTCGCGGTTGCCGCCATCCATGTTCTCGGTCCCGATGGGAGCACCGATCAGGATACGGACATCATCGCTTGCGACGGCCCGGCGAAGGGTCGCGGCTGATGGTTCCATCCGGTGGGCTGTCCAGTTCAGCGTCCCGGTTCCCATGCTGAGCCGTATCGGCTCGGCATGTTGATCACTCGCCTCGGCTGGAAGCGTGACCTCAAAACTGTCGATCAGGATGCCCGGCTTGACCAGATTGGGCTGAGCGAGAGTTGGCCGGTCGAACCGGTGCAGCATCTCTCCATTGCGGGTATTGAAGACAAAGCCCGTCGCGAATGGCGTGTCTGCTCTGATCTCGTCCGCATCACCGCGAGCACCGATCAGGACGCGATCGCCATCAAGCGCGACCCACTGCCCAAAACCGCCCGAAATTACATCGGCCTGATCGCCGACACCTTCACCGGCGCCGAGCAGGCTGTTGTGCAGCCCAATGGCAACTGCCTCTGCCGGCCCGGGGCGAAACACAGCCAGGGCGCCAGCAACCAGAAGAATCAGAAATCTCATGTCGAATGCCTGTCAAATATGCACATCTATTTAACCGAGGCCGCGCGTGCCCGTCAAGATAGATTTGGTCCGGAACAGGATTCCCGCTATTCCTCCCAATTGATCGAGAGAGGCAAGTGACGCGGCGGGTAAGAACCTGTTGTGCCGACAGGAAATACGTTTTCCGCAATATTCATTCGCTGCTGCACCGAGACGCTTGCAGGCCTGATCTGAACGATCCTGAAATCCGCTCGGATCGGCCAGAGAAAAAGCGCGCGATGCTCAGCAATGGGTGGCGCGATCGGCGTCTAGCTCGGCGTTCTAATCGTGATCTTCGCCGCTCGGCCGGGCAAATCGCCCCGGATCCTCATAGGTGGTGAGCTCGATCGGGTTGCCGTCCGGATCTCGGAAATAGAGCGACCATGCGCCACCATGATCGACAAGATTCTCGGGCCGCAAGGGGCCGCCCCGCCGATCATCCAGGTCAAGCTCGCCCAACCGGTCGAGAAAGCTCGCAAAGCCCTTTGCGCTGATACGAAAGCTGATCGTCGGCCGTTCGCCGGGGGATGGCTCGCCCGCGTAAAGCGCGATGCAGCGCGTGCCATCGGGCGTTGTCAGCATCTTCGCGCCGCGCGGGTCGGAAGCTCGGGCGCTGTATTCGGGCGGGGATATCAGGCCGAGAACGCGATTATACCAGCTTGCCGCCTCATCGCGATGGCGTACGGTGACATGTACATGATCGACTCCCTCGACAGCGTGATCGGACAAGCTTTCCCCCTTGATTCCGCGCTGATCTGCTTACACGGATGTGCTGGTGATGGCCCTGCCTGGCATATGCAGACGTTTTCCCGTCGACATGGTTCATCCCGGTCGTCGCCCAGTTTCGCCCGGCATCCGGCATGAGGGCTTGTAGCAATCCTACCGCCGGTTGATCTCTTTGGCCTAAACTATCTTAAAGGGCGAGGATTTGATTATCCTCCGAGCAATGACAATGGGTTTCGTGACAGGCCAGAGAGCGATGCGGCAGGATTGTCACGGCATAACGCTTCTGCGCGGAGGGCAGGCCCAAGGCGGATCACATGGTCGGAAAGCAGGAGAAATCCGGCCGGGACCATCGAAACGTTGCAGGATCTGGTGTAAGAGCCCCGATCATGCCGTTTTGGGGGCATATTGCGGCTCTGCCGCAGACTGCTTGCTGCAAGTCACGCGATGCCGGGGCTGCGGCAGAAAGATGGCAGGGCGGATTCAGGTTGTTCCTGTTCATGGTGTGCTGATGGAATCCTCGATCGCAGATCGCGGGCCGGAAGCGCACCCGCAGAGTTGGTATGCCGAGACCGCCGGCGAAGTTCCGGCATACCCCACGCTGAAGGGCAGCCATCTTGCCGATATCTGCATCATCGGGGGTGGTTATGCCGGGCTTTCGGCGGCGCTTCGCCTGGCCGAGGCGGGAAAGCATGTCACCCTTCTGGAAGCGCACCGGATCGGCTGGGGCGCCTCGGGGCGGAATGGAGGCCAGCTGGGCGTCGGTCCGCGGGTGGATATCCGTCGATACGAGGCTCTGGCCGGAGAGGATGATGCCCGCAAGATCTGGGAAATCTCCGTTGCCGCAAACCGTCTGGTGCGCCGGCTGATCGCCACCCATCGGATCGATTGCGACCTGACCGATGGTCATCTTGAGGCCGCATGGCGGAAATCCGATCTGCCCGCAATGGCCGATTTTGCCGAACATGTCGCCCGGAAATATGGCCATCCCGGCATGGAACTGCTGGATGATGCCGGCATTGCCGCGCTGATCGGGACCGAGCGTTATCATGGCGGCGTGATTGATCGCCTTGCTGGCCATCTGCATCCGCTCCGCTTCGCGATCGGCCTTGGCCGCGCGGCGGATGGTGCCGGGGCGATCCTTTACGAGCAAAGCCGTGCGATTTCGGTGGAGCCAGGTCTGGTCAGGACGATGGAAGGCTCGGTCCACGCACCCGAGATCCTCCTTGCCTGCAATGGCTATCTTGATGGGCTGGCGCCGGCGGCCTCGCGGCGAATGCTGCCGCTCAATAATTTCATCCTGGCGACCGTGCCGCTTGGCGAGGGAAGGGCGCGGCTGATCAATCGTGAAAATCTCGCGGTCTCGGATACGCGTTTCGTGCTCAATTATTTCCGCCTGACGCCGGATCAGCGCCTGCTCTGGGGGGGAGGAGAAGGCGTCGGACGCAGGTTCCCGCCGGAGCTGAAATCCCTGGTGCGCACGCGGATGCTGGAGATCTACCCTGACCTGGCGGATGTCGAGATCACCCATGTCTGGGGCGGGACGCTTGCGATCACGGTAACGCGGTTTCCGATGTTCTGCGATCTTGGCCGGGGCGTTCGTGCGATCGGCGGGTGGTCAGGATCGGGCATTCATATGGGCACGATGGGCGGCCGGATCGCGGCCGATGCGATCATGGGCGCACCGGCGGAATGGGATCTGCTTGCCCGTATGCCGACGCCCTCATTCCCGGGCGGTGACTGGCTGCGCATGCCGCTGCTCCGGCTTGCGCTTTTCTGGTATGGGCTTCGCGACCGGCTCTGATTGCCCGGCGCCGCAGGGCTTCCGGTGATCGAGATTGTGGGCTGCCCGATAAATTCGAGCGGCAAGAGCGTCGGTTTACAGCCCGAGCTTCTCGCGGATCCGGGCGAGCTCTGTCGCCAATTCCGGCAGGCGGCGGACCATGTTCATCTGGCGCAGCGCCTGCATCCGGGGGACGGCAGGGATCCCCATATAGATTGCCTGCCCCGCAAGATTGCCAGCGACAAGAGAGCCTGCCGCGATGACCACATCCGCGCCGATCTTGACGTGATCGGGGATGCCGACCTTGCCGCCGATGACGGCGCGATCGCCGATCACGGTCGAGCCGGCGATGCCGACCTGCGCGCAGAGCAGGCAATCCCGACCGACCTGAACGTTATGGCCGATCTGCACGAGGTTATCGATTTTTGTCCCGCTGCCGATCCGGGTCGGAGCGATCGTCCCTCGGTCGATACAGGCGCCCGAGCCGATCTCGACATCATCGCCGATCTCGACACCGGCAAGCGAGTGAATGCGCAGCCATTTCCGCGTATCTGCATTGCTGTCCGATGCGGTATCGTGGCCGGCGGCGCGCGCGCTGCTGGCTGGATCGGAGGGCTCGAAAGAAAAACCATCCGCGCCGATCACGGCATTTGGCTGTGCGATGAAGCGCGCGCCGATCTTGCAGCGGGCGCCGATCCGGACGCCGGCATGAAGGAGCGCCTTGTCGCCGATCACGGCCTCTGACCCGATCGTCGCATGAGCGCCGACGACGGCGCCCGGACCCAGCCGAGCGCCGGCACCAATCACTGCAAAGGCACCGATTGCCGCCCCTTCGCCAATCTCGGCGCCTTGCTCGACGATTGCGCTCGGATGGATGCCCGGCGCGATATCGGATTGGTGCTGAAACGCCGCCGTGATGCCGGCGAGGGCAATGCGAGGACGCGACGCCACCAAAGCGGCCTCAAGGCCGAATTCCTGCAGGTCGATCTCGCCCCAGACCACGGCGGTGCGCGCGCGCGAGCCGCGCAACGCGTCCGCATAGCTCGGGCTCATGGCCAGCGCGAGCTCATCCGCTTCGGCATTGGCGGGCTCGGCTGCGCCTCGCACGGTGAGGCTGCCATCGCCCAGCAATGTCAGCCCGGTCGCGCGCGCGATTGCCTCGATCTTGTGGCTGCTCATGGTGCCCGTCCGAAACCCGCCTTCTCGGCCCTGTAGAAGGGCGGGGCCGGAATGGCAAGGGAATCGACTTGATCGCGGGCGGGGGCGGGTGAGGTGTGGCTGCTTATGAGGGGACTGGCTGTTCGCAGGGGCGGGGATAGTGTTTGCCCATCTCGATCACGCTGGCGCGTGTATCAATCGTCGCGCGCATGTCTCTGGTCGTCGGCGGACGAGCAGCCTTTTCCGTCAGCTATCTCCGCAGTGTCGTCGCACGCCCGTGGAGCCCTGCTGCTGACCTGAACCCGGCCTGCCGATTTCCGACAGGCCGGAAGCTTCACCGCTCAGAGCGGCACGCCCGCGGATTCCAATGCGCGCGCGACCGCGCGGTCGCGGCCATAGATATCGCCCCGGAACTGCTCGACACCGTTCTCGTCGATCCAGGCCGTGCGATAGGAGAGGACCACGGCAAGCGGCTCGTCGAGCTGGATATGTTGCTCGCGCCCGCTTTCCAGCACCTGATCGAAATAGGAGCCGGGATTCCGGGTCTGGTTGGCCAGCAGGTACTCGGCCAGCTCATGCGATCTTTCCACGCGGATGCAGCCATGGCTGAAATCGCGAATGTCGCGGTTGAACAGATGTTTGCCCGGCGTGTCGTGCAGATAGATCGAATGCCGGTTCGGGAACATGAACTTCACGCGCCCCATGGCATTGGCATCGCCCGGCATCTGTGTCACCCGTCCGGGGAAGGTCTCGGGCGTGATCGTGGTCCAGTCGATCTCGTGCTCATCGGCGCCGACCAGGCGCATGCCCTGCTTCGCCAGATAATCGCGATCCTGCTTGAGCTTCGGCAGCATTTCGTATTTCGCGATCGACATCGGCACATACCAGGTCGGATTGACGACCATATGGTTCATGACTTCGATGAATTCGGGCGTCTCCCAGTTCTCCGACTGGCCGGTGATGACGCGCGATGAGAACACCGCATGTCCGTTCTCGATCACCCACATCTCGAACCCGGCCACATTCACAAGGATGTAACGCTCGCCGACATTCTGGTTCATCCAGCGGAGGCGCTCGAGATTGACGGCGATCTGCTCGACGCGTTCACGGGGCGAGATGTTGAGCTGGGCAAGCGTCGCCGGGCCGACCAGCCCGTCCTGCTGGAGCCCATGGCGCGCCTGAAAACGCTTGAGCGCTTCTTCGAGCGCCGGATCGAAATAGTTGCGGTCCAGCGCGCCGCCTGCATCGGTCACCTGTTCGGTGGCTGCCAGCCGGGCGCCGTCATCCTCTGAAATGCGCCCGTAGACGGCCGGATCGAGATCGCCCATGGCGGTCAGCCTTGCGCGGATATCGGCCACGCGCGCATTCCGGTCCCCGGGGCGGAGGGTCGCGCCCGAGGCCACGCGCTTCCCCCAGATCTCGTCCGCAGCCTTGGAGCGGAAGCTCCGATAGCGCTCGACCATGCGGCGATAGGCGGGATCCTGCGGTGCAAGCCTGTCGAGATAGCTGGCCATGTCGTCGGCCGCTGCGGCCCCGGCAAGAAGCCTCTCGCGGTCGATCTGCACCCGTTCGATATGCAGATCCTTGTCGACCTTTGCAGGGTCAAGCAGGCCCGTATGCACATCATTGGCATAATCCAGAAAGGCCCGCGTCAGATCGGCTTCGAGCCCCGGATCGGCTTCCCTGAGCCGCGCGGCCAGTTCGCGGCCGCGATATTTCTCGACCGGCAGGGCATGCTCGTCCGCGCGGAGCAGGAAATCGACCAGGATCAGCGCCGAGTCGTTTGGCTGGCCACGGGAATCCGTCCAGATCTGTTGATCCTGAACCTGTCCGACCGGCCGGGCGGCCGAGAGTGCGCTTCCAGCAGATTGCGCCAGCGCCGCCTGTTCTCCCCCGATGGCAAGCAGGGCCATGCAGGCGATGCTGACTGAAAAATTCCTCGTGATCATTATGCCACCGCTGTTGCTGGAATACGACTGATGTTGGCGCCGAGGCCCAGAATAGCACGGAAATGGTAATCTCCCGCTCCCATTCAGCTTCCGCTAACCTGTGGGTGCCAGGAAATCCGTGCCACACAGGACAGAACTTGGCCAGCAACACATGGGGTGTGGCCTCGGTTCCGCCTTGGACCGTTGCAGGATGACAACTTGGCAGAGAAATCACCCTATGGCACAAATCTTGCCCGGGAGAGAGCATCCCGGACAAGTGACAGAAGTCACAATAAAAACCAAAAATGAGGGCAGTTTCGTGAGCAGCAGTGAATCGACGGCGACAGGGACGCAACAAATCCAGAACAGCGGCACAATCCGGGAACGGCGCGCTCGGGGCACGCTTACCCGCCGATCTCTGATCGGTGGGCTGGTGGTCGGAGCAGCGTCGGGAGTGCCGGCTTTTGCATCGGCGCCGGCTCTCCTGAAGGGCGCGGGCGATATCCGGGCGCTGAATGTCATCAATAGCCACACCTCCGAACGGCTGAACTGTGTCTACTGGATCGAGGGCAATTACGTTCCCGAGGCGCTGGCGGCTTTCAACTTCATCCTGCGTGACTGGCGCCAGAATCTGATCGAGCCGATTGACACCAAAACGCTTGACATCATGGCAGAAACGCATCGCCTGCTGGGATCGGATGAGCCGTTCCACATCATTTCAGGCTATCGTTGCCCGCAGACGAATGCGATGCTGGCCGGCAGGAGCAGAGGCGTCGCCTCGAATTCCTATCACATCAAGGGAATGGCCGTGGATCTGGCGCTCCGGAGCCGGAGCGTGGCGGAAGTCGCAAGGGCTGCCAAATCGCTGGGCCGTGGTGGCGTCGGCATGTATTCGCGCTCGAAATTCACCCATGTCGACAGCGGCCCCGTCCGCCAATGGGGCGCCTGAGCAGGGGCAGGGCAGGCGGTTCGGACAGGGCCGCCTTGCTCACGGCTTGTCCCGCCGGGGACCCTCTGGCCGGCTTGACACAAAAGATGTGGGGAATGACGGCCGGCTCCTGATGACAGGCGCCGACCGGGGGTAGTAGAGTGCGCGGATCACGCGCCCTCCATCACGTCCTTGCGGGCATGATCGGCATGGCATTCCCACCACAGGCCAGGAAAGCGCACGACTCCTTTCCCGCCGCGTGGATGTAACCATCTTTTTGCGAAGCAGCGGCACGTTGAACCTGCCGCGAGTGGCTGCGGGGGCTGCAATAATCTGCCCCCGCAAGCGCATTTGTCAGGGACGCGTCGTCCCGTCGCCTTCGACCAGATATTTGAATGTCGTCAACTGCTCGGCGCCAACCGGCCCGCGCGCATGCATGCGACCGGTCGCGATGCCGATCTCGGCGCCCATGCCGAATTCGCCACCATCGGCGAACTGGGTCGAGGCGTTATGCATCAGGATCGAGCTGTCGAGCCGCGAGAAGAAACGCGCGACGACTTGCTTGTCCTCGGCAATCACGCTCTCCGTATGCTGCGAGCTGTAGCGGCGGATATGGGCAATCGCGTCATCCACGCCATCGACCAGACGTGCGGCGATATCCATGTCGAGATATTCGCTGGCCCAATCCTCATCCGTGGCGGCGCTGACGCGTGAATCCATCGCCTGCACGCCCTCATCACCATGCACCCGCACGCCGGCCTCGAGCAGATCGCACACCACATCGCGGCCGAGACCATCGGCAAGGGTGCGGTCGATCAGCAGGGTCTCGGCAGCACCGCAGATGCCGGGGCGGCGCGTCTTGGCGTTCAGCACGACGCGGCGCGCCTTCTCCGCATCGGCGGAGGCGTCCAGATAGACATGGCAGATGCCTTCGAGATGCGCAAAAACCGGCACGCGGGCTTCCGCCTGCACAAGGCTGACCAACCCCTTGCCGCCACGCGGCACGATGACATCGATGAACTCGGTTGCGCGAAGCATCTCGGTGACGGCTGCGCGGTCCCGGGTCGGCACAAGCTGGATCGCATCCAGCGGCAGCCCGGCAGCCTTCAGCCCCTGCTGGAGACATTCATGGATCGCGCGTGCCGAGTGGAAGGAATCCGAACCACCCCGCAGGATTGCTGCATTGCCGGCCTTCAGGCAGAGCGCGCCCGCATCGGCGGTGACATTCGGGCGGCTCTCATAGATGACGCCGACAACGCCAAGCGGGATACGGACGCGGCGAATGTGAAGTCCCGAGGGCACTGTCCAATCCGCCATGACGGCACCGACCGGATCGGGCTGTGCGGCGACGGCACGAAGACCGTTGGCGATCCCCTCGATCCGGGGTTTTTCCAGAAGCAGCCGGTCGAGAATGGCCTCTGCCGTCCCGCTTTCCCGCGCGGTCTGCATGTCCTTGGCATTCGCCTCGATGATCCGGTCAGTCGCTGCGATCAGCGCATCCGCGGCGCCGGTCAGCGCCTTATTCTTCTGCTCGCCGCTTGCAATGGCGAGTTCGGAAGCCGCCGCGCGGGCGCGCTCTCCGGTCTCGCGGATCAGCGTTACCGTATCCTGTTCCTGCGCAGTCACTCCATCCATGCCTACTCTCCCCAGATCACCATATCATCCCGATGTGCCATGGCGGCGCGGCCCGGATGGCCGAGCACCGCCTCGATCCTGTCCGAGCGGATGCCCGCGATTGCACGCGCATCATCGGCGCAATAGCCGACCAGCGCCGCGCCGATGGCCTGCCCGGAATCATCGATGATCGTCACCGGATCGCCGCGCTCGAAATCGCCGTCAATGCGCCGCACCCCGGCCGGCAGAAGCGACTTCCCCCGGCGGAGCGCCGCCGCCGCGCCGGCGTCTATATCGATCCGTCCCATGGGCTTCATGCCCGCAATCCACTGCTTGCGCGCAGCCGCCGGGCTGGCCGAGGGCAGGAACCAGGTCGCCCGCCCACCATTTTCAAGCTGGGAGAGCGGACGCATGACATCGCCAAGCGTCACCGCCATCGCGCAGCCGCCCTGCATGGCGGTCTTTGCTGCCAGCAGCTTTGTCTGCATGCCGCCCCGCGCCAGCGCCGAGCCGGCGCCGCTTGCCATGGCCTCAATCTCGGGCGTGATGGCGGCGACTTCGGCCAGATGGGTTGCTTGCGGGTCGGCCTTCGGGTTCGCGGTGTAAAGCCCGTCCACATCCGAAAGCAGCACGAGCACATCCGCATCCGCCATCAGCGCGACACGCGCCGCCAGCCGGTCATTGTCGCCATAGCGGATCTCGTCGGTGGCAACCGTGTCGTTCTCGTTGATAACCGGGATCGCGCCATGGGCAAGGAGCGCCGCGAGCGTCGCGCGCGCATTCAGATAGCGCCGGCGCTGCTGGGTGTCGGCCAATGTCAGAAGCACCTGCGCCGTCATCAGTCCATGGGCGGCCAGCGCCTCCTCCCAAGCGCGGATCAGGCGGGTCTGACCGATGGCGGCGGCGGCCTGGGCGGTCTCGATCGAGAGCGGGCCGGGCGGCAGCCCGAGCACCTGCCGGCCAAGCGCGATGGAGCCGGATGAGACGACCAGCACCTCCTGCCCGCGCGCGCGCAATGCGGCAAGATCTTCCGCCAGCCCCGCCACCCATTCGGTGCGGAAATGCCCATCTTCCGGATCAACCAGCAGGGCAGAGCCGATCTTGATGACCAGCCGGCGAGCGGATGCGAGGCGCGTCTCTGTCTCTGGCGCGGTCAGGGTGCCCATGCGCTCTCTCCCTCGCCGGTGATCTCGTGTCCGCGGCGCTTCTGCTCGCGGATTTCCGCGCGAAGGGCGCGGAGCACATCGCGCACGCCCTCTCCTGTCACGGCCGAGATCCGATGATGGACCGGCATGCCGGATTCCGTGAGAAGAGCCTGCAGGTCGCGCGCGGCCTCCTCTCCGATCACATCGCATTTGTTCAGGGCGACGATGCGGGGCTTCTCGGCCAGCCCATGCCCATAGGCGGCAAGCTCGGCTTCGATCGTGCGGTAATCGCCGGCTACATCATTGCTGGTGGCATCGATCAGATGCAGGAGCACGGCGCAGCGCTCGACATGGCCGAGAAACCGGTCGCCAATGCCGCGGCCCTCATGCGCGCCCTCGATCAGTCCCGGAATATCGGCAAGCACGAA
>Ga0079225_10001730_pt1 | contig 12380 bp, 8 predicted proteins | sample Poulit2012_FD_76344 | JGI IMG/M metagenome (GOLD analysis project Ga0079225, IMG submission 76344) | Agricultural soil microbial communities from Georgia to study Nitrogen management - Poultry litter 2012 | ecosystem: Environmental > Terrestrial > Soil > Agricultural land | place: USA: Georgia...
GAAGCGAAATTGAACAATAGACCAAGAAAAAGATATAACTTTGACAATCCCATTGAAAGAATGGAAAAATTATTATTTAACAAAGTTGCATTTGAGACTTGAATTCAGCATTGTTAATGCTTGCATTCTCTTAAAAAAATCAATTTTTAATTTTTCACCCAGTTGTTTCATAAATCTAAAAGATGCATCAATAGCACCTCCACAAATAGCACTTTCTGTTGGTTTTAATCCTATGATGACGAAATGGTCATCTATTATTTTCGAATATGCATGCAATTTCTCACCATGAGAATCCCAATTTGCAGTAAAATCTGCAATTTCCCTGTGAATGGTATTTTGTTCTTCCGCATTCAACTCTTTATTCGAAGGATAAATCCATATTTTTGCATTATCATCTAATTTTTCAAATTCTTGCATAGTATCTCTCGTTTATTTAAAGTAAAGTTATGGGAATTCTCATTCATAAAATATAATTAAACTTTAAGTTTGAATAAAAAATGCTTATATGGCACTACTATTTCTTTCATTTAATTTCTTAAAATAGCATATAATTAATGCTTTCATTTTTTGGATCTATTGATATATCAAAATCTATGTAATATACTGCAACAAAGATTTTACCATAAATCTCTAGAATAATTTGTTTGAGTTCAATATCTATGTCTATTTTAGCATTATTATGGCAGCATTGGATTAGGTCAGCATTGGAAATTATAAAATAGCGATATTGATGAGAATAAGGTTTTGGGAGAAGGTCCTTTTTATACTTTTTATATTAAGGAACAATTGATAAAAAAACAATACATGATAAATGGAAATCTTATTATGTGTTTTGGCTGTAGATATAATGGTATTTGAAGTCCTTTACTCTGAATTACCCATTTTTTAAAAATTAGTAGGAAGTCTAGAATTTTTATTAAAAAAGTCCAGAATAAATTTCCGGACTTTATAACTAGATTTTTCTTCGTATTATTATTATTCATCGTCATCTATATGAATTCGCATACCTTTAGCATATTCTTCTGCCAAGGTGGAATCGGGTAGTAAAAATTGCACTTTTTCTATTACTAAAGTATCTCCAAAACTCGCATGATAATCAAAATATTCCCAACGATCTTCTGGCATAATTCCCTTTCTTCCATAACCAGTATGATATTCTGGAACTATAATATTTCTTCCTGTAGAATCCGCATATATATTCATATCAACAAACATAAATTGATAAAATACCACAGGATATTCTTTACCATTTTTATCTTTTACAATAAGAGGATGTTTAAGTGCATCAGCTAGTTTATCCCTATGTACCATACCTTCATTAGGAGTATCATTATAAAAAAATACCTGTGCTTCTTCTACTTTTATTTTCTCTTTTGGTTCAGGATTTATTTTTTTATTTTGATCTTTTTTTGTCCATGAAATTAGGATTATACTAATTATTAAACATAAAGTAATATTGGCAATCTTTAGGCTTCTTGCTTTCATAAAATGATTTTTAATTTTCCATTCTTGCTAAACTTTCTTTGATTGAAGTTATTTTTGCTTCAGTATCTGCTTGTTTTTTATACTCTAAATCTACAACTTCTTTCTTAGCATTTGCAAGAAAACGTTCATTGCTTAATTTTTTATTTATTCCAAATAAGAATTTTTCTAAGTGCGTTAATTCACCCTTTAGTTTTTCAATTTGTACAGAGTAATCAATTTCTATATCGGATTGCATGAATAATTTATCAGCTTGAATAACTAAAGTAATGGCATTGTCTATAGCTTCAGTACAAGCTTCCACTTTATCTGCAAAAATTTGATTTTTTAACAAAGCTTTAGTTTTTTCATAAAAAGAAACATCCTTAGAAATATAATATAACTGAATTACATCTCTTGGCTTCATCTGATTTTTTTGTTTTGCCTCTCTAATTGCAGTTATTATATTTTGTAATTTCTTTCCTTGTTCTAAAATTTCTTTATTTAAATTTTCATTTTTAGACAATTGCTTAAGCATTAAATCTTCTTCATTATCTAATAAATTATGATGAATTTCTTCAGTAATAAAAGGCATAAAGGGATGTAACAATAACAATAACTCATCAAATATTTTTATACTTTCTTGATAAGCTGCTGTTGCAATTGTTTCTTCTTTTCCTGGCTTCATCCATTCTAAATACCAAGAACAAAAGTCGTCCCATATCAGAGAATAAATTAACTTTAATGCTTCACTTAGTTGATAATGATTGAAATGATTTTGGGTTTTCTCTTTTGCATCTTCCAATTTAGCTTTCATCCATTCTATTGCAAAACTTTCAATATCGTTTAATGCTCTTTCTTCTTGTTTTTCTTCCCACATTTTCACCAAACGCATAGCATTCCACATTTTATGATTGAATTGCTTGCCTTGTTCTAAGAAAGCTTCATCATATAAAATATCATTTCCTGCAGGTGAAGCAATTAAAACACTAAATCGCACCGCATCTGCACCATGTTCTTCAATAAGTTGTAGTAAATCAGGAGAGTTTCCTAATGATTTACTCATTTTTTTACCTTCTTTATCTCTAACAATTCCTGTAAAATATACATCTTTAAATGGAATAGTATTTTTATATTCCATTCCTGCAATTATCATACGAGCAACCCAGAAAAATATTATTTCAGGTGCAGTAACTAAAGTTTGTGTAGGATAATAATAAGCCAAGTCTTTATCAGAACTTGTTACATCCTTTTGAAAAACTTCAATTGGCCATAGCCATGAACTAAACCAAGTATCTAAAACATCTTCATCTTGTTTTAAATCGTCAATGGAAGCTGATGAGTTTTTTTCTTGGTATTTTACAAATGCTTCTTCTTTAGTTTCACCTACATAAATATTTCCTTCAGTATCATACCAAGCTGGAATTCGATGTCCCCAGCGTAATTGTCGACTAATACACCAATCTTGAATATTTTCCATCCAATGTCTATAGAGATTTTTAAACTTTGATGGGAAAAACTGAATGGTATCATTTTCTACTACTTCTAATGCTGGTTTTGCTAAATCTTCCATTTTGCACCACCATTGCATTGAGATTTTGGGTTCAACTACAGCATGTGTTCGTTCACTTAAACCAACTTGATTTGTATAATCCTCAACTTTTTCTAATTGACCGATTGCTTCAATATCTTTTACTATTATTTTTCGAACTTCCATACGGTCCTTCCCTTCATATTCAGGGAATAATTCATTAATTGTTCCATTATCATTTAAAACATTAATTACTTCTAAATTATGTTTTTCACCTAAATTATAGTCATTTATATCGTGAGCAGGAGTTACTTTCAGTGCACCTGTTCCAAATTCTAAGTCAATATAATCATCGGCAATAATAGGAACTTCTCTATTAACTATAGGAACTATTGCTTTTTTACCAATAAGATGTTTGTAACGTTCATCTTCTGGATGCACACAAATTGCAGTGTCTCCAAGTATGGTTTCTGGACGCACTGTAGCAATTGTTATGGACTCTTTCGATTCTGCTATTTTGTAAGAAACATAATATAACTTAGATTGTGTTTCTTTATAATATACTTCTTCATCACTTAAAGCAGTTAAAGCTACTGGATCCCAATTAGTCATTCTTGCAGCTTTGTAGATATATCCTTTATTATATAAATCAACAAAAGTGCGAATTACTGCATCATAATAATGATCATCTAAGGTGAAATTAGTTCTATTCCAATCTAGAGAGCAACCTAGTTTCTTTAATTGTTCTAAAATTATATTTCCATATTTTTCTTTCCACTCCTAAGCATGTTCTAAAAAATCCTCTCTACTTAAATTGTTTTTATCTATTCCTTTTTCTTGTAAAAGTTCTACAACTTTAGCTTCCGTTGCAATTGATGCATGATCCGTACCTGGAACCCAACATGTATTATAACCAAGTGATTTAGCACGACGGATTAAAATATCTTGCACTGTATTATTTAAGGCATGTCCCATATGCAAAACTCCAGTTACATTAGGAGGCGGCATAACAATTGAATATGCGGGTCTATCATCCGGCTGGCTATTGAAATATCCTTTATCCATCCAATGTTGATACCATTTTTTTTCTGCTTCCGTCGAATTAAATTGTTTTTGTATATCTGTCATAATTTATTAAACCTTAACCCTGCAAAAATAAGGAATAAAGAATGAAATGAAAGGTTTTGTTTAAAATCTTGTTGGAATTACAGAAAAAGACAAATTTTCTTTGTTTAATTTTTTTTTCCTTTCAACTAAAAAATAGATAATCTTTATAAATACAGGATTTATAAATTCATGTCTTTAACCGAAGAGTTTTTAAAAATAACCTATTTTTGTCGCAATTATTTTTTATGAGAAAGGCTTACGCTCAATTAAATATTGCAGTTTTTCTTTGGGGTTTTACTGGAATTTTAGGAAAAGCTATTCATCTCGCTGCGCCAATTTTAGTTTGGTGGCGAATGTTTCTAGCAAGTCTTATTTTATTCGTCCTTTTAAAACTCGGAAAGAAATTCGTTAAAGTAGAAAAGAAGGATTATTATAAATTGTTTCTTGTAGGTGTTTTATTTGCAATTCATTGGGTGCTTTTCTATTATAGTGTGAAATGGGCTAATGCCTCTGTTGCAATGATTTGCATGGCTACATCTTCAGTATTAGCATCTATACTAGAACCTATAATACGCAAAAGACCTTTAGTTCTTTCGGAGTTTATTTTTGGTTTAATTGCTTTATTAGGAGTGGTATGTATTTACTTTTTTCCTGGGGAAGCAAAAGATGCAAGTACAGAGATACCTCATTTTGAAAAAGGAGTGTTAGTGGGTGTATTAGCAGCTATGGTCAATGCTTTTTTTAGCATTTTAAATAAACCATTAGCAGAAAAATATCCAGCGCAATTATTGGTGTTTTATGAAATGACAAGTGGTTGAGTAGTTTTATTATTTTTTCTTTTATTTTCCGGATTTTCCATTACAGAGAATTTAGGGTATATCCCCAATGGTATTGATTGGTTGTGGTTAGGAATATTAGTTTATTTCTGTACTGTTATTGCTCAATCTCTCGCAACGGCAGCTTTACAAAAATTATCTGCTTTTACTGTTACATTATCAGTAAATTTAGAGCCAGTATATGGAATTTTCCTAGCTTTTATCTTTTTTAATGAAAATGAGCAGTTAGGAAATGGATTTTATTTAGGATTAATTATTATCTTTTTATCTTTGTTAGGACAATTGTATTTTTCAACACAAAAATCGAGAAGAAATGTACCTAAATCTCCTTTGAGAAAAGGATTTAGAAGAAGGATTAGCCAAAAATAAATATGGAATCTTATTTACAAACATCTATTGAATATTTGAAGGGTGTAGGTCCGCAAAAAGGGAAGCTATTAAAAGAGGAATTGAAAATTTTCACTTTTGAAGATATGTTATTATATTTCCCTTATCGTTATATGGATGTAAATACGGTACAATCAATTCAATCTATACATTCAGGGATGGATTGGGTATACCTTAAAGGAAGAGTGGTAGATTTACGTGAAGAGGGCGGAGGTTTTAAAAAGCGATTAATTGTAACACTTAGTGATGGAACAGGGAACATAGATTTAGTATGGTTTCAAGGTGGGGAATGGATAAAAAATAAAATTCAAGCTAATGCTTTTTATTCAGTATTTGGCAAATTGACATTCTTTAATCAAAAAGCATCAATAAATCATCCAGAGTTCAATTTATGGAGCGGTGAAAAAGAAAAATCACAACAAGAAATGATTCCGCTGTATTCAACTACTGAAAAGTTACGAAAAAAAGGTTTAGACAATAGAAATTTAGGAAAATTAACCCAACAGATTCTAAACAAACTTCCACCGAATTTAATTACTGATTTTTTTACAGAAGAAATTAAAAAGGAATATGCTCTTCCTCCAAGATTGTGGGCATTATATAAAATTCATTTTCCACAAAATGCAGAAGAAGCTTTTTATGCCCAAAAAAGATTTAAATTTGAAGAGCTCTTGGTTACTCAATTTAAAATTAACAAATTAAAACTTTCATCTCAAACATTAATTGGATTTCGATTTGAAAACGTAAGGGATTATTTTAATAGATTTTATCATGAGATTCTCCCCTTCGAATTAACTAATGCCCAAAAACGTGTTTTACGAGAAATCAGACAGGATGTTAATACAGGTAGGCAAATGAATAGGTTGGTTCAAGGCGATGTTGGAAGTGGAAAAACCATGGTGGCACTTTTGGCTATGTTATTAGCCTTAGATAATGGCTTTCAAGCTTCTTTAATGGCTCCAACAGAGATTTTAGCTAGACAACATTATGAATCTATACATTCTTTGGTGGAACCTTTAGGAATTAAAGTAGTTTTATTAACAGGTTCCGTAAAAGGCAAATTAAGAAAAGAGGTTATGCTATCAATAGAGGATGGGTCAGCACAAATAACCATTGGAACACATGCATTAATAGAAGACAATGTAACATTTAAACAGTTAGGTTTAGCAGTAATAGATGAACAGCATAGATTTGGAGTTTCGCAAAGAGCTCAATTCTGGAAAAAAAACGCTATTCCACCACATGTATTAGTAATGACAGCGACGCCTATTCCAAGAACATTGGCTATGACTTTATATGGTGATTTAGAGGTGTCTATGATTGACGAATTGCCGCCAGGGAGAATTCCTATTCAAACTTTTCATAGAACTGAGAATTTCAGACCGCAAGTTATGCAGTTTATAAAACAAGAAATTTCAAAAGGGAGACAAGTGTATATTGTTTATCCATTAATTGAGGAGAGCGACCATTTGCAATTTGAATCGTTACTTGCAGGATTGGAACAAGTGAAAATGTGGTTCCCAGAAGAGCGTTATAATATAGCTATGGTGCATGGAAAACAAGCAGCAGACCAAAAACAGAGAAATATGGATCGCTTTGTTAAAGGAGAAGCTCATATTTTAGTATCAACAACAGTTATCGAGGTTGGTGTAAATGTACCAAATGCATCGATTATGGTCATAGAAAGTGCAGAAAGATTTGGCTTGGCGCAATTGCATCAATTACGCGGAAGAGTAGGAAGAGGAGCGGAAAAAAGTTATTGTATTTTATTGACAGCAAGTAATATTTCTAAGGAAAGTGCTCAGAGAATGAGTATTATGGTACAAAGTACCGATGGTTTTAAAATAGCCGAAGAGGATTTAAAATTACGTGGACCAGGAGATATATATGGAACAAAACAAAGTGGAGCTTTGGATTTTAGATTAGTAGATATAGTAGAAGATGTTGAATTGGTCGAAATGACAAAAAAATTAGTAAATCAAATAATTGAGGAAGATCCTAAAATGCTTAGTGAGAAGTATAAAGGAATAAAAAATATGCTTAAAAAATTTGAAGAACAAAATACTAAAGAAGGAATAAAATGGCATTTAATTAGTTAAAACAAGCATAAATTAAAGATTTTTAAAACAAAATGACTTATTTCCTTCCTGAAATGCAAAAATCCAAACCTTTTTTATTATTTTTGGGACTCTAAGAAAATTAAATAAAACTTTTATGGCAGAAATAATACGTATGCCCCTTTTAAGTGACACTATGACGGAAGGTGTTATTGTGGAATGGCATAAGAAAGTAGGAGATTCTGTAGCAGCAGATGAACCTATTGCAGACGTTGAAACAGATAAAGCAACTATGGAGGTGATTCCTTATGTTGATGGGACCCTTTTATATATTGGTGTGGAAGAAGGTGATGCTGTACCTGTAAATGAAATAATTGCTGTAATAGGAGAGAAGGGTGAAGATTATAAAGTAGCATTAGCAGAAGCAGAAGAATCTTCCAATTCAAATAAAGTGAAAGAAGAGCAAGAAAATACTTCTAAAAAACCTGAAAAGAAAGCAAAAAAAGATAAAAAAGAATTACCAACAGATGTATCTGTGATTCGTATGCCTTTATTAAGCGATACGATGAAAGAGGGTACTATTGTAGCCTGGTTGAAAAGTGTTGGAGATACTGTAGCAGCAGATGAGCCTATTGCTGAAGTTGAAACAGACAAAGCAACTATGGAGGTGATTCCTTATGTTGAAGGTAAATTATTACATATTGGAATTGAAGAAGGGGAAAGTGTGCCTGTTAATGATATTATTGCAATAATAGCTGAAAAAGATCATGATATCGATACTCTTTTAGAGATTATTGCTGATGAAGATGAAGGAATTGTAGAAAAAGAAACAGAGCAAAAATCTGAAAAAGAAGATAATAAGCAATCAAATGATTTTGCAGCACAAGAAGATGATTCCAGAATAAAAGCTTCTCCCTTGGCAAGAAGAATGGCTAAAGAGGAAAAAATTGCATTAAAAGATGTTCAAGGAACTGGAGATGGAGGAAGAATAGTTAAAAAAGATATTGAGAAGTTTATTAAGGCGGGTGGAAAGAAAAAAGCAGTCAAAGAAGCTTCATCTTCAATAAAATATGGAATGGAAGAATCATATAAAGATATTCCATTGACGCAAATGCGTAAAACAGTTGCAAGAAGATTAAGTGAAAGTAAGTTTGAAGCACCTCATTTCTATTTGAAAATGTCCATTAAAATGGATAATGCAATGGCTGCTCGCAAAGCTATGAACGTACTTTCGGAAAATAAAATATCTTTTAATGATTTTATTATTAAAGCATGTGCAGTAGCATTAAAGCGTCACCCTCAGGTAAATAGCTCATGGATGGGTGATTTTATCCGTGAAAATCATCATGTAAATATTGGAACTGCTGTTGCTGTAGAGGAAGGACTAATTGTCCCTGTTATTAAACATGCAGATTTAAAATCTTTATCGCAAATAGCAGGAGAGTCCAAAGAGTTGATTCAAAAGGCAAGAGATAAAAAATTACAACCTGAAGAGTATACAGGAAATACATTTACTGTTTCCAATTTAGGTATGATGGATATAGATGATTTTACTGCTATTATTAATCCACCAGATGCTTGTATTTTAGCAATCGGAAAAATTAATCCAGAGCCTGTTGTAGAAGATGGAGAAATAGTAATTAGACATATTTTACGTATAAGCTTAAGTTGTGATCATCGTGTTGTGGATGGTGCTGTAGGAGCAGCATTTTTGCAAACACTAAAATCGTATTTGGAAAATCCAGTAAATATGTTGGTATAGGAATTGTCCTATAATAAAAATTAAAAGCCGAATATTTCCTTCGGCTTTCTTAGTTAAAAAAAGTATATAGATATAGAATTAAGTATAAAAAATGCAAAGTAAAGAAGGTTTATTATCAAAAATTGTAAATGATTCTCGATCAGTAGGAATTATTTTAATACTCTGTACTGTATTTTCTTTAATTTTTAGTAATATTTCAAATGGAGAAAATTATATAGGGTTTTGGAATTACGCTTGGGAATGGCCATCTTGGATTGGTGAAAAATTGCCACATGATATCATGTTAATAGTAAATGATATTTTGATGGCTTTTTTCTTTTTTATGGTTGGTTTGGAAATAAAAAGAGAATTAAAAGTTGGAGAGTTATCAAGTTTAAAACAAGCTTCTTTTCCAGTTTTTGCTGCAGTTGGTGGGGTCTTAGTGCCAGCAGGCTTGTATGCAATTTTCAATTCGGGAAATCCTGACACTTCTCATGGATGGGGTATTCCAATGGCAACAGATATTGCATTTGCTTTAGGTATTTTAGCTTTGATAGCTAAACGTGTACCTTTAGGTCTAAAGGTAATTTTGGCTGCATTAGCTATAATTGACGATTTGATGGCAATTGTAGTAATAGCTCTATTTTATACGGGAGAAGAATCCTTATCTTTATTATATCTCGGATTATCCATAGCGTTGATAGCTATATTAGTAGCGATGAATATGAAAAAAGTAAGGAATATCAGCTTATATATTATCCTTGGTGTTTTATTATGGTATTTAGTATATAATTCAGGAGTGCATGCAACATTAGCTGCTGTAGTTTTAGCTTTTACTATTCCCATGGAAAAAGCACCTAAATTAGAGCAGAAGCTACATATTCCGGTAAGCTTTATCGTTTTACCAATATTTGCATTAGCAAATACGGCGATAGCATTTCCAAGTGATTTTGGAGCTGCTTTGAACTCTAATGTTAGTCATGGAATTATGGCAGGCTTAATGCTAGGAAAACCAATTGGTATTTTCTTATTACCTTTTTTAATGGTGAAATTAAAAATATCTTCTTTGCCTGAAGGGGTTTTCTGGAAACATATTTTAGGGATAGGAATGCTTTCCGGTATTGGATTTACTATGTCAATATTTATAAGCGGATTAGCATTTGAGGATGAGACTTATATGGATATAGCTAAAATTTCTGTTTTAATTGCATCTTTGATTTCCGCATTTATTGGAGTAATATATTTAATAATTATAGGTAATAATAAAAAGCAATCGGAAGGAAAGATAAAATCAATATAATTTATCAAAGAATAAAAAATAAATTTTAACAAGTAAGTGAAATGTATTATCTTTGTTGCAAAAAAATTATTAACAATTAATTAAATACATATATATGAGTTACATAAAAGACCGATTTAAACAAAAAGCAGAAGAATTAAATGCTGAAGTTAGAGAATTTCTTGCAGAATATGGTAATGAATCCCTTGGGGAAATAAAAGTAACTCAATTATATCAAGGAATGCGTGGAATGATGGGCTTGGTTACTGAAACTTCCTTATTAGATGCGGAAGAAGGTATTCGTTTTAGAGGGTATTCCATTCCAGAATTAAGAGAAAAGTTGCCTAAAGCTCCAGGTGGAAGCGAACCTTTACCAGAAGGTCTGTTCTATTTAATGTTAATTGGAGAATTGCCAACAGAAGAAGATGTGAATTTCTTATCTTCAGCTTTTGCGCGTCGTTCACATGTCCCTAATTATGTCTTTGATGTAATTGAATCCCTACCTGTTGCTACCCATCCGATGACTCAATTTAGTATTGCAATTACAGCTTTACAAAAAGAGTCTTTATTTGCAAAAGAATATGCAAAGGGATTAAATAAAAAAGATTACTGGGAGTTTGTATTTGAAGATGCATTGAATCTTGTAGCTAGATTACCTAGAATTGCAGCATATATATATAGAAGAAAATATAAAGGAGGTGATCATATTAATCCTGATGGAATGTTAGATTGGGCTGGTAACTTTGCTCATATGTTAGGATATGAAGATAAAGGATTTTATGCATTAATGCGTCTTTATTTAACTATTCATGCAGATCATGAAGGTGGAAATGTTTCGGCACATACTACTCATTTAGTAGGTTCAGCTTTAAGTGATCCTTATTTAGCTTTTGCAGCTGGGATTAATGGTTTAGCAGGACCTTTACATGGTTTAGCTAACCAAGAGGTGATAAAATGGATAGAAGAAATGAATGCAGCATTAAATACAGATTTACCTACGAAAGAAGAAATTGCTGCTTATATACAAAAAACTCTAGATGAAGGTAAAGTAGTTCCAGGTTATGGACATGCTGTATTACGTAAAACAGACCCTCGTTTTATAGCTCAAATGGAATTTGGTAAGGAACACTGTTCTGATAGTAAATTGGTACAAACAGTATGGAATATGTATGAGGTTGCTCCAGACATATTAAAAGCAACTGGTAAAATTAAAAATCCATGGCCAAATGTTGATGCGCATTCAGGTGCATTATTAAAACATTATGGTTTTGTAGAAGAAGAGTTTTATACTGTTTTATTTGGCGTAAGTAGAGCCTTAGGTGTTTTAGCTAGTTTGTGTTGGGATAGAGCATTAGGAATGCCAATAGAAAGACCTAAATCAATAACTACTAAAGCATTGAAAGAAATGTTTATCAAAAAATAAAAATAGTTATTTAATAATAATTTCTACTGCGTTAAGACTATACTTAACGCAGTTTTTTTTTTTACTCATCTTGTTCGTGAGTTTTATTTTAGTAAGCTTAGAAACATCAATACCTATTATTTCACTTTAAGATTACAAAAAGATTCTATAATAAACCTAAAACAAATACATGAAAGATGGAAGTATAATGCATCAAAATAGCGTTTTAAGTAATGCACTAATTTGAAATTCACTTCATTTATTATTATTAAAGATATAAATAATATAAAGACTAAGATTTTATAATTTCTGTTTTTTATTAAATGAAAATATAAATTAGCTGTATATTCGTTTTCCTATTAAAATGAAATATGATTGAAGAAAGTTCAAAAGTTACGAAAAAAAAATCTTTTTTAATTATACGTTTTTCCTCTATTGGCGATTTAGTATTAACAACTCCAATAGTTCGTGCCTTGCGTTTAACTTATCCTGAAGCCAAAATTTCCTTCCTAGTTAAAGAAAATTTCAAAGTAGTAATTGCTGATAATCCTTTAATCGATGAAGTTTTATTATATAAAA
>Ga0079225_10001731_pt1 | contig 12378 bp, 9 predicted proteins | sample Poulit2012_FD_76344 | JGI IMG/M metagenome (GOLD analysis project Ga0079225, IMG submission 76344) | Agricultural soil microbial communities from Georgia to study Nitrogen management - Poultry litter 2012 | ecosystem: Environmental > Terrestrial > Soil > Agricultural land | place: USA: Georgia...
GAATCGATATTGTAAAATCACAAATTTTCATCGCCGGCGGATATAAATTAAGCGATCAACAAATTAAAATTTATAGTCAAGACAGCATAAAAACAAATGGATTTGCCGTGCAGTGTCGGGTGACCACAGAAAACCCCAAAAATGATTTTAAACCGGATTATGGAACGATTACTACATACAGAACAGGAAGTGGTTTCGGAATACGATTAGATGGAGGAAGCGTTTATCAAGGTGTTACAATTTCTCCTTTCTTCGATTCCATGTTGACGAAAATTACAGCTAACAGCCGGACCTTGGATGGAGCTTGCAGAAAAATGAGACGCGCTTTGGCCGAGTTTAGAGTTCGCGGGGTAAAAACCAATATGGCTTTTTTGGATAATATATTGAGTGATCCAACTTTTAGAAAAGGAAAGGTAACGGTAAATTATATTAAAAATACGCCCGAATTGTTTGATATCAAAGAGCCGAGAAACAGGGCCACAAAAATGCTCAATTTCTTGGGTGACGTGATTGTCAACGGAAATCCTGATGTAAAAGAAATCAATCCCAACAAAAAGTTCGTTCATCCGCAGGTCCCAAAATTCGATAAAAAGAATAATTATCCAAAAGGGACAAAGGATTTACTGACAGAACTCGGTCCGGAAGAGTTTTCTAAATGGTTGAGTAAGGAGAAGAAAATACATTATACAGATACTACAATGCGCGATGCTCATCAGAGCTTGTTGGCCACCCGGATGCGTACTCAAGATTTGGAAAAAGTAGCTCGGGGATTCGCCAAGGATTTTCCCGAAGTTTTCAGTATGGAAGTTTGGGGAGGAGCAACTTTTGATGTCTGTATGCGGTTTTTAAATGAAAACCCATGGGAGCGGTTGCGGATTTTGCGGGAAGCGATGCCCAACATCTTGTTGCAGATGTTGTTACGAGGCTCAAACGCAGTGGGTTATACCGCTTATCCCGATAATTTAATCGAACGTTTTGTTGCCGAAGCTTGGGAAAATGGGATCGATATCTTTCGAATTTTCGATTCGCAAAACTGGATGAAATCAATCGGACCTGCTATTGAGCACGTACGAAAACAAACCGGTGGTTTAGCCGAAGGTTCGATGTGTTATACCGGAGATATTCTCGACCCTAAAGCCGATAAATATACGTTAGAATATTATTTGCAATTGGCTAAAGACATTGAAAATGCCGGAGCCCATATTCTTGCCATCAAAGATATGGCGGGCTTGCTGAAACCATACGCAGCAAAAGAGTTGATCACGGCTTTAAAATCGGAGGTCGATATTCCAATTCACTTGCACACCCACGATACGTCGTCGGTTCAATCGGCCACTTATTTAAAGGCCATTGAAGCAAATGTCGATGTTATTGATGTTGCCTTAGGAGGACTGAGTGGCCTGACTTCTCAACCCAATTTTAACTCTTTGGTAGAGTCAATGCGTTATCAACCGCGAGAAAACAAAATGGATATTGAAAAATTAAATGAATATTCCACTTATTGGTCCGATGTGCGCGAATATTATTATCCGTTTGAATCCGGTTTAAAATCCGGAACGGCAGAAGTGTACAAACACGAAATTCCGGGCGGCCAGTATTCTAATTTAATACCTCAAGCAGCATCGCTGGGATTGAGAGATCGCTTTACGGAAATTACGGATATGTATGCCAAGGTGAATGAGGTTTTTGGAAACGTGATCAAGGTTACGCCGAGTTCAAAAGTAGTGGGCGATATGGCGCAATACTTGGTCAGTAACAATATCAGTATTGCAGAGTTTTTGGAGAAAGGGGACAGTTTGTCTTTTCCGGAATCCGTAAAAAGTTTCTTTAAAGGTGATTTGGGTCAACCGGTGGGAGGATTCCCAAAAGATGTTCAAAAAATTGTACTTCGAGATGAAAAACCTTATACCGATCGTCCCAATAAACATTTAGAACCCATTGATTTTGATAAGGAAATGGCGGAGTTCAAAAAGGAATTTGAGACTGGTATGGATCGAGAACTGGACATCACGGATTTTCTGTCTTATAAACTATATCCAAAGGTATTTGCTGATTTTCAAAAGCATTATATCAAGTATGGTAAAGTTATGCAGATACCCACTAAGAATTTCTTTTACGGTATGGAGCCCGGGGAAGAAATTATTGTGGAGTTAGACAAAGGTAAAACCTTATTGATTGAGTTGATTTCTATCACTGAAGCCGATGAAGATGGAGAGAAGAGTGTATTCTTTAAATTGAATGGTCAATCGAGAGGGGCGAAGATCAAAGACAATACAATTGCGGTAGACAAAGTGGTTCATAAAAAAGTAGACAAGGATAATCCGAAAGAAGTCGGCGCACCATTGCAAGGTTCGCTTTCCACAATATTGGTTAATGAAGGAGATATAGTTGAAAAAAACCAAGAATTATTTGTGATTGAAGCGATGAAAATGGGAACGACTATTAGCGCTAATGTTGCCGGAAAAGTTAAGAAAATTCACCTTGGAGAATCCACAATGGTGCAAAGCGATGATTTGGTGGTGGAAATGGAATAGGAAAAAATCGTTAGGCTTATTGAAATGTTTAAATGCGATGTTTTAAAATGAATCGGCTGACAGCTGATTGGGCTGTTGTTCAAGCAGAGCATCGATTCGTTTTGTCAAATCAACTCCCGTACATTTCGGATTAAACTAATACTGCGTCTATAAGAAAAACCATGTCTTGCGATATTATACGAGAGATTTCTGATAAAAATACATTGGAAGAAATATTTCTTCAAAGGAGATTTTAAAATATGGTATATCCCAGAATAAACGATAGCGAGTGGTAATCGGAACCCCACCCCATATAATGGGTTAATATATCTCTGCCGGTTTGATACCTAATTTCTACACTGTATTTATCATGGAGTTTGTAGCCTGCTCCAAAAGCAAAATTAACACTGGTTTCAATTTGGTCAAGTGTATAATAATTCGAACCATCTGCTCTTGTCATTTCAATGGAGGCGTCCAAAACCAAATCCAAGATAAACGAGGCGTTTAAAAAAAGTTTAGAGTTGCTATTAAGATAGAAATAATGTCTAAAGGTTGCCGGGATTTCAAGAGAACTGTAATCAACTTTGCCTGTTAGTGTATTTCCGGTGATATTTCTTTGTTCATTTGTTTTCTCCGATTTATAATATTGATAAGTAGGTTCAATAGCAACAGCCCATTTATTTTTATTAAACGGTAAAATGTATTCTGCTTCGATACCTATTCTAAATGCGATTTCCTTGTCAAAATTGATGTCATCTATATCAAAATCAGAAGTTTGAATAGAAAGCCAAGAGCTATTTATTCCCGGTCGAATATTGAAATTAAATTTATGTCCTTCTTGTTTCTCGCTGTAATTCTCAAAATCAGCAGAATAACACTCGTTATATGCTACAAAAAAAATTGATTAAATCCTTCCTTTTATACTGCAGTCGTTCAATCCTTTTATCACTGATAGTAGAACATTTTAAGTCGTTGAATAATTGTTGTTTATAAGCATTATTCGTTCTTATGTTTGAATTTTTGTCTAAATTTTTTTTGAAGATTAACTGTTCGGCTTGTGAATCATTTACACTGTAAAAATATTTCTGCAATCTGCCTTCTACATAAGCATACAAATTGGCTTTTCCCTCAACCAGTACCTTTAAAAACACTTCATCTTCCTGAAAAACGGGCCTGCTTTCTTCAGTCAACCGTTTAATTTCATCGTTGTAAGTTTTATCGATTAAAACATTTCGACCTACGTATTTTGAGATGTCATCAATGCCGAATTCCTTAACGTTCTCAATCGTAGCTTTTTGTGGTTCCGAATTCTCGGTAAGTTTGTATTCAAATTCAGTCGGATTGTTTTTCCAATCTAAATTTTTGATTAAACAATTTGTTTTTTGATTGTCCCAATCGATAAAATATCCTGCTTCAAAAGTGATCTGTGCATAAGAATTAAAACTTAAAAATAAAAGAAGGAAGACGAGAAGCTGATTTTTCATAGTGGCTGTTTTAGCGTTATTTCGAGATTTATAAATTAACACTGATTGCAAAGCACTGGTTGTTTGGGGGTTATTGCTGTAAGCCGTGTAAATCAGGAATCATTGTTAATTTTGAGCGTAAATATATATGGTTTTCGCGAAAATCAAAGGGATTTTTTTGATTTTTCGTTATCAAATTTTTAATATTTAGAAGGAGAGTCTATACAAATACAGTTCTTATCAATATCCGTCTTTTATAATATACAGGGAGATTTATCGAATTATGAACGCAACCCAATTTGGAAGGAAATTAAAAATTTAACCGTAGTTCAATAGCGAAATTCAGATTTGTAATATTTTCCTCAAAAGGTTGTCAACTTTTGATTTGAAAAATAATTGCTTTATAGTTCAATCTTTTGCTGACGGCTTGCACTAATGTTGAATTAAAACCTTTTCGATTGCTTTCCTATCATTGACGAATAATCAATTTTGAAAATTGGAAATTGAGTTTTCGAAGTTTTTACTCCCCATGATTCGTGCATTTTATTCTTAGGCACTTTGAACTATTCAATTTTAACTTCATTAGCAGAAAAAGAACTGCCAACGGAGTTCAACTAATCCCCAACCTTAAAAACATTCGGCTAAACTCTCTCTCCAGTGCGGGAAATCAACTTCGAAGGTCTGTTTGAACTTAGATTTATCCAACACTGAAAATGTTGGTCGTTTAGCCGGGGTAGGATATTCTTCAGACAGGATAGGATTAACTTTACAAGGGCTTTTTGAACGTTTCAAAATTTCATAAGCAAAATCATACCAAGAGGCTATGCCTTCATTAGCGACGTGATAAATTCCGTAAGCTTCGGAATTGCTTTTTAAAATTTCATAAATCGCTTGAATTAAAACCGAAGTATGGGTCGGCGTACCGATTTGATCATAAATTACGTTTAACTCTTCTTTCTCTTTCCCCAAACGCTTCATTGTAGAAAAGAAATTATGTCCTATTGAAGAATACAACCATCCGGTTCGTAAAATAAAATATTGACTGAGAATTTGCTGAAGGTGTTGTTCCCCGGCAAACTTGGTTTTTCCGTAAAAATTTATCGGATCGGGAAGTTGGTTTTCTTGAATCGGTTTGTTTGATTTACCGCCAAATACGAAATCGGTGGAGATATGAATAAGCGTGATATTGGATTTTTCACAAATTTCAGCCAAGTTTTTCACCGCAACACTGTTGACGTTTTCCGCTTCTTGCTTTTCTGTTTCCGCCTGATCTACCTTGGTGTATGCGGCACAATTGATGATATAATCGAAAGTTTTGTTTAAAAAACACTTTTTGAGATGATCTTTTTTTGTAATGTCCAATTCAGCCGAAGAAAAATACGTCCAATCACCAGAGATTTTTTCAGTTTGTTGCCGGTGTTTTAGATTTTTTCCCAGTTGCCCGTTGGCTCCGGTTACTGCTATCTTTTTATGTTTCATACTTCCAGATCTTTAAAAAGCGGTAGATGTTGATCTTTTTCTGAAATGATTCGTTTTTCCACCGGAATTTCCCAGTCGATATTGAGTTGAGGATCATCATAACGAATACCGATTTCAGCCTCGGGATCATAAAACTCATCACATTTGTATATAAATTTAGCTTCCTCGCTTAAAACCGCAAATCCGTGTAACAATCCTTTAGGCACAAAAATTTGTTTTTTATTTTCCTCGCTGAGCTCTATGCTGAAAACTTCTTTGTAGGTTTCAGAATCCGGTCTGTTATCAACCACTACATCTAAAATCTTTCCTTTGGAAACACTGACCAATTTTGCTTGCGCGGCCTTTCCCTTTTGTGCGTGTAAACCACGAATAACTCCATAAACTGAAAGCGACTCATTGTCCTGAACAAAATCGATGGGTTTTCCAATAAGCTTTTCAAAAACTTTTTGGTTATATCGTTCAAAAAAATAACCTCTTTCATCTTGAAATACTTTTGGTATTAAGATATAACAATCGGCAATTGGGGTGGGTTGAATTTGCATAAATTATTGATTGAGCCAAACCACTTATATAAATGATTTTTTAGCGATTCTTTATTCCACACAAAAGTAAGCTAATTTAAAGCTTTATTCAAAATTCCGTAGTGAGTCTATTTAAAAAAGTAAGATAGTGTTTAGAAAACGTGATGAGATGGAATAGGAAATACCGATGAAGAAAATTTATTATAGTCTGAAAAACTATCAAAAAATTGCATATTATAGCGGATAATTTAAAGGTTATTAAATACTGTACTATGGGAGTTTTACCTGAAAAACAAGATAAATACATCCATTTTTTTAAATTTATTTTAAAATATCGCAATACAGATATTTTTTCAGATGGGGATACTGAAAAAGGAGAAATGGAACATCAAGTCCAGGAAGAATGGGATCACAGCCCAGAAGAGCTTGTGGAGGATTTAAAAAAGATGGGGCCGACTTATATCAAATTAGGTCAGCTGTTATCTACGCGCAGTGATTTGCTTCCTGACCCATTTTTAAAAGCCCTCGAAACCCTACAAGACGATGTGAAACCCATACCGTATGAAGAAATTCAGAAAATATTTCAAGAGGAAATAGGAGATAGGATTTCAAAAGCCTTCTCGTCTTTTGATTCTGATCCTTTAGCTAGTGCTTCCATTGGGCAGGTGCATAAAGCAGTTTTACATTCAGGGAAAATTGTGGCAGTTAAAATACAACGACCCGAGGTCCGAAAAAAATTCTTGGAAGATTTGAATATTCTGATGACTTTATCTAAGAAAGCGGAATCTTTTTTTGAGCAAACTCGTAGGTATTCCATCCACGATACGGTTGAAGAACTCCGTTATATATTGCTTCAGGAATTGGATTACGAACGGGAAGCAGAAAATTTAGTTCGGCTAAAAGAAAATATGGAAGCGTTCTCTTATTTATATATTCCGGATATAGTTGAAAACTACTGTTCTAAAAAAGTGCTGACCATGGAGTTTGTTGATGGTCAAAAGGTGACCACGCTATCCCCTTTTCAGTTACAAAACATTTGCAAACAGGAAATAATCGATGATTTTGTAAAGGGCTATTTAAAACAAATTATTGTTGATGGTTTCGCACATGCCGACCCACATCCGGGAAATATTCACATGATGAAATCTGGAAAACTGGCCTTGATGGATCTTGGAATGGTCGCTAAATTTAATGAAAGCGTAAAGGAAAATATCCTTAAACTCATGATAGGTCTCGGAGAAAATGCCGGGGAACAAGTGACCGAAATTCTTTTAAAAATGAGTGAATATAATGAGCAGGAGGCAGACATCGTCAATTTCAAAAAAAATGTAATCCGTAAAGTAGAGGAAAATCGAAATCGAAATGCTGAAGAATTGCACAATGGTCGTACGATTATGGAAATAAACAAAATTGCTGCCCAAATGGAAATCCGTCTTCCGATAGAATTTGTCTCTCTCGGGAAAATCTTGCTCAATATGGATCAGATTATAGCTTTTCTGGCTCCAAAATATAAACTTCAAGAAACTATAAAAAACTATGTAGAGCATTTGATGAAACACCATATGCTCAATGAATTAAAGACCGGTAATATTTTGAGAAACCTGCTGGAAAGCAAAGAATTATTGGAGAATCTTCCTTACCGATTAAATAAAATCACCGAAGCTTTAGCTCAAAATAAATTTGAAGTTAAAATGAAAGTTTTTGATGAAAGAAGATTTATTATCGCTTTCCAAAAAGTAGCTAATAGAATAACCATTGGGTTGATTGTAGCCTCTCTTATTTTAGGAGCTGCTTTGATTATGCGAATTCCGACTGAATGGACACTTTGGGGTTACCCGGGATTTGCAGTATTACTATTTATTTTTGCGGCACTGATAGGGTTTTATTTAATTTATCAGATTTTGTTTAAAGATGAAGAACAAAAGTGAATACCTTCAATCTCTGAATAATACAATTTGTAAATGTTGAATGTTAGAAATCAACTGATTACCGAGAATTCAGAACGAAATATCCAATTATGGATGAAGCGTTTAGACGAAGTATCGCCTAAAGGTTTTGGAAATAAAATATATAAACTGAAATACAACCTTTTGGAAGCTAAAAAGTTGGGTTGTAAAACTGTATTGACTTTTGGCGGAGCCTATTCCAATCATATTGCCGCTTTAGCGCAGGAAGCGAAAAATAAAGGATTTAAAAGTATCGCAATCATTCGTGGAGAAGAACTCGGACAAAATATAGAGCAAACTTTACAACAAAATCCTACTTTGGCACAAGCTGCTCAAAACGGGATGCAACTCGAATTCATTTCCCGTTCCGCTTATCGTGAAAAACATACCGCAGCTTTCAAAGAGGATTTGATCAACAGATTTGGACCGGTTTATATCCTACCCGAAGGCGGTACCAATTCTCTCGCGGTAAAAGGTTGTGAGGAAATATTGACTTCAACAGATAAAAGTTTTGATTATATCTGCTGTCCCGTGGGGACCGGAGGAACTTTGAGCGGAATAATTAAATCGGCTACTCCTGAACAACAAGTTATAGGATTTGCTGCCTTGAATGCAGATCTGACAAAAAACATAGAAGAATTTGTTGAAAATGGGAACTGGGAACTCATTCCAGATACTTGTTTTGGAGGATTTGCCAAAATAAATAATGAATTGGTGAGTTTTATAAATAGATTTGTAGAGCAACACCAAATTTATTTGGATCCGATTTACACCGGAAAAATGATGTACGGAATATTAGATCGCCTCAAAAGTGGTTGTTTTAAAGAAAACAGTCGTATTTTAGCAATTCATACCGGAGGATTGCAAGGAATTGCCGGAATGAATCAAAGATTGGTGAAAAAGAACCGGCCAACTATAAAATATAAATAAAATGAAAATCAGAATATTACTTGTTGTGGGAGTTGTGTTTTTATTGACCTCTTGTGGAGGCGGTAAAAAATATTCTAGGAGCATCAAAAAAAAGTCTGGACAAACAAGTCATAAAAACCATCCTAAATTAGGCACTAATATTCCAAGTATAGAAGAATTGCCAAATCCCTTAGAGCAAAATATCCCTCATTTTGAAAGTGACGTTTCACGGTATATCTATATGTATAAAGCTATAGCGATGGAAGAGATGGGCACTTATGGCATTCCGGCAAGTATCACTTTGGCACAAGGGATTTTAGAATCCGGCTCGGGAAAATCTGAACTCGCACGAAAATCAAATAACCACTTCGGAATTAAGTGTCATGATTGGAAAGGAGATCGCGTATATCACGACGATGATCTTTTGCAAGAATGCTTTCGAAAATATAAAAATCCCAATTATTCCTTTAGAGACCATTCTCTTTTTCTAAAACACCGCTCGCGTTATGGCAAGTTATTCGAACTTCCCATAGACGATTATAAAGGTTGGTCCTATGGTTTAAAAGCAGCTGGCTATGCCACAGACCCCTCTTATCCCAAAAAACTTATCGGAATTATCGAAAGATATGACCTTCATCAATACGATGAAAAAGTGCTGGAGAAACTCAATCGCGGGCAAGAAGAACAAACAGAAGAGCAACTGGCCGATGTGGACAATCAACCTTCAAATACACAAACTTATATTGTTCAAAAAGGAGATACACTATACAGCATATCCAAGAAATTTGGACTCTCGGTGGAAAGCCTGAAAAAACAAAACAATCTTTCTGAAAATAATATTGCTATTGGACAGGAATTAATTGTCAGTAATTAATGAGGCTCGATAAATTTCAACTTTATAACTACTTTACCCCAATAACCAAGAGTTTTAACCAAACCCTTGTTTATTTTTTTATCTTTATCGATTTGAAAACCATTAGTTTTTAAAAAAACCCTTGCAATTATATAACAAAAAACAAATAACCGGATATTTTAAAAAATCACTTTTTCAATGAAATTTAAATTACTTCTTCCTTTTTTATTCTTTTTTGCATTAATCCAAGCTCAACCCCCGGAAGGCTATTATGACGATGCGTATGGTTTGTTGGGTTACGAATTGAAAACAGCACTCAGTGGAATTACAGAACAAGGGCATGACCCTCAATCTTATGCTGCGTTATGGGGTTTTTTTAACACCTATGATTTGGATCGGTTTTATGAAAACGACAATACCATTTTGGATGTTTATTCTGAGGATCCGGAGGGAGAAGACCCGTATAATTTCAATGCTGGAACAGATCAATGTGGAAATTACAGCCAAGAGGCAGATTGTTACAATCGCGAGCATCTAATGCCGCAAAGTTGGTTCGGTAAAGGCTATCCGATGCGGACAGATATTAACCATATTTTTCCTGTTGATGGGTACGTCAATTCCATCCACGGTCATATGCCTTTTGGAGAAGTGACCAATCCAAATCACACTTCCTTAAATGGCAGTAAAAGGGGGATGAACTCCTATGACCATCCGTCTGCTTATACCGGTGAAGTTTTTGAACCCATCGATGAATTTAAAGGAGATATTGCGCGAACTTATCTCTATATGGCCGTGCGTTATGAAGACCAAATCGCGGATTGGCAATATGCAAATGACGGAAGCCAAAATACTTTAAACGGAACCTCCGATCAGGTATTTAATGACTGGACCCTGAGCATGCTTTTAAACTGGCATAAAGAAGATCCGGTTTCGCAACGAGAAATTGAAAGAAATGACCACGCTTATGAATTCCAAGGCAATCGAAATCCTTTTATAGACCATCCCGAGTTTGCCGATATGATTTGGAATCCCGACGAAGCAGAAATTTTAGACGAAGTTTTTGATGAAGATTTCAATGATTGTGAATTGGCAGAAGACACCTTTATGTCGGTGAGTGAAATGAGTTCGGCAGATTGGGAGTGTCTAAACGATTCCGGACAATATGATTCCGGCGCTATGGAAATGTATGCGATAGTCGACGGGCAAAATAAACCGAGTTTAGATTGGTTAATTACAGCTGATCCGATGAGTTTAGAAGATTCTACGGAGGAAGAGTTGAGTTTTTTTGTAGCTTCCACCTACGGAAATACCCCTTTACAGATATTATACTCCACAGAATATGACGGCGCAAACAATCCTTCAGATTTTGAGTGGCACACCATTCCGGGCGTTTATATCCCAAAACACACCGGAATCGACAATCAGGAAATACGTCATTATTTTTCCGGAATAGATATTTCCTTTCTTTCACAAAGTGATTTTTACTTGGCTTTTAGATATGATAATACCAACGGTCAAGAAGCTACACGATGGGTCGTAGATGATGTTAGTATCAGCGGAACACAAGAAATGAGTACCCCGAAAAATGAAATTGTAAAAGCTTCTGTTTATCCCAATCCGACAAAAGGAAATACCGTTTTTATCGAGCTTCCCAACTCAAACGGATTTGATTATGTTCTATATGATATCCACGGACGAAAACTTAAAGAAGATTCCGCCACACAAAATCAAACCTCAATTCATGTCGATGATTTGCAAACCGGGGTTTATTTGATTCATCTCAAAGAAAACAATAAGACTGTTGTTAAGCGACTGATAATTAAATAGATGTTTTAATATTGCAATTAAATATTTCTAAAAAGCTGTCTGTTTCAGGCAGCTTTTTAGATTTTCAGAAATAGGCATTTTAATGATTTGGGCGTGTTTCCGGTTTTATAGTAAGCAACCTGTTTATCTCACTGAATAAAATCGCTCTTTGCCAAAGAATTCCCACTTCCAAAATCCGGAAACCAGGCTTTCAGCTATATCTTTTTTCTTCAAGTTTTTTACTTTGAACAACTTATTTGATCAGACCAAAATCAAATCCCAAAGAACCTTTCAAAAAGAAAAAAGGATGCCGCTTCAATCCTTCACGCGGGGAGATTGCTGGTTTCGGGTTTCAAGTTTCGTATTTGCCAACTTGCTAACCGTTTCGGGTTTTGAGTTTCGAATTTGGGTCTCGGTTTCGAACTCGTCATTTCGTCGTCCTTCCAACTCATTCGCAGTTTTACGCAGAGAAGCGCAGAGTTTACGCAAAGACCCGCGCAGGAAGTTATTTAGTCTTAAAAAAATCATACGTTTTAACCAAAACGTCAAAAAAGCTCCTTCTCTTTTTTTCAAGGGAAGGACCGCTCAGAAACCAACTTGTTGGTTTTAAGCAGGAAGGGTTGTGGTTAACTCCAAGACAACAAGCATTTCCAAAAATTCCTTAAGCAAGCTGAAATTCATTAAGTTTTTATTTGGTATTACTAAGATATTGTTTATATTTGAGGAGTTTCTTGTCTAATTAAGATGGATTTAAAAAATGAAAATGCCTTAATTCATCCCAAACCCCCAACAAATTATGGAACCCGCACACCGCACACCGCACACCGCACACCGCACACCGCACACCGCACACCGCACACCGCACACCGCACACCGCACACCGCACAC
>Ga0079225_10001732_pt1 | contig 12375 bp, 13 predicted proteins | sample Poulit2012_FD_76344 | JGI IMG/M metagenome (GOLD analysis project Ga0079225, IMG submission 76344) | Agricultural soil microbial communities from Georgia to study Nitrogen management - Poultry litter 2012 | ecosystem: Environmental > Terrestrial > Soil > Agricultural land | place: USA: Georgia...
CTCGGGGTCGCCCCCACCCAGGAGCTCGTCGAGCGGTTACGTACCAGGGCACGAGTCGACGGCATCGACTCGCCCGAGGATGCCCGGCGACTGTTGCGGGAGGAGCTGACCACCACGCTGGAGCCCTCCCTCGACCGGGGGCTGAACACCAGCACCGACGGGCGGCCCGCCGTCGTGCTCGTCGTGGGGGTCAACGGCACCGGCAAGACCACCACCGTGGGCAAGCTCGCGCGAGTCCTCGTCGCAGAGGACCGCGACGTCATCCTCGGCGCCGCGGACACATTCCGGGCCGCGGCCACCGAACAGCTGACCACCTGGGGTGATCGCGTCGGGGTCCCCACGGTGCGTGGACCAGAGGGCTCGGACCCGGCCAGCGTCGCCTACGAAGCCGTCAAGGCGGGGATCGACGCGGAGGCCGAGGTGGTGCTGCTCGACACCGCCGGACGGCTGCAGACCAAGGCCGGGCTGATGGATGAGCTCGGTAAGGTCAAACGCGTGGTGGAAAAGCAGGGCCCGGTCGATGAGGTGCTGCTCGTGATCGACGCCACGACCGGGCAGAACGGTCTGATCCAGGCACGGGTGTTCAGTGAGGTCGTCGACGTCACCGGGATCGTGCTGACCAAGTTGGACGGTACCGCCAAAGGTGGCATCGTTGTCGCCGTACAGCGCGAGCTGGGCGTGCCGGTCAAGCTCGTCGGCCTCGGTGAGGGCCCCGACGATCTGGCACCCTTTGAGCTCGAACCGTTCGTCGACGGACTCCTCGGTTAGGGCATAGTCGCGCTAGGCTCGTAACCGCCAGTCACGAACCCTCGAGAAGTGAGGACCACGTGTTCGCCACCCTCTCCGACCGCCTGACCTCGACGTTCAAGTCGCTGCGGAGCAAGGGCAAGCTTTCCGAGGCCGATATCGACGCCACCGCGCGCGAGATCCGCGTCGCGCTGTTGGAGGCCGATGTCGCGCTCCCGGTCGTGCGGGAGTTCATCGGGGCAGTCAAGGAACGGGCCCGCGGTGCGGAGGTCTCCGCGGCACTGAACCCCGCGCAGCAGGTCATCAAGATCGTCAACGAGGAACTGGTGGCCATCCTGGGTGGGGAGACCCGCCGGATCCGTATGGCCAAGAACCCGCCCACGGTCATCATGCTGGCCGGCTTGCAAGGCTCCGGTAAGACGACCTTGGCGGGCAAGCTCGCGCTCTGGCTCAAGGAGTCGGGGCACCAGCCGTTGCTGGCGGCCGCGGACCTGCAACGGCCGAACGCCGTGACCCAGCTGCAGGTGGTGGCAGAGCAGGCCGGTGTCGCGGTGTGGTCCCCCGAGCCCGGCAACGGTGTCGGAGACCCGGTTCAGGTGGCGCGTTCGAGTGTGGAGCACGCCAAGCAGAAGTTGCATGACATCGTCATCGTCGACACCGCGGGGCGTCTGGGTGTCGACGCCGAGATGATGCAGCAGGCCGCGGACATTCGCGACGCGGTGCATCCGGACGAGACGCTGTTCGTCGTCGACGCGATGATCGGGCAGGATGCGGTCACCACGGCCAACGCTTTCCTCGAGGGCGTGGGCTTCGACGGGGTGGTGCTGACCAAACTCGACGGTGACGCACGCGGTGGTGCCGCACTGTCGGTGCGGTCCGTCACCGGCCGACCCGTGATGTTCGCGTCATCGGGGGAGAAGCTCACCGACTTCGACCTGTTCCATCCCGAGCGGATGGCCTCGCGCATCCTCGATCTGGGCGACATGCTGACCCTGATCGAGCAGGCGGAGAAGGCCTTCGATGCCGAGCAGGCCGAAGAGATGGCCAGCAAGCTCTCGGCCAAGGGCGGCAAAGGTTTCACCTTCGACGACTTCCTGGACCAGATGCAGGCCGTCAAGCGCATGGGCTCGATGAAGAGTCTGATCGGCATGCTTCCCGGTGCGGGGCAGATGCGGGACGCGCTGGAAAACTTCGACGACCGCGAGCTCGACCGGGTCCAGGCGATCATCCGGTCCATGACACCCGGTGAGCGAGCCAACCCCAAGGTCATCAACGGGTCCCGACGAGCCCGCATTGCCCGCGGTTCTGGCAGCGAGGTGAGCGAGGTCAATCAGCTGGTCGAGCGCTTCTTCGCCGCGCGGGACATGATGAGCCAGGCCGCCTCCGGCAAGATGGGCGGCCTACCGGGCATGGGCGGGGGACCCGGACCCGCCATGGGCGGCGCACCCGGAGCGGGCGGAATGCCCGGGCTGCCTGCTGGCGGCGGCAAGAAGTCCAAGGGCAAACAACCGAAGAAGGGCAAGCAGAAGGGGTCGCGGTCGGGCAACCCGGCCAAGCGGGCGGCCGAGCTCGCCGCGCGGGAACGCGATCCCGAGCCGTCGGCTCCCCAATCGGGCAAGGTCCCGTCGGCGTTCGGCGGCGACCAGGGTGGGGATACGAGCGGCTCGCTGGATTTGCCCGATGACATCACTGAGTTCCTGAAGCGACGCTGAACCATGACCACCCCAGAGATCACCGGTCCACTGCACGTTCGGGGCGTCGTGCTGCCGGAGAACGAACAACGCGACCTGTGGATCGATGACGGCGTGGTGCACAGCACCGAGATCCCCGGTGCCACCAGCATCGGGGTCGGGTGGATCACTCCGGGTTTGGTGGACCTGCACTGCCACATCGGGCTGGACGCCGAGGGCCCCGTGGACGCGGCGACCGCGGAGACACAGGCGCTGACGGATCGGGCCACCGGGGTGCTGCTGGTTCGCGATGCCGGAACACCGGCTGACACGCGGTGGGTGGACGATCGAGCCGACCTCCCGCGCATCATCCGGGCGGGTCGGCACATCGCCCGTACCCGGCGCTATATGCGCAACTACGCGTGGGAGATCGAACCGGAACAGCTCGCTGACCAGATGGAGGCCGAGGCGCGCAAGAGTGACGGCTGGGTCAAGATCGTCGGCGACTGGATCGACCGGGAGAAGGGCGACCTCGCTCCGTGCTGGCCGGGCTGGGCATTGCGCGATGCCATCGCACGTGCACACGAGCACGGCGCACGAGTCACGGCGCATGTGTTCAGTGAGGAACCGCTCTACGATCTGTTCGACGCCGGGATCGACGGGATCGAGCATGGCACCGGGTTGACGCCAGAGCTCATCTCGACGATGGCCGAGCGCGGCATGTCGCTGGTGCCGACGTTGGTCAATATCGGGCAGTTCCCCACCTACGCCGCGCAGGGGGAAGGCAAGTTCCCGACCTATGCCAAGCACATGCGGGCCTTGCACGCGAGCAGGCACGAGGTCACTCGTGGCGCCTACGAGGCCGGGGTGACCGTGCTGGCAGGAACCGACGCCGACGGGGTGCTGCCACATGGGCTGATCGCCGATGAGATCGACGCGATGGTCGAGGCGGGCGTGCCGGCTGAGACAGCATTCGGTGCCGCGTCATGGACGGCGCGTGCGTACCTGCAGGGCGGCACCGGGAGCCTCGAGACCGGCGCCCCGGCCGACCTGTGCCTGTGGAGCGACGACCCTCGCCTGCGGACCGAGTGGACCCGCCGGCCAGAGCGCGTGGTTCTCCGGGGCCGACTCGTCGCCTGACCCGCAGGCGAGGTCACCGCCTGCCCCGCAGGTAAAGTTGCCGCCTGCCGCGTAGGTGAAGTTGGAGCCCCCGCGGCCCGTCTGGCACAATAGCCCGTTGGAACACATACGTTGGAGTCATCGGCAACACCCGTGACCCGTGGGACCCTCTCACCCCGGCCACGGTTATCCGAGCAGGACGATGCACTGGCACCCCCACGCCGGTTGACGTCGTTCACCCGCGCACTGAACAACAGGGAGATCCCGCACACTGTGGCTGTCAAGATCAAGCTCAAGCGATTCGGCAAGGTCCGTGAACCGCACTACCGCGTCATCGTCGCCGATTCCCGCAACAAGCGGGACGGTCGTGCGATCGAAGAGCTCGGCGCCTACCACCCAAAGCACGAACCCAGCCACATCACGCTGAACTCGGAGCGGGTGCAGTACTGGCTCGGTGTCGGCGCGCAGCCAACGGAGCCGGCCCGGGCGATCCTGAGAGCGACTGGTGACTGGCAGAAGTTCAAGGGCTTGCCGGGAGCCGAAGGTAACCTACAGGTCCCGCAGACGAGTGCCGACAAGACCGCGGCCTTCAACGCGGCCCTGGCGGAGGCACATGGTCAGCCCAGTACCGAGGCGACCACACCACCGAAGAAGAAGGCTACCAAGCAGAGCAGTGCCAAGCAGGCCAGCTCCCAAGACAGCAGCGAGCAGGGCGCCCAGGGGGCGACCACGCAGAACGAGCCTGCCGGGACCGCGGAGACCAGCGGCGGGGACGCCGAGGCTGCGTCGGCGGCTGAGACCGACCGCGAGAGCTGAACATGCTCGCCCAGGCCCTCGAACACCTGGTCCGTGGTGTCGTCGACCGGCCAGATGACGTGACGGTACGAACCCGCAAGCAGCGTCGTGGGGAGCTGATCGAGGTTCGGGTCCACCCCGATGATCTGGGCAAGGTCATCGGCCGTGGGGGCCGGACCGCGACGGCGTTTCGAACCGTCCTCGGTGCATTGGCCGACGACCCCGTCCGGGTGGACTTCGTCGACGTCGACGGCCGCTGAACCGAGCCCGTGCGCGTCACGGTCGGTCGCATCGGTCGCGCACACGGTGTGCGCGGGGAGGTTGTCCTCAGCCTGGTCACGGATGCACCCGCCGACCGGTTCGCCGACGGCGCCGTGCTGCAGACCGACCCTGCTGACACCGGCCCACTGACGGTCCGACGCTCACGATGGCACAACGGACGGCTCCTTGTCGCGTTCGATGAGCTGGGCGATCGAACCACGGCCGAGGCCGCGCGGGGCACGGTGCTCGTGGTCACCGTCGACGAGGACGCGCGACCGGAGGAGCCAGAGGAGTACTACGACCACCAGTTGGTCGGACTACAGGTTGTTTCCGTCGGCGGTTCCGTCACCGGTGAGCTGCGCGACGTTGTCCACCTGCCGGCTCAGGACCTCTTGGTGGTGGTCGACCATCGCGGCCTGGAGCACATGGTCCCGTTCGTCGCTGAGCTGGTGCCCGTCGTCGACCTCGGCGCGGGACGCGTGACGATTGACCCACCCCCCGGACTGTTCGAGGTCAACGTCGAAGGCCCCGAAGCGGAACGCCGGCCGGACGTGTGAGGCGCGACAGATGAGAGTCGATATCGTCTCGATATTCCCTGACTACTTCAGCCCGCTCGGACTGTCGCTGGTGGGCCGCGCTCGAGAGCGTGGCGTGCTCGACCTGCGCGTGCACGACCTGCGTCGGTGGGCCAGCGACCGCCATCGCAGCGTCGACGACACCCCCTATGGGGGAGGTGCCGGAATGGTCATGCGGCCCGACGTGTGGGGCGCCGCGCTGGACGACGTCGTCGGCGGGGAAGTCCTCGGCGGGGAAGGCGCCGGCAGTGAAGCCGTCGCTGGGGAACCCGACAGCGTGCCCCACCTCATCATTCCCACCCCCTCCGGGCGCCCGTTCGACCAGCACCTGGCGAGCGAGCTGGCCAAGCTGCCGTGGCTCACGTTCGCGTGCGGGCGCTATGAGGGCATCGATGCGCGGGTCGCGGAGGACCGCGCAACCACGATGCCCGTCGCCGAGATCTCGGTCGGTGACTATGTGCTCGGCGGCGGAGAGGCGGCGGTCCTGGTGATGGTCGAAGCCATCGCACGCCTGGTACCCGGGGTCGTCGGGAACCCCGAGTCCCTGGTGGAGGAGTCCTACGGAGATGCGGGGCTGCTGGAGTATCCCGTCTACACACGTCCGGCGCAGTGGCGTGGCCGGAAGGTGCCCGAGGTCCTGGTATCCGGCGATCACGCCAGGGTCGGGCGGTGGCGACGGGATCAGGCCTTGGCGCGTACCGTGCAGCGACGCCCAGACCTGTTGGCAGCGTTGCCGAGCAGCGAGTTCGACGAGCACGACCGCGCGGTGTTGTCGCGGTACGGCTGGACGTTCTCGTGATGGTCACTGCGCCGATTGGGCTCCGCGCCGGTCGCTGTGGCAGAATCAATCGGTGGCGACTGGCCGGGTAGCCCCTGCCACAGGGGGCGACGCTACCCGGGGACGTCGGTTCCGGGGTCGCCCTGACCCCACCTCCGCATCGAGGCTGATCCACCCGAGTTCCGTCAGCGACCTGTGGCGCTGGCGAGGAAGAGACTGACACGATGAACGTCCTCGACGCTGTCGAGTCCGCGCAGCTGCGCACCGATATCCCAGACTTCCGCCCCGGTGACACCGTGAAGGTGCACGTACGCGTGATCGAGGGATCCCGCTCCCGTGTCCAGGTGTTCACCGGCGCCGTGATCGCACGACAGGGCAGTGGTGTCCGCGAGACCTTCACCGTTCGCAAGGTCAGTTTCGGCATCGGGGTGGAGCGGACGTTCCCCGTGCACTCGCCCATCTTCGAGAAGATCGAGGTCGCCACCCGGGGCGATGTCCGCCGGGCCAAGCTGTACTACCTGCGTGAGTTGCACGGCAAGGCCGCCAAGATCCGGGAGAAGCGCGAGACCTCGTAGCCAGGCGCGTGCAGGCTCAGCCGCTCATGATCCGCTCCGTGATCCGCTCGCGGAACTCCGAGGGCCCCGAGGGGCTGGTCGACGCGAAACAGCACTGGAGGAACCGGCCGTGAACAGGCGTGTGTCGTGACTGAGGATGCCTCGCCTGAGCAAGCGGGGGAGAAGGCAGACACAACCGCCGTGCCGAAGGAGAAGAAGAAGGAGCCTCGCAAGCGCGGATTGCTGGTCAGCATCGTCCGCGAGGCCGGGATCGTGCTGGCGCTGTCGCTGGTCATCGCCACCCTCATTCGCCTGTTCGTCGTTCAGGCCTTCCTGATTCCGTCTGGGTCGATGGAGGACACCCTGCGTGTCGGGGACCGCGTGGCGGTGTCCAAGTTCACCACCGTCTTCGGCGACGTCGAACGTGGTGACGTCGTCGTCTTCGAGGACCCGGGTGGCTGGTTGACCGGTGCCGAGGCGCCCGACCCACCCAGCGGAGGGGTCGGGCGTGCGATTCGTAACGGGCTCGAGTTCGTCGGTGTCCTGCCCAACGACGCACAAGGACACCTGATCAAGCGGGTCATCGGCGTGGGTGGGGACACCGTCACCTGCTGTGACGACGACGGTAGGCTTCGGGTCAACGGCGAGCCCATCGACGAATCAGGCTATCTGTTCCCGGCGAACGAGCCGTCCCAGCAGGAGTTCGAGGTCTCGCTCGAGGCGGGTGAGCTCTACGTCATGGGCGATCATCGGGCCAACTCCCGGGACTCGCGGGTGAACGGCCCGGTCGCGGAGGATCTGGTCGTCGGGCGTGCGGTCGCCGTCATCTGGCCGACATCCCACTGGACGACGCTGCCCGGATCTGATGCGTTCGAGGACGTCCCGGGCGCTACCGTGGGTGGCGGTGGCTGATCCGATTGCTGCGCTGCGCAACCTGGCCCGGGTTACGGTCCGGCGCGAGGCAGGCATGTATGCCTACGAGGGCGCCGTTCGACGAGCCGGCCTTGGGCCGGTGGCCGGGGTCGACGAAGCGGGCCGCGGCGCGTGCGCAGGCCCGCTCGTGGTCGCCGCGGCCGTCCTGCCCGGGGGCCGACGGGGCCGCATCCCCGGGCTGGCCGACTCGAAGTTGCTGACCGAAGCCGCCCGGGAGCATGCCTACGCCGGTGTGCTCGAGCGCGCGGAAGCCCACTCCGTCGTCGTCGTTCCGGCTGCCGAGGTCGACCGCCTCGGGCTGCACGTGTGCAACATCGCGGCGATGCGGCGAGCCCTCGCGAAGTTGGACCCTCGGCCCGGCTACGTTCTCACCGACGGGTTCGCCGTTCCCGGCATGGGGACGCCGGCACTGGGCATGTGGAAGGGTGATCAGGTGGCAGCGTGCATAGCGGCGGCGTCGGTCCTGGCCAAGGTGACCCGAGACCGCATCATGTACGAGTTGCACGAACAGTGGCCGCAGTACGCCTTCGACACGCACAAGGGTTATGTGACCACGGAGCACGGGCGGGCCCTGGAGCGGCATGGACCGTGCGCACAACATCGCCGTTCGTATGCCAACGTGGCCCGACTGGTGGGCGGGGATGTCGCACTCGGGCCAGCATCCCCCGATGAGCTGTTGAGGGAGACGACATGAGTGCGGAAGACCTCGAGAAGTACGAGGCCGAGATGGAGTTGTCGCTGTACCGGGAGTACCGCGACGTCGTGCATCTGTTCACCTATGTCGTCGAGACCGATCGACGTTTCTACCTGGCCAACCATGTGGACATGGAGGTACGCGGTGACGGCAGCGACGCGTACTTCGAGGTCACGATGAGTGACGCCTGGGTGTGGGACATGTACCGTCCGGCGCGGTTCGTGAAGAACGTCAAAGTCGTGACGTTCAAGGACGTGAACGTCGAAGAGCTGGCCAAGGCGGACCTGGACATTCCCAAAGACGTCGACTGAACCACAGCCGGGCCGACGGTTCTCGAAGACGCGCGACCTGGAGGGCCGCGCATGCGTGTGCTGCACGAGTTACGCGCCCTGGCCCGCTCTCGCGGGTTCCGGCTGCTGCTCGCCATCCGGCTCACGTCGCAATCGGGGGACGGTCTGTTCGCCGTGGGCCTGGCCACCCTGTTCATCTTCTCCCCGCAGGGTCTGGACACCGCTGGCGCGGTCGCGGGTGCCCTGGCCGCGCTGCTGCTGCCGTTCACCGTGATCGGACCGTGGGCTGGTGTGCTGCTGGACCGGTGGCGACGACGGCAGGTGCTCGTCGTCGGCAACCTGGTTCGTGTCGGCCTCGGGGCAGCGATCGTCGTGCTCATGCTTACTCGAGGGGTGGGCACGGCGGTGCTGGTGCTGGCGCTGGTGGCCGTGTCCGTCAACCGGTTTCTGCTGGCGGGACTCTCGGCTGCTCTGCCCCGCGTGGTCGAGGCGTCGATGCTGACGACGGCCAACTCGGTCACCCCGAGCCTCGGCTCACTCGCGTCGGGCGCCGGTGGGGCGATCGGACTGCTGCTCGGCTGGCTCCTGCCGAGTGGAATGGTGCAGGACGTGGCCGCGGTGGGGCTCGCGGCGGGTGCGTTCGGGGCAGCGGCGCTGGTTGCCTCGCGGTTCGGAGCCGACGAGATCGGCCCGGCCGGTCACGGTGAGACGATGCCGCTGGTACGCGAGTTGCGCCGCGTCGGACGAGGTTTGGTGGCGGGCGCGCGGTACGTGCACGCTCGAGGCACGCCGGGGCGCGCTCTGCTCGTGATGTCGGCGCACCGTCTGCTGTACGGGGTCACCCTGATCGCGAGCCTGTTGATGTCCCGCAATCTGTTCACCGACCCGGGTTCGGAGGGTGGGCTGGCCGTGTTCAGCAGCGTGCTGCTCGCCTCCGGTGCCGGGTTCGCCGGGGCTGTCGTGCTCACGCCGCTGCTCAGCCCCCGGCTCGGCGGTGTGCATAGGTGGATCGTCTGCTGCCTGGTCGTCGCGGCCAGCAGCCAGGCGCTGCTGTGGTGGCAGGTGGAGTTGTGGGTGCTGCTGGTCGCTGTCGCCTTGTTGGGTCTGACGGCACAAGGGGCCAAGATCGCGGTGGACACCATCGTGCATCGGGACACCTCCGACACATTCCGCGGGCGGGCGTTCACCCTCTATGACGCGCTGTACAACGCCGGCTTCGTCGTAGCCGCGGTGGCGGCCTCCGTGGCACTGCCAGACACGGGTGCGTCTGCGACCGTGTTCGCGCTGCTCACCGCTGGTTACCTGGGCTGTGCGCTGTGGTATGGCACCCGGGCCCATCGACCGGTCGTCGTTCCCGACCCGCCTGCCGCGACCGGGTAGCCGAGTCCACAGCCGGGCTGATCTGCCCTCGTCCATCCACAGATCGGGCGAGCCCCCTGTCCGGGTGGGCGTGGCGTGGACACGCTGGTCGCCAGGAGGTGGCCGATGTCTCGTAAGGACGCGATCGGCCGGTACGGCGAGCGGGTGGCCGAACGGCATCTACAGCAACAGGGCATGCTCGTGTTGGACCGGAACTGGCGGTGCGACATCGGCGAGATCGACCTCGTCGCGCGCGATGGATGCACGATCGTGGTGTGCGAGGTCAAGGCGCGGACCGGAGTGGGTTTCGGGTCCGGGCTCGAAGCCGTGACCTGGGACAAGGGGCGCCGGCTGTGGCGGCTCGCGCAGCGGTGGGTACACGAGAACGCGGAACCCACGGTGCGGGTGCGGATCGACGTGGTGGCGGTACACCGTGCCTTCCGGGGCGCGGCGCATGTCGAGCATGTGCGGGGTGCGTTGTGAGCCGGCTCGGACGATGCGCCAGTGTGGCGCTCTCCGGGGTCCACGGCACGGTCGTGGACATCGAGGCCCACCTGGGCGGCATGCCCGGATTCTCCCTCGTCGGGCTCCCCGACGCGTCGCTGACCGAAGCGCGTGACCGGGTTCGGGCGGCCGTGTTGAGCAGCGGCGTGGACTGGCCGCTGCAACGCATCACCGTGAGCCTGTCCCCGGCGTCGCTTCCCAAGAGGGGCAGTCACTTCGATCTCGGACTCGCTCTGGCCATCTTGGAGGCCTCCGAGGTGGTTCCACCCGACTCCGTGCGCAAAGCGGTGATCCTCGGTGAACTCGCCCTCGACGGCCGGCTGCACTCCGTACCCGGTGTACTCCCGGCGGTGCTGGCCGCGGTCCGTGCCGGCTACACGCAGGTGTTGGTTCCTGAGGGCAACACCGCAGAGGCACAGCTCGTTCCCGGCGTCAGTGTCGTGGGGGCGCTTTCGTTACGGCAGGTTCTCGCCCGGCTGCGTGGCGACCCGGTGCCGGGGGAGCCGTTCCGGGCCTCTCCCGGTGTTGCGGACGTCGCTGACAACCCTGCCGTCGACGAGTCGCAGGATCCACCGGATCTCGCCGACGTCGCGGGACAGAAGACCGCGAAACGGGTGCTCGAGGTGGCCGCCGCCGGGCACCACCACCTGTCGATGGTCGGACCACCGGGTGCGGGCAAGACGATGCTGGCCCGCCGGCTGCCCGGGTTGCTGCCCGATCTGGATCTCACCGAGTCGCTGGAGGTGACCGCTATCCACTCGGTGGCAGGTCTGCTGCCCGCGGATCGGCCGATGCTGACCAGGCCACCGTTTGCCGACCCGCATCACACGGCCAGTGCCGCCGCGATCGTTGGCGGTGGGAGCCGGTACTTGCGGCCGGGCGCCGCAAGCCGTGCACACCGCGGTGTGCTCTTCCTCGATGAGGCTCCCGAGTTCGCCTCTCGCGTGCTGGACGCCCTCCGGCAACCGCTGGAACACGGCGAGATCGTCGTCTCGCGGGCGGAGGCCACAGCCACCTTTCCCGCGCGGTTTCAGTTGGTGCTGGCGGCGAATCCGTGCTCCTGCGGCCAGCACGGCAGTCGTACCGGGATGTGCACGTGCCCACCGGCGGCGATCCGCAGGTACGAGCACCGAGTGTCCGGGCCGGTCCGAGATCGGATCGACCTGCACGCGAGCGTGGCCACGCCGAGCCTGGCCGAGCTCGAGGACGAGCTCGGCCGGAACGAGGCATCGGCTGCTGTTGCCGAACGGGTGGCCGCGGCGCGAGAACGCCAACGACGACGATTCCAGGACACTCCCTGGCAACTGAACTCCGAGGTCTCCGGTCGTGCCCTACGCACCCAGTTCCGTGTTCCGCCGGCCGCGCTGGTACCCATGAGCGATGCCGTGCGCAAGGGTCAGCTCAGTCCCCGTGGCGCGGACAAAGTGTTGCGGCTGGCCTGGACCGTGGCGGATCTTGGCGGGAGAGGCTGCCCGGACATCGATGATGTCGCTACCGCGGTGAGCATGCGTCGTACGGAGCGGTCATGACCATCGAGGAGCGGCTGGCCCGGGTAGGGCTGTGCGCAGCGGTGGAGCCCGGGACCGTGGCAGTGGCGCGCTCGGTTGTTCGGCACGGGCCGGTGCGCACCTGGCGGTCGCTGCAGGCTGGTGACCGGGAGTTGGATCCACGCGGGCGCTGGCAACGTCGCGCTTCGTCCATCGAAGCTGCTGCCGTGCTGGCGGCCGGACAGCGTGCGGGTCTGCGGTTCATCTGCCCCGGCGACACCGAGTGGCCGGTTTCCCTCGACGATCTCGACCACACCGTCGACGAGCCGGAGCCGGTGGCCCCGGCCGTGGGCCTGTGGGTCCGCGGTATCGCCGACGTGGGAGAGATCTGCCAGGCGTCGGTCGCGGTGGTGGGTTCTCGAGCCGCTACCGAGTACGGTGTGCGATCCGCGGCGGACCTGGGAGCCGATCTCACACTCGCAGGCTGGCCCGTCGTTTCCGGTGCGGCCTTCGGCATCGATCAGGCCGCGCACCGTGGGGCTCTGGCAGCGGGGGGTAGCCCCATGGCGGTGCTCGCCTGCGGTGCCGATCAGGTATATCCGAGCTCCC
>Ga0079225_10001733_pt1 | contig 12370 bp, 10 predicted proteins | sample Poulit2012_FD_76344 | JGI IMG/M metagenome (GOLD analysis project Ga0079225, IMG submission 76344) | Agricultural soil microbial communities from Georgia to study Nitrogen management - Poultry litter 2012 | ecosystem: Environmental > Terrestrial > Soil > Agricultural land | place: USA: Georgia...
ATGCCCTGCTTTTCCAGGCGCTTGCGCGCATGGGCAGCGATTTCCTCATCTTCCGCCGGCAGGATTTGCGGCAGCACCTCCACCACCGTGACCTCTGCACCCAGGGTTCGGAAGAAGCTGGCGAACTCGATGCCGATGGCGCCGGAGCCGACGACCAGCAGCGTCTTCGGCATGCTCTCAGGCACCATGGCCTCGAAATAGGTCCAGACCTGCTTCTTGTCGGGCTCTAGCCCCGGGAGCACCCGCGGACGGGCACCAGTGGCGAGGATAATGTGCTTTGCCTGATAGCTGCTGTCGCTGCCCTTCTTGTCCTTGACCAGGATCTTGCCGGGCCCGTCCAGCCGCCCCTCTCCTTCGATGACCGTTACCTTGTTCTTTTTCAGCAGATGGCCGATGCCGTTGTTGAGCTGCTTGGCGACGTCACGGGAGCGCTTCACGACCTTGGAGATATCGAAGGCGACCTTATCGGCGGAAAGGCCGAATTCCATCGCGCGCTGCATGTTGTCATAGACTTCGGCGCTGCGCAGCAGTGCCTTGGTGGGAATGCAGCCCCAGTTGAGGCAGATGCCCCCCAGATGCTCGCGTTCCACCACCGCGCTCTTCATCCCCAGCTGTGCCGCCCGGATGGCGGCGACATAGCCTCCAGGCCCGGAGCCGATCACGATCAGGTCGAAGCTGCTCTGCGCCATCTTGCCCTTCCTCTTCCGGTCTTCAGAGAAGCATACTGATCGGGTCCTCGATCAGCTTCTTGAAAGCGGCCATGTACTCGGCGCCGAGTGCACCATCGACCACCCGATGATCGACCGAGAGCGTGCAGCTCATGACCGTCGCAATGCTCAGGGAGCCGTTCTTCACCACCGGGCGCTGTTCCCCAACACCGACGGCGAGGATGCAGCCCTGAGGAGGATTGATGATGGCTTCGAAGTGGCGGACCCCATACATCCCCAGGTTCGAGACCGAGAAGGTGCCTCCCTGATACTCTTCGGGCTTGAGCTTGCCTTCGCGGGCGCGACCGGCAAGATCCTGCATCTCGCGGGCGATGGTCGCCAGGCCCTTTGCCTCGGCCTGCTTGATGATCGGTGTGATCAGCCCGCTGGGGGTTGCGACCGCGACCGAGATGTCGGAATGCTCATAGTAGAGGATGCCGCTCTCGTCGTAGGAAGCGTTGGCCGCCGGCACCCGCTGGAGCGCCAGCGCCGCGGCGCGGATCACGAAGTCGTTGACCGAGATCTTGACCTCGCCTTCCGTGCGCTCGTTGAGCTGCTTGCGGGTCTGCAGAAGCCCGTCGATCTCACAATCCACCGTCAGGTAGAAGTGGGGCACCTGCTGCTTGGCTTCGGTCAGGCGCTTCGCGATGGTGCGCCGCATGGTGGTAAGGGGCTCCTGGCGGTACTTCATGCCAAGCAGGTCGGCGAGTTCCTTGGCGCTCGGCCCTGCCGCAGCTGGTGCTGCTGGCGCGGCCACGGCCGGAGCTTCTGCAGCTGGTGCCGCCTCGGCGGGCCGAGCAAGCGCCGCTTCGATGTCTGCCTTGACGATGCGGCCTCGAGGCCCACTGCCTTCGATCCGGGCGAGGTCGAGCCCCGCCTGCTCCGCCATCCGACGTGCCAGCGGGCTGGCGAAGATGCGTCCGCCCTCTCCGCCCTTCGCCGCCGGCAGCGCCTTCGCTTCGGAGGCCGGGGGCGCGCTCCCCTGCTTCTCTGCGGCCGCTGCCTCATCTGCGCCAGCGTCCCTTGCCGGCGCCGCCGGCTCTGCTTCGGCCTTTGGGGCCGTCGATGCCTCGAGTTTCTCCACCGCCCCTTCCAGAGCGCTTTCGTCCTCGCCCTCCTCCAGGAGGATGGCGATCGGCTGGTTGACAGCGATGCCCTCGGTTCCCTCTGCCACCAGGATCTTTCCCAGACGACCTTCGTCGACGGCCTCGACTTCCATGGTCGCCTTGTCGGTTTCGATCTCGGCGATCACGTCTCCGGCGACGACTTCGTCGCCTTCCTGCTTGTGCCACTTTGCCAGCGAGCCCTCGGTCATGGTGGGCGAGAGCGCGGGCATCAGAACCTCAATTGTCATGACCTTCTTTCCCGGGATCAGCGGTAGCAGACGGCGCGGGCAGCTTCGACGATGTCGTCCGGCTGCGGCAGCGCGAGGGCTTCAAGATTGGCGGCATAGGGCAGGGGCACATCGACTCCCGCGACACGGTGCACCGGTGCATCGAGCCAGTCGAAGGCCTGCTCCATCATGATAGCCGCGATCTCAGACCCGATGCCCGCGACTGGCCAGCCTTCCTCGACCGAAACCACGCGGTTGGTCTTCTTCACGGACTCGACGATGGTGGCGGTATCGAGGGGACGCAGGCTGCGCAGGTCGACCACCTCCGCCTCGATCCCGTCTTCGGCGAGCTTCTCGGCTGCTTCCAGTGCCTTGCCGACCATGATCGAGAAGGCGACGATGGTGACGTCGCTGCCTTGACGGACGACCTTTGCCTTGCCGATCGGCACCAGCCACTCGTCGCTGTCGGGAACCTCGAAGCTTTGCCCGTAGAGGATCTCGTTCTCGAGGAAGATGACGGGGTTCGGGTCCCGGATCGCCGACTTGAGCAGTCCCTTGGCGTCGGCTGCGGACCAGGGCGAGACGACCTTGAGGCCGGGGATGTGGGCATACCAGCTTGCAAAGCACTGGGAATGCTGCGCCGCAACCCGTGCCGCGGCGCCGTTGGGGCCACGGAACACGATCGGGTTCTCGATCTGCCCCCCCGACATATAAAGAGTCTTGGCCGAGGAGTTGATGATCTGGTCCATCGCCTGCATCGAGAAGTTGAAGGTCATGAACTCGACGATCGGCCGCAGGCCATACATGGAAGCGCCCGCCCCCAACCCGGCAAAGCCGTGTTCCGTGATGGGCGTGTCGATGATCCGCTTCGGCCCGAATTCCTTCAGCAGACCCTGGGTCACCTTGTAGGCGCCTTCGTACTCGGCGACCTCCTCTCCCATGACGAAGACGCGCGGATCCCGGCGCAGTTCCTCTGCCATGGCATCGCGCAGAGCTTCGCGCACCGTTTGCTTCTTGGTCGGGCCATCCCACTCCGGCTCGGGCTCCGGCGCCCTCGCCGCCGGGGCTTCTACCCCTGTCGGGGCGCCGCTTCCCGACCGAGCTGTCGGCGCCTCGTCCTTCTCCTCAGCCGCCGGAGCCTCTCGCTCCGTGGCGGCGCGCGGACCGGCTGCCGCCTCCTCGAGGGCCGAAGCATCCTCTCCCTCTTCCAGCAGCAGGGCGATGACGCTGTTGACGGCGACGCCTTCAGTGCCTTCGGGAACCAGGATCTTGCCGAGCGTGCCCTCCTCGACGGCCTCCACTTCCATGGTTGCCTTGTCGGTCTCTATCTCAGCCAGGACGTCGCCGGAGGCGACCTCATCCCCCTCCTGCTTCACCCACTTAGCCAGCTTCCCTTCGCTCATGGTGGGGGAAAGCGCCGGCATCAGTACTTCGATCGGCATCCTATCGCTCCGCGGATGGCAGGTGCGCAGCGCTGGCGCACCGAACTGGGTTGGGCGACCGCCTACTCGGCGGCCTCGACGTAAACGTCCGTATAGAGCTCCGAAGGATCGGGCTCGGGGCTGTTCTGGGCAAACTCGGCGGATTCGCCGACGATCTCCTTGACCCGGCGGTCGAGCTCCTTGAGCTCCTCCTCATCGGCCTGCTCTTGCTGCAGCAAGGTTTCCCTCAGACGGTCGATGGGATCCTGTTCGCTGCGCATCTTCTGCACCTCGTCCCGGGTGCGATACTTCGCCGGATCGGACATGGAGTGGCCGCGGTAGCGGTAGGTCAGCATTTCCATGATGTAGGGGCCCTTGCCGCCGCGAACGTAGTCGACAGCCTCGAGCCCGGCTTCGCGAACAGCCAGCACGTCCATCCCGTCGATCTGCACGCCTGGGATGCCGTAGGGTTGCCCGCGGTTGTAGAGCTCCGTGGATTGGGCGGCGGAGCGTTCGATCGAGGTGCCCATGCCGTACTTGTTGTTCTCGATCACATAGACGACCGGCAGATTCCAGAGCGACGCCATGTTGAAGGACTCATAGACCTGCCCCTGGTTGACGGCGCCGTCGCCGAGATAGGTAAGGCAGATGCCGGGCTCCTCATTGTACTTCATGGCAAAGGCGATACCGGTGCCGATCGGCACCTGGGCGCCAACGATGCCGTGGCCGCCGAAGAACTTCCTCTCCCGGCTGAACATGTGCATCGAGCCGCCCTTGCCCTTGGAGTAGCCGCCCTTGCGGCCGGTGAGCTCCGCCATCACCCCGTTCGCATCCATGCCGGTGGCCAGCATGTGCCCATGGTCGCGGTAGCTGGTGACGACCGCATCATCTTCGCCGATGCAGGACTGCAGGCCGACCACCACGGCTTCCTGGCCGATGTAGAGATGGCAGAAGCCACCGATCAGCCCCATGCCGTACATCTGCCCGGCCTTCTCTTCGAAGCGGCGGATCAGCAGCATGTCCTCATAGAGCTTGAGCAGCAGCTCCCGGTCGAGCTTCTTCGCCAGTTCGGCCTGACGCGCGGTTGCGCTCTTCCCCTTCGCCGCCTTGGTGCTGGCGCGCTTTGCCTGGGTTCGGCTGCTGCTGGTCTTGCGGGTGCTGCTTTTGCGGGAATGCCGTTCCTGACCGTTTTTTGTCGCCATGCGGCGCCTCCCAAAGCTTGGTGACGGCGAGGCCGCCAACCTTTTGTCTCGGCTGCGGCAGAAACGTTAAGAGGAAAAGCGCCGCATGGCAAGCAACGCCGCAAGCTCTTGTTTTGTTGCAGATATATGCTGATTAACCAAGAATTGGTTAACGCTGGTTTTCCGGCAGATAGATGACCACCTCGTCATCCCGCAGATAGTTCAGGAGCAGCCGCGCCCGCTCCTCCAGCAAGTCGGGATCGATACCCTCCGGACGCAGCAGGGACACCTGATGTTCCCAGCGGGCGCGCTCTGCGGCGACCTCCTCGGCGAGGACCTGGGTTTCTCGCAACTCTTCGCTGAGCCGCTTGTGGGCAAGGAGGCCGCGATCGCCCTGCACCGCATGAAAGGCGAAGTAGACGACAACCGCCGCCGCCAGCGCCTGGGGAGCCACCTGACCGAGCCGGCCTCTTATCTCGTCGAGCAACTGCATGAGCCAAGAGAATCACGGCGCGACTCGGGGGTCAAAGGAAAAAGCGCGGAACGCGCGTCGCCCGGGAGCTCCGTGGCCGAAAAGACTCATTTGCTCCGAGTAGGGGTCGGCCCTGCCCGAAGAGCCCCCGATTGGCGCACCAGAGCGTGGTCGCTTTGCGAACCGCCCTGGTGCGCGCCGCTCTACTACTGCACCAGCGGGCAGTTGCCTTCTTCCAGCGGCCGGAAGGCGCGCTCGGCCGGGATCGTGGCGAGCGTCTCGTAGTAATCCCACGGGCCCTCGGACTCTTCCGGGCTCTTCACGCGGAACAGATACATGTCGTGAAGCTTCCGGCCGTCCTCGCGAAGCTTGCCTTCACCAAAGATCGGATCCTCCGTCGGCATTTCCTTCATCTTCGCCATCACCTCGTCGGCGTTCGTCGTACCGGTCGCCTCGATCGCCTTCAGATAGTGGAGGACGGCGGAATAGACGCCGGCCTGGACCATCGAGGGCTTGTCACCGTCACGCTCTTCGAAACGCGCCGACCACTCACGGGTCTCGTCGTTCAGATCCCAGTAGAAGCTTTCGGTGAGCACCAGTCCCTGCGCGGCTTCCAGGCCCAGGGCATGAATGTCCGTGAGGAAGATCAGCAGGCCCGCCAGGGTCTGCCCGGCCTGGGTTATGCCGAACTCCGCCGCCTGCTTGATGGCATTGATCGTGTCACCGCCGGCATTGGCGAGCCCGATTACCTGGGCACCCGAGGACTGCGCCTGCAGCAGGAAGGAGGAGAAGTCCTGCCCCGGGAAGGGATGGCGTACCGTACCGACGACCTCACCGCCCGCCTCTTCGACGACCGCCGCAGTATCCTGCTCGAGCGCGTGGCCGAAGGCGTAGTCGGCGGTCAGGAAGAACCAGGTCTCGCCTCCCTGCTCCACCACGGCGCTCCCGGTGCCATGGGCCAGCGCCCAGGTGTCATAGGTCCAGTGCGCCGTGTGAGGTGAGCAGGCCTCGCCCGTCAGCTCCGCGGTCCCGCCTCCCGAGTTCAGCAGGATGGCATCGCTCTCGCGCGTGATCTGGTTCACCGCAAGGGCGGCCGAAGAAGTCGGCACGTCGACGATCGCATTGACGCCTTCGTCGTCGATCCACTGTCGGGCGATGCTGGAAGCCACATCCGGCCGGTTCTGATGGTCCGCGGAAATGACCTCGACGTTCAGGCCCTTGGCCGCGGCGTCGAAATCTTCCACAGCCATCCGGGCGGCAATCTCCGACCCTTCGCCGGTAATGTCGGAATAGATCCCCGAGCGGTCGTTGAGCACGGCAATCTTCACGTCAATGTCCTGCGCCAGCGCCGAGGTCGCCAATAGCGACGCTGCAAGGCCTCCCAGGACCAGAGCCGCCTTCTTCATACTTTTCTCCTCCATTGCCGCTGTCCTTACCGATCGGCGATCGCCGGACAAGCGGGCAGTACCAGAATGCAGTACCAGAATCATCTGTAGCGCCACCGCCCGGCGGGCTGCGCGAGCGACGGCCACCCCCATTCTGTCGCGCGGGGGGATCCTTGGCCAGAGCTATGGGATTGCGGCAACCCCAACCTCCGTCACTGCGAGCGACCGCAGGGAGCGCGGCAGTCCAGGGGCCGTTTGCCTGTGGCCCTGGCCTGTGGCCCTGGATCGCGTCGTCGGCCTCGCGGTCTCCTCGCGATGATGGCTGCGGCGGAAAGGCCCCGCCTCTATAGCGGCTTGCGGATCCTGCGGGCGAGGACGCCGATGATGCCCTCTCGGAAGAGCAGCACGGCGATCACGAAGATCGCGCCCTGAATGATCGTTACCCAGGCTCCCCAGGTGGCGAGGTAGTTCTGCATGGTGACAATCACGGTCGCGCCGACGATCGGGCCGAAGATCGTGCCCATGCCGCCAAGCAGGGTCATCAGCACCACCTCCCCGGACATGGTCCAGTGGACGTCCGTCAGGGAAGCGAGTTGGAAGACCAGGGCTTTCGTCGCACCCGCCAGCCCGGCCATGGTCGCCGAGAGCACGAAGACCGCCAGCTTGTACTGGCTGGTCCGATAGCCGAGGGAGATGGCCCGGGGCTCGTTCTCCCGGATCGCCTTCAGCACCTGACCGAAGGGCGAGTGAACGATGCGATAGATGATCAGGAGGCCGATGAAGACGATCGCCAGTACCAGCCAGTAGAGGCTGAAGTCCGCCCGCAGGTCGAAGAGGCCGAAGAGGTGGCCGCGTGGCACCGCCTGGATGCCATCTTCGCCGCCGGTGAAGTCGGCCTGGAGGGAGAAGAAGTAGATCATCTGCCCGAAGGCAAGGGTGACCATGGCGAAGTAGATACCCTGGCGGCGGATGGCCAGGGAGCCGAAGACGACCCCGAGGAAGGCTGCAACCGCAGTGCCGGACAGAATGGCCAGCTCGGGCGTCAGGCCCCACACCTTGGCGGCGTGGGCCGAGATGTAGCTCGCGGAGCCGAAATAGGCCGCATGGCCGAAGGACAGGAGACCGCCGAAGCCGAGCAGAAGATTGAGCGCGCAGGCAAAAAGCGCGAAGCAGAGCACCTTCATGAGGAACACGGGATAGAGCATGAAGGGTGCTGCGATCGCGACCGCCAGAAATCCGGCGAAGATCGCGATGTGATAGGTCGGCATGCCCCGGACCTTGGAATTCCTCGCGTAGGAGAGGTCTGCCGTGGTGGTTTCGCTTGCCATCAGTTGGCCCTCCCAAACAGGCCGGCCGGCTTCAAGAGCAGCACGATTGCCATGATCACGAAAATCACCACCGCGGAGCCTTCGGGATAGAAGACCCTCGTCAGGCCTTCGATCACGCCGAGACCGAAGCCGGTGACGATGGCACCGAGGATCGAGCCCATGCCGCCAATGACGACGACCGCGAAGACGACGATGATCAACTCCGCGCCCATGTTCGGATTGACGGAATAGATCGGTGCGGCCAGCACGCCGGCGAAGGCGGCCAGAGCCACGCCGAAGCCATAGGTCAGGGTCACCAGTCGCGGCACGTTGATGCCGAAGGCACCCACCAGGGTTGGATTTTCGGTCGCCGCCCGCAGATAGGCGCCGAGCCGGGTCTTCTCGATCAGGAACCAGGTGCCGAAACACACCACCAGCGAGGCCACGACCACCCAGCCGCGGTAGTTCGGCAGGAACATGAAGCCGAGATTCTGGCCACCGGCCAGTTCACTCGGGATGCTGTAGGGCAGACCCGAAATTCCGAACTCGTTGCGCAGCAGACCCTGAATGACCAGCGCGAGCCCGAAGGTCAGCAGCAGGCCGTAGAGGTGATCCAGGTGATAGAGCCTGGAGATCATCAGGCGCTCGAGAATGACCCCGGTGATGCCGACCACGATCGGCGCGATGATCAGCGCTCCCCAATAGCCTACCCCCAGGTACTGCAGCAGAAACCAGGCGACGAAGGCGCCCAGCATGTACTGCGCCCCGTGAGTGAAGTTGATGATGTTGAGGAGGCCGAAGATGACCGCCAGCCCAAGGCTCAAGATCGCGTAGAAGGAGCCGTTGATCAGGCCCAGCAAGAGCTGGCCGAACAAGGCTTGCGGTGGAATGCCTAGGAGCTCGAACATGCAAGCGTCTCGCAAAAAAGGGGGGTGAGCTGGGGGACGCGCCCGGCTGACGCGTCCCCCAAGTCATAGCAGGCTTACTGCACCAGCGAGCAGCCGCCCTCCTCAAGTGGACGGAAGGCATTCTCTGCCGGAATGGTCGCCAGCACCTCGTAGTAATCCCAGGGACCTTCCGACTCTTCCGGGCTCTTCACGCGGAAGAGATACATGTCGTGCACCTTGCGCCCATCCTCGCGCAGGACGCCCTGACCGAAGACCGGATCATCGGTCGGCATTTCCTTCATCTTCGCCATGACCTCGTCGGCATCCGTGGTGCCGGTTTCCTCGATCGCCTTGAGGTAGTGGAGAACCGCCGAATAGACGCCAGCCTGCACCATCGTCGGCTTGTCGCCGTCCAGTTCCTCGAAGCGCGCCGACCACCCGCGGGTATCGTCATCGAGATCCCAGTAGAAGCTTTCGGTCAGCACCAGGCCCTGGGCGTCCTGCAGACCCAGTGCATGGACGTCGGTCAGGAAGATCAGCAGCCCCGCCAGGGCCTGGCCCGCCTGGGTGATGCCGAATTCCGCAGCCTGCTTGATGGTGTTGACGGTGTCGCCGCCGGCATTGGCCAGGCCGATCACCTGAGCCCCGGAAGACTGAGCCTGCAGCAGGAAGGACGAGAAGTCCTGCCCCGGGAAGGGATGGCGGACCGTGCCCAGCACCTCGCCGCCGGCCTCTTCGACGACCGCCATGGTATCGCGCTCGAGTGCATGGCCGAAGGCGTAGTCGGCGGTCAGGAAGAACCAGCTTTCTCCGCCCTGCTCCACCATGGCGGCGCCGGTACCGTGGGCCAGCGCCCAGGTGTCGTAGGTCCAGTGGGCGGTGTGGGGCGAGCAGGCTTCTCCCGTCAGCTCCGAGGCGGCCGCTCCGGAGTTCAGCAGCAGCGCATTGGCTTCGCGCACCAACTCGTTCACTGCGAAGGCGGCCGAGGAGGTCGGCACGTCGACAATGGCATTGACGCCGTCTTCATCGAGCCACTGGCGGGCGACGGTCGAGGCCACGTCCGGTCGGTTCTGATGGTCGGCCGAGATGATCTCGACGTTGATGCCCTTGCCGGCGGCATCGAAGTCTTCCGCCGCCATCCGTGCGGCGATGACGGAACCCTCGCCGGAAAGATCGGCATAGATGCCGGAACGGTCGTTGAGCACGCCGATCTTCACGTTGATATCCTGCGCCAGCGCCGAGGTCGCCAGGAGCGACGCGGCAAGGCCTCCCAGAAGCAAAGCCGATTTCTTCATTCTTAATCTTCCTATTTTGGGTGCTGAACTCTTCTTGAAGGGTCACACGCCGAGGTAGGCGTGCAACTTCTCGGTATCGGCCTTCAGATCCTCATTGAGAATCATGTCCACCACCTTGCCCTGCTCGACGATGTAGTGGCGGTCCGCAACCGAGGCGGCAAAGCGGAAGTTCTGTTCCACGAGTACGATCGTGAAGCCGTCCCGCTTCAGCTGCGCCAGCGTGTCCCCGATCTGCTGCACGATGACCGGCGCCAGGCCTTCGGTCGGCTCGTCCATCAGGATCATCTTCGCGCCGGTGCGCAATATCCGCCCGATGGAAAGCATCTGCTGCTCGCCGCCCGAGAGCTTCGTGCCCTGACTGTTGCGCCTCTCGCGCAGGTTGGGGAACATCTGAAAGATTGCTTCCACCTCGAGACCACCCGGCTTGACCTGGGGCGGCAGCATCAGGTTCTCGTCGACCGAAAGACTGGCAAAGATGCCGCGCTCTTCGGGAACATAGCCCACGCCCAGGCGGGCTATTGCCCGTGCCGGAAGGGAAATCAGCTCCCGCCCGTCGAAGACGATCGAGCCCTGGCGCTTGGACAGAATTCCCATGATGGACTTCAGGGTGGTCGACTTGCCGGCGCCGTTCCGCCCAAGCAGCGTCACCACCTCGCCTTCCCGGACGTCGAAGTTGATGCCGTGAAGGACGTGGCTCTCGCCGTACCAACCCTGCAGATCGGATACCTTGAGCAGCAGTTCATCGGCCGCCGCGGCCGAGGGCTCCTTGGCCAGTGTCTCAGTCATCGCTGGCTCCGATATAGGCTTCGATGACCCTGGGGTCCTTGGATACGGCCTTATAGTCGCCTTCCGCCAACACCTTGCCGCGCGCCAGTACCGTGATGGTGTCGGAAAGCGAGGCGACGACCGACAGGTTGTGCTCGACCATCAGGATGGTGCGCTTGGCGGAAACCCGCTTGATCAGGGCAGAAGTGCGCTCGACGTCTTCCTGGGCCATGCCGGCCATGGGCTCGTCCAGCAGTAGCATCTCCGGGTCCAGCGCCAGGGTGGTCGCGATCTCCAGCGCCCGCTTGCGCCCGTAGGGAAGTTCCGCCGCGTTCACGTCGGCAAAGTCGCTCAGCCCGACCTCGGCCAGAAGTTCCCGGGCCCGAGCGTTGAGCTCGTTCAGCACCGTCTGCGAACGCCAGAAGTCGAAGTTGTCGCCCCGCTGACGTTGTAGTGCTACACGGATGTTCTCCAGCGCCGTCAGGTTCGGGAAGACCGCCGAGATCTGAAAGGAGCGGACGACACCCAGCCGCGCGATGTCCGCCGGCGCCATGCGGGTGATGTCCTGGCCCTTGTAGGTGATCTCGCCGCGAGTGGGCTGCAGAAACTTGGTGAGCAGGTTGAAGCAGGTCGTCTTGCCGGCGCCGTTGGGGCCGATCAAGGCATGGATGCTTCCTTCCCGGACCGCCAGATCGACGTTGTCGACGGCCACAAAACCCTTGAATTCCTTTGTCAGGCCAGTCGCCGACAAAATGGCATTCTCTGCCATCAAGCATCCTCCCAAACGCGCGCGATCCGCTGGCTCCACAGGATTTGATCCTGCTGTCCTTCCCTGGCTTCAGCCCGACGTCGCATCGCAATAGTCTCTCCCGTGAAGTTTGGCAACAAATTAGCGTGCCTTTCGGAGAAGTGCGCTGAAGCGAAGAGAGCTGCCAGCTGCTTGCCTGACTTCCACTGGCTAAAGGTCCTCTTGCAGTGGTTATTCAGCAGGGGCAAGGAGTAGCCGGGAGGAGACTTCCGGAGCACAGCTCGAAGCTGCACTCCGGAAACGCCTTCTCACCAGGTCGGCAGGATCGTGCCGTCAAAGGTGACGTCGATGAACTCCCGGACTTCCTCCGAACTGTAGATGTCGATGAAGCGACGGATGGTCGGATCCTCCGCCCGGTCGGCGCGCACCGCCCACACCAGCGTCCACTCGGAGTGTTCACTCTCCATGATCAGGGATTCATTCGGATTGAGGCCGGAGACGACGGCGTAGTTGAGGGTGATGACCGAGGCATCCAGGTCCGACAGCGACCGCGGGAGTTGCGCCGCATCCAATTCCACGAAGCGCACGTTCCTCGGGTTCTCGACCACATCGAGGATCGTCGCCGTGGCGCCCGCCCCTTCCGCCAGGCCGATCAGCCCGCCTTCGCTCAGAAGGAACAGCGCGCGCGCCGCGTTGGTGGGATCATTGGGGATGCCGATGGAGGCCCCTTCGGGCAGCTCCTCGAGCGTCTCCGCCTTTTCCGAGTAGACCGCCATCGGCACCACGATCGAGGAGTCGAGCGGCACGAGGTCATAGCCGCGCGCCGCGATCTGATTGTCGAGGTAGGGCTTGTGCTGGAAGTTGTTGGC
>Ga0079225_10001734_pt1 | contig 12367 bp, 11 predicted proteins | sample Poulit2012_FD_76344 | JGI IMG/M metagenome (GOLD analysis project Ga0079225, IMG submission 76344) | Agricultural soil microbial communities from Georgia to study Nitrogen management - Poultry litter 2012 | ecosystem: Environmental > Terrestrial > Soil > Agricultural land | place: USA: Georgia...
GTGGCTCCGACCGGCGTCGATCCGGTGACCTTTCGATTTTCAGTCGAACGCTCTACCAACTGAGCTACAGAGCCTTGGTAAGCGAAGGCCCGGCCAGATCGTGACCGGGCCCTCCGCTCGCGACCCCGACGGGACTTGAACCCGCGACCTCCGCCGTGACAGGGCGGCGCGCTAACCAACTGCGCTACGGGGCCTTGTGGTAAGGCCTGAACTGCTCGTACCCCCAACGGGATTCGAACCCGTGCTACCGGCGTGAAAGGCCGGCGTCCTAGGCCGCTAGACGATGGGGGCCCTGTAATTGTGGACGCCCGTGACGCCGAAGCGCCCCAAGACTCCGGTAAGTCTATGGGCACGCAGGGCCGAAGAGCAAAGTTGAAAGGTGTGACGTAGGTGACCCTCGCGCGGTGTGAGCGACGTCCTCGCCCCCGGCCACTCACCTACACGATGATGGAGGCATGGTCGAGATGAGCCGGGAAGACTTTGAGGACGCCGTTCGTGACGGCCTCGACCTCGTCCCCGAAGAATTGGCTCGGCACATGGACAACGTCGTTGTGCTCGTCGAGGACGAACCGCCCCAGGAGATGGGCGAGCCGGACCTGCTCGGATTGTACGAAGGCACCCCGCTGACCGAGCGTGACGACTGGTGGGCCGCCGGCTCGTTGCCGGACCGCATCACTATCTTCCGCGGCCCGACCTTGCGAATGTGCACCGACCGGGATCACGTCATCGAGGAGGTCGCGGTCACGGTCATCCACGAGATTGCTCACCATTTCGGCATCGACGACGAACGACTGCACGAGCTGGGGTGGGCGTGATGCACGAACATGCCACCGCCGGTGCCGCGCACCGCGGCCGCCTCGTCGCAGCGCTGGTCATCACGGCCAGCGTCATGGTCATCGAAGCGATCGGTGGTTTGCTTTCGGGGTCGCTGGCGCTGCTGGCCGATGCCGGGCACATGCTGTCCGACACGGCCGCGCTCGCTCTTGCGCTCGCGGCCACGTGGATCGCGGCGCGACCGGCGCGCGGCCGGCTTACCTTCGGCTGGCAGCGCATCGAGGTGTTGGCGGCCCTCCTCAACGGCGTCATCCTCGCCGTCGTCGGGGTCGTCGTCATCATCGAAGGCATCTCCCGCCTGGGGCAGCCCAGGCAGATCGATGTTCCCATCCTGCTGCTCGTCGGCAGTATCGGGTTGCTCGCCAACCTCATCAGCCTCCGGCTCCTGCACAGCGGTCAGCGCGAAAGCATCAACGTCCGCGGGGCGTACCTCGAGGTGCTGGGCGACCTCGTGGGATCGGTCGCCGTGTTGATCGCGGGGCTCATCATCCTGACCACGGGCTGGGAGCAGGCCGACGCCGTGGCTTCCATCGGCATCGGCGTCTTCATCCTGCCGCGCGCCGCGATATTGCTGCGCGATGTCGCTCGCGTGCTGTTGGAAGCCGCACCCGAAGACGTCTGCCTCGATGATCTGCGCAAGCACATGGAGGAGGTGCCCGGAGTGCTCTCGGTTCACGATCTGCACGCCTGGACGATCACCTCCGGGGTGCCGGTGGCCAGCGCCCACGTCGTGGTGGCGGACGAGGTATTGCATCCGGATCAGTTCTGCGTCGTGCTGGACGCGCTGCAGGACTGCCTCGAGGGGCATTTCGACATCGAACACTCGACCATCCAGCTCGAACCCGCCGCCCACGTGCACAGCGAACGCCGTCTACACCACTGACGCACGCCGCCCGATGCGCCCCTCGCGCGCCGCTGACGACGGAAAACGGTGACCATCCAGCCAGCTGGGGGTGGAGTGAGGCTCTCCAGGCGACGGAATCCCGTGACCTAACGACGCTGAATCCGGCCCCCGGTGCCCTGGCTCCTGGGAGTCCGTCGAAAAAGGCGTCTGGAACCCATGAGTTACGACGGACTCCCATGAGTGAGCGCCCGAAGCGGTCTGGATCCCAGGAGCTAGTGCCGGGGACAGCGCGCCGTCGTCGCCCCAACTGTCTGGATCCCATGAGTCAGCGCTGAGGTGGGCGGCGGGTCAGTGGTCGTCGCGGTGGATTTCTCCGGCGGGGGCGCCTCGATCGGTGCTCATGACGGTTCCCGAGCTGACGTCGACCTCGAGGGGGGCGGCGTGTTCCCGCTCGAACTGCGGCAGCCGCGTGCCTTCCGGATTGTCGTACGTCGCCGACAGCAGCGTCGCCGTCGCCCAACCGCGGCTGAGCAGGTCGTGGTCGGAGCCTGGTTCCTCCTGGGCATCGACGCTGGAGTAGGTGAGGGTCACGTAGTCCTTGTCGGCCTGACGCACCCGCGCTTGCACCGCGCCGAAGCTGGCCAGCCGCGCTGGGCGCAACCCGCGCAGCTGGTTGTTCGCCACGTCCGGCACGTTGATGTTGAGCACGCGATCCGACGGCGTGGCCTCCCGCAGCCACTCGAATGCGTGGCGCGCCACCACCTCCGCGGTCGACCAGTGCTGCGGGGTGGGGGAGGCGATCGAGACGGCCATCGCCGGAATGCCCTGCGTGGTGGCCGAGAGGGCGGCGCCCACCGTGCCGGAGTGCACGGTGGCGTGCCCGGTGTTGGCGCCGAGGTTGACGCCGGAGAGCACGAAATCGGGGCGCGGACCGAAGGCGCCGTAGGCGGCGACGAAGGAGATGAGCGCGGGGGCGGCCTTGACGGCGTGGCTCGCAATTCCGTCGTCGAGGCCCGGCGGGCGGGCGCTGACGAGCGCGAGGCGACCGTCGACCTCATGAGACGTGAGCGAGGCGCTCGCCCCGGAGTACTGCCGGTGCGGGGCGGCGACGACGACGTCCCCACCCGCCTCGGCGGCGATGTGGGCGAGCACCGTCAGTCCGAAAGAGTCGATGCCGTCGTCATTCGTTATAAGGACTCGCACGTCACACCTTCCCCTGCTGCACCGGCGCCGAGGCGGCCCCCGCCTCATCCGGCGCCAACGGCTTGACGTCGATAAGGCTGGCGAAACGTTCGATGTGCTCGCGTCGGCCCGTACCCAGGCCGCGGCGGGTGACGTTGAGGGCGCCGGCCGCCGCGCCCAGGCGAACCGCCTGGTTGATCGGCTCGCCCCTGCCCAATCCGACGGCGATGCCCGCCGTCATCGAATCTCCGGCGCCGCGGTGGTCCTGGGGGGTGATGACGGGACCCTCGACAAGGTTGGCGCCCTCGGCGGTGACGAGCAAGGCCGGCTCGCTCGCGCGGGACACGACCATGGCGCCGACCCCGGCCTCCAGCAACGCCGTGGCCGCGTGAACGAGCGTGTCCAGCGAGTCATCCCCGGCGAGGCCCGCGCTGATGAGCTCCTCGTGGCTCATCTTGAGAACCGAGGGCCCCTGGGCCGCCACGAGGGCCGCTGCCTCCCCCGACAGGTCGGTGACGACGGGAATGTCGCTGGCGCGAATGTCGCGCACCAGGCGGGCCAAGAACCCGGAGGGCACGACGTGGGAAGGATCGGCCCCGGTGATCGAGACGACGTCGGCGTCGAGCGCCTCGACGAGCACGGTGCCGTAGAGATCGTCGAGCTCGTGGCGGGTGAGCTGGGCCGGCACCATGTGGGCGGCGACCCGCCGCTCCCCGCTGGAGCAGTCATACACGTACGCCCCGTTGCCACCGAGGTAGGTCACGGGCCGCACGGTGAGGTTGGAACTCGTGAGGCTGGTGATGAGCAGCGGGCCCACCTCCCCGCCGAAGGGGCCACACACGGTGACCTCCGCGCCGAGGGAGGCGGCCATCCGCGCGACCCACAGCCCCTGCCCACCCGGGTGGAGGTGGACGTCGCCCGGGGGGCGTCCGGTGGAGCTGTCGTTCCGGGGGTGGCGGGGGTCGAACGGGTCGATCTCAATGGTCAACAGCGGCGTGGGGGCCAGCACGCAAACCCGCGGCCGGCGGAGCTCAGTGCCGGTTAGCTGACTCATGCCGCGAGCCTAGGCCCGCGCAGGACACAGCGCAGCACGGCGGGCACACTGGTTGCCATGGTGGCCACGAACGAAGCGCGTCGACCCCGCGGGACGCCCCCCGTGCGCATCCTCGCCGGGCAGGCAGGCAGCGACGAGGCGGCCCGCACCATGCGTGCCTACCTCAACGAGCTGGCCGAGCGCCTTGACACTTCGGTCGACCCGATGCTGGCCGAACGCGTCGATCCGGCCGAAGTCACCCCACCGCGCGGGGACTTCATGCTCGTGCGGGAAATCGCCACCGCCGAGACCGTCGGATTCGGCGCGGTGCGCGTGCTGCGGCCCGGCACGGCGGAGATCACGAGGATGTGGCTCAAGCCCGATGTACGCGGCCGGGGGCTGGGCAGGTTCCTCTTGCGGGAGCTGGAGAATCGGGCGCGGGCCCTGGGCGCCAACGACGTGCTGCTCGCCGTCAACGACCAACTCGCCGAGGCCTGCGGGCTCTACCGCGCCTCGGGATACCGCACGGTGGAGCGGTTTGTTGACACCCCCTACGCCACGCATTTTTTCGGCAAGAGCCTCCACGAGTGACTTACGCTGGGCGGCATGCCTGAGGACGCCATCGAAGAAACTGGTCGCGCCATCGGCGAGCTGCTGAGCCCCCTGCTCATCGCGGCCGCGGCGGGCCTGGCCGGTTATCTTCTCGCTCGCCTCATCGGCGCCCTCACCCGCCGCATCTGGCGCCGCCACCCGGTGACGGCCGCGATCACGACGCAATGCCGACGGCCGCTGCGTGCGATGATGGTCGTCGCTGGATGGTTCGTCGGGTTCTACTACGCCACCCTGCCCAGGGGCGAGGAACCGCCCGTCTGGCGCGGCATCATCCTCCATGCCCTGGTCATCCTGCTCATCATCACCGTCGCGTGGCTGGCCTCGAGCATCGCCGCCGTCGCCGAAGAGAGCGTGACGAGCCGCTACTACAGGGACCGAACCGAGGATCGTCGGGCCAAGCGCGTCGTCACCCAGGCCCAGATGCTCCGGCGCATCATCATCGTCGCCGTGTGGCTGCTGGCGCTCGCCGCGATTCTCATGACCTTCCCGGCCGCGCGCACCCTGGGCACGAGCATCTTCGCCTCCGCCGGCATCGCCTCGGTGGTGGCGGGCCTCGCCGCCCAGACGACGCTCGCCAACACTTTCGCCGGCATGCAGTTGGCCTTCACCGACGGCATCCGCGTCGACGACATCGTCATCGTCGAAGGCGAGTACGGCCGCATCGAGGAGATCACCCTCACCTACGTCGTCGTCCACATCTGGGACGACCGGCGCCTTGTCATGCCCGCCACCTACTTCACCACCACGCCCTTCGAGAACTGGACGCGGCGGGCCGCCGAACTGCTCGGCACCGTGTCGTTCGACCTCGACTGGAGCGTGCCGCTCAAAGCCATGCGGGAGGAACTCAACCGCCTCCTGGAGGCCTCCGACCTGTGGGACGGGCGCGCCGGCAGCCTGCAGCTCATCGACGCGGTGGACGGCGGCGTGCGGGCGCGCGTAACCGTGTCGGCCGCGGATGCCGGCAAGCTGTGGGACCTGCGCTGTTATGTGCGCGAAGGCCTCGTCGAATGGCTGCAGGTCGAGGCCCCCGAGGCCCTGCCGCGCACCCGCTTCCTCGAGGTAGGAAACAACGGCCGACCCACCTCCCCGGCACGACGGCAGTCGGCCGAGGGCGCGACGTCCACGCCCTCCCGCGACGCCGAGCCCGCCCGAGAGGGAAACCAGCCGGCGGCGGCCGACGCGAAGCGGGGCCCGAAACGCACGTCGGTGTGGCAGCGGCGCAGCGCCTCCGACATCGAGCACGACGCGAGCTTCTACACGGCCACGATCGCCGGCCGCAAGATCGCCGAGGCGTTCTCCGGCCCGGGACAGGACGTCATCCAGGAACGCGAGGAACGGGCCCGGCAAGACGACGAGCCGATCGGGGAGTCGGACGGAGCCGAGGAGCCGGCGGACGGCGCCGACATTGCGGACACCAAGACCCTCCCTAGCGATATCTCGGCAAAAGGCGGACGATAGAGGTATGAGTAGCGAGACTGGAACCCCCGCAAGCCGTTTCGGCGCACCGGCGCTGAGCGATGAGGAGTGGCGCGAGCGGCTCACCCCGCTGGAGTACCACGTGTTGCGTGAGGCCGGCACCGAGATCCCCGGCACCGGCGAGCTGCTGCACGAGGAGCGGCCGGGCACCTACGCCTGCAAGGGCTGCGGCACGACGCTGTTCGAGTCCATCACGAAGTTCGACGCCCACTGCGGTTGGCCGAGCTTCTATGAGACGGCGAAGCCCGGCACGGTCAAGTACGTCGAGGACGCCTCGCTGCGGATGATCCGCACCGAGGTGCGCTGCGCGACGTGTGACTCCCACCTGGGCCACGTGTTTCCCGACGCCCCGCAGACCCCGACGGGCAACCGGTACTGCATGAACTCCGTGGCGCTGACCTTCACCCCGGCGCAGGACTGACCCCGAGGAGCGTCCGGCGCTAGCGGCCCCCGCCGCCGCCGCCTCCGCCGCCGCCCCCGGAGAACCCGCCACCCCCGCCGAAGGATCCGGAACCGCCGGAGGAGCCGGGGGTGGAGGCCAGGGTGGAGGTCGCGGTGGAGCCGAAGCTGTTCATCGACTGGCTCATCCGGGTGAAGGAGCCGGGCCCGGGCATGACCCCGACGTACCAGGTGGGCGTGTGGTGGTAGAGGCCCTCGGCCTGAAGCTGCTCAAAGATCCGCGCCCAGCGTTCGGCGACGCCGAAGACCATCGCGTAGGGCAGGTAGCGCGAGAAGATGTCCTCGCCCTCCTCGAAACGGATCTGGTGGGCCTCGGCGGTCGTCAGGTACATCTCGAAACCGCGCGATTGCTCGTACAGCGCGCGCCCGACGGCGGTGCGCTGTCGGCGTGCCTTCGCGGTGACGGCGGCGGCGAGGATGAACAGCCCGATGAAGGTGAGGATGAGGACGAGCACGAGGGACGACGACGAGGCGAGCGTCACGAGCCATTGGGAGAACACGACGATCCCGAAGAGGCTGAAGAAGATGACGCGCACGGCGCTCCCGCCGGAGGTGCCCGTCGTCGACGTCGGCACGCTGCCGACGAAAGCCTTTCCGCCCGTCACGTGTGCGCGCAGCTGGTTGAGCGCGCTGCGCATCGTGCTCGCAAACGTGTTGCGCAGCTTGGACAATGCCACCTGGGTGCGGTTTCGAAAGAGCGCTCGCAGCAGGGTGAGTTCGTAGTCGCGCAGCTGCTCCGTCGGCGCGTTCTCGGGCGTTGCGGTGAAAACCCAGTCGGGGCGGCCGAACCTCCCCGACTTCGTCTCGGTGATCGTCAGGTAGCCGCGGACCGCGAGGTCGATGATGGTGGCCGAGATGAAGTTGCCGCGCGCCACCGTGTCGCGCACGACGCCGACCTCCGCCGGGCGCAGGCCGTCGGGCGGGGTGAACCGCACGGCCACCACCGGATCCGACTTGAGCTGGGACACCGGCGCGTCGTTCGGGTCGGGCGGGATGATGCCCGGCGCGACGCCCTCGAAGTGGAGGTCGCGTCCCTTGGCGCGGCGGCGCAACCCGAAGGCGACGGGCAGGGCGAGCCCGAGGGGGACCACCCACGGCCAGTGGGTGCCGAGGAAGCGGGCGAGGGCGTCGGAGCCCGAGTGATCCTCGACGGTGTCGGCGTCGACGAGGATGGCGTCGGTGTTGGTGAAGGTGCCTGCCGGGTAGGCGGCCATGATCGTCAGCCCGGAGCCGGGTTGCAGGTTGGACGCCGCGCCGCTGGCCTCGTTGCCTGAGGAGTCGTAGCTCTCGCAGGGCTCGTCCGATCCGGTGGGCCCGGCGTAACAGGCCATGTCGACGACGTCGGTGGGCCCGGTCACCCGCACCGTGGCCGCCTCCACGGGAATCTCCCAGTCGTTCCCGGTGGCGTTCCAGTACAGCTCGTCCTGGTCGTTGACGCCGGATTGGCCCCGGACGGCGTTGAGGGCCCCGTCGATCGTGTACGTGAGGGTGTAGTGCTGCACCCCGCTGCGCCGGTCACTGGAGCCGTCGGGCGCGCCGACGTCGGCGCGTAGCCATGCCCCTTCGTCATACGTCCACACCCCGGCCGGGGCGCCGCTGGTGGAGCTGGCGCCGAAGTTGCCGTACTCATAGACGCGCACCTTGTCGGGCTGCGGGTCGTAGTCGAAGCGCTGCGCGAGCATGCGTGTGAACCCCAGCCCCTGGCGGCTGCCGAAGTCCCAGGTGTAGTTCTCGGTGACGTGGGCGGTGCCCGCGGAATCGAGTTCGATGTGGATGTCGAGTTCGCGAATGACGTCGTTGCGCGCCGCGTGGGCGGCGCCGGGGAGGCCGAGCAGAAGGCCGAGGGTGAGCAGGGCCGCAAGTAGGTGCCGGAGGCGTGACCGCATGGGTGCAGGTTACTCGCAGTGCGGGGGAGTGGGATGACTCTCATTCGGAGCCCGGGCGACGACGAAGTGGCCGCCGGTGGGGCATGGTGGAGGGGCGCGAGGCGCATTCGCTTCCGCAGTCGTCGAGCTCGAGGGCAACGTGCGCCGTTGCTGTCCTTGCCCCGGCGAGCTCCGATCATCTATCGCCGGAAAGGCATCCTTGACTACTTTTTCTGATTTCGACCTGCCCGCCGCCGTACTCGCTGAGCTTGCGGCGCAAGGTTTCACCGCTCCGTTTCCCATCCAGTCGGCGACGCTGCCCGACACCCTGCGCGGCAGGGACGTGCTCGGCCGCGGCCGCACTGGCTCCGGCAAGACCCTCGCCTTCTCCTTGCCGCTCGTCTCCCGGCTCGCGGGGGAGACCAGCCGCCGCCGACGCCCCCGCGGGCTCGTGCTCGTCCCCACCCGAGAACTGGCCACCCAGGTGGAGGCCGTCATTGCGCCGCTGGCGCGCGCGGTGGGGCTGCGAGCCACCACCGTGTTCGGCGGCGTGAGCCAGGCACGTCAGGTTCGGGCCTTGGACGCGGGCGTCGACATCGTCGTCGCCTGCCCGGGGCGCCTCGAGGACCTCATCGGCCAGGGCGCGGTTGACCTCGGGGACGTGGAGATCACGGTGCTCGACGAGGCGGACCACATGGCCGACCTCGGCTTCCTCCCCGGCGTGCGCCGCGTCATGGACCGCACGCCGCCGAGCGGGCAGCGACTGCTGTTCTCCGCCACGCTCGACAACGGCGTCGACGTCCTCGTCCGCCGTTACCTCGACAAGCCCCTGCACCACGCCGTGGACTCCGAGGCCTCACCGGTGCAGGCCATGACCCACCACTTCTTCGCGGTGCGCGACGCCGCGGTCAAGAAGGACGTCGTCCACCGGCTCGCCTCGGGGATGGGCCGGCGCATCCTGTTCACCCGCACGAAGCACCAGGCGCGCCGCCTCGCCCGGCAGCTCACGTCGGCGGGGATCCCTGCCGTCGACCTCCACGGCAACCTGTCGCAGAACGCGCGGGAACGTAACCTCGCGGCCTTCACGGGTGACGGCGCCCGCGTGCTCGTGGCAACCGACATCGCCGCGCGGGGAATCCATGTCGACGACGTCGAGCTCGTCGTCCACGTCGACCCGCCCGCCGAGCACAAGGCCTACCTACACCGCTCCGGCCGCACGGCCCGGGCGGGCAGCGGGGGAGACGTCATCACGATCGTCCTGCCCGAGCAGCAGGGCGACGCCCGCACGCTCGCGCGGCGGGCGAAGATCTCGGTGCGCCCCGTCGAGGTCGGCCCGGAGGACGAGATCATCACCCGGCTCGTCGGCGAGGTCGCCCCGCATGTGGCACCAGCCCCGCCCGCTCAGTCCCCGCCCCGCCAGGGCGGCGGCGGCCAGCGGCCGGGCAGTGGGGGCGCGCCGCGCCGCGGCGGCTCCCGGCCCGGGCAGCGCAGGCGGCGCAGCGCCTCGCGTGGCGGAGCACGGACGGGCGCCCCCGCGGGACGCTGAGCCCGGCTCCCGCCGCGGTGACGGCGCCTGGCAAGCTAGGCGCATGCCCGCCTCACTGCTGACCCCGTTCCGGCTACGCAACGCCGAACGCCACCTCGGCGTCTACGGCATCCACCTCCACCGGGAGGGGCACCCGCCCCTCGAACACCGGTTCCGATCCGATGACCCCGTCAACGTGTACTCATGTTCCAAAACGGTGACGGCGCTCGCGCTCGGGATGGCCCTGGACGAGGGGTTGGTGAGCCTCGACGACTTCCTCATCGACCACCTCGGACAGCCGGGCGGGCACGTTGCCGACGGCGTCGCGGCGATCACGCTGCGCCACCTCATCCACATGACCGACGGCTCCAGCTTCACCGGTTTTGAACCCGAACAGGCGAGCGCCCCCGACCGGGCGGGCGCCTATCTCGCCGCCGAGCTGGACCGCCCCGTGGGCGAACGCTTCGTGTACTCCAACGGGGCGACCTACATGCTCGGGCGGGTCGTGTCCGCAGCCAGCGGTACCGAGCTACGCGACTACCTCATGCCCCGCCTCTTCGAGCCGCTGGGAATCGCCAACCCGCAGTGGTTCCGCTGCCCGGCGGGCTATGCCGAAGCCGCCACGGGCCTCCACCTGCGCACGAGTGAGCTCGCGGCCATCGGCCGCCTTCTCCTGCAGGACGGCGAGTGGGAGGGACGCCAACTGGTGTCGGCGCAGTACGTGCAGGCCATGCGCACCGACATCGTCGACACCTCGCATGCGGGAGCGAACCCCGACTGGCAAGCGGGTTACGGCTACTGCGTGTGGCGCAGCACGCGATTCGACTCCTGGCGTGCTGACGGCCGATACGGCCAGTTCAGCATCGTGCTGCCCCACCACCGCGCCGTCGTCACCCTCACCTCGCACAACGAAGCCAACACCGCCCAGCTCCTCGAGGCCGTGTGGGAGGACGTCGTTCCCTACCTCTGAGCGGGGGCGGGAACCCGACGGGCCGTCTCGGGGCGGGTCGAGCTCACCAGCGTGACGGCGATGAACGTCGTCACGGGGATCGCCAGCACGAGGCCGGTCGATGACACCAGCGTGCGCACGACCTCCTCGGCGATCTCCCCGGCGCCCAGCGTCGAGAGGAAGCTGCGGTCCATCGCTGCAGTGAGGAGCAGGACGGGCAGCGCCGTGCCGACGTAGGCGAAGGTCAGCGTGTACACCGTGGAGGCGATGTGATCGCGGCCGATGCGCATGCCCCGGCTGAACAGCTTGCGCTTGGGCATCCTCGGATCGGCGGCGTGAAGCTCCCACACCGCCGAGGCCTGGGTGATCGTCACATCGTTGAGCGCCCCCAGGCCCGCGACGAGAATTCCGCACAGCAGCAGCTGCTGGAGGTTGAGATTCGGGAACGTGCCCCACAACATGCGCGAGGTGTCGGAGTAGGCGCCGTTGAGGCCCGCGGCCTGCGTGCCCCATGCTGCGAGCGCCGTGGTCGCCGCCAGCCCGACGAAGGTCCCCAGCAGTGCCGTCGTCGTGCGCACCGACACCCCGTGGGCGAGGTAGACGGCGATGAACATCATGGCGCTCGCCCCCACGAGCGCGACGAGCGGCGGGGAGTGGCCGGCCATGAGCGCCGGCAGCATGAAGACCACGACGATGCCGAGCGAGGCGAGCAGCCCGGCGACCGCGGCCAACCCCCGCCAGCGGGCGACGATGAGGACGGCGAGAAGATAGATCGCCGCGAGCCACAACATCGGAGACGAGCGTTCGAAGTCCCAGAACACGAACGCGCTGTGCTCAGAGCCGATGGCTTCGGGAGCGAACACCAGCTGGATCCGAGAGCCCTCCTCCAGCCCGTTGGCCCGCACCTCCTCGGGCACGTGGACGTTGATGACCTGGCCCGGGCGGGATCCGGTGAGGAGTTCGGCGCGTACCTCGACGCCCGCGGCGGGGTCGCCCAGGTTGACGACGCGCGCCGTCTCGATGCTCATGCCGTCGGCGAGCAGCGGGATGGACGCCACGGGGGACTCGCCGCGGGGCCACAGCGCGACCAGGCCGACGATCGTCAGCAGCAGCAGCGGGATGACGATGGCGGCCAGGACCGTGCGCACGCGGCGGCGCTGCTCCGGCGCGAGGGGCAGCTCGCCGTGGCCGTGTGCGTGGGCGGCGTGGACGTGCTCGATCGCGGGCGGAGTATCGGCACTGTGAGAGAGGTGCTCGCTGCGTGGGGCCGATGGTGGCGCGGGCCGGAATGTGGTCACGCCTCTACGGTCAGGCACAACCGGTGAGATTTCACGTATCCACCCGGGCGCGGCGGCTCGTGGCGATGTGCAGGGCGACGACTTCGTGGGGACGACCCACGTGATGCCTACACGGTCAACGTTGGCTGGGCGTCACTCGCGTGCCTGCGCGGCGACGTGACGGACGGGCAGGAGGTCGAGATTCGCGGCGAGCGCCCCCCGATCGGCCCGGCCCTGGCCCCTTACCGCTTCTCGTATTCGGCCAAGGCGAGGCCCAGCCCGAAGAAGGTGGGCGCCCATTGGCCGACGAA
>Ga0079225_10001735_pt1 | contig 12364 bp, 6 predicted proteins | sample Poulit2012_FD_76344 | JGI IMG/M metagenome (GOLD analysis project Ga0079225, IMG submission 76344) | Agricultural soil microbial communities from Georgia to study Nitrogen management - Poultry litter 2012 | ecosystem: Environmental > Terrestrial > Soil > Agricultural land | place: USA: Georgia...
GCACATTCATGCGCATAACAAAGTTTTCTTGTATTAAATTTATGTGGCAATTGCACATTAACTAAATGATCTCTTTCTAAATTTCTCTCTACAAATGATTTCCCTTCAAGAACTGTGAATGGTATATCCAGTCCAAAGATGGCACTCTCGTTTTCATTATAAATAAGTTGCTTAAAAGTCTCACCCGACACAAACGGTCTGACCGCTTCATGTATAATAACATTTTCTGATTGGGCCTTGAGGAGCCCTTTATAAACAGACTCTTGCCTTGTCTTTCCGCCTTCAACACAGCATATCGATGTTTTAAAATCATAGTTTTTAATTATATCTTTTGTTTTCCCAATGAATTCTTTAGGACATGGAATAATTATTTCATTAATCTCATTAATTCTATCAATTTTCTCTAAAACATGAATAAATATTGGTTTCCCAGCAAGTAATAGAAACTGTTTAGGGATATTTAATTGCATGCGCTTACCAATCCCACCCGACAATAAAATAAAGCTAAAGCTACTCACAGCTAACCCCCTTTAAACTTTCTTAATTCTATACTATTATACTGTTAATAATAATAAAGTAAAACAAAAAATTGCTTGAAGACTCTTAATGTATCGACAATTTTTTCGAAAAAGTTTTTTAGAGTCTACAAAAGATACTTGTTTCATTAATATATTTATATCCCGTTTTCTAAGGATTAGGTCATTGTAAAACACATTATCTTGAATTAGTGTGAAAGATTTCTAAACGTAACACGAGAGACATTTGTCGATTTAGCCATTATTTTGATAAAGATTTTTTCTTAAGATCTCCTGAATCTAAAGTTATAATAATAAAAATGCTTCAAACTGATTACCTAAACATTTTTATTAAACGGCTTAAGAGGTAACAGTTTGAAGCTATTTATTTAAATGGAGAATTAAACTTTTACGATACTTTTCTTACGTGCAATTGCTTCATTTTTGTATATTTCCCGTTCCTTCTTAGACATTTTACCCCACTTTTTTAGAAATTCTTCATATTTTGGGATAATTTTATCAACGGGTCCAAATCCCTTTACCATTCCAAACTCCAACCATAATATCTTTTCGCAAAATTGTTTCATTTGACCAATGGAATGACTAACAAATATCATTGTTTTTCCAGCTTGTTTGAACTCTTTCATTTTTCCCAAACTTTTCTCGGCAAATGCTTTATCACCAACAGATAATGCCTCATCTATTATTAGTATATCTGGATCAACATTGACCGATATAGCAAACCCTAACCTAGATTTCATCCCACTAGAATATGATTTTACAGGATGATCAATAAAGTTACCTAATTCCGAAAACTCAATAATAGACGGCTCCAGTTTTTTAATATCATCATTGTTAAAGCTCAACATCAAACATTTTAATTCAATATTATCTCTCCCCGATAAATCACCTTTTAATCCCGCAGCAACAGCTATCAAGGCAGATTCGCCATTAACTTGTACCGTTCCAGATGTTTCAGGAACAATTCCTGCGATTATATTGGATAAGGTTGATTTCCCAGAGCCATTTATACCAATAAAGCCAATAACATCACCCTTTTCCGCTTCAAAACTCACGTCAGTTAGTGCATAAAAATCTTCACCATAACTTTTAGGTGTGATGAGATCCAGAATTCTTTCTTTTGTACCACTATATAATTTATATTTTTTGGTTATATTTTCAGCAACAATTGCCTTTTCCATCAAATTCACATATCCTTTACAAATAATCAATAAAATATCTTCTAAATTTAATGTGGAGAATAGATCCGAAAATGAACAGTACTATTACCAAGGCCCAAAAATATAGTGTATATTGCCAATGTACAATAAAATACCAATCCAATCCAAATAATGCTGCACGATAGCCTTCAATTAAATAAAATAATGGATTCAACTTCATCAAATTCATTATCATTGGAAATTCTTCTAAAAGTGTAATAGGCCATAATATCCCTGACAAATATAATAACATTCTCAGAGTTGAGTTTAATAACATGTGTACATCTCTAATAATGGTTGAAAGTGTTGATGTTATCAGTGATATAGAAAAGACTAAACAAAAAGTAGCAAACATAAAATAAGCAAATTGTAAATAATAGATATTTATAAAGTAACCCATGAAATGTAGAACTATTACCGCAATGAGAATCATAAATAAATGAACATAAAACTGTGAAAAAATAACTATATTTGGAATTAGACTCATTGGAAAATTCATTTTTGACAACATTTGTAACCTAGTATAAATTGATTTGGAACCTTGTATTATCGATTGGTAAAAAAAGGTCCATAATATGAAACCACTCATTAACCATGCAATAAATGGGACTTCTATGCCTTGTCCAATATCAATAGCTGGACGTTGAATAATTGTGCCAAATACGAACCAATAGATAAGTATTTGAATGACTGGATTTAAAACTTCCCATGCCATACCTAAATAGTTATTTTTATTTTTACTTTTAAGTTCATATACGGACAGTCTACGCATTAGATAAAAATTAGCAATTTGTTCTTTAATTACTGTAATAGCTGATCTCATAATATTTCCTTTCACAACTGTTAATACGTAATCATTAATTTTTGTGCATTATTATATTATACAATTGACATATATAAAACACAATAAATAATCAGACTACTTAGTCCCATTATTTCCCAAAAACTTCATGCACAACTCTCTGACTTGCTTTGCCATCTTCCAAATAGCAATATTGATTGTAAAAATCGACCAAAGTTTCTGGGGTGTTTATCATTTCATTTTCAAAGTCCTTAATTTTATCAATTAGTTCCGAAGTTGTTCTTACTAATGGTCCAGGAGCTCTTGATTCAAAGTCAAAATAAAAACCCCGTAATTTGTCCCTATATTCCTCAATATCATATACGTAAAATAACATAGGACGCTTTAGGTTTGCGTAATCAAAAAAAACAGACGAGTAATCAGTTATTAACAAATCAGCCATTAAATAAAGTTCCTTTATATCTTCATGATGTGAAAAATCGTATATGAATCCTTCGTATCTAGATAAATCCAGGTTCTCTGCAACAAGATAGTGAAGCCTTAAAATAATTATATAGTCATTACCAAGATTTTTTCTTAACAGATCCAGATCTAATTCTAGTTTAAATTTATAACGGCCAATTTCATAATATTGATTATCACGCCACGTTGGGGCATATAATATAACCTTTTTTCCAAATGGGATTTTTATCTTTTTCTTTAATCCATTTATATTGAATTCATTATTCGAATTAATTAAAAAGTCATTCCTTGGATAACCAGTTTCAATTATATTTTTATTAAAATTAAATGCTCGCTTAAATATTTTTGTAGTATAAGCATTTGGTGATATTAGATAATCCCATTTGCCAGCTTCTTTTAGAAAGTTTCTTTTATATTTTTCAGTATTTGTGCCAGGCATGTAGATTTCATTAATATCACTTCCAAGTTTTTTTAAAGGGGTACCATGCCAAGTTTGAAGATAAACTGTACCTTTAGGTTTAGGTATCCACAATGGCAACCTACTATTACTTACCCAATATTTAGCTCTGTTCATATAATAGAGCCATTTAAAGGAGAATCTTTTCACCTTTATTAGGTTTTCACTTTCATATTTACTAAAAGATCTTTTATCAAAACTCCAAATTAATTTAAAATGTGGATAATTTATTTTCATATAATCATAAATTGCTTTGGGATTATCGCTAAATTGCTTACCCAAAAAACTTTCAAAGATAACTGTTTTAGAATTTTTGGGAATGACATATCCACCAATTTGAAATACCCATTGGTATAATCTTGAAATAACATTTTTAATTGCTCTCATTGTTGAAGACCTCTTTAATATATTTCCTTAATAATTTATTAAAAAAACATCGTTTTACAACAAAAATTAACAAACTGTAATTCATTATAACAAACTCAGACCATAATATGAAGCTAATAAAGATTTGTGTATAAGTTTCGAGTTCTAGAAAATGAAAAAACATAAACTGTCATCATTTCTTATTATTGATTAGATAATATAATACAATAGATAATTAATGCATTTATTAGTAGAAGTTTTATAATCCTTTGAGTATAATGTTTAAGAATAATCAACTATCTTATCTATATATAACTTTATAAATAAAGCAATGATATCCTTAAATTATTGTATAAATATATATAGCACTAAATCAAAATTTTGAGGTGAAGGTTTATAATGAAGCTCAGAGCATCACTCACGAGGAAGTTGAGTAAATTTATTAGCGCAATTACTCCTAAGAATAAAAAGATGATCGTTTTTGAAAGTTTCCTAGGACGCCAATATAGTGACAATCCCCGTGCGATTTATGAGTATATTAAAAAAGAACATAAAGAGTACATATGTTATTGGAGCGTAGACCCAAAGCATATTAATAAATTTAAAGGTGAAAACATTAAGATAATAAAAAGATTTACATTAAAATGGCTATTTATTGCAATGAGAGCAAAATACTGGATTTCTAATAGTCGAATCCCTTTGTGGATTTATAAGCCAAAGGGGACAACTTATATACAAACTTGGCATGGAACACCCTTAAAGAAGCTTGCCTTAGATATGGACAAAGTAAACACTTCCTGGAAAAATCCACACTTATATAAATTAGATTTTATAACAGAGACTGCAAGATGGGATTACCTAATTTCGCCAAATAGTTATTCTACAAAGATCTTTAAACGCGCCTTTGATTTTAAAAATGAAGTAATAGAATCTGGATATCCAAGAAACGATTATTTAATTAATAATAATACACAAGAAAATATTGACAGAATAAAATCTCAAATCGGTATTCCTAAGAATAAAAAAATCATTTTATACGCTCCTACATGGCGTGATAATTTTTCATATGATTTACCTCTGAGTTTAACTAATTTAAAAAGAGCACTTGGTGATGAATACTTTATTATTGTAAGACTTCATTATTTGGTGACTAGAACCTCTGAATTAATTGGCCATGATGATTTTATTAAGAACGTTTCTTCTTATAATGACATTAATGAATTATATTTAATTAGTGATATATTGATAACAGATTACTCTAGTGTATTTTTCGATTATGCCGTATTACAACGACCTATGATTTTTTATTGCCATGATTTAGATAAGTACAAGAATGATCTGCGTGGGTTTTATTTTGATTTCGAAAATGAAGCTCCCGGGCCTATCGTACAGACAACAGATGAATTAATTGATGTTATTAAAAACATCAATAATTATAAATTACCTTCCGGATTTATTAAAACCTTTTCCTCTTTAGAAGACGGAAATGCATCAAAGAGGGTAATGGAAAAAATTTTCAAACAATAATAAAACACCGACTCAATGTGCAACTGAGTCGGTGTTTTTACTTTCATTTATCCTAAAATAAATTTAATTCTTTCCTTCACATTTTCATCATAAAGATAAGGATTAAATTCTTTATATTTATTGTCTGGATTAATTACGGAAAGCATCTTTCTAGACAGGCCTATTTCAGTTGCCTCCACCAATTCACCATAACCCTGTTTCAATAAATTGTCAGGTCCAGGAATATCCGTAGATATCACTTTGAGTCCAACAGCCAATGCCTCAAGTATCACTAGGGCCTGTCCTTCATATAAAGAACTTAATACAAAAACATCACACATTTTTAATAAATAAAATGGATTATCCATATGACCAGTTAAAATTATATTATCCTCAATGTCTAACTCCTGGATTAAATCAACTATTTTTTTCCGTTCCGCACCTTCTCCAATAATATATAACATGCTATTAGGTTGTTTTTCTAGCACTTCTTTAAATGCTCTGATCAGTAAACTTTGATTTTTTTCCGGAGAAAGCCTCCCCAAGGTAACATAGTTAATATTATTCTTTGAGGGTTTAATTATTCCTTTAAGGTTAAACACTCCCTTTTCTAATTCTATATTGTCTACTACAATTTTTTGATTTAGGATTTGTAATTCTTCATATCTTTCAGATAGCATTTCTATTCGCTCGGCATCAAGATAATTTTCAATAAAATCCATTTTATCTGATATTCCAAGTTTTTTCCCTAGTTTTGCTAAATTTGCTATATGACTTGTTTCCGATACGGAAAGTATTTTATCAAAGTTATGATAAATAGAAAACATTAGTTGTAAAGGTAACCTATTTGGCCGTTTTCCTCTTACAACACGTTCTTTATCTTTCTCCATATCACTATGAAGGTATATTATCTTTTCCTTCACTTTACTAAAAGCAAAGACTGAACCATAAAATGAATTATAACCACTAAAATCTATTACCTTATCGTATCTAACATTACCAACAATACGTTTATACTCTCTATACATTAAATTATCAATAGGAAACTTTTTTACAATACCATTTAATCCACGATTCATAAAAAGCTTATACTGATACTCCTCATTAAGCATAAGATTAATGCGATTGTTATTAAACAACAAATTAATTTTTGGATCTAATCGTTCAATTGTTCTTTCTACCCCACTGTTTTTGGGTACACTACAAGGGACAATTATTGTTACGTTATACTTATCATAATCAAATTGCTTTGTTAATCTAATTAAAGATTCAGTTATTCCATTGTTTTTAAAGTATCCACCATAAATTAATATTTTTTCTTTAGTTGTTTCAGTTTTGTAGATAGATCCTATTTTCGGTCTCTCATTATAAAAAATATATTCGATTACTCTTTTTGCTGTATCACCATTATCATATGGAGCAAATCTTTCTATCATAGGATAATATTTTTTCTCTAATATACCCGTAGATGCGCTAATATATTCTGCAAGTTTATCAATAGTAGAACATGTTGGACCAGGTAATTCATTTTTTTCTAAATATAAACCACGAAGGGTACTATATTCATGATAATTTTTAAAATAGAAGTATATTGGTTTTTTTAATGCTAAATAGTCAAAAAACACACTAGAATAATCCGTAATTAAGTAATCACTAATTTGTAGAATTCTATTTGTATCAATACTGTTATCAACTAAATAACATTCCGTATTCATCTCGGATATAGCTTTATATTCTAAATAATGCACTTTCAATGCTACAATGAAATTTTCCCCAAGAAGTTTCTGCAATTGTTCTGCATCTCTTACTAACTCACTAACATTCTCGTTAATATTTTTACTGTAGTCATTCCAAGTTGGAGCATACAAAACAACTTTTTTTCCCGGTGGTAGATCCATTTTAAATTTTAATTCTTCAGCAACAACTTTATTAGTTAAATCGACTCTTGGCATTCCCAACTCTAAAATTTCACCAGAAAATAAATCCTTTGCGGATTGACTGTTCAATATTGTATCGGTAGTATATTTCGACGGGGAAATGAAGTAATCAGTATGCAAGATGTTTTTCATTACATTTTTATGGGAATCATAATTAGAACTTTTGACATCTTTTCCTATTGTTTTATAGGGGGTACCATGCCAGGCCATAATATAAGTTTGGTCTTTTCTTTTATTAAAATAATGTGGAAAGGTGGTATCTGTGACTAAATATTTCGATCTGGCTAAATATTTAACATATGCAATAGTTCCTTTTTTTACAAGTTTAACATTTTTGTACTTATCAAGTTCTTTTTTCTCACTTTTGGGATTTGTAGAACTCCAGATAAATCTATACTCACTAAATCGTGAATCATTATATATCTCTTCAAACAAAGCTAAAGAGTTACCCGTTATACTTTCCCCCAAATAAGCTTCGAATAGAATCGTTTTATCATAAATTGGTTTTTCTAAATATTGAACGTACTTCATTCTTAAATACCAAATATCCCTTTTTAGGTATAATGCAATTGGATTTAGTATAAATTTTATCAGTCTTTTTATTCTAGCTTTATTCATAATATATCCCTTTCTACATTACGTCAGTATGTCTGGTTCTAGTAAATAGACGATTTCTCTAATTAATATTTCATAAATGTTCCTTAATATATAATCAATACTGCATAAAGAAACCCTATAATATATTATAAATTATATCAACTTTTTGTAAGATAAATCAATCCAATTGCTACTCTGATCATTACTTCATAACGGCATATTGCGCATTATCAACAAACACTTTATAAACAAATTAATTTTTCACTTCGGTTTCCTTTATTATTGTTTTATAAGGAAACTCAATATACCACTCTTAATAACCAATACAAAAGTATTTGAATCTTGTTTTGACTCCACTATATCTTAAATATAGAGGTTATCGATTGTTGCTGTATTTATCCTTAGCATAGGAAGCTGTTATATACTAGGTCCATATTTTTTATGTCATTCCGCACTTGTTTAAATACATAAAGCGTTTTGTGTTTAAATCTTCTCCTAAACCTCTTTGGGTGTCTATTCTCATTGTTTCTTATGTTTAATTCTACTAAACAAAGATCCCCCTGGCTACCTTAATAAAAACACTTTTTGTGCAAATTATTAACTTAACTTTCAATAAAAGTTAAATTAGATATAAGACTGGAATAATGAATTTGTTTCATATTTTTAGCCAATAAAACACATTATCCACTTTAATGTGGATAATGTGTTTTAAGTAATATTATTTATAGACTGGGATCTCTAAATGTAAAGTTTCAAATCCAATTTGTTGATAAAGATTATACATTGTAGTAATTTGTTTTGATGCCCAACCTACATCCGTTGCATATTGTTTACCAAACTTGCCAGTTGTTTCCATAGCAACTGGATTCCAACGCATTTTATATAAAGTGTTTAGTCCAGCCTTTACATAATCGTTTCCAATAAACTTTGCTCCACCAATAATGGCTTTGTCTGGAGAAGTCCAACCTTCCTCATATGCATGTTTTGCACCACAATCTACCGGACAAGAATCATACGCTCCAATACCATACATATTATAAACAGTTTCACCATTATATTTAACTCCGTTTGCTAATTTTGAAGTACCATTACCAGTCTCTAAAATAGCATGTGATATTAAATATATTTCGTTAAGGCCATGCTGACTGCCTGCCTTTATAAATGCATCAGCTTGCCCCTCGAGTACACCTTTTCCTTTGAGATAATTGTTTAATACTATCTCTGAAGCCCCACTTGTTCTTGCAAGATCTAGGAATTGGAATTTTTGAATTGAATTTTTTATAAAGTTTAGTGGATTCAGATAGTACATTACGTCGGCAGGATTAGCATGGGTCCACTGTTCCTTATGATTGTATTCTATTGCGTACCATCCATTATATTCATCCAAAATTTTAACCATTGTACCTTCTAAAATTGTGCCTACTGATTTATGACCTGTACCTGGTCCAAGTCTTACATTTAAATTGGTAGCTGTTACTTTATTGCTTTTATCAATATAATCTTTAGAAACCCAAGCATACTTTTTATCCGTTTGTGGCGTAGCCTTCAGTTGAATTTCTAATGCTTGGTTTAAAGTTAAGTTGTATTCAGTCTCTTTAGCTACATTTACATAACTTGAATGTAACCAGATTCTCTTACCATTCAATGTACCACGATACCAAGTATTATTTCCAACTTTTTCAGTCAAGTCCACTTTGAACTCTTGACCCTTATAACTGCCCATATTTTCGTAAACTATATCCTTCGATCCGCCCCAGGCTTTAGAATAAGCAATTCCATTACCTTTAAAGTAAAGTGTCTTTGCTTTCTTATCTACACCAACATGTGGATGTGTTGATAAGTCTTTTGAATTCACCCATCCGACAATTCCATTAGTACTACTTGGCGAGGTGCTAATTAAATAATATAATTGATCATTTATCTTAGCCTGTTTTTTTATATAATATACTGCATTTGTATATTTACTTCCGGCAGTAAATGCCGATGAGTGTCGACCTAGAGTTGGATATATTTCAACACTACCACTACGAATATGACCTAATCGACTTGTTGTACTTTCAGTTTTTGTTGTTACATAACTAGAATGTAACCATATTGTTTCACCGTTAAATACCCCACGATACCAAGTATTATTTCCAACTTTTTCAGTTAAATTGACTTTAAACTCTTGGTTCGCATATTGTGACATATTACTATGAACCAAATCTTTAGAGCCACCCCATGCTTTTCTGTAGGCTTTTCCAGTACCTTTAAAGTAAAGTGTTTTTGCCTTCTTATCTACACCTACGTGTGAATGAACTGATAAGTCTGATGCTTCGACCCAACCCACTAATCCTCTTGTGTTACTTGGCGAAGTACTTATTAGGTAATACATCTTTCCGTTTACCTGGGATTGACTCTTAATATAGTAAACTGCATTCGTATATTTTGAGCCAGCAATTTCAAAAGATGCATTTTTTTCTAAACTTGAATATATTTTTACACTACCAGTACGAATATGGCCGAGTCGACTTGTTGAATTTCCAACCATACTTACTAAATAGGATGAATGTATCCATACTGTTTTTCCATTCAAAGTTCCGCGATACCAGGTATCATTTCCTACTTTTTCAGTTAAATGGACATTAAATACATTATCCTTATATTTTGATAGGTCATACACTAAATTCTTGGAGCCACCCCATGCTTTATCGTAGGACTTTCCAGTTCCTTTAATATAAAACTTTTTAGAGGTTTTATCTACGCCTACATGTGGATGAGTTGATAAATCAGAAGCCTGAACCCAACCCACTACTCCTTTTGTATTACTTGGTGAAGTACCAATCAGGTAATACATTTTACCATTTACCTGCGATTGTCTCTTAATATAATAAACCGCATTCGTATATTTTGACCCAGCTACTTCAAAAGAGGCGTTACTTTCTAAACTTGAATAAATCTTTACACTACCGGTACGAATATGACCAAGTCGACTTGTTGAACTCCCAATATCATTTGTTAAATAGGAAGAGTGTATCCACACTGTTTTCCCATTTAAAGTTCCACGATACCATGTATTATTACCTACTTTTTCAGTAAGATGAACATTAAATATATGATTTCTATACTTTGCTAAATCATACACTAAATTTTTGGAGCCACCCCAAGCTTTGTCATAAGATTTTCCGGTTCCCTTAACATAAAATGTTTTAGAAGCCTTATCTACACCGACATGTGGATGGGTTGATAAATCTGATGCTTCTACCCAACCTACGACTCCTTTTGTGTTACTTGGTGAGGTACTTATTAAATAATACATCTTACCATTTACCTGGGATTGACTCTTAATATAGTAAACTGCGTTCGTATATTTTGACCCAGCTACTTCAAAAGATGCATCACTTTCTAAACTTGAATATATTTTTACACTACCAGTACGAATATGACCGAGCCTACTAGTTGGACTTTCACTAGGAACAGCAAGCGTACTAATCATACTTTTACCGTCTGCTGTTTCATTAGTTTCAACTTCTTCACTCTCGAATTGATCAACAATTTCCTCTTTTTTAACTTCAATAGACATTTCCTGATCAGTTGCGTTTTCTTTTTCTACGTTACCTTCATTTGATTCTTGATCCAATAATTCTTCTTCATTTATTTCTTGATCTTCCTGATTTTCTTGATCATTCTTGTTTACTTCTTGGTTCTCTTGATTCTCTTGATTCTCTTCACTTATTTCTTGGTTTTCTTGTTCATCTATTATTTCTGATGGTTCTGGTTTTTCATTATTCTCTTTATCTTTTTCAAATTCCACATCATTCTCAGTTTCAATTAAATCATCTTTAGTATCTTGCTCTTCTAAAAGTTCTGTCTCATTTGTCTGATTTTCTTCAATTGAAACTTCATTATCTGTCTTTGAACTACTTGCCAAGACATCGTAAGGAGCAATTGAACTTAGAATCAACAATGCAATCAATATTGTAGCTATTTTCTTCATTAACATCCTCCATACGTTAAAAGTCGATTACAATTCAACAATAAATTAATCTTTAAAATCCTAAATTTCTCACTCCTTTCACTCAAAAACATGCTTAGATATTAATAGATATAGGACTAAAAACTACAATCTATTAACCTAGATATCTATACAATATCTATATCGGTTCATTTTATAATATTTAAAACTAGTAAATAACTATCAGAAAGAACCGTGCAATTAAAATAAGTATAACAAATTTCATTTTAAGGTAGCAATATTTCCCTATGTTTTTCCCAAATTGTAAATTTTTGACGGTAAATGTCTATTTCTATTATCAATAATTCATAGTATAATAGAATTCAAAGATGAATTATGATATCTTTTTCGATTAACAAACACTAAATTTTATAGTATAATAGATAGATAAGCTAACACACGGAGGTTTTACTAATGAAGAAAGTAATTACTTATGGAACATTTGATTTGCTCCATACGGGACATATTAATATATTGCGACGTGCAAAGGAATATGGTGACTATTTGA
>Ga0079225_10001736_pt1 | contig 12358 bp, 12 predicted proteins | sample Poulit2012_FD_76344 | JGI IMG/M metagenome (GOLD analysis project Ga0079225, IMG submission 76344) | Agricultural soil microbial communities from Georgia to study Nitrogen management - Poultry litter 2012 | ecosystem: Environmental > Terrestrial > Soil > Agricultural land | place: USA: Georgia...
CATGTTCCTAAACTCCATCGCCCCCTTACCGGAAAAGTGAGCCGGTGACCGTCCAACAGGAGCCGACCACCAGTACGGTGCAGTTCGACTGCGGCGAACTCCATCTCCGTGGCGTTCGGATGGCCCCCCAGACGCCCTTTGGCGAGGTTCTCTTCCTGCACGGCGCGGGCCAGACCCGCCACTCCTGGGGTGGGTCGATGCGACACCTCGCGCAACGCGGTTGGTCAGCAACAGCGGTAGATCTGCGCGGACACGGCGATAGCGACTGGTCAGACAGCGGCAACTACAGCCTCGAAGCCAACGCTGCCGATGTCGCCCACATCCTGACCGCGATCGCTGAACCAGTCGTACTTGTCGGCGCGTCCCTGGGCGGCCTGGCCTCTCTCCAGGCTGCAGCTACCCATACCCATCACGTGCGGGCGCTGGTTCTGGTGGACATCGCCCCCCGCGCCTCCACCGATGGAGTGCGCCGCATCCATGAATTCATGCTGGCCCACACTCAAGGCTTTGCCAGTCTGGATGAGGTGGCCGCGGCCATAGGGGAATACAAGGGCGTCGACCGCCCCACTAACGCAGCAGGCCTGCGGAAAGTCGTCCGACAGCATCACGACAGCCGCTGGTATTGGCATTGGGATCCGCGACTCTTGAGCGCACACCAGAGGACCGCAGCCGGCCAGTCCCAGCGCGCCGACACCTTGCTCCAGATGGCCGCGCGCATCCACACCCCTACCCTCGTCGTCCGCGGCACCCAGTCAGATGTCATCGATCAGGAGGGTGTCGACGAACTGCGCCGGGTACTTCCATACTCCTTCGAAACCAATGTCGCCGCAGGACACATGGTGGCAGGGGACGACAACGACGTATTCGTCGCAGCACTCACCGACTTCCTCCAGCGCCTGCAGCACTAGGCGGCCAGCGGAGTTCGACGAGACTGCCTCTCGAGATATGTGTACGGGCCACAAAGAACAAACCGCTGAATTCAGTGCGGCCGCACAAGCGGTTTGCTGGTGCTCCCTCGTAGCGTGGACGCACTCCGGCGCGGCGGTGGACCTGCTGACGCCGTAGTTCCGAATGACACCTGCATTGACGAGGACGCCATGACACATAAGCTGGCTGCGGATCTGCCCCAGGTTGCGATCGATGACAGCCTCTTCACCTCGATCGGCGCTGAAGGCCGGCTGCTGGGATCCCGGTGCGGGTCCTGCGGGCACATCTCTTTCCCCGGTCAGAACGCCTGCCCAGGCTGTGGCAACTCCACAGTTGATCCGTATGAACTGTCCCGCACCGGCACCCTGTGGACCTGGACCATTCAGAACTTTCGGCCCAAACCGCCGTTTGCGTTGCCACCAGACGATGACTTCGAACCCTATGGCGTCGGGTATATCGAACTGCCCGGCGAAATCCGCGTGGAATCGCGATTGACCGTTGCTGACCCACAACGCCTGCGCATCGGAATGCCAATGGAACTCACGTTCATCCCCCTCTGGGTTGCGGACGGACGCACCATCGTTACCTACGCTTTTGCCCCTATCGAGAAGGAGCACGCAGCATGACCCGCGCGGCGACAGACAAGTGGACCGACCCTGCCACCATCATCGGCGTCGGCATTTATCCGCACGGGCGGCACCCAGAGGTCTCCGCGCGCAGCATGGCCCTGCACGCAATCGAACAGGCACTGGGCGACGCTCAAGTCTCCTGGAGGGACATCGAATTCGCCGCCGGCGGAAGTTTCATGAGCGGTGAGGAACCCGACTCCCTCGTATCCGAACTCGGACTGACCGGCCTTCACTTCATGAATGTGCGGAACGCCTGCGCCACCGGGGCCACAGCGCTGTGGTCAGCAAGTTCTGCTATCCGCACGGGCGCAGCAGAACTGGCGCTCGTCGTGGGATACGACAAGCACCCCAGAGGTGCCTTCAACCTTCCCTCGACCCAATTCGGTATCGACGAATGGTACGGCCAGCAAGGAATGATGCTGACCCCCCAGTTCTTCGCCATGAAAACCCAGCGCTATATGCATGATTACGGCATCAGCGACTCGTCTTTGGCCAAAGTGGCGGCGAAAGCGTACCGCAACGGCTCCATCACACCGAGCGCCTTTCGGCGTAGTCCGATGAGCGAGGAAGAGATCGCACAATCACGCCCCATCAGCCCGCCGCTGACGCAATACATGTTTTGCTCACCGAACGAGGGAGCAGTCGCCATCGTCCTGGCCTCCCAACGCAAGGCTGCCGAGTTAAGCGATAACCCCGTCTTCCTCCGCGGAGTTGCGATGCGAACTCGTCGTTTCGGCTCACTGAACGTCTTCTCAACCTCATTGCCGCTCAACGACGAACCCGCTGCCACCACGTATGCGGCAGAAGGAGCGTTCGCTGCTGCCGGGATTGAACCCGAGGCAGTCGACATCGCCCAACTACAGGACGGGGAAGCCGGCGCAGAAATCATGGCCATGGCAGAAACAGGCTTGTGCGAACACGGGCAACAAGAGGCTCTGATCCAATCCGGACAGACCGAGGTCCGCGGGGCGCTACCGGTCAACACCGACGGCGGGATGATCGCCCACGGTGAACCGGTCGGAGCCAACGGACTGCGACAGGTCCGGGAGATCGTGCTGCAAATACGGGGCGAGGCCGGCGAGCGCCAAGTCTCCAAGCGTCCAGAAGTTGGATTGACCCAGGTGTACGGCGCGCCCGGCACGGCAGCGTGCACGGTGCTGGCCGCCTCACCGGTCTAATCACGGTTGCGCCCCGCCGGGAGCGGGTGCGGTTCCCATGGAAGCCGGTGCGGCGCAGGCACTGACCGACGACGCACCGGCTTTCACCTGCCCGGCTTCAGCGGGGCGGCCTCAGCGATGGGAAACCTTTGCTTCCCGTTTCTGCTGGAAGGCAGCCATCCCCTCGGCACGGTCCTCGAGGGCGAACGTGCCGAAGAAACTTTGCTTCTCCACCCGCAGGCCTTCGGCCAGCGGCGTCTCTTGGGCGGCCTGCAGCGCATCCTTGGCCGCATAAACCGCGGGCAGGGATCGGGAGGCGATCGTGTCGGCGATACTGCCGGCCGAAGCAAGCAACTCAGCCGCGGGGACGACCCGTGATACCAGACCGATGCGTTCTGCCTCATCCGCGCTCATCCGCCGCCCGGTCAGAATCAAATCGGACGCCTTGTACTTGCCCATCGCCCGAGGTAGGCGTTGCGTGCCACCCAATCCGGGAATCACCCCGAGGGTGAGTTCGGGCAGGCTGAAACTAGCGGTGTCGGCTGCCACGATGATGTCGCAGAGCATTGCGAGTTCGCAGCCACCACCTAGGGCCAGCCCGGCGACCGCCGCAATCAGGGGGGTGCGCAAATCGCCGAGATCTTCCAGTGCCGAGAACGGGTCATCCAGGTAGATATCCGCATAATTCTTGCTGGCGAGTTCGTTGATGTCTGCGCCGGCGGCGAAGGCCCGGTCCGATCCGGTGACGACGATCGCACCGATACTCCGGTCGCTGTCCAGATCCCGAGCGGCTGTGACCAACTTCTGAATCAGGTCCGTATTGAGCGCATTGAGGGCCTCGGGTCGGTTTAGTGTCACCCACCCCACGCGGTTCCGTTTCTCTACGAGGACCGTGGTCTGACCAGTCATTGTCTTTCCCTTCCCTTGGTTGGTGGCCGCAGTCGGAAGAATTCGGTCAAGGCGCCGGGTCGTGCAGCGTGCGACTGCGGTCAGGACGTATTAATAGTGGAGTGTTCATTGATAAAACATCCCGGCGTGCATGTATGTGATACTATCAAGGTCGCATCTTGTCGTACTGCGAGCGGTAGCCAAAGGAGCCCCGATGTCAGTCCAGACGTTGTTGCCGAGCGCGGAGGCTCAGGATTTCCTCGACCTGATCCGCGAGGTCACGGCCACCCAACTGGCTCCCATTGCCGACAAGCACGAGCAGGAGGGGATCTTCCCGCGGGCAGCACTACGTCAGTTGGGGGACATGGGCCTGCTTGGTCTTCCGTATCCCGAGCAGTACGGCGGTGGAGGCCAGCCGTATGGGGTGTTCCTACAATGCGTCGAAACCATCGCAGCGACTTGGGCCAGCGTTGCGACCGGGATCAGCGTGCACGCGCTGTCATGTTTCCCGCTCACGTACTTCGGCACGCCCCAACAGCGCGAGCAGTGGCTCCCGGACATGCTGGGAGGTGAGTTGCTCGGCGCCTATTGCCTCTCCGAACCCGAGGCAGGGTCCGACCCCGCGGCGATGACGGCCCGGGCAAGGCTGGATGGGGACACCTACCGGATTACCGGGACCAAGGCGTGGACCACACATGGTGGAGAGGCTGACTTCTACACGGTCATGGCCCGCACCGCCCCGGGTGCCAATGGAATCTCATGTTTCCACGTACCAGCCGACCTCGCAGGGATCGAAGCGGACCCCCCGGAGCGGAAGATGGGGCTGAGCGGCTCCAGGACGAGCATGATGCGCTTCGCCGACACCCCGGTGCCCCGAGAGAATCTCATTGGTCAGGAGGGGGACGGGCTGTCCATCGCCCTGGCGTCACTCAATGCCGGGCGGCTGGGCATTTCCGCGATCGCAACGGGGCTGGCCCAGGGAGCCCTCGACCTAGCCGCCTCGTACGCCAGGACGCGGGAGACATTCGGCCGGCCCATCATCGAGCACCAGGGTCTGGGCTTCCTGCTCGCCGACATGTGGACCGCGGTCGTGACTTCCCGATCGACCTACCTCGCGGCAGCCCGGCGCAAAGATGCGGGCCTGGATTACGCCACAGATGCGGCGATCGCGAAACTGGCTGCGACGGACAATGCCATGCAGGTGACCACTGACGCCGTCCAGGTTCTTGGTGGAGCCGGTTACACCCAGGACTATCCGGCCGAGAGGTATATGCGGGATGCGAAGGTGCTGCAGATCGTGGAGGGCACCAATCAGATCCAACGGCTCATCCTCTCCCGCGCACTGCAAGGCGGGGTGTGAAAGTGCAGCCGTCCGATTATGCGCATGATGCCGCCCGGGCCGGGCCGGGCGAGCCCGAACTCCGGGTCACCCGGTCCGGTCGTGTGCACCGACTGACATTGAACCGACCACATGTCGGGAACGCTCTTAACCAGGGCCTGGCCGAGGCGTTCCGTGCCGAAGTCACCACCATTGCCGCTGCCGACCAGCCCCAGATCGTCGTGCTGAAATCCACAGGTTCGCTGTTCTGCGCCGGTGGGGACTTGGGCGAAGTCCTGAACGCGGGCGATCCCGAGGCCTATCTCACCGAGCTCGCTTCCACGATGGCCGCCGCTGTGGCCACCATGCGGCAATGGTCCCATCTCCTGGTTGCCCAGGTTCAAGGGGCCGCTGCAGGCGCCGGTCTGGCGCTGGTCCTGAACTCCGACCTCGTCATCGCCGCGGACACGGCCACCTTCCTCAGTGCCTACACCCGAGTAGGCCTGACCCCGGACTGCGGCCTGTCCGCGCTCCTGCCCGCCGTCGTCGGTCCCCGGCGGGCAGCCGAACTCACCCTGACCAACCGGAAACTGACGGCGGCCGAAGCCCACCGGTGGGGCATGGTCAACGAAGTGGTCGCTGCTGACGAACTAGGGCCCCGTGTCGATGTCGTCGCCGAGCAACTTGCAGCAGGGGCGTCGCATGCCCAGGCCGGGACAAACGCCCTGCTGAAGACTGCCGACCGACGGCCGTACGACGATCACTTACGCGCAGAGGTGGACAACCTTGCCCACCAGATTCGGCTGGATGACACCCTCGAGCGCCTGCACCAGTTCCTCTATCGATCAGCATCCGGGTGATCTCGGGGCAACGAAAGGAAACAGCAATGCGTATCGAGGGCGCACACGCGCTGATCACCGGTGGAGCCTCTGGGCTCGGGCTGGCGGCTGCGGAACATCTGGCCTCGCGCGGGGCGAGGGTGTTCCTGGTGGATCTGCCAGATTCTGACGGCGAGCAGGTCGCCGCGCGTTTAGGAAGCGACACGCGGTTCGTCCCTACCGACGTGACCGTCGAATCGCAGGTGGCCTCCGCCGTCGCCCTGGCAGCCCAGGACGGCCCCCTGCGGATTGTTGCCAATTGTGCCGGTGTGGCTACTCCCGGCAAACTCCTCGGACGCGACGGGCCCCTGTCCTATGACACCTATATGCGAGTCGTGGCGATCAACCTGGGCGGTACGGTCAACGTCACTGCCCAGGCAGCGGCTGCGATGGCTGAGACCGAACCGATTGACGGTGAGCGGGGCGTTATTGTCAACACCGCATCTGCCGCGGGTATCGAAGGACAGGTCGGTCAGATCGCCTACGGCTCGTCCAAGGCCGGGGTGATCGGCCTAACCCTCCCCGCTGCCAGGGAGTTGGCACGCCATCTGATCCGCGTGGTGACGGTCGCTCCGGGAATCTTCCGGACGCCCATGATGGCGGGCCTGCCGCCCCAGGTGAAGGAAGCTCTCGGGGGAAAGACCCCGCACCCCAACCGGCTTGGGCAGCCCGAGGAGTTCGCAGCACTGGTGGGCCACATCGTCACCAACGCGATGTTGAACGGCGAGACGATCCGCCTGGATGGCGCCATCCGGCTGGAGCCCCGGTAGTCCCGGGCATTTGGCCAGAGCGAACCAGAAACGGAACACGCCGCTGAACCGATAACCGCCCGCCGTACCCGTGGCCGGCGGCCGTGCGAAAGGAAGAACCGATGGCGCACCGCAACACCCCACTGATCCTGGGTTGGGGGCACACTCCCTTCGGCAAACGCGCCGATGACACACTCGAATCGCTGGTTGTCGAAGCCGGCCGCGAAGCGATCAGCGACGCCGGCTTGGAGCCCGGTGAGGTCGACATGGTGGTGGTCAGCACCTTCAACGCAGGTATGCATCCGCTCGGCTTCATCTCCTCCCTCGCCCTGCAGATCGACGACTCCCTGTTCCGTGTGCCTGCACTGCGTGTGGAGAATGCCTGCGCCTCCGGTTCAGCCGCCGTGCACACCGCTCTGGCCCATGTCCGGGCCGGGCTCGCCGAACGGGTCCTGGTGATCGGCGTAGAGAAGATGACCGGGATACCACCAGCCACGGTGGGCTCGGCGCTGCTGGCCGCGGACTACGAGCACGCCGGGAAGGAGTCGAACACCGGATTCGCGGGCCTGTTCGCCACTGTCGCGGCCGAGTATGAGCAACGCTATGGCGAGATCGCCGACGTCCTCGGATCGATCGCGGCCAAGAGCCACCACCTGGGGGCTCAGAACCCGTACGCCCATCTTCGAAAAGACCTGGGCCAGGATTTCTGCCGTACCGTCTCGAAACAGAACCCTGCAGTGGCCGGGATCCTGCGACGCACGGACTGTTCGCCGATCTCGGACGGAGCGGCGGCGCTGGTGATCGGCACCGAAGCCACATCCGCACACCACGACGCGGTGCGATTCCGGTCATGGGCCGCCGCCAATGACTTCCACCCGGCGTCGAAACGGGATCCGCTGGCTTTTGCTGCCGGGGAGTACGCCTGGAACCGCGCCCTTGAGCAGGCCGGACTGCGCCTGTGGGATCTCGACCTGGCCGAGGTGCACGATTGTTTCACGATCGCCGAACTCATCATGTACGAGGTCATGGGTCTGACGGCACGCGGCGATGGGGCACGAGCGATCGACGACGGCGTGGTGCTTCCCGGTGGAGCGCTTCCAGTTAACCCCTCCGGCGGCTTGAAAGCCAAGGGTCACCCGGTCGGTGCGACCGGTGTCTCCCAGCATGTGCTCGCGGCAATGCAACTCACCGACACCTTTCCCGGCACCCAGATCCCGGGAGCGCAACTCGCGGCGGTGCACAACATGGGCGGTCTGGCCGTAGCGAACTACGTCAGTGTCCTGGAACGAGCGCAATGAGCGCTACGTCGAGTAGAGCCGGGCAGGGACCGCTGCACTCGTTGCGGGTCGTGGAGTTGGCCGGCATCGGGCCCGGGCCCCATACCTGCATGATGCTGGCTGATCTTGGTGCTGAGGTCGTGCGGGTCCAGCGGCCGGACGTTGTCCCCCTCACCGGTTTACCTGTGGAGGAGGATGCCCAGTGTCGCGGACGCACGATCGTCGAGGCCGACCTGAAGAACCCTGACGACACCACCGATGTCCGGGCTCTGATCGATGCCGCCGATATCCTGGTCGAAGGCTTCCGTCCCGGTGTGACCGAGCGCTTGGGACTGGGACCGAAGGAGTGCCTGCAGCGTAACCCCCGGTTGATCTACGCACGGGTGAGTGGCTGGGGCCAGGATGGCCCCTGGGCTCAACGGGCCGGCCATGACCTGAACTACCTGGCGGTCAGCGGGGTGCTGGACAACATCGGCGAACCAGGTCGAGCCCCGGTCCCGCCCCTCAACCTCATCGCGGATTTCGGCGGCGGTTCGATGCTCGCTGCGCTGGGGATCGTGGCAGCACTGGTGGAGCGTATGCGTTCCGGTCACGGACAGATCGTTGATGCCGCGATGTTGGACGGTACTGTTCAACTCGCGCAACTCCAGTGGACCCATTGGGCGGCAGGAACGTGGACGACCGGCCGTGGGCGGAACTTCCTCGATGGCTCAGCGCCGTTTTACACCACCTACGCCTGTGCCGACGGACGCTATATGGCCGTGGCGCCCATCGAGCGACCGTTCTACCTCCGGATGATCGAACTGCTCGGGTTGCAGGAGCGCAAGCTCCCGGCTCAGTGGGACCAGGAGGGCTGGCCGAGCCTGAAGGAAACTCTGGCCGAGACGTTCGCTACCCGGACGCAATCGGCATGGGCCAAGATTTTCCAGGACGAGGATGCCTGCGTCACCCCGGTGCTGACGTATCAGGACGCACTCGACCATCCGCACGTGCGTGCACGCGGCGTCCTGGACGAGTCAGGTACACGTGTGCAAGCCCGGCCGGCTCCGCGGTTCTCCCGGTCGGCGACCCCAGTGCCGCCTGCGCCCAGGCGCCTGCCCCTGGCCGCCGTGGTGGAGGACTGGCAGTCCCAACCAAGAGGCACCTAGACAACATACATGCACGCGTGTATGCTTTTATGTGGACGCTGCGGTCCGTGGTGATCCCGTTGACACAAGGAGTTCAATGAGCAGTCACCTGTCACCCGAGCGAGTTGCCTTCGCCGAAGCCATCCAAGCGTTTGCGCGACGCGAGTGTGGGACTCGGGAGCAGCGTCGCCGCTTAGTTGGTGATGGCGTCGCTGCGCACAGCCCCGAGATGATCGCGAAACTCGTTGAGCTGGGCTGGGTTGGCGTGGCATTCCCCGAGGAGTACGGCGGTGGCGGGGGAGACATCATCGACGCGTGCATCCTGCTGGAGGAGTTGGCCTATGGGCAGGTACCCGTGTTCGGGCTGGGCATTTCGATGATCGTGGCGCACACGGTGATGAACCACGGGACCGACGAGCAGAAGGAACGGATCATCGGTGGGTTCTGCCGCGGTGAGGTCTCTGCGGTGGCGATGAGTGAACCCGACACCGGGTCGGACGTGGGCTCGCTGCAATGTCGCGCCGAGCGCACTGCGGACGGGTACGTGATAAACGGGCAGAAAACATGGATCTCGTGTGCGCACTACGCCGACCGGATCCTGCTGGTGTGCCGGACTTCTCGCGAGGAGCGAAAGCACCACGGCATCACGATGCTGGAGGTGCCGATCGACACTCCCGGAGTCGAGATCAGGCCGATCGACACCCTTGGCGGACAAGAGATCAATGAAGTCTTCTTCGACCATGCCCTCGTTAGCCACGATCGACTCATCGGCGAGGAAGGGTCAGCGTGGCGTCAGCTCATGGGAGGGTTGAACTTCGAGCGCCTCGTCTGCGCCGCCATCTTCCTGGGCAACGGACGCCGTGCCTTCCGGGACGCCTTGGAGTACGTCAGCCAGCGCGAGCAGTTCGGCCAACCAATCGGACAGTTCCAAGTGATCAAGCACCGAATCGCAGACTTGGCAACCGAACTGGAATGTGCCGAACTGCTCGTCTATGAGACCGCCTGGAAGGTGGCGGAGAATCCGGGTGGCCAGTTCCCCCGCCAAGCCTCGATGGCCAAACTCAAAGCCACCGAGGTCGCTAAACGGGTGAGTATCGAAGGTATGCAAATGCTCGGTGCCGCCGGTTACACCAAGGAATACGACATGGAAAGCCATCTACGTTCGAACATCATCTCGACCGTATTCGCGGGCACCAGCGAGATCCAACGGGAGATCATCGCAAAGGAGTACGCATTATGATCACGCCGGCCCCGCGGCTCGGCGGGAAAATCGCCTTGGTGACCGGAGCGGCCCATGGTCTGGGTCGGGCTATCGCTGCACGATTGATCCAGGACGGCGCTCGGCTGGTCGTCGCGGACATCGATCAGGATGCACTGGCCGATCTCGCCACAACCTACGGCAGCGATGCCGTACCGGCCCAGTGCGACGTCACCGACCCAGAGGCGGTCCAGGCTGCCGTCGGCACAGCCACCGAGGCGTTCGGCGGTCTGGACATCGTGGTGAACAACGTGGGCGGTGACCGTGCTCGGCGACTGGTCGATATCGAGCCGGAGCAGTGGCGCCGGGCGATGGCGCTGAACCTGGACGGCGTGTTCTACGGCATCAAGTATGCGGCTCCGGTGCTGGCTGACCGGGGTGGCGGAGCGATCGTCAACATCTCCTCAATTGCGGCCCGGCAACCGGGCACAGGACTGAGTGCGTATAGCACCGCCAAAGCCGCGGTTGAGGCATTGACCAGGGCGGCAGCGTTGGAATTGCGCGCCGACGGAATTCGGGTGAACGCCGTCATCCCCGCGTTGTTCGACACCCCCGGCGCACAACGCAGCCGAGGCGCCCTTGAACGCAGTTACGGCGCAGACTTGGATGCCTTCGCCGTCCGGCGGCAGGGGCGCTGGGGAAGGCCCGAGGAGTTGGCCGCCGTCGTGTCGCACCTCGCTAGTGACGAGGCCTCGTTCACTACCGGTCTGTTGTACCTACTCGACCACGGTCACACGCTCTGATCAATGCTCAGGATTTCAATGAAGAAGGAGGATGCATGACCAGGAATCTGTCCCAACTGGCAGGTGGGGGTAACTACTTCGAGGCGCCACGCTGGCACGACGGCCGGTGGTGGGTCTCCGATATCTACAAGGGTCTGGTGCAGGCGTACGGCCCCGATGGCGTAGGCGAGGACGTCATGTCCCTGGAGGCGCGTCCGTCCGGCTTGGGTTGGCTGCCTGACGGCTCAATGCTCATCGTGTCGATGGATGATCGGAAGCTCTTGCGCCGCTCCGCCGACGGAGAGGTGTCAGTGCACGCCGATCTGTCGAGCATGTGCCAGTACGAACTGAACGACCTGGTCGTCGATGCCCAGGGCCGTGCCTACGTCGGGACGATCGGATTCGCCATCGCAGCCGGTGGCGAACCCCGGACCGGCGGCGTGTACCGGGTAGAGCCCGACGGCGCCGTGAGTGAGGTGGCCGGCGACCTGTGGTGCCCGAACGGGCTCACCATCACCCCTGACGGCGGAACGCTGATCGTAGCGGAGTCCTTCGCTGCCCGGCTGACCGCCTTCGACATCACAGCCGCGGGGGAGTTGTCGGGCCGCCGGGTCCTGGCTCAGGTTGGCCGGCCGCCCACCCCCCAGCCCTCTGCTCCCGACATGCTCGCTGAGGCCGAACTAGTTCCCGACGGCTGTGCGATGGATGCCGAAGGCCATGTGTGGGTGGCCGATCCACTCCGGCAACGCTGCGTGCGCGTATCCCCGGATGGCCAGATCGTCGACGAGGTTGTCGAGCCTGAAGGCCGGGACGTTTTCGCCTGCGCACTCGGAGGCGAAGACGGCCGGACCATGCTGCTGTGCGCCGCGCCAGACTTCTTCGCCGCGGCGGTAGGTCAGAACGCCGGCCAGGGGGTACTCCTGACCACGACTGTCGACGTGCCTCACGGCGGACGACCCTGACTGGTGCACCATGATTGATCCAACTTCGCTGCTGCACAAGAGCGTTCAACTTTTCGCCGACCGGGCCGCGCTGGTCCATGAAGACCGACGGCTGACGTACCGCCAGTTGTGGGACCGCTCGGTCCGGTTGGCCAATGCGTTGTGTGACAACGGCATCGAGCCGGGCGAACGGGTTGCCTTGCTGGGGGACAACTCGTTCGAGTCGCTGGAGCACATCACCGGGCTGGCGTTGGGTGGCTACGTGCGGTGTGCGCTTTACACCCACGACGTGGTGGACCGACACCTGTACTTACTCGGGCTGACGAAGGCCTCGGCACTCATCGTCCAGGAGAAGTATTTCGCCGCTTTGCGCCCACGCTTGGGCGAGGTGCCCCACGTTCGGCTCGTCATGGTGATCGGGGACGGGGACTATGGCGACGCGCACCACTATGAGGCTGCCCTCGCTGCGGCGTCTACGGGGGATCCC
>Ga0079225_10001737_pt1 | contig 12357 bp, 10 predicted proteins | sample Poulit2012_FD_76344 | JGI IMG/M metagenome (GOLD analysis project Ga0079225, IMG submission 76344) | Agricultural soil microbial communities from Georgia to study Nitrogen management - Poultry litter 2012 | ecosystem: Environmental > Terrestrial > Soil > Agricultural land | place: USA: Georgia...
CGAGCAAACAAATTCCACAGATTCCCCAATTCAAGCCCTTCCCTTTATTCAGTAATTTATGTATATAAAATGCCTGGTGTGCCCTATGAAAACCACCCACTCCTATATGAGCAATACCAACTTTAATCTGATTACGATCATACTGGGGAATGTCAATAAATTCTGAAATTTGATCTATATTATTCTGCCCAACTCTTACCTTATGACTCATAATATCAATTTTCTTCAAACCTCTGTAATAGTACAGCTAATATAATAATAACTCCTTTTACTACTTGCTGAGAATAGGAAGGAATGTTCATCAAATTCATAATATTGCCTATCATACCGATTATCAAAACACCCAATAAAGTATTTAAAGCTGTTCCTTTGCCTCCAAATAAACTGGCTCCACCTATAACGACTACAGCGATTACATCTAATTCCAATCCTACTCCTACAATCGGAGATCCAACCGATGTTCTCGATGTTCCGATAATCCCGGCTATAGCTGAAAGTCCCCCTATAATTGCATATACAGAAAGGAGGTATAAAGGAACTCGAATTCCTGATAATTTCACAGCCTGCTCATTGCTTCCTATGCCTATTATGATCCTTCCGAATACGTGATAACGAAGTATAACAAGAACAATTAAGAAAACAATTAAGAAAATCCAGGCTGGATTAGGAATCCCCAAAAAATATCCGTTCCCCCAACGGGTCAAGGCAATTGTGGAGTCATCAATCATAATAGGAGCTCCATTTGAAAAAATAAAGCCCAGACCTCGAGCAATTGTCATCATCGCCAAAGTTGCTATAAATGGAGCCATCCTTTGATATGCCACTAAATATCCGGATAAGCCGCCAATAATCACTCCAGTAAATACTGAAAAAACAATTGCAATCCACAATGGAAACAGATGTGTCAGAATAGCTACTAAAACACCTGTCATTGCCATTATTGATCCCACTGATAAATCAATCCCAGCAGTAAGAATAACCAATAACATCCCCATACTTATAATCCCTACAGGAGCAACTTGACGAATGAGATTAGAAAGATTTATAAAGGTGAAAAAATTGTCTGATACAATAGCAGAAACGACTAATAAAATGAGAAATATAAATAAAGTATTATATTTCACTATGAACTTTAAGATTGCCTTTATATCCATTTATTGACCTATATTCTTTAATTATTAAGAGCCAGCCTCAAAATATTACCTTCTGAAAATTCCTGCTTCTTTAGTTCTCCAACGATTTCTCCATCTGACATCACAATTATGCGATCACATAAACCTATCAATTCTGTAGCCTCCGATGAAACCAATAAAATACCCATCCCTTTTTCCGTTAATCGATTGATTTGGTTATAAATTTCAATCTTAGCCCCTACGTCTACACCTCTCGTCGGCTCATCTATCAGTAATACTTTACGTTCTCCATTCAACCACTTTGCTATTACAACCTTTTGTTGATTTCCTCCACTAAGGTTCTTAACAGGGATAGCAGGATGGGCAGCTTTTACATCGAAATTTTTTAATAGAGAAGCAATGATTCTCGATTCTTTCCGGTTTTTTATAAAACCAAATTTATTACTTAAAGATCGGAGGTTCGGTAAAGCTATATTCTTTAATACAGACAAAGAAATAGCTAATCCTTTTTCTTTTCTATCCTCCGGGACTAAACCTAATCCAGTTCTCACAGCTTTATATGTGGAATAGGAATTGATGATTTTTCCATCCAGTTTAATTTCTCCTTTAATTCGCTGACGTGCACCAAAGATTCCTTCTAAAACTTCTGTACGCCCACTTCCAACAAGACCAGCTATACCAACTACTTCACCTGAACGAACGTTCAAATTAATGTTATCTATCCGATTATCAAGCTGTAAGCCCGTTACAGTTAAGATCGGATTACCTATAACAGATGTTCTCTCCGGAAAAAATTTATCTAAAGGTCTGCCAAGCATCAATCTGATAATCTCCTCTGAATGAGTATCAACAACCTGTTTTGTTTCTACTGTCTGACCACTCTTCAAGACAGTAACTTTATCTGCCAATTCAAATATTTCTTCCAGATGATGTGATATATATACTATTGCTACACCTTTATTTTTCAATTTCCTAAGTGTATCAAAAAGTTTACGAAGTTCATGTGCTCCCAGAACAGCCGATGGTTCATCCAAAATAAGCACTCTTACATCAAAAGCTAAGGCCTTAGATATCTCGACAACTTGTTGTTGCGCAATACTAAGATTTTTCACCTTTAGTGTTGGGTCAATATCAAAGCCCAAATCGTGAATTAATTTTTCCGCTTCATTCCGTATTTTACTCCAATTCATCCATGGGTTCTGTCCTACAAAATGAGAGATAAAAATATTTTCAGCGACTGATAAATCAGGAATCAGAGAAAACTCCTGATAGATAATTCTTATACCATATCGATGACTATCCACCGGGTTTCTGATAAACACCTTTTCATCTTCAATAAATATCTGGCCTTTATCTTTTTGATATGCTCCGGATAATATTTTCATCAAAGTTGATTTCCCCGCACCATTTTCACCAATTAAGGCATGAATCTCACCTCCTCTTATCTGAAGGGTTACATCTTTCAGAGCAGATATGCCACCAAAAGATTTAGAAATGCTTCGCAGCTCAATATCGATAGGATTTATATTCATTTATTTACTCCATCATTCTTTAAAATAAAATATTTCAAGATCATTATCTGCAAATATTGGCTATTCCTAAGGTTGTTGGAATCAATCTTGAAAGATCCTCAAGATTAAAATCAAGATCCTTCATCATAAAATTGATTCACATTTTTCTTGTCGATTAAAACCGCCTTTGTGTGAATAATTTTACCTCTCCCCTCCTCCCCATTTAGATACCTCCCAACTGCCTCCACCACCAGTGCAGCCAATTCGGCAGGGCTATTTAAGGCAGTGGCGCTCATTTCACCTTTTTCAATCAATCTAAGCGCATCTTTCTGCCCGTCAAATCCAAGGACATCAATCTTGTCCTGTTTTCCAATAGCTTCTATAGCTTTTAGTGCACCTATAGCCATTGCATCATTCTCAGCTAAAATCAAATGAATATTAGGATGAGCTACTAAAATATCTTCTGCAGCTTCTAATCCTCCTCCAATAGTCCAGTTTCCCCACCCTTGTGCCATAATGTGTAAATTAGATGACCCGTAAGATGAAAGTTGCCTTTCTGCAACCCCTCGTACAAATCCCATTCTCTTTTCCAATCCAACTGGATTTCCGGCTGCTCCACTAATTATTGCTAATCGGATAATTTCTCGTTTTGATTGATTTACAAACCACTCCCCCAATAAAGCACCATTACCTTGATTATCAGCTAAAATGGAAGCAATGTAATTGGCCTTCGGATCAATAAAACTATCAACGATGAATACAGCAATGCCAGATTTCATAACGGCATTTATTGTAGGAACCAATGCCACAGGATCTATAGGATTTACAATTAAAATGTCAATCCCCTGAGCCATCAAATCCTCAATACCTATAATTTGGCGACTAATATCACCTCTCCCATCTACGGAATGATAGGACATCCTTTTCTCATTCACATTTTTAGAAATTTCCTTTTCTAAAACAACGTAAAAAGGAGCATTTAGAGATGGTGAGCTATAACCCACTCGAATATCCGATAAATCCTTCATCACCTTATTTCCGATTTCATCCTCTTTAAAAGACTTCTCATCTTCTTGATAAGTGCATGAAAAAATCAATACACTAAAAAAAGCCATAATCGCTATCGGAGAACAGAATACCTTCCTCTGCAGCTTCAAAAATTTATTCATCATTCTATTTTTTGGAAGATTATAATTACGTTTAATTGTAAAACTGTAGCTCCGCGATCTTGAGGCATCCATACATAACAGGGATTAAATTCAAAACCATTGATCAAAATTTACTATTTCAAGACAATCCAGGGTGCATTCTCTTCCACCCATTTATAAACTGCGACAGGAACATCCGTACATATATATTGACTTTCAAGACCAATAGCAAGAATGAAATCCTCGATCGAAGATCCAGGCCATAAACTAACGATAAAACCCTGTTTTTTCGCCTTTCGAACTATCTCACGAGTTGTTCCTTCAATACGACAACCAACACGCTTGATACCAAGCTCCCGTGCTGATTTAAGAAAATCCGGAGATAAGCCCTCGCTTCTAATTAATAACAAATCGGCAAATGGATACTTTTCTTTTATATATTTCAATGGACGAGTATCAAAAGAAGTCATCACGTACTCCGAGGTGGGAGGTTTGTTTTTGTATATTTTTTCATAAAGTTCATCACAATAATCCATCATTACATCTTCGTCATATAAAGGATTATTGGTTTTCATTTCGAATTCAACATACAACCAAGGTTTACTATTGAAAAACTCTAAAACCTCATTTAGAGTCGGAATCTGATTTCCCTCTTTAGTTTTCAATGCCATAATCTCATCAAATGTTGATTCTTCAATAGAACCTTCAATGCCAAATATCCGTTCAAAATTGGCATCATGAAAAATTACTAAGTGATTATCTCTCGTTCGCCGAACATCCAATTCGAATCCTCTCAAACCTTCTGAATATGAAGATTCAAAAGCCGACAAAGTATTTTCATCAAATTCTAATTTCCCGCCACGGTGCGCAAATACCTTCACCTCCGCAGATTGACTGTAAACATCAATAAAACATGAAAGTGAAATAAATAAAAATATAAATTTGAATAAAAATATTTTCATGAACTATAAATTTTAATTTTTACATGTTAATTATAGATGTTAGTAATATTATTATAAATCGATGGTCACCTTTATTGCTTTTTTATAACTATCCTCTAAATAATTATATGCCTCTGAGAATTCGGGAAAAGAAAAATGTTTGCTAATAAGTGGGGAAAGCTTAACTGTTCTACTTGATATAAGATCTACAGCTTCAAGATAATCTTGATGTAAATACATCAAAGTACCCTTTAATTCGAGTTCGTGTTCGCCGAGATAATACATATTTACTTTTGGATCTTCCGCATAAACTCCAATGACAATTATTTGCCGACCCTTTTCAATGTTTTTCATCAAATTATCTAAAGATTCCTCTACTCCAGCAGCCTCGAAACCAATTTGAAATCCTTCATTTTCAAAAATTGAATTCACATTCTTTTTATAAGATCCTTTACTTATATTGAAAATATTATCAATGCCAAACTTTTGAGCTATCTCCAGTCGATGATCACTTAAATCCGTAATCAGTACCTTCTTAGCCCCTTTTATCTTAGCATATTGGCCTACTAAGTTTCCAATAGTTCCTGCTCCATTGATTATAATATTTTTCCCGGAAATATTATTTGATCTATTTACTGCATGTATTGCAACAGCAAGAGGCTCTACCATTGCACCTAAATCCAATGACACATTTTCCGGGAGAGGAATAATTCTTTCCTTAGGTATCACAAAATATTCTTGGGCGACACCTGGTGCCTGAAACCCCTCTACCTTAAGATTATCACAAACATTATATTGCCCATATTTGCAAGGGTTGCAGTGACCACAAACCCGTTGGGGTCGACCTGTAACTACCATACCCGGATAAAAATTATCTACTGAACTTCCTACTTCCTCCACAATAGCAGAATATTCATATCCTTGAATGACTGGATAAGTCACTGCCGGATGTTTCCCTTTGAATACAGAGATGTCAGAACCACAAATTCCAATTCGTTTTATTCGTAAAAGCACCTCATTATTCCGCAAGTGTAGCGGCTTTTTTGCTTTTATTATATAAATTTTATTCGGTTTTTCCAGAACTACTCTAATCATTTTATTTTAGTACCTCACATCCATTATTTATCAAAACTAATCTTCAAGATTTGCTCCATAAGATATTAATATTTGTCTTAATTTCTGTATATCTACCTCAGAAACATCCACCCGAGAATTAAAACACAATGCTGCTGCCGCCCCTGCAGCTTGTCCCAATCCCATGGCTGAGGCTTGGACTCTAACTGAGGCAGAAGATACTCCATCTGCAGAAAAAGCACGTCCTCCAACCAGTAAATTCGGAAATCCCTCTGCAATAAGACATCTGTAAGGCACAAAAGCAGCATCTTTCAAGAATTTAATCACTTGATTCGTAGAGTCGGAAGAATGAATATCTACGGGATGACAACCTCTAGAAATAGCATCGGGAAAATTACGAGCTTCAATATATTCGTCCCCAGTAAGCGTATGCACACCTTTTATTCTTCTAGTTTCTCGGGTTCCGACTTGTGTGGCTGTCAATATTAAATATGCATCTCTAAATGCGGGTACATTTTTCTTAAGAATATCAACAAAACTGAATACATTTTCTCGCAAAACACATTCAGTTTGAGTAGCCTCGCGATTATCGGCCATATTTGCAAAAGCACGAGTCATGTTAACCAAAGCTAATCCATTTTTAAGTACACTACAATACCAGGGGCCTCCAAATAGAGGGATATTTGTTTCTTTGCCCACTTCTTCAAGAATATTTCTTATAGTTATGTCATGATAGTTTACCCCCTGCTGGCTGTGATGCAACATGGGAAGAGCCTTTGTATCCAATCCTCCCAACATAAATATCAATGATGCAGGCTGGAGATTAGATGATAATGGTTGCATCGGCACTCCGGCTAAGTGAGAAAGATCAGCATCTCCCGTACAATCGATAAAATAATTGGATGCAATGGCTTCAGTCCCATTTTTATTATCAATAATTACATGTGTTATTTTATTTTCATCTTTTTGACATCCGGTAATATAAGAATGAAAATATAAAGAAACTCCAGCCTCAAGAACCATCCTCTGAGCTATCAATTTATACTTTTCAGGAGAAAAAGAAACATTACCAAGAGGCTTCTCTTCCTGAGCACCTCCGATCTCAATAAGACGTTCAATAAATTCCCAAGGAATCCCATCAATAACTCTTTTACCATTATAATTAAACACACTTATGGGAGCAACTAAACTCGCAGTAGCCATTCCGCCAAGAAATCCATATCGCTCTATCAATGCTGTTTTAGCTCCACCACGAGCAGCTGCAATCGCAGCAATGAATCCTGAAGGACCTCCACCACAAACAACAACATCATAATCCGAAATTACCGGTATTTCTTTTACTTGAATAATTTGATTCATACTAAATTTTTAAAATATCATAATACTATAGCATACTTCATTGTATAAAAAAAGTTGTAATTATTCCTTTAATGCAATCTGAATATTTAGCTTGAATTCCGGATTAACTCCATTTATACGACAATTTAGACGCAACCAATTTCCAAAATGTTTTACTTTAATAAAATAAAGACCCTCATTATTGATATTTTCAGATTGTGTACCTTCTCTAACCCAAACCATCCCATCATGCGATATTTCGACATCTGCAACTAGACTGCATTCACTTCCCTTTAGATCCTCCACCATAATAAAAAATATACATTCACTTGCCCAACCGGCCTCGTATGGATTTGTCGTAAAATCTTCTTTAAAATATTTTTTAACTTCAAGGTGTGAGGCATTAAATAATCTCATTTTTAATATATTTTTATTGTTGAGAAATAACTACTGAATCAAGATATAAAAAAACCCTTCGATTGGTATCTGTTTCCACCCATACTAATGGATTCATCAGACCATCAATCCTCGCATAAGGATCTAAAGTATAAATAGATTGCCCCTTTAAATCATATGTTCTGTCACCACTTTGAAGTTCTACATATTCTCTTTCCTTAGTATCGATTAATAATCTGATATACTGCCAGTTTATTTTACAATCTGTTTCATTATAAATCAATTTTTGCTCCCCTTCAGATACATCAATAAACCCATCATGTCTCCCATCAGGATATCGTTTTCCAAACCAAAAAGGATCAACTCCTTTCACACACCAGTCCCCCTGGGTATCATAGGCCCAATCCTGATCATCTTTAGAAGAAGGATATATAATTTGCCATTTATTTTTAAGTTCACCATTAACAGCATTTAAATATCGAGCACCAGCAAAATATCTATTCCCACCTTCTTGAATATCCCACCCAAAACCGAAGGCACGAATCGAGTTCTCATGCAACCCTGGTAATTTTCCTTTCCCATCCATTTTATCTTGTTCAGCTGTATAAGCAAACCATGCTTCAAATTGCAAAAACTTTCTTTTTAAGTGGTGAAAAGAAAGTCGTTTAATGGCTTGACCTAATGAACCGGGAGCAGGCATTTCTTCATAACGATTGGCAATAGGTCGAGTTGAGACTTTTAAACTATATTGCCCAGACATGGCCCCATGTGAACCAGGATATCTGAACGTTGCAGTGCTGAGCATCACCGGCGGCCATTGGTGTTTAGATAAAATACTTGGACTCTCGTCAAAATAAGGGTGTTCATTAAAGTTAGGCATTATTTCCATCCATCCATTGTAACCATAATTAAATACATCGAATAACAAAACCTTATTTAAAGACTGAAATCGAGAAGAAAAAATTGTGTCCATATAAATTTAAATTTGTTTCCAAAAATCAAGATAAGATCAGAGGAGGTTTTATAAATGAATATATTTTTATCTCTAATATTGTCTGTTTAAATGCCTTCTAAGAGTATAAAACCCGCCAGCTATGATCAAGAAGAAGCATCCAAAAAATATCAATTGAAATTTTCTCCTGTAACTAAAAAAATTTATCAATATCATTATCAATCCGATCGCGCCAAACGTGCTCAATAATACATTCAGAGCAAAACGTGAATATTGTTTACTTTGATTCCTGGAATCATCATTATAATCCATCTGTTTATTTTTTAATTGTCTGTTTAACCATTTCCAGCCATTCGAATCTCCACCATAAAGATTATTTCTTTTTTCCTTGACAAAAAAATATAATTCTAATAGAGAAAGTATGGAAACAGGAAAGACAAAACCAATAAAAGCATCTAGAAATACAGGATTTATTTGAGCAACTTCTTTAATGCGATCCAATTTGAGAGAAAGACCTAGAAAATAAGTCACCCCCATGGATATCCATATTGCCACCGGCCGAATTCTTTTAGAAAATAAACCCCAAATTGAAGGGATAAACAACGGTGAAATAATAAGAGTCAAAGCAGAAACAACTACTTTTTCAGCTCCACCAGCATGCGGAACTAAAATAGCAAGCACAATTATAACAAATCCAAAAAGCCAGGTAAAAATCCGACCTGCAAAAATTAGACCCTTTTCAGATTTATAGGGTTTTATGTTTTTGTAAATATCATAGGTAAATACATTGGCAAAAACATTTAATGTACTAGAGATTGTACTCAGAGTTGCAGATAGCAAAGCTGCCAACATTAAGCCAATCATACCAGGACCAAGCAGTAATTGGCTTATCAAAATATAAGATTGTTCTGGATTCACATTTGGATTTATTTGTCTATAAACCATAGACGGCAAATACCATATGATAGGAGTGATAAGATATAGAATCCCTACCAAATAGATGCTCTTTTTTGCTTCTTTCACAGAAGGAACACTAATATATCGTTGAACGAAAGCCCAATCACCAGCTATAACAAAGAAATTCAAAAAAAGCCATAAAATCATCCAGCCGACAGTATATGGTTCATTAAACAATGAGAAGAAATCAGGCGGTGCGTTGGCTATAAATGGCTGAATACCTCCTATTTCACTCAGAGATAAGGGAGCTAAAATAAATACCATCGCAATTAAAACAGCAAATTGAGTTAAATCTGTCATTAAAACAGAAAGAAATCCCCCTAAGCTAGTGTATAAAACGGTGACTAATCCAACGAATAAGATAATAAAGTTTAACGATAAATTGCCTGTTTGAGGATTAGCTAAAAAATGTTCTTCAGGCAAAGGAACAAGAGCAGCTGTTACAATTGCTATTGCATAAAGACTAACTGCCATATGAATCGCTCTACCGACCAAGCTTGTAAAAAGATAAAAATTAAATATACTTCTATTAAACCTTTTTTCGATATATTCTCCTGGAGAATGAATTCCCATTAATGACCATTTTTCAACAATATATTTCCCGACAAATAAGGAAGCTATTCCTAACATCATTCCAATAGTTACAGCTACTAATCCAGATTTATAAGCAACCCCACCCCAGACAACAAAGGTTCCGGCAGAAAAAATTGTCATATATGTAGAAAGGCCCGATAGCCACCAAGAGGAGTTTTTCCCAGCAAGGAATAAATCCTCAGAACTTTTAATACGTTTGGAAAGAATCCATCCTAAAAAGATTAAACCTATAAAATAAAAAATAATTATATAATAATCAATCTTGTCCATGCTATAAGTTAATTATAAAAATTTTTATTTATCAGATTGATGTAATATGCGAGAAATCTCAACGGGATAATCTGATTCAATTATATTAACACAGTTATTTTTGAGCGTGAGAAAAGTATTTATGCGTATATTTTCATTTTGAATTTTATCATAAGTAGAAGCTGTGGCCAATAAACTACTAATACCGAAAGATTTTAATTCTTCACAATGTTTTTTTGCACTCTCATTCCATTCGGTCCCAAGGCTCCCAATTAACTGGTTAGGTGGGATTCCAGCTTCCAAATAATCCTGGATAGATTCTTTTGATCTTATTGAAATTAAAAACATTCTACTGGAATCTTCTTTAAAGTATACTAATGCTTCATCCAGTGACCATACCGTATTAATTATATACCGACTGGCATTCTTTTTCTTGATTAGATTCGCAATCATACTAGGAGGTACATCTTTATGATCCAAGACCAAAACTGTTTTGCCTTCTGCCCATTCAATTATATCTTCCAAAAGTGGAATTTTATGTGGTGTAACTTCACCTCGGGAATTTTTCAAGTTGAATTGTTGTAATTGTTCCCAAGTAAAATCACGAATTTTTCCCTTCCCATTCGAAGCCCTATTTAATGTTGCATCATGAAAAACAACCATGACACTATCTTTCGTCAACCTTGGATCTATTTCAATAGAAGCCCGAGTATGCTCCAATAGATACTCAAAGCAAGGAATTGTACCTTCGGGAAATCCACATTCTTTAGTGCCGCGGTGTCCCTGGATTAATGGGATGAATCGATGAAAGTCAGGTGCAAAATAATTATACATTTCTTCAACAGAAGAAAATGATAAATAATTTTCATTGCTTTGGCCATATGAATAATTAAACCCAATTAACAAACTTCCGCTAAGCAATATCTTGGCAAAAAATGCTATTATACTGTAAGTTTTCATTTTAAATATTAATTGGATTTAAAGGGACCAGAGACAGTTTGTACTTCATACCTCTCGTTCCTATCATCCAAAACAAATACTTTGTATTCATCGCCACCAGGTTTCACTCTTACCACAATATGTCCATTCGTACTTCTAAACCTCGAAACTCTTCCTGCGCCCAATGTTTCGCGGTTCGTGGGATCTAAATTAGTTAAGAAAATTTTCGTTGAATTATTCGCTGCGAAGAATCTATCAATCGTTTCAGGATTTGGATGAACACTTCTCCATGGTTGGCAGACGACGATATCAGGTTTGAGCTTATCTAATATTTTGTCACTATTACAATTAGAAGTTCCATGATGACTGGCCTTCATTACTTCAACTTTATCTACGACCTCAGAAATAGGAGCTTCTATATCCTTCCATGGATTTGCAGTCCTCCCATTGTATTGGATGTCACCTCCAGTAAAATAATCAAATTTTCCATAGGAAAGTCTAAATACAGCACTGAAAATATTTTCATTAGGATTAGCAGCATTTAAGGTATTTATCTCCTCTGGAAGATCAGTTTTCCATTCAGATCCACTTCCAGTCCAAACTTTTCCATTAACCGCTAAATTTCGAATTTCGAATTGGTCATATTCTGATGGGTTATTCTTTAAAATAATTTGATCATTACGGCCGACTTCAAATTGTTCAGCAGTTGAATATTTATTTTCTTTGGCCCAATCTATAAATCTTAAATAATTTGATATCAAAGCTGTATTTTTTAAATCCGTTGGAAAGTCATAGTTAGGATATCCTCTGTCGAGAATCATATCAAAAGGAATTTCAACACCTATTTCAGTAACTCCATTTTTTGTAAAAGATCCATCCGGGCCTTTCGGCATATTCGCACTATAACTCCCCATATGATCTGGGTGAAAATGACTAATAAGAATATAATTCAATTTCTTATTATTTGTCGGCAAAAAGTGTTGAATGTAATTCGATATCGCTTTCCCCGAAGAAATACTTTTATTAGGCTTTCGAGGTGGAGGGGGATATTCATAATCATCAGCTATAAGAGAACTAGAAGCATCTACCATCATTGTAGTTCCATCGGGTAGAATAAAGAAGGTA
>Ga0079225_10001738_pt1 | contig 12353 bp, 12 predicted proteins | sample Poulit2012_FD_76344 | JGI IMG/M metagenome (GOLD analysis project Ga0079225, IMG submission 76344) | Agricultural soil microbial communities from Georgia to study Nitrogen management - Poultry litter 2012 | ecosystem: Environmental > Terrestrial > Soil > Agricultural land | place: USA: Georgia...
GCCGGTATGTGCTCGATGATCATATCATATATGGACTGCATGTTCTCATCCTGTCTTTCTGCATCGAGGCTTGCCGTACCGTTCACAGCCGATGCATATGCAACAGGGAATTCAAGCTGTTCGTCATTGGCGTCAAGCTCAATGAAAAGTTCCAGTACTTCATCGACAACTTCCTCCGGACGTGCCGTTTCCTTGTCGATCTTGTTGAGCACAACAAGCGGTTTGAGATTCTGTTCCAGCGCCTTTTTCAACACGAAACGTGTCTGTGGCATTGTGCCCTCGTATGCATCGACGACGAGGATGACACCATCCACCATTTTCATGATACGCTCTACTTCGCCCCCGAAGTCTGCGTGTCCCGGTGTATCCAGGATGTTTATTCTCGTGCCTTTGTAATCGATTGCTGTGTTTTTGGCGAGGATTGTAATACCGCGCTCGCGTTCTATATCATTGGAGTCCATAGCCCGTTCTTCCACGTGCTCGTTCTCACGGAATATACCGGACTGTTTGAGCAGCTGGTCAACAAGTGTCGTTTTACCATGGTCTACGTGTGCAATAATTGCAATATTACGGATATCTTCTCTGGAATTCATCAAGACTTTCCCTTCGTTTTTAGAATTACTCTTTCATAACTTAACTATTATATCATAATACGAACTATAATTACACCCTGCAAATACAGGGATTTCATATAAATACTGACGGAATTGTGGTATAATATCGCCTGAAAGCACTTCGAAAGGGATGTTTATCTATGGCTCAAAAGAAATCGAAATCGATTTTTGCGGTGCTTGCGACACTCGCAGTCCTGATGATGGTCGCTTTCTCTGTATTCATCGCGGAAGCAATGCCGCTTATGGCCATATTATCTGTTGTACTGTTCGTCGCCATATTCGGCATCGGTTTCACACTGAAGAAGAAATACAGGGAAAACGGCTGGCTGTAGCACTGCAAATATCGGTCTTCTGTCCGCTGAACAGGAGGATTATGGGAAACAGGGCTCTGTTTTTCTGAAATCCTCCTTTTTTCATGCCGATTTTCAAACTTCTGCGCTTTGCACAAAATTCACTCAGAGCCGACAATGGCTGTAATTCAACTGACAGGAGTGACAGAAATGAGAGAGAAGCATGAAAAACTGAAAGTGTATGAGTTCCTTTACAACCGCCTCCCCTTCTCCGATACAGAAAAACAGGAGTTCCGTGCAATGCAGCGCATGGAAAAACTGGAGGCCAGATTCGAAATTGAACTGGCCAGGGTCAAGACTCAGAATATGAGTATCCACTGGCATACAGAAATGCTCATCGACAGTGACTATGAAATCGTCAACGTGCTCATCGTGACAGATTACTGCTATTACCTTTTCGTACTGCATGACCTTGCAGGTGAATTCTACATCAATCCTTTCAACATACTCTGCAGGGAAAACCATGAAGCGGCACTTGATTTGAACAGGAGTGAACGCATTTATGAAATGTTCCGTTCCCAGCTCATCGATGAAGGGAAGTATCAGCGGCCAATCATTTTGAAATATGTAATGATGAACAGCGGATTCAGACTCCAGGGCAGACGTTCTGAGCTGTTCCTCGATGTGAAGAATCTGCCGTATTATCTGAAAGCGATAGAGCACTCGGCGGTGATCAGAAAAAAGAACCACCATGCGGCTTCGAAAAAATTCTGAAAAGCTGCAGAGAGTACACTGTGGATATGGAAAGTTTTAAAAAAGGCGTCAAATGTTCCGACTGCCATTCATTTGATATGGATATTCTGAGCAGCAGGCTTTTCATGTGCAGCGACTGCGGAGTTGTGGTGGGGGTTGAGGATCAGATCCGGGACTATTTCCTGCATTATACGAAGATCATACCCGATGAAGTGTATACGAGACGGGACATAAAAGACCATATTAACATCGGCCTTACCGAATATACACTGCAAAAAATAATAAAGTCCAACTTCAGGAAGCTGGACAACAGGGAGCGTATATATTATTTTTCGCCGTGAGCTTTCCGATGACTGGTAATGAACTCCTCATCATGTATGAAATATTGTTGCAGTTCTTCATGGATTCCAGGGTTCCCTGCCAGCACGCTGTCCCTATTCAGGATGCTGATCTCTTCACCAAGCAGGTTTGTCGTGATACCACCCGTTTCAGCCAGGATGATCATGCCTGCGGCGTAATCCCATGGGTGCAGTCTGAAGAAAAGAGCAGCACTTACTATGCCCTGGGCGGTGTTTACAAAATCCAGTGCTGCCGAACCGTAGGAACGCGTGCTCCGCGCATCTCTTACGACTTCGGTGAACGTACGCCCGATCCCTTCTTTGATCACCCAGTTCGAATTGAGTGCAACGAGTGACTTCGCGAGGGAGGTATCCTGCACCCTGCCAAGGCGGGTGTCATTCTTATACGCTCCTTTCCCCGCTCCGGCATGGTAAAGATTGTCATTCATGACATCAAGGATAAAACCGGCATACGGTTCCCCGTCGATATAGACACCAATGGAAATGGCAAAGTTCTGAAGCTGATGCACAAAATTCAGTGTACCGTCAATCGGGTCCACTATCCAGAGGATACCACAGGTATCTTCCACATCTGTGCCGTGCCCTTCTTCGCCTATGATCCTGTGATCCGGCCAGCGTTCAAGTATCCGATCGTATATGAACGCTTCAGTTTCATGGTCGACATCAGTGACCAGGTCATTCGGGTTCAGTTTTGCATCAACCCTGAAGTCCTCAAGCATCCTTTTTCTGATGAAATCGCCCGCTTCATTGATCAGTTCTTTTCCAAACTCGTAAATTTCCATAAATGTCCACCTCAAATGTTTGATTGCCGTTACCGATTATTCTATCATATAAGTAATGTTTTGAAAGGAGACGCATGATGCCAGATTACCATTTTACAGAAAAAGACTTTAAAGTGTTCGATATCGAGGGCTTGGAACCAAGGATGAATGCTCTCATAGAAAATATCCGCCCGAAACTTGAAAATCTGGGGAGCCACTTCAGTGAATACCTGACAGAACTCACGGGGGAGGAGCAGTTTGCCCATGTGGCAAAACATGCCCGCAGAAAAACGAACCCGCCGGATGACACATGGGTAAGCTTCAGCACGAATCCGCGCGGCTACAAGATGATGCCGCACTTCCAGATCGGCCTGTTCGGCGACCATGCTTTCTGCATGTACGGCGTCATATATGAATCGCCGGATAAAAAGGCCGCTGCAGACAAATGGCTTGATGACTTCGGGATTTTCCGCGATTTCCCGCAAAGCTATGAGGTGTCTCTCGACCATATGAAACCGAAAAAGACACCGCTTGCCGACATGAGCGATGAAGATCTGGAAGCAGGTCTCGTCCGACTGAAAAATGTTAAAAAAGGCGAATTTCTTGTTGGGAAAGTTTACCGCCCGGATGATGAAGCATTTGAAAGTGACGAAGCATTCATCAAAGACCTGGAAACGGTAATGGACAGGCTTGTCAGATTGTACTGATGATATATGAACCGGATCGGCACCCTTCGATTCCGGTTCTTTTATGTAAAAATAACCCGCCACAATAAGTGGCGGGCGTGAATCCCTGCATGTCCCCGCACATTACATAATTTAGAATGCGAGGGCAGCGTGGGACTGTTCGGGTTTCAACTGATTTGCGAGCGACTGTATTTCGGCCATACGGCTGATATCAAAATTGCCGCCGCTGACGATTACTCCACAATGCCTGGAATCGATCTGATCATTGTGTGACAATAATCCCGCGAATGCAGCTGCACCTGCGCCTTCAACCAATGACTTGCCGCGTTCGAGCATATTCACTATGGCGTCTGCGATTTCTTCTTCGCTTACCGTTATGATGTCATCAACATAATTGTTGATGAGCGGCAGTGTGTTTTCGCCGGGCTGTTTTACAGCAATGCCTTCGGCAATCGTAGAGACTTTATCCAGCTTTCTGACGACACCCCGGTGAAATGCGGTATGCATTGCAGGCGCAGCTTCCGCCTGCACTCCTATGATTTTTATATCCGGGTTGACCGATTTGGCTCCGATAGCGATGCCGCTGATGAGTCCGCCGCCTCCAATAGGCACGACGATGGTATCGATCGTTTTCACCTGCTCGAGCAGCTCGAGGGCAATCGTCCCCTGGCCCGCCATGATGTCATAGTCGTCAAAAGGATGCACATATGTGGCGCCGCATCTTTCCTGCTGCTTCAGTGAAGCTTCAAAAGCCTCCTGGAAACTTTCTCCGGTGAGTACGACTTTGGCACCGTATCCTCTTGTCGCTTCTACTTTTGCTTCAGGTGTTGCCTCTGCCATATAGATCGTTGCTTTGACACCCAGTTTGTAGGCGGCAAGGGCAAGCCCCTGTGCGTGATTGCCCGCTGAAGCAGTGATCACGCCGCGGTCAAGTTCAGCGCGGGAGAGGCGCATAAGCTTGTAGCTGGCACCCCTGAATTTGAAAGCCCCGGTTTTTTGCTGGTTCTCCATTTTGAAATAGATGTTTTTGCCAGTGCGCAGATTCGTAGTAGCTGATGTGCGTATCGGTGTTTGATGGACTACAGGGTCCAAACGCTTCCAGGCGTCATGGACTAATCCACCAGTCAGGAAATCCCCATGTAATTCACACTCCTTGATTAGTATTTTGGATTTGAAATTTATATTATTTAAAAATCCCGTCGTTGGCGAGGGGTGTAACAGCCTCGGGCTGCCTGGCCTCATATTCCTTGATTTTCCCGTCGAGCAGTAAGGTCAATGCGATATCATCCCAACCGTTCAGAAGTTTCTCCTTGTGGTACCCCGGGATATCGAAAGGTACGGCGTTTCCATCATCATCTGTAATTTCCTGCTGCTTCAGGTCTACATGGATGTTGTATGTGCCATCCTCCGATTTCCGCATCCAATTCTTGACCTTTTCCTCATCAGCCTTGATGAGTATGATGCCGTTCTTGAATGCATTATTATAGAAGATATCTGCATAGCTTGGTGCAATGATTACTCTGAATCCATAATCCAGGAGTGCCCAAGGGGCGTGCTCCCTGGAAGATCCGCAGCCGAAGTTTTCACCCGCGAGGAGAACAGAGGCGCCTTCAAACTTCGCATCATCCAGTTCAAAACCGTCGCGCCTGTTTCCCTCATCGTCAAAACGCCAGTTGTGGAATACAAACTGTCCGAATCCGGTCCTTTCGACACGTTTCAGAAACTGCTTCGGAATGATCTGATCCGTATCCACGTTGCTTCTTTCAAGCGGGAACACCTTCCCTTTATGTTCGCTGATCGCTTCCATATTCTCTCCTCCTAACTCGGTACCCCGGCTTTGAATTTCCTTACATCCGTGAAAGTCCCTTCGATGGCAGCCACAGCAGCCATTTCAGGACTGACAAGATGCGTACGTGCTCCCGATCCCTGTCTGCCTTCAAAATTACGGTTTGAAGTGGATGCACAGCGCCCGCCTGCAGGGACGATATCATCATTCATCGCAAGACACATGCTGCATCCGGATTCCCGCCATTCGAATCCGGCATCCTTGAAGATCCTGTCCAAACCAAGCTCTTCTGCCTGCATCTTGACGCTGAACGAACCCGGAACAACAATCGCCCGGACACCATCTTTGACACGGCGCCCCTTCACGATATCCGCCGCACTCTGAAGATCCGGCAGCCTGGAGTTCGTACAGGAGCCGATGAATACATGGTCGATTTCTATGGAAGAAATCGGCTGATCCTCCCTGAGACCCATATATTCAAGGGCCCTTTTGACTTCATCCTTATTCTCAACATCGGATATTTTAGGTGTTGCCGCACTGATAGGCACGACCATGCCCGGGTTTGTCCCCCACGACACCTGGGGTTCGACTTCCGTTGCATCGATTTCAAGAGTGACATCGTATTCTGCATCTTCATCCGTTGCCAGCTCCAGCCATTTTTCGGCCAGTTCATCGTATGCCCCGCCTTCCGGCACATATTCCCGACCCCGCAGGAATTCCACCGTCGTCGCATCGGGACTGATCAGTCCTGCGCGTGCACCGCCTTCGATGGACATGTTGCACACTGTCATGCGGCCTTCCATCGACAGCTTCCGTATGGCTTCACCCGTATATTCAATGACATGGCCTGTGCCGAATTTCACTCCGAATTTTGCAATGATCGCCAAGATCAGATCTTTCGCAGTCACACCCGCTGCAAGGGCACCATTCACCCTGACATTCATCGTCCTGGGTTCGGACTGCATCAGCGTCTGAGTCGCGAGCACATGCTCGACCTCACTCGTACCGATTCCGAAAGCAAGGGCGCCGAAGGCTCCATGTGTGGATGTATGACTGTCGCCGCAGACGATTGTCCTGCCCGGTTGGGTGAGTCCGAGCTGTGGTCCGATGACGTGGACGATGCCCTGGTCTGGATGATGCATATCGGCAAGCCTGATGCCGAAGTCGGCACAGTTTTTTCTGAGTGTCTCCATCTGTTTCTTCGAAATTTCATCTTTGATGACATCCCTGTCCCTGGTCGGAACGTTGTGATCCATCGTGGCATATGTCAGGTCCGGACGCCGGACTTTGCGGTCATTCAGGCGCAGGCCTTCAAAAGCCTGCGGCGAAGTCACTTCATGGACAAGATGCTGATCGATATAGATCAGATCAGGCTTATCCGCCTCCGAATGCACTATATGATTTTCCCAGATTTTTTCAATAATTGTTTTTCCCATATCATTACACCTTTTCCCTACATATATGAGCTGCAAATTGCATTCGAAATGCTTTTGGTCGAAAGATTTTCAATCACTTTTTCCGCCATTTCGCGGGTGCCGACAACGCGGCCACCTTCCGAATCCAGGTCGGCTGTATGATATCCGGCCTCAAGCGTGTCACTGACTGCACGTTCTATTTCATCCGCTTCGTCTTCCATTCCAAATGAATGCCTGAGCATCATCGCTCCTGAAAGGATCATGCCAAGCGGGTTTGCGATATCCTGCCCGGCGATGTCCGGTGCCGATCCGTGTACAGGCTCATAGAGTCCGACACCATCTGTACGGATGCTTGCCGACGGCAGCATGCCGAGCGATCCTGTCAATACCGATGCTTCATCACTCAGGATGTCACCGAAAAGATTTTCCGTCACAATGACGTCGAACTGCCGAGGATCTGTAATCAGTTTCATGGCAGCTGCATCAACAAGCAGGTGTTCAACCTCGACATCCGGATAGCCCTGCGCTTTCTCTTCGACCACTTCCCTCCACATCCGGCTGGATTCAAGGACATTCGCCTTGTCAACGGATGTAAGCTTCCTGCGCCTCATCCTGGCCGACTCGAATCCCTTTTCAACGATCCGTTCAATTTCCTCCCGGGTATACTTGAGTGTATCGACAACCGACCGGCCGCCTTCCCTTCTTTCGCTTGGTGTTCCGAAATAAAGGCCGCCGGTCAGTTCACGTACAATCAGGATGTCACAGCCGTCAACGATTTCAGTTTTTAATGGAGAGGAATGAACGAGGGAACTGAATCCCTTCACTGGGCGCAGATTTGCGTACAGTCCGAGTGATTTACGTATTCCAAGCAACCCTCTTTCAGGTCTTTTCGACGCTTCCACATGATCCCATTTCGGACCTCCGACTGCACCGAGCAGTACAGCATCCGCACTGCTGCACGCCTTTACGGTTTCTTCAGGCAGCGGTGTGCCATAGCGGTCGATTGCGCTTCCGCCTATTGCATGCTCATGGAAGATGAATTCATGATGATGTTCACCTGCCACAGCATTGAGCACTGCTCTGGCACCTTCCATTATTTCTTTTCCAACGCCGTCACCCGGCAACATTATAATCTGCTTTTTCATCTGAACCCCTCCATCCATTAATTTTTAACCGTTGGCTGCTTCTTTTTCTTTAGACCCCTGTGATGTTATAAGATATCTGTTGACCGCATTGATGTAGGCATTTGCGGATGCTTCGATGACATCCTGTGCAGTGCCGCGCCCGTTGGCCGCCTCGCCGTCCACCAGAAGCTGTACATGGGACTCTGCCAGAGCATCCTTGCCGCCGCCGACGGAGTTGAGCTGGTAGTCGAGCAGTTCTAGTTCTGCATCAATGAGTTCCTGTATCGTCTTGTAGAGCGCTTCGACACTGCCGTTTCCCGTCGCCGCAGTCTGTACCGTCTCACCCTCAGGTGTACTGAGCGAAACAGTCGCGGTTGTGATGTTTGCCGTGCCGTAATTCACCTGGAAATTTTCCAGGCTGTATTTGTTCACTGCTGAATGTGCAGTCTTCGTTTCCATGATCAGTGTATAAATATCATCATCCGTCACTTCACGTTTATGATCGGTGAGCTCCTTGAAACGTTTGAAGGTGCTTTTCACTTCTTCATCTGTCATTTCGACCCCGAACTCTTTGACTTTATCCTTGAACGCATGCTTTCCGGAATGTTTGCCCAAGAACAGTGTATTCGATGATACGCCGACAAGTTCCGGTGTGATGATTTCATACGTCTCTGCGTTTTTCAGAACCCCGTCCTGATGGATGCCGGATTCATGTGCGTATGCATTGCGTCCGATGATCGCCTTGTTCGCCTGCACATACATGCCGGAAAGTTTTGCGATCAGATCGCTTGTCCGTTTGATCTCATCAAGTTTGAGTTCCGTTTCGTAATCGTAACGGTCGGAACGGATATGAAGTGCCACCGCCACTTCTTCCAACGCGACGTTGCCGGCACGCTCTCCGATTCCGTTGATGGTACCCTCGACCTGCGTCGCACCATTTTCAATGGCCGCCATCGTATTGGCTGCTGCCAGACCAAGATCGTTGTGACAATGGCAGGACAGATCCGCCTTTTCAATATTGGGCACATTTTCTTTCATATATCTGAACATGCGCCCATATTCATCCGGAGTTGTATATCCCACTGTATCCGGAAGATTTATTACCGTTGCACCGGCATCAATAACCTGTTCGATGATGTCCGCCATGAAATCCCAGTCGGAACGGGTGGCATCCTCTGCGGACCATTCCACTTCAGTGAATTTCTCCCGTGCATATCTGACCATATCCACAGACTGCTTTATCACCTCTTCAGGCGTCATCTTCAGCTTGTATTCCATATGAATCGGAGATGTTGCCAGGAAAATGTGGATCCGCGGGTTCGGTGTGTTTTTCAGCGCCTCCCATGCACGGTCAATATCTTCCTTTCTCGTGCGGGCAAGGGCTGTCACCGATACGTCCGTTATAGTATCCGCAATCAGTTTCACCGCCTGGAAATCTCCTTCTGATGCGGCCGGGAAGCCTGCTTCCATTACGTCGACCCCAAGCCGCTCCAGCTGTTTTGCGATTTCAAGTTTTTCCATCTTGTTAAGACTGACCCCGGGAGATTGTTCACCATCCCGAAGTGTAGTATCAAAGATCCTAATCCGTGACATGAACATTCCCTTCTTTCTTTTTATCATTGACCGGCTGTTTGACAAACGGCATCAATTCGCGCAGGTCCTGACCGACTTTAGTGATCGGATGCTTGTATTCCTGGTTATTGATCGCATTGTACTGTGGACGGCCTGCCTGGTTCTCAAGGATCCAGCCTTTTGCAAATTCACCGTTCTGGATTTCAGTAAGCACTTCTTTCATACGTGCTTTCGTCTCATCGTTCACTACGCGCGGCCCGGATACGAAATCTCCCCACTGTGCTGTATCAGAGATTGAGTAGCGCATGTTTTCCATGCCGCCTTCATACATGAGGTCCACAATGAGCTTCATCTCATGCAGACATTCGAAGTATGCAACTTCCGGCTGGTATCCTGCATCCGTCAATGTTTCAAAACCGGCCTTGACAAGACTCGTCAGCCCGCCGCAGAGCACCGCCTGTTCCCCGAAGAGATCCGTTTCAGTCTCTTCCTGGAATGATGTTTCAAGTACTCCTGCTCTCGCTGCTCCGATTCCTGCTGCATAAGCCATCGCAACATCTGTTGCACTTCCCGTTACATCCTGGAACACACCGTATAGCGCAGGCACGCCCGCCTCTTCTTCATAAGTCCTCCGTACAAGATGTCCCGGACCTTTAGGAGCGACGAGGAATACATCTACGTCTTCTCTCGGCACCACCTGGTTGAAGTGGATGTTGAAGCCGTGGGCGAAGGCCAGTGCACTGCCTGATTTCATGTTATCTTTGATGCTTTCTTCGTAAACTTTCGGCTGGTTTTCATCCGGAAGGAGGACCATGGTAACGTCCGCTTCCGCTACTGCTTCTGCAACTGATTTTGTTTCAAATCCATCATCTTTGGCTCTGTCCTGGGACTTACCTGCACGAAGTCCGACTACTACGTCATAACCACTGTCACGCAGATTCTGTGCATGGGCATGGCCCTGGGATCCGTAACCTACGATTGCGATTTTCTTTCCTTCGAGTGCCTCTTTGTTGATGTCTTTGTCATAGAATACTTGTGTCATAATTATCTTCCTTCCAATTTTGAGTTGTTTTTTTGATTTCTTCTATAATAATGGATGTTTCAATTGTTACCGCATCAGATGCTGATTGTGCTGAAATCCTGAACCTGCTTCACGGGCTGCTTTCCGCGTCGGAAAGCAGTCACCCCCGTCCGCTTGAGTTCGATGATGCCGTATGGCTGGAGCAGGTCCGCAAGGGCTTCGATTTTATCAGGCTTGCCGGTCACCTCGATAATCATGCTGTCACGTGAGATATCGAGGACCCTTGCTCTGAACGGTTCGATGATCCCTTGTATTTCAGATCGTGTCGCACTCGTACTCCCCACCTTGATCAGTGCGAGTTCCCTGGCGACAATCGAATAGTCTGTAATATCGTTGACCTTCAGTACATCAATCTGCTTATTCAGCTGCTTTGTCAGCTGTTCAATCTTATTCTCATCAGGCACGTCGACAACAAAGGTCATTTTCGAAATACCCTCCATTTCGGACGTACCGACCGTAATGCTTTCGATATTGAATGCCCTCTTGGACAGCATCCCTGTAATCCTGTTCAGGACACCACTCGAATTCTGTACTGTGGCTGTGATTATTCGCTGCATCTTCTCACTCCTAGCATTTCATGATTTCCCTTGCCCGGCGCAACCATCGGGAATACTTTATCCAGTTTCTGCACTCTGGCATCCACCAGCACCGGGCCGTCATAGGAGAAGACTTCCTTCATCAGTTCCGGGACTTCCGCTTCGTTCGATACCCTGATTCCTCTGATGCCGAACCCTTCAGCCAATTTGACAAAGTCCGGGTTTTCAGTCATCAGCGACGAGGAATAACGTTCTTCATAAAACTTCTCCTGCCACTGCCTGACCATCCCGAGCGCTTCATTGTTGACAATGATCACTTTGATCGGCAGCTGATGCTGCTTGATGACCGCAAGCTCCTGCATCGTCATCTGGAAACCGCCGTCTCCGACTATCGATACCACTGTCTCCTCCGGACGCCCGAGCTGGGCTCCGATGGCTGCCGGCAAGCCGAACCCCATCGTCCCCAAACCACCAGAAGTCACCCATTTATGAGGTTCATTGAACTGGTAGAACTGTGCCGCCCACATCTGGTGCTGGCCGACATCCGTCGTAATGATGGCCTGTCCGTCTGTTTCACGGTGCAGCTCCTCAATCAGCCACTGCGGTGAAATCAGATCATCCGAACGTTCGAACCAGAATGGGCTGCTGTCTTTGTTATCCATTACACGCCTGTACCACTCGGCACAGTCTGTTTTTTCAATGTCCGTTTCAAGCAATCCCCGGAGCGCCTCTTTTGCATCTCCGACAACCGGTATGTTCGTTTTGACATTTTTACCGATCTCAGCCGGATCGATATCGACATGGGCGACTTTTGCTTCCGGAGCAAAGTGCTGCAGTGCACCAGTCAGGCGGTCATCAAATCTTGCTCCGATATTGATGAGCAGGTCTGCTTCGTAGATTGCCATGTTGGCGGCATACGACCCATGCATGCCCGCCATGCCGAGTGCCTGCTTATGTTCACCCGGGAAACTGCCAAGTCCGAGCAGTGTGGTCGTCACCGGGAGATTGTGCTTTTCTGAAAATTCGAGCAATTCCCGGTCGGCACCGGCAAAATGGACACCGGCTCCAGCCAGCAATACCGGTCGCTTCGCCGATGCAAGGGCATCAGCCAGCCTTCTGATCTGCATCGGATTTGGCTTGTATGTCGGCTGATAGCCCGGCAGGTGGAAATCACCGCTGAAAGTTTCTCCGGAAATTTCCTGTGCAATGTTTTTCGGAATATCCACAACCACCGGTCCGGGTCTTCCTGTAGTCGCAATATGAAATGCTGCGTTTATGATCCGCGGAAGCTCCTTAAGATCCGTCACCTGATAGTTATGTTTCGTGATCGGTGTTGTTACTCCGATGACGTCCGCTTCCTGGAAAGCATCCGACCC
>Ga0079225_10001739_pt1 | contig 12346 bp, 7 predicted proteins | sample Poulit2012_FD_76344 | JGI IMG/M metagenome (GOLD analysis project Ga0079225, IMG submission 76344) | Agricultural soil microbial communities from Georgia to study Nitrogen management - Poultry litter 2012 | ecosystem: Environmental > Terrestrial > Soil > Agricultural land | place: USA: Georgia...
GAAAACAAAAAATGGAATCTACAAAGTTTAATTAATGAGATGGGAGAGTACTATGATTTTAGTGAGCTTCCTACAGTTGTGAAAATAAATGGTAAGTGGACTGTTTTAGATGGTAATAGGAGAATAGCAGTATTAAAATATTTACAAGACCCATTACTTTATCAAAAACTGGATGGAGGTTTGTTTTTTGATAATGAACCTATAAAGCTCAAAAACCTGAAAGTAATCCCTTGCAATGTATGTGATCTTGAAACCGCATTAAATAATATAGAAAGGAAACATATTAACAGCAAAAGTTGGGGATGGCTAGAAAGAGATTATTTTTTACATAATTTTAGAAATAGAAATAAGAGTTTATTTGTTCAATTTGAAGAACAAACACAAGCAATCAGTCAAAATTCAGCATTAAATAAACGATTTGTTAAAGAAGAGGTCTTAACCAAAGAGAACTTAAATGCTTTGGGATTCACATTAGATAAAAACAATAATTTAATATCTAATTATGCTCCAGATATTCAAAATGAAATAATTAAAGCTATTGTAAATTTAGTTAGGGAGAAGAAGATAAGTACTAGAAAGAATAGAGGTGATTTAATTACACCATTTAAAGAGAATTTCTCTAAACTTAAAGTTAAGCCATATAATAGTAATAAAAAAGTTTATCCTGTAAGATTCAAAAAAGAAAAAATCAAGAAAGAAACTACAAATACATCACCAAGAAAGACGCGTAGAACAAAGAATAAAGATGTTTTATTTGGTCGAAAGCTTATTTTAATACCTGGGAGAGTTAACAACCTTTATAGTTATCTTGAATCCACATTTCGGAATGTAAAAGATGATTCGGCTGCTTTACTAGTGCTAGCTATGTCTCTACGTTTACTTTTAGAAGTAGCAGGCCGAGAATATTTTCAGAATATAAACTCACCAATAGCTGAAAAAGATATGGTTTATAAAGATTTTCTTAAAGTAGCAAGAGAAGATCTTACCAAAGCAAAAGCCTCACAAAATTATTTATCATTAACTAAAGATTGGTTAAATGGAAATAGCACTATAGAAGGTTTATTAGGGAAGTATGCACATGGTAATATTGTTGTTAATAGATTAGATGTAGTTTCCAGTTCAAAACTGGTCGGGGATATATTATCACACTATTTTTCAAAATAAAACAATACTACTATGATTATTAATTCTATTCATATTAAAAAGTTCAGAGGTTTTGAAGATGTTGGGTTTGATCTTGGAAAAAATATTACCGTTATAGCAGGACAGAACGGAACTCAAAAAACTACTGTTTTAGGACTACTCAGTCAGCCATTTACCATAACAGACAAGGAGAATCCGATGTATGGAGAAAATCCTTTAAGCGGTGGAAGCTATCGCTCTAGGTTTGCTGAAATGTTTAAAATTTCGAACACATTTGATTTACCCAAATCACATGAATGGACTTTAAAATTAAATGATGCAGATATTCAAGAGTATACTGCAGAAAGTAGTTATAGAAAGGATAGTGATACTATTCGCTTTTGGAAAAAAAGAGATAGATCAAAAGGATCGGGATACCTCCAATATCCTGTAATATATCTTAGCTTAAGAAGGTTACTTCCTATTGGTGAAGATAAACATTTAGATGAGAGTGAAAGTTTAAAGTTAACGGAAGAAGAGAAAGAGTTCTACCAAAAGTGGCATAATGATATCCTTATTATTACAAATGAAGAGGGAACGGAAGTTTCTTATTTAGAAAGTAAAGAAAAAAACACTTTAGGTATAAATACTGCTGTGTATGACTGGCGAATGAATTCTGCAGGGCAAGATAATCTAGGTAAGATCCTTCTCGCTATATTGTCTTTTAAAAGACTTAAAGAAAAGTATAAATCCGATTATAGAGGAGGAATCCTTGTAATAGATGAAATTGATGCAACACTTTATCCTGCCTCGCAATTAAGACTTTTAAGTGCTCTACGTAAGTTTTCTTCTAAATATAATATACAGGTTGTTTTTACAACACATTCTTTAACACTTTTAGAAAAAGCATTTGAACTGCAGCAAAACAAAAAGCTTAAAAAACAGGTAAGAGTGGTTTTTCTTCAAAAACTAGATGGGAAAGTTCACCTTCTTGAAAGCAGAACTTTTGATGAAATAAGACATAAACTTAATGTCACCATAGCTGCATCGAAGAAAAAAGTTAAAACACCTGCTTTTGTAGAAGATGAGGAGGCTATGTTGCTTGCCAAATCATTATTAAAGAGAAGAAGTAGTTCATTAACTTTTGTTGATGCAAATTTCTCTTCTAGTCATCTAATAGAATTAGCACGCAAAAAAATACTAGGATTTCGTACTTATGAAAGTTTAATAATATTAGATGGAGATGTCATTAAAAACAGAAGTGATAGACAGAAAATTGCACGTAATAAATTGAATAATATTATATTATTGCCTGGAAAAGATAGTCCAGAAAATATACTAGCAACATATTTGAATAATCTTAGTGAGAAATCAGAAAAATGGGAAAGCATTCATACTACTTATAACAAGCAGTTTGCTTTTCAGGACTATAAATACCCTGATATTATGAAAGATAGGAAAGTCGCAAAAAAATGGTTTCAACAACAAAAGGAATATTGGGGCAGAAACTGTTCTAAACTTGTAAATTTGTGGATTGAAGATAATAAAAGAAAAAGAGATACCTTTTTGAAGGATTTTGATGAAGCATTAAAAAATATAAAGTTATAAAATGTCTAGATTTCATTCACCATTGCGATATCCTGGAGGGAAAAATAAGCTTGCTGCATTTATTGCACAAGTTTGTAAGGATAATAATATAAATGGTCACTATGTAGAACCTTATTCTGGGGGTGCTTCTGTAGCTTTATTTTTGTTGCTTGAAGGCTTTGTTGATAAGGTTACTATCAATGATAAAGATCGTTCTTTATACGCTTTTTGGTATTCAATACTTAATCATTCCGATGAATTTATTGAGTGTATAAAGAAAACTCCACTAACTATTAAAGAGTGGCGTAAACAAAGAGAAATTCAAAAAAATAAAAAAGATATTAATCTATTTGATTTGGGTTTTTCCACTTTTTACCTAAATAGAACTAATCGGTCAGGAATAATTACCGCAGGAGTAATAGGAGGACAAAAGCAGTCTGGAAAATATAAAATGAACTGTAGATTTAATAGAGATGGTCTGATTAAACGAATCAAACGCATAGCTAATAGAGCTGATAATATTACTCTACATAATCTTGATGCTTTAGTATTAATGGAAACTATTGATTCACCAATAGACAATACTTTAGTGTACTTCGACCCTCCGTATTATAATAAAGCAAGTTCACTTTATATGAATCACTATAATCCATTAGATCATATTCACGTAAGAGATGGAATAGTAAAACTACCTTATCTATGGGTGGTTTCCTATGACAATACAGAAGAAATAAATTCACTTTATAATGAGTATACTACTAAAGAGTTTGAGTTTATGCATACAGCATATAAATCAAGAGCAGGTAAAGAAATAATGTTTTTCTCAGATAAATTAGAACTACCTAGAATAAAAGACTGGGATCCGCTTAGGTTTAGATTGCAGAAAGAGCAAGAGAGAAAAAATCTGGTGTATACTTAATAGTTTATAAATCATAAATTTAATTCACAGATACAAATCAAACAGAAATACCTAGCATAACAGACCGAAATCACTGGCACAAATTGAACCGAAATATCCACTTCATATTATTCTGGATGCAAAGAAGTACATATAAGCCAATAAATCACCCTTATTTCATTACATAAAAACACAAAAACCACCCTTGTTTTGTTACATATATTCAGTATATTTGGGTTTATTTTGTGCAAATGAATAAATTTAAGCGACATATTTGGAAGGAGTTGTTGTCCTGGAAGTCCTCTCCTACTCGCAAGCCTTTAATTTTAAGAGGGGCTCGACAAGTGGGGAAAACTACTATTACTCGTAGTTTAGGAGCAACTTATGTTCATTTCATGGAGCTGAATTTAGAGAAATCAGAAGACTTCCAAGTAATAGAAAGAAGTAACAATGCGCAAGAGTTAATAAGTTCTTTGGCATTAAAAAATGAGATTTCGTCCAATGCATTTTCTGAAACGCTGTTGTTTATCGATGAAATTCAAGAGTCTCCTAAAGCTATTTCCTTTTTGCGTTATTTTTATGAGGAAATCCCAGATATACATGTAATTGCAGCTGGCTCTTTATTAGAACATGCTTTGAGTAAAGTCAAGCACTTCCCAGTAGGTAGAGTGAATTATCTCTACTTATTTCCACTTAATTTTCAAGAATATTTACTTGCGATAGGTAAAGAAATGCTTTTGGAACAAATGCAAAGGGTACCATTAGATACTATAGCACATGATATCTTAATAAAAGAGTTTCATACCTATTGCATTATTGGGGGTATGCCAGAAATCGTGGCTAATTATATACAAAGTAAAGATTTATCTAATTTACCTCCTGTTTACGAAAGTATTTGGAACACTTATAAAGAAGATATTGTAAAATATGCTTCGAGTAAGTCAGAAGAAAGAGTAATTAAGCATATTGTGAATTCCGCAGCTACCTTCGTAGATCAACGGCTTAAATTTCAAAATTTTGGAAATTCAAATTATAAATCTAGAGAAGTAGGTGAAGCCTTTCGTAGTTTAGACGATGCGAAAGTGATTCAAATCATATATCCTTGTACGAACATTGAACCGCCAATTATTCCCGACTTTAAAAAATCCCCGCGTTTACAGTTTTTAGATACTGGGATTCTTAATTTTGATTTGAATATTCAAGCCGATTTATTATTAATGGATGACTTGAGCAATGCCTATAAAGGTGCACTTATTCCTCATATAGTTACGCAAGAAATTATTTCATTACATACAGGAAGTTATAAAAAACCCAATTTTTGGGTAAGAGACAAAGCACAGTCCTCTGCTGAAGTAGATTTAATTATTTCTCATGAAGGATATTTAATTCCAGTTGAAATTAAATCAGGTAAAACTGGAACCTTGAAGTCCTTGCATCAATTTATCAACAAATCAAATCATCCTTTTGCTGTTCGTATTTATGGCGGGCAATTCAGTATTGAAAAATCAAGAACCCCAGAGGGTAAATCGTATTATTTAATGAATTTGCCTTATTATTTAGGAACCTTATTAAATGATTATATTAATTACTTTATAAAAAACCACAATGGCCAATAATTTTATTGCAAACAAAAGTCCACAAAAAACACTAAGCGGACGGTTAAATAACATTATAAAATTCAGCACAGAACTGCGTTGGTTGGTGGGGTTCTTTTATTTCTCCGGCTGGCAAGAAGTGTATAAAAATCTTAAAGCAAACCCGGATATAAAAATTCGACTTTTAGTTGGCTTACAGGTAGGAAATCACTTATCGAAAATATTCGAACACGATATTCAAGAAGTTAATTTAAGTCAAGATGACTATTTCAATGACTTTATGATCTCGCTGGGTTTTGCTATTAATAACGAAGATCAAGATAGTAAGGACTTTTATGAACAAGTACACTTCTTTTTAGATATGCTTCGAGAAGAACGATTGATTATTCGAAAAACAAGAGAGCCCAATCACGCTAAGCTTTACTTGTTTGAAATGAATGAAGAGGAGCATCAAAAACACAACTTCAAAGGATATTTAATTACGGGAAGCAGTAATTTAACACGTTCCGGTTTGCATGGTCAGCAAGAATTCAATGTAGAAATTAAAGACTATGGTTACGCTAAAGCTGTAGATTATTTTGAAGAATTGTGGGAAAGTGGAATTCCTATCACAGAGATGAACCAGCGGAGAAAACACTTGATAGAATTTATCGAGCATCGTTCACAAGCTGCTTTAGTGCAACCTTTTGAAGCTTACGCTTTGATTTTAAAAACATTTCTTGATCTGCAGAACTTAAAAACTTTAAAACCACAAGTAGAGCGTTTATTAGAAGAAAATGGATTTAAAAAATACACCTATCAATTACATGCTGTCAATCAAGCACTTGGCATTATCGACGAAAACAACGGTGTAGTTATTGCCGATGTAGTAGGATTAGGAAAGTCGGTAATCGCTTCTTTAATTGCTCGAAACTTAGACACCAAAGGAATTGTTATTTGTCCACCGGCTCTTATTGGTGATCCGATAGAAAAAACCGGTTGGTGGTACTATCTTGAAAATTTTGATTTAAACGGATGGCATATTCATAGTAGAGGTCGAGAAACATTAGAAGATTTGGCAGAGCATATAACAGATGATGTGGAAACCATTATCATTGATGAAGCTCATAATTTTAGAAATGAGGATACCGCTGCTTATGAAGCACTAACTAAGTTATGTCGAGGACGACAAGTAATTTTACTTACCGCAACACCGTTTAACAACTCTCCGGCGGATATTTTTGCGTTGTTGAAATTATTTATTGTTCCGGGAATGTCCAGTATAACCATAGAGAATAATCTGGAAGGATTATTTAGACATTACGATTATAGGTTTAGAAACCTCTCTACCATCCTTAAAAATTATAATTCATCGGATCCCAAAAAACGAGACAGTGCTGAAAAACTCTATATAAATATTTTGGGCGAAGCCCCGCCTGTTGATCCTGAGCTTGTGAGACAAGAATCAGCCAAATTAGCCAATATCATAAAAGAGGTGATTTCTCCTGTTGTTATTCGCCGAAATCGATTGGATTTACAACAAGATCATCAATATCGTGAAGAGGTTGGAGCACTCTCTAAGATAAAAGCACCCGAGGAATTGTTCTATTATTTAAACTCAACTCAATCCGAATTCTACGATCGAATCGTAAGTGTTTATTTTGCTGAAAATGGAAGCTTTACAGGAGCAATATATCAACCTGCCAATTACGAATTCATTGTTGCAGAAGATAATATTGGAATGGAGGATAACCGAAGGTTTTTGCAACAAAGAAACCTTTATGATTTTATGCGGCGATTATTGGTCAAGCGTTTTGAAAGTTCTTTTGGTGCTTTTGAAAAATCGATAGAACGGTTTATTAAGGTTCATGAATTGGTATTGGATTTTATCGATCGCTCAGGTGGAAAATATATTTTAGATCGTGATCTAATTGAAAAAATGGAAGAATTTGATGAAGAGGAAATCCTTGAAACCCTATATAAGTTTGAAAATGATTTATTAGAACGAAAGATTCCTAAAAACAACACCGTTTATAAGATTAATAAATTTCAGAGAAAAGAAGCGTTTTTAGATGATATTAGAAAAGATTTGATTCTATTTCAAAATATCCGTGATGAATTACGCAAAGAAAATTTAGTGGAGGAAGATCCAAAAGTTGAAACTGTTTATACAAAAGTATCTGAAATCATTAAAAAAGACCCCGATAGAAAAGTGATTTTATTTACTGAATATGTGGATACCGTAAAACATTTAGAATCTTTTTTCAGGGAGAAATTTGGCAATAAAGTGTTGCTATGTGAAGGTAAAATAACTAAAACTTTAGCCAGAGATTTAGAGCGCAATTTCAATGCTCAATATGGAGGAACACAGCATGATGATTTTCAAATTTTAATAACCAGTGATAAACTCTCGGAGGGAGTTAACCTAAATAGAGCCGGTGCCATTATTAATTATGACATTCCTTGGAATCCCACACGAGTTATTCAGCGAGTTGGTCGAATCAATCGAATAGGCCAAAAAGTATTTGATGAGTTATTTATTTATAATTTTTTTCCATCAGAAATCGGAGCTGATTTTGTAAAGTCAAAAGAAATCGCTCAGCAAAAAATGTTTATGATTCACAATGCATTGGGAGAAGATGCCCGGATTTTTGATCCGGAAGAAAAACCTACCGCAAGTGGGTTATATACCAGAATCAATGAAAATCCGGAGGACGAAGACGAAATAAATATTTTAACCAAAGTGCGAAATACTTATGATGAAATAGTTAAAAACCACCCTGAGGTTATCGAACGTATTGAGAAATTACCAAATCGCGTTAAAACCGCAAAAAAACATCAAACCACTAATGTAAATGTTTTGCGCAGAAAGGGATTAAGCCTTTTTGCACAACAAGCAGATACGGAAGGAAAAATCGTTGTTGAAAATTTACTATTTGAAACATTTTTAGATTTCGTAAAAGCCGATTTAAAAGAAAAACGTCTTCCACTATCAGAAAAATTCTGGCCGGTTTATGAAGAGATTAAAAAGCATAAAGAAAATATCCGTTCTAACAAAAGTGATTTGGCTATAGAAAATAGAGCGCATGACAACTTAAAGGTTGCTTTAAAAATAATTGACGCTTCGGAAGAAGAAATTATTGAGTTTATTAATACTTTAATCAAAGATATACGGAATTATTATACCATGCCTAAATACACTTTAAGGCGGTTGGGTTTTGAACGTTTGAATCCGAAATCTGCCAAAGCTAAATGGCAGCGATTTTGGGAAGAATTAGAAGCAATCAAAACTGAATATGGCGCAGATTACTTAGATAGAGTCTTAAGCCAGGTCAAAGACCTCAAAGATGAAATGATAATTGCGGTAGAAAATAGAGTTTAAAAAGGCAGGTGGTGATAAATAATATAAAAACGTGAAACACACTTATATCGACATATTAGAAGAACTGAAAAGAAAACACGGCACCAAGGTTCATGAAAAGTTGATTAGCTTAAGGATAGTGTTGTCTGATGAGGATTGTTATCTCCATTCGGAATACAGTGATGAACCCGGCAGTTTATTTATTGAAAAATTAGATTTTATTGCGGATGACGATTTAATAGAGCTGTCGGATGTATTAGATCCTGTTCTTTTCAATCCGCAATTGGGGGTTAAAGAGAACGCCCGAAGATTTATTGAAGAATTAGATGAATATTCAATTAAGATGTGTTTCGATAGGATTTTAGAGGAGTAGCAAGTTGTTTTAGGTTGGAAAAACAAGAGACTTCCAGCAGTTAAATCAACAGCTACACGCAAATCATTAATTTGAAGAGATCACCGGCAAAATAAAGTCTTGAGAAGCTATTGTTTAATTTAACGTAGATATTTTTCTGTTGTAATACAAATAATTGAAAGATTATCAATAATCCTGAACACATTGCGTCCTGAAGCTTCAGCATCAAAATATCACGAAAGCCAAATAGATTAACTGTTAACTTCTTATGCACATTTGTCACTTTGTTTTTTTGGCTAATTTATTAAAAGATGAACGGTAAGCCTTTTAGTAATTTGAAAAAACAACGTTACATTTGTCATTGAAGAGCGTGAGGTTTATATAAATTAAAGTCTAACAGATTTGAGATAGATTTCTCTCTTTTTTAGTGCGAAGAACAGGATTGTTATAAAACATAAAAACAAATGGATTTAGAATTTAAAAACTACAACATAACTTGGGATGCGATAGAAAGCGATACAAAAATATCTCCTTCTTTAAAAAATCAACTTGAGAAAATTTATTGGGAATTGGAAAACCCAAAGCCCAAAATCATTGCTAAAATCCAAAAATTGATTAAGCGTTATCCACAGAATATTCAGCTTAAAAATTACTTGTCCTCCGCTTATGCTTTTTTGGGTAATATGGAAAAGGCCAGCGCTGTAAATGAGCGCATTCTTCGAGAACATCCCGATTATTTATTTGCAAAAATTAATAAAGCCGATCAATATGCTGAAGAGGGAGAATTTGATAAGATACCAGAACTTCTTGGAAAAGGATTCGATTTAAAAGAATTATATCCGGACCGTGATACTTTTCACGTTTCGGAATTTATAAGTATGCAAAGTATAGCGGTGAAATACTATGCGAATATTGATGAAATTGAGCAAGCCCAAAAAAGATTGGATATAATGAAGGATATCGATGAAGATTCGCCTCAATATGAACAAAGTTTGGAAGAACTAACCATGGTATTAATCAAAAAAGCGGAAAAGAGAATTGAAGAAGAAGAAAAACAAAGAATTCTTCCCAAAAACCAATTTCAACCCAGCGAGATTTCCAAACCCGGGGAATTCAATTACATTAAAACAAATTTATTATACACTTATGAAGGGGATATTTCTTCAGAAATAATAGACAATCTTTTAGCCTTAGACCGAAATAAAATCATTGAAGATTTAGAAAACGTCCTTAAAAACAGCTATTACAATTATAAAAAAGGCAAGGATAATTTTGCTCCCGTTCACGCATATTTCTTGTTAGGAGAATTGGAAGCCGAGGAGAGCTTGCCGGTAGTTTTCGAGATGATGCAGCAGGATAAAGATTATTTTGAAGATGTGTTCAGTGATATCTTTACCGAAGGCGGTTGGATACCATTGATGAAAATGGGAAAAAACCAATTGAACGAACTTGAAAAATACCTGAAACTTCCCGGATTATATACCTTTTTCAGAACGGCGGCTATTGATTCATTGGTACAAATTATTCATCATTTTCCGGAAAAGAAAAAAGAGGTTACAGCCATTTTCGAAGATTTGCTCGAGTTTTTAATCGACGCTGAAATAAACGATAATGTTATCGACACCGAATTCAACGGATTTTTCATCTCTCATTTGATTGATTTGAAGTTAGAACAGTTTCTTCCAAAAATCAAAATTCTTTTTGAAAAAGGATATGTCAGTCACTTTATTGCTGGCTCCTTTGAAGAAGTAGAAATGGATATTAAAAACCCTAAAGTCTTTCTTTCTCGTAAAAGAGAACTTTTAAGTCTCAAAGAATTTTATGAAGATTTCTTTTCGCCAGAAGAAGAATATCCCGCTTTAAATGAAGATATGTTTTTATCGGACAATGATTATTTAAACAATTATCTCCCAGAAGAAGAAACTGTGATTAGAACGCATAAAAAAATTGGTCGAAATGATCCTTGTCCCTGCAATAGTGGAAAGAAATTTAAAAAATGTTGTCTGGGAAAAGGAATCTATGATTAATGCTGACAACTCTTCAAGAGGTTTGAAACCCTTGAAATTTACGCTTCTCTAAATTAAGTCCAATATTCCCATTCGTGCCTTCGTGGCAATTTCATAGGTATTATTCTGATTCTGATAAATCGAAACAACTTCCTAACTTCAGCATAAAACATCTTCTTCACCGTCTTCATCTTTGACCTGAAACCGCAACAAACAGGTCTTTTGCGTTTTGTCTCGAATTCACTCCCCTACCTCAGAATTAATTTGATTTAAATTTGTAGGTTGTCTCTCGTTATTATACCAATGAATTGATCAGAAATTAATTCAGTCTACTATTATATCTTTAACTTTAAGCTCTATTTTAAAATTATGGACATCAATAAATATATGACACGCTGTCTCGAACTGGCTCAGAAAGCTAAAGCGGCGGGGCATACGGCGGTGGGATCTCTGATTGTTAAAGACGGAAAAATTCTAACCGAAGCCAGTGAAGGCAGTGGCGAATTACCTCAAATGACCGCCCATGCCGAAATGATTGCTGTCTTAAAAGCCGTTCAAATAACCGCAAACAAAGACTTGAGTGGCACCTGGCTGGTTACTACAGTCGAACCCTGTTTTATGTGTTCTTACCTTATCCGACAAACTGGGATTTCCAAAATCATTTACGGAACGACCACCGATGAAACCGGTGGCGACAGTTCACAGTTTCCATTTCTAACCTCAGATAAAATTCGAAAATGGGCCCCTGCCCCGGAAGTTGTCGGTGGTGTGATGGCAGCAGAATGCCGTGCCATTTTAAGGAAATAAACGCATAAAGGATGAATTTATCGATGGCTGATTATTTTGCAGATGTTTTTTGGATTATGCAAATGATAACTGCTCCGGAATAATGTCCATAGCCTTAATTGTTGTTTACAACTCTTCAAGGGGTTTGGAACCCTTGAAGAGTTTACAATTCCGAGTCCAATACTTCCATTCGTAAATGTATTTCGGTTCTACAAAAACATCTCCGCCAGCAACTCCAAACTGTGCATGCGGCGTTTGTGGTTTGCGGAGATCATTTGGATGACGATTTCATCTGCGTTATAGAATTCTTTGATTATTTGAATTTCTTCTTTGAGCACTTCCGGACTTCCGGTGAGGTGATAGGGTAAATCATCGGGGGCTCTCAATCGGTGTGCTGGTTTGACATCGTCTTTTAGCATGGCAGAAGCTTCGGCTTCGGGGAGTAAGGGACTGGAAACATCGCCTTTTCGCATGCGTTTCATCATCATTCGAACGGGAGCGGAAAACAACAACGCATCTTTTTCGTCGTCCATACAATAGATACTCAAGCTGGGAATAAAATGTGGTTTTTCTACGCCTTGCACAAATTCACTCGGACGGAAATTTTGCTGATACAATAGCTGATTCTTTAGCGTTTGCTTGGGATTTATAAAACTGGCA
>Ga0079225_10001740_pt1 | contig 12341 bp, 4 predicted proteins | sample Poulit2012_FD_76344 | JGI IMG/M metagenome (GOLD analysis project Ga0079225, IMG submission 76344) | Agricultural soil microbial communities from Georgia to study Nitrogen management - Poultry litter 2012 | ecosystem: Environmental > Terrestrial > Soil > Agricultural land | place: USA: Georgia...
GCGGTAGGCTTTCTTTTCCATAGCTACCGATCCCAGCAGTGTGATTATCGAGTCTTCGTCAGGCATGCTGGAACGCTCAGAAGACCTGTTAGAAAGATCCATGCCCTGAATAAAAATTTATTGTTCCGAGAAACTTTTTTTAAAATAATTTGACAATTGAAATAATGCTTGCTTATTTGGTTGAAGGTTCTTCATCTACCTCATCACTGAACAGCTTAGTAAATTTCACACCTTCAAGAAAAGGAAAATGAGCCAGACTTGGTGAGTGCAGCAATTAGCTAACTTGCCAGTTACATAAAGACGTGCTCCATTTGAGAAGAGAGGGAGCACTTTGAGAGAACTGATTCAGCTTCGATTCAGGTAACAACCTCCGTGTACCAATTGGACGTTGTGTATACCAGTGTCAGATAACTTCACAACAAGAATGCCATGAGAGATAATGATAGTTGTAGCATGAAGAAGGTCCTGCTGTTTGCGATGCCCACGTTCTGTTTGCTTCTCTTTCAGCTCGGGACAGATCAGGTTCAGGCCGAAAGCATACATGAGAGTCATCTCCTTGCTGAACCCACATTGACAGATCTCTTTCAGGAGACGGTTCAGGGTCAGGTTGTTGATGCCGCTACGGAAGACCCGCTTCCGGGTGTCAGCATTGTTCTGCAAGGAACGACTACCGGAACATCAACCGATATAGAAGGCAATTTCGAACTGAATCTGCCGCAGTTAGAGGGGGTTCTGGAGATATCGTATATCGGCTATGAAACAGTTCAGATCGACATAGACGGGCGGAGTTCGATTGATGTCAGTCTGCAGCAGACAGCTATTGAAGGGGAGGATGTCATTGTCGTTGGATACGGTACCCAAGAAAGAATAAACCTGACTGGATCTGTTGGCGCAGTACGTGGTGATGCACTGGAAAATCGACCCATCGCTAATGTAGGGGAGGGCCTGCAGGGGTTGGTACCCAATTTGAACGTTAGCGTACCAAGTGGTGACCCTGCGGATAGTCCAAGATTCAATATTCGTGGATATGAATCTATTAATGGCGGGTCGCCACTGATCCTTGTCGATGGTATTCCCATGGATATAAACAGCATCAATCCCAGCGATATAGAGAGCATCAGTGTTCTGAAGGATGCAGCTGCAGCTGCTGTTTATGGTGCCAGGGGTGCTTTTGGGGTTATTCTGGTTGAGACAAAAAGTGGACGAACAGGGGAGGCTCTCAATGTCAGCCTCAATACGCAGTGGTCTATGGCTCGGCCCATCTTCAATATGGATCCGGTTACAGATCCTCACCAGTTTATCCTGGCCCGGAACATGGCAACCACCAGGACGAACGGAACCCCACAGTATGATGAAACCTGGCTTGAAGGAACCAGAAGGTGGGTGGAGAACCCAACACACGAGAATGCGTGGGAAGTGGTTGACGGATCTCTGCGATACTACGGGTATAATGATTATCAGAATCAACTGATGACAGACTACTCACCGACCCAGCAGCACGACCTGAGTATTTCTGGTGGATCAGAGAATTCGGCCTACTACCTGTCAGCAGGTTACATGAATAAAGATGGCTATTTAAGGGATCGGAATGCCAATGAAAAGTTCAGACGATATAATGTGCTGCTGGATGTAGATTTCATGATAAACGACTGGCTGAATCTTGGAGAGAGGATACAGTTCAGTTCAGAGAACAGTAACAAGCCTCATTTTTATAACTGGGATGTGAATATTAATTCACTCGCCAGGGTGAGTCCAATCATGCCGGTTCAATTTCCCGATCTGGATTACTATCTGGAACCGGGCGACAGGGGAAATTATGAACAATTTATAGGCATGTATTTTGGCGGGCCCAACTTCTACCCCTATCTGATGGATGGCGGCCGGGAAACCTATACCAACAATGACCTCTGGCTGACCCAGGAGGTGAATATTTCACCTTTAGCAAATCTTAATATTAACACTGACTTCTCATATAATATTTTCAACAGGAATTATCAGGATGTTGCCAGCAAAATAGACATTGTCTCTACCGATCTTACCAATATTGAAAATATGGTTAGTCATGGATTCAGTGATGATGACTGGATAGATGCCCGTAATAACTATAATCAAGAGTACATATTCAACATCTATGCAGAGTATGTTCTGGACCGGTTTGAGTCTCACAGTATAACAGCGATGGTCGGTTTTAATCAGGAGTGGTCACAAAATCGTTATATGAGGTCACAGGCTCGTTCTCTTCTTACACCTCAAATCACCAATCTGAATGCAACTGTGGGAAATCAGCAGGTATCCGGAAGCAGTTCACACGTTGCGCTGCGAGGTGCCTTCTATCGTCTCAACTATGTATTCCGGGATCGATATCTAATAGAGGCTAATGGTCGCTATGATGGTACCTCACGATTCCCGGAGGATGATCGCTTCGGCTTCTTCCCATCGTTTTCAGCCGGATGGATTATCTCCAATGAGAATTTCATGGCAGGAACCAGTGGGTTTCTGGAGATGCTCAAGATCCGGGCCTCCTATGGAACATTGGGGAATCAACTGCTTGGAAGCAATTACTACCCCTACATCTCCTCGATGGGTATCGGGAACTCCTCATTTATCATGTCAAGTGGACAGACTCCCTATGTCTCTGCTCCGGGTCTGGTAAGCCCTACACTGACTTGGGAGAAAGTAACCTCCAGAAATCTGGGAGTGGATGTTACCATGTTCGGGGGAATGCTTGATCTTGTTTTTGATATCTATACCCGTGACACAAAGGATATGTTGATGGGTGTGGACTATCCTGTGATTCTTGGTACAGGGGCGCCATCTGAAAATGCTGCTGATCTCAGGACTTCGGGATGGGAACTTGAAGTCACCTGGCGCCATGCTGTCAATAATGACTTGCAGTACAGTGTGGCTGTCGGGCTGTCTGACTGGGTTGCCGAAATAACCAAATACGACAATCCCAATAACTCCCTCTCTGACTACTATGTGGGTCAGAGGATCGGGGAGATATGGGGGTATGAAACAGTCGGGATTTTCCAGAATGAAGAGCAGGTAGCAAACGCAGCGGATCAATCTCAACTTGGAGCCAACTGGAGGCCCGGAGACATTCAGTATGCAGATCTGAATGGAGACGGAAGGGTGACACCTGGAAGTAATACCCTGGATGATCCGGGAGACAGAAGAGTTATTGGAAACAGTCAGCCCAGATATAGCTTCGGAATAACGCCGGGACTTACCTACAGAAACTTCTCTTTTTCACTGTTTTTTCAAGGGGTAATGCAGAGGGACTACTGGCCCTCCTCAGGTAACTGGACGCAGTTCTTTCCTTTCAACCAGGGTCACGTTGAAAACTACTACATCACGGACACATGGAGCGAGGATAATCGGGATGCCTACTTCCCGGCGCCTCACATTTCAACCAATGACAAGAAGAATCTGCAGGTACAGTCACGCTATCTGCAGAATGCGGCATACGTGCGATTGAAGAACCTGATGATCAGTTACAACCTTCCACAGAGTCTGATCGACCGGGTCGGTCTGGGGCAACTGCAGATCTACCTCAGTGGCATGAATCTGTGGGAGTATGCACCGATCTATGGTCCGCTGGATCCTGAATTTGCTGATTCCGGTCAATCCAGTTACCAATCCCATGGGGGTGCGATTGTATACCCTATGCAGCGTGTCTTCACGATCGGGACAAGGATATCATTGTAGGGAGTTGTTAAAGAAAGCGAAGCGTTCATCAATTCACCTTTTTTCACTTAGAGAGAAACCAATTCAAAAGGAAGTTTACACCATGAAAAACTTCAATCTACCGTATCTGCTCATTCTTGTTCTCCTTGCAATCTCTTTCACGGGTTGTAATGATGATTTTCTGACCAGAACGCCTCTGGATGAGATCAGCGATGAGACGTTTTGGGAAACAGAGAACGATTTGCGTGTATTCAATAACAGTCTCTATCATATGACCTTGAATGAATTTGATGTCCCCATCCTGATGGGACATCCCTCTGGATCTGGTGCTCAGGCCTGGAGGGGGAGTCTATGGTTTCAGGATGGTTTTTCTGATAACCTGGCGCCTCATCACGACCGCCACACCTACTTTCAACAGGTTCGGGCAGGAAAGCATAATATTCCGACGAGTGCTCAGGATTTTGGCTACAGGGGGTGGAACTTTGTCCGCTCTGCCAATGTGGGCCTTGAAAATTACGACAGGGCATCTGTTTCTGAGGAGATTATCAACAGGTACGCTGCCGAAGCCAGACTCTTCAGGGGCTGGTTTTATGCCGAGAAGGTCTCTAAGTTCGGTGATGTGCCCTGGGTAGACCGGCCACTGAATATCGATTCAGAAGAGCTGTATGCAGCCCGCACTCCGAGAGAAGAGGCAATGGAGTATGTCCTTGAAGATCTGCAGTTTGCAACGGAGTTTCTGCCCGATGACTGGGGAGATGGCGATGATCCGGGACGGTTGAACAGGTGGGATGCCCTTCTGGTTCTCTCAAGGGTTGCGCTGTTTGAAGGCAGCTGGAGGAAGTATCATGATGGAGAGGACCCTGATCGCTGGTTTCAGATTGCTGCCGATGCCGCCAGGGAGGTGATGGACAACAGCCCGCACTCTGTCTACTCAACCGAAGACCCTGAAAATGATTTTAATGCTTATCACCGTCTGACAGATCTTGCAGGCAATCCAGAGGTCATGTACTGGAGGAAGTATGAACATGGCGTCTACGACAATCTGGTTCATGGGTATTTCGGGTATACAGGCGGCGCGACAAAAAGTTTTGTTGATGATTTTCTGGCAACTGATGGGCTTCCAATTACATTGTCACCTCTTTATCAAGGTGATGAACAGATAGAGGATCTCTTTGAGAACAGGGATCCGAGACTCAGGCAGACAATACTCCATCCGGACGACAGCGACAGATACAGATACAACAGAGATGATGGCCGTGACTATCCCCGCATGCAAGGAATGGGTGGTTTTACAACCGCAACGGGGTATCATATCATCAAAGTCTATAATGCAGACGAACATGGATTGGTAGGTGATCCCAGCATCCTGGCAGCCATCAACCTGCGATATGGGGAAGTGCTGTTGAACTATGCGGAAGCCATGGCGGAACTGGGGACCATTACCCAGAATGATCTGGATATAAGTATCAATTTGCTGCGGGATCGTGTCGACATGCCGCACCTTGAGCTGGATCCACCTATGGACCCCCGCTATGCAGATGATGGTATCTCACCTCTCCTCGTAGAGATCCGGCGCGAACGACGTATCGAGCTGTTTCTGGAAGGCCATCGATACAATGACTTGAGGCGCTGGGGCCAGGGTTCAAAGCTGGAAGAGCCAACATTAGGTATTCGTTGGAATGATGCGGCTGCACAGCGATACGAAGGAGCTGAGGTACAAACAGCTCAAGATCCGGTATCGGGTAATACCTATATAGATGTATATCAGGGCACGGACTGGGCTGATCCGGTTTTTGATGAAAGCAGACACTATTTGTGGCCGATTCCGTTGAGTGTGCTTTCACAGAACCCGGATATAGGACAGAATCCAGGTTGGTAATTCAAGAGTTCTTTTTGTTTTTGTGCGTGATGGGCTACTTGTTGGTTTTGCCTGAATGAACGTATAAATCCTGCTTAAGCAGGATCTATTCTGAAGCGGAATTTAGAAATGGGCTAGAGTAATGTGTACGACATCAACAGAGGCCAATAGTAGACGTTATGGTTTTTGGAAAGCTTCTCTTCTTCTGCTGACCGCTTTCCTGCTCACATCCTGTTCGACTCCGGAATCTGCATCTGATTCTGCTGTATCGCCTCCGCCGAATTCAGTATCTGAACCTGTATCGCCTCCACTACACGAAACCCGGCAAATCCTTCTGTCTGATCACCCACGCATTCTCCTGTTGGAGGATGAAGTGGCTGATATTCACCAAGCTATTGCGACCAACCCTTACTGGGCTAACATGCATGATGTCATTCTGGGCGAGAGTGACAGATTGATTGAGGAGCCTGTTTTGGAGCGGACCATGATTGGCCGACGGCTTCTGGGGACCTCACGGGAAGCGTTGCGGAGAGTCTTCTTTCTCTCCTACGCCTATCGGATGACAGGTGATGACAGATATTCCGACCGCGCCGAAGAGGAGATGGTTGCTGCGGCAAGTTTCGAGGACTGGAATCCATCCCACTTTCTGGATGTAGCGGAGATGACAATGGCGCTTGCAATCGGCTATGACTGGCTTCACGATGCATTGGGTGCAGGATCCAGAGAGTTGATTCAGAGTGCGATTTTGACAAAAGGGCTGGAACCCTCATTTGACCCGGACTACAACTGGTTTCTGGAAGCAAGTCATAACTGGAACCAGGTCTGTAATGCCGGAATGACGTATGGTGCACTCGCGATCTACGATGAGCATCCCGACATAGCCAGAGAAGTGATAGAGAGAGCGATTGAAACCATCCCGCTCGCCAAAAAGGATTATGAACCCGTTGGTTCCTATCCGGAGGGCTATGGATATTGGGGGTACGGGACCTCGTTCAACGTTATGTTCCTCAGTGCACTGGACAAAGCATGGGCCGACGGATTCGACTACGGCCCCTATTCAGCCTTTCTGAATACAGGGCGTTTTCGGAAACACATGACCGGAACCACGCTCTCCAGTTTCAACTGGGGAGACAATGGAGCTTCCGCCAGCCTAAGTCCCTCCATGTTCTGGTTCGCCGATAAAAACAGTGAACCTTCGCTTCTGTGGAGAGAGATTCACTGGCTTGAAACGGCTGATTACAGCGATTTTGTAAGCAACCGTCTGCTGCCAGCGATCATGATCTGGGGCAAGAATATCCCTTTTGATGGGGTATCGCCACCTGAAGAGACGATGTATGTCACTCAGGGGGATATGCCACTGTCTATTATGAGAACCTCCTGGGAGCCGTCTGAGGGTATTTTTCTCGGGTTCAAAGGAGGGTCACCATCTGTCAATCACGGCCATATGGATATCGGATCATTTGTCATGGAGTCCGATGGGGTGCGATGGGCCAGTGATCTGGGGGCACAAAACTACAATTCACTTGAAACTCTGGGAATGAACATCTGGGACAGGGCCCAGGATTCTGAACGATGGTCCGTTTATCGACTCAATAACTTCTCTCACAGCACACTGACAGTCAATGATCAGCTGCAACGTGTCGACGGATACTCCAAAATCGAGACCTGGTCAGATGATCCGGATTTCAGATTCGCTACGATTGATATGTCTTCACTCTATTCAGGCGAACTGTTTTCAGCAAAACGTGGCGCCGGTATCGTGGATCAGGAGTATGTTGTTGTCAGGGATGAGTTGAGAACCGGGGATGAACCGGCAACCGTACGCTGGCAGATGTTGACTGAAGCGGATGTAGAGCTCAGAGATGAGAGTTCAGCGATTCTGAGACGGGATGGCCAAGAGCTTACTCTGCAAGTTGTTGAACCAGAACAAATGAATGGTCGTATACCGGGCGTACAAACCTGGAGTACCCAGCCCGAAACTGATTTTGATGCTGAGAATCCGGGGACCATACTGGTTGGTTTTGAGTTTGAGGTTCCCGCCAACACCAGAGAGAACGTTCAGGTAGCCCTTATCCCTGGTTCGTCCGAAATTGAACCCGCATGGTCAGCCAGCCTTGCCGAATGGAGCGCTGATTTCGATGTAAGAGGAGATCTGGATGTGGTGCGAAGACGTGTCATTGATGAGCTGCTGGAGCCAACTGTGGATGATCAGGAGATCTCCGGATTGATGGAAGCCCTTCATTCTGATGGGTACTGGCCCGATATCGACTATGTGGATACAACCCGGACGGCATTTGAACACAGTGTTCATCTATCCAATATGGTCACGATGGGACGAGCATTCAAGAAATCTGAATCAGACTACTATCAGGATCAGAGTTTGAAACAGGCCATCTGGCGTGCCCTCGACTTCTGGATTGAGAACGATTTTATTGGAGAGAACTGGTGGAATAATCAGATCGGTACTCCCCAGCGTATCGGAGACCTGCTGTTGATCATGGATGAAGATCTTACAGAGGATCAGATTCTGGGTACGGCTCCAATTCTTGGCCGGGGCAGTCTGGGGTCCTGGGGCGCCAGGCCCGGTGGGGACCTCATGCATATTGCAGGAATACAGGGCAACTATGGACTCTTCAAAAGAGATGTCGGTATCCTGAATGAAGCGGTGGAGGCGATCGCAAAGGATATCCGTTTCGCTGTAGATCGTGGAGATTCTGTTGATACCCGAGGCTTGCAGACGGACTACAGTTTTCACCATCGGCACGATCGGGTGACCTCTACAATAACCTATGGAAATGTCTATGCGAACTACTTTATCAACTGGGCAGAGAGACTGGCAAGTACAGGGTTCGAGATGCCTGAGGAGTCTATTGAGCTGATTACAGATTTCTACCTGGATGGTATCTCCAAGACGATGGCTTTCGGTGTCTGGCCCGATCCCGGAGCCAGGAATCGAGGAATTTCCAGGAGAGGAGCACTGAATGCTGCAAGTCCGGTACTTCTGGAAAAATTACTCCGGATAAGCTCCTATCGGGAGGATGAGCTGGAGGCACTTGCCAGTGCTCGAAAAGGGGGAGAGTTTCCGGACTGGAGCAGCAGCCAGTTCTTCTGGCACACCGAATACTTCAGCCATCAACGTCCCGGCTACTTCTCCTCCGTACGGATGTACTCTTCCCGAAATCACAGTATGGAGGTGCCCTATAACAGTGAGGGGCTGAAAAATCACCATCTGGCCGACGGGTATAATTTTATCACCAGATCAGGAGAGGAGTATGTCGGCATCTTTCCTGTTTGGGACTGGCAGAAGGTGCCCGGAACGACTGTGGTTCAGAAGCCATCACTCCCCGATCCATCAGAGATTCAGCAGCCTGGCCGTACAGACTTTGTCGGTGGCATTACAGACGGAATGTACGGTTCGGCAGTATTCGACTTTAAGAGCCCTCTCGATCCGTTGTCAGCGAAAAAAGTATGGTTCTTTTTTGATGATGAGTACATCGCCATGGGTACGGGGATCTTCTCTGACTCCGAGTATCCCGTCGTTACGACTCTGAATCAGAGCCTGTTGAAGGGAGAGGTGGTTTATGGAGGAGTGAACGGTGAAGAGGTTCTGGATCGAGGAGATCATGCACTATCGGATATCAACTGGGTATTTCATGATCAGATCGCCTATATCTTTCCGGAACCGGGAAACGTTCAGCTCACTAATCGTGAACAGAGTGGTTCATGGTACGATATAACAGATCGCGAATGGGCGCGTGAACTTGGAGAGGTTCAGAAGGATGTGTTTACACTGTGGCTGGAGCATGAAGTAGCCCCGAAAGGGGAGGCATATGCGTACATCGTCGTTCCGGGGATTGAGGCGGAGGAGGTGGAACGCTACCGGTCGAACTCTCCGGTTGAAATTCTGTCCAATGCTCCGGATGTGCAGGCTGTTCATCACGGTGAGTTGCAGATCAGCCAAGTCGTTTTCTATGAACCGGCTGAAGTGGAGATTCCCGGTGGAGTGCGTATTGAGGCAGAAACACCCGGTCTGATCCTGATGAAGCGTGCAGATTCGGACCGGCTTGAGTTCACGGTATCCGATCCGTCACGTACCCTTGACCGTTTTCGATTCAGGATCTTTTCGTCTGATTCTTCACGTTCTCTTGAAAGCTTCAGAGCCTCTTCGTATGTAGAGGGAGGCGATGATAAGGCGGCACAAGTTATCTGGAATGAAGAGGATCGTTCAAGTCTGATTGAGATCAATTTGCCGGATGGTGAGTTCGCCGGACAGAGTGTCGGGGTAACGCTGGTGGTAGATGAATCGTGATGAATCGGATATTTTCTGTGATCCTCCTCTTTGTATGCACAATATGGCTTCAACCGTCCTTGGGGCAGGGTCATGAAGGAGACTTGTCTCCGGCAGGTGATATTAATACCTCTTTTGGCGGGACGGGTGGCGTTCACATTCTTGCTGAACCCGGTGAGCTTACAATCGATGTTGCAGCTCGTAATCTGAAAGATGTAGAGAGAGAACTGCGAGCTATTCTTGTTGGGCCGGATCGTCAGGTTATATCAGAGAAGCGGATTTCAACCGGTCAAAACGGAGACAGTGACCCAGAGCTTCAACGTGCAAGATTTCAGACAAAAGTGGAGCGGAAAGGTGTCTACAGTTTGAATATCACTGTTTCTGGTGGCCGTATGGAGACAGGGATTGTCTGGGGTTTTCAGACCAACAGCGAGCGATTTCTGGTTGAATCGGCGCGGGGACATCGGGATGCAGATCATGAAGAGCCTGTCATTTTACGCAACCAGGACGTGAGTACAGATATCTGGTTCCAGCCAAGAGACGGAGCTTTCAGTATTGAAATTACTGATCTTCCCGAATCTGTGGAGCAACTGACCCTGTATGACAAACAGGGTGATGTGATTAAGAATTTTGATGTCGCTGGCGGAGTAGCCCGAGGAACCGTCTCAGAAACTAAAGATCCGGTGAAGCAACCGTGGCGTATATCCTTCCCATCTGCATACGCAACACTTCATATTGATGGTGTGACACGTTGGTCAGATGATGACTCTTTTCAACACTTGAGCTACTGGTCAACGGATGGAGACTCGTGGTTCCCATATCAGGAGTATAGATGGCTGTTAACGCCTCCTAAACATCATATTCATGGAGAGGAATCAGGTGCCTTTACCTTTGAGGTTTATAACAATGCAAAAGAGACGCGAACGGTTCAGCTTACCTCAGAATTTCCAACGGCTGTTTTTGATATAGATCTGGTACCAGACAGGGTCACCCTAGGGAGTAAGGAGAGTGCCGAAGTGACCGCTAATTATTCAATTTCTGATGAAGGCGAAAGCCGTACCGTTCATATTCTGGCTGAACCGATAGAGGATCCGGATTTTTCAACATATGCCACGCTTGTGGTTCATTCGGAAGTACCTGTGGCAGAAGAACCGATTACGACTCCGCTGATACTGGAACCATACAGGCATGAAAATGCACAGTTTGGCTATAACCCTGATTATCCGACGGATTGGGAACTGTATTTTGACCTTGAAAACCAGTCATTTGTACGTGTGGACGGTGGTCTGATGACAAATGAAAATGGACAGTGGGAGATGCGAAGTTTTTCTTCCGACCGCATTACATACCGTGACAGGGGTTTCGCTGATGCGTCATTTGAACTGACACGTTCGGACACCAAAATTGCATTTGACAAGGATAATGAGATGTACCTGGTGGCTACTGCCAGCGGTGATATCAGCCCTGGCGATAATACCAGCTCCAGTGCCAAAACCGGAGAAGATAGCAGGAGGTTGGCACTGCTCCATTCGGCCGATAAAGGTCAGCATCTGACGGCATATGACCTTGGAGTCGATGGGAATTTTGATATTGAAAACTTCACGGGACACAACATTCCAGATGACCCGCCACCGATCCTTCGATCAGTATTGACCTATACAGATGAAGAGCGTATATGGCGTCGAATTCATAAACTTGAGCTTATCGTTGTCGAAAAAAAGGAGGATGGACTCGTTGTTAATGAGCCGGTCCTGATTTCAGACATGTCACTGGGAGTAGGAACCCACTCCGGGCATGCTTCAGCGATCGTTTCCAGAGGTGACAGAGTCCATGTGATCTGGGGTGAAGCAACAGATCCCGGGGAAGATGTTCCGGGCGTTCCGACATACGTTAATACGTACAATCGATCTACAGGGCAGCTGGAGGGGGACCCTGTATTGATCGGATATGGCCCGCCAGCCAACAATGTCCATAACCGACCCAGCATAACTATCGATAGCAAGGGTTATCTACATGCATTGATCGGAACGCATGGACAGCCTTTTCTCTATACCCGATCTCTTGCGTCGAACGATGCCCACTCTGGTTGGACGGAACCAGAAATGTTATCGGAAGAAGAGGAGATGAGGCAGACCTATATCGGCCTGGTATGTGGACCAGACGATACACTTCACTTGGTGTATAGATTGTGGCGGTACTCGGAACAACCTCATCCCGCCGCTCATCATGCTGCACTGGCGTATCAGAAGAAGTCTCCGGATTCAGCGTGGACGGAACCTCGCTTACTAGTGCTTCCGCCATTTTCTGAATACAGTATTTTTTATCACCGGCTCGGAATTGACCGGAGAGGGCGGCTGATGCTCTCGTATGATTACTGGTCCACCTGGTGGTTTTATAGAAATGAATACCGTGAGGATTCAGGCCACTTCCGCAAAACAATGATGTCTCCGGATAATGGATCCAGTTGGCAATTTCTGTATAACAAGGATCTATAAGTGAATTTATAGC
>Ga0079225_10001741_pt1 | contig 12330 bp, 14 predicted proteins | sample Poulit2012_FD_76344 | JGI IMG/M metagenome (GOLD analysis project Ga0079225, IMG submission 76344) | Agricultural soil microbial communities from Georgia to study Nitrogen management - Poultry litter 2012 | ecosystem: Environmental > Terrestrial > Soil > Agricultural land | place: USA: Georgia...
CTGGTCCTATGCTAACTAACACCATTGGCTTCTTAGCGTCATGTATTGCCTTCATCATGTTCATCCCATCTGCTGTCACAATCTACAAGAATAGACACGATGCACATGCTCTCCGAGGCTCTTCCATCGGTATGAACCTACTTCTCATTACGAACGCTTTACTCTGGGGCGTATACGGTTTCCTGTCTTCTGCTTTCTGGTACGCCATCGTGCGCTCGCGCCAGCAAGAGAGTGTCAAAGAGCCGCTGTGGGACGATGACCATAAAATATTCATCACTGCACCACCGGGATATGGTTCTGTTGTCTCCCCCAATCATTCCAATATCAAGCATGGCATCCTGTTTAAGACTGATGAAGAACTACGCCAGATTCGCTTAACTCAAGGATTCCCAGTCAGTTCGTGATCTTCGCCAACGTAAAAGCAATCCTCGTACCGACTAAAGGTATGTGATACCATAGTCGTGGTGGCTGTGGCAGATTGGTAATGCCCCTGGTTGTGGTCCAGGTCCATGCGGGTTCGATTCCCGTCAGTCACCCCACTCGCGCCGTCTCAGGAACCATCTTGAGGCGGCGCATTTTATATGCCTAGTGCTATACTGAAGTGAACATTACATTTAGGGGCATTCATGACAGACGAAGACGATGATGCTATGGAAGCAGTATTCGATTCTCCGGCATTCAAACTCGGGATGGACATCGGTCAATCACTTGGTAGTTCTCATACCATTGATGAGGCTCAGAGAGCCTATTACGTAGGAGAAATTGAACTGTTCCTAGACTGGCACCGTCCCAAGACTATGGAGGAATGGGACGAGTACTACGAAAAATACGGCAAGGACTTCGGTAAGCGGTGGGAATCGAAATCTACGAAGTCGGAATCTGAAGGAGAATAACTCATGACAACGCAAGGACCAATGGAACGTATTGACGAATTAGCGGCTCTTGAACCCGGATGGTCAGATGGCGAAGGCGAGAAGATCACTAGAGATTCTGTTTCTCTCGCGGTAGTGTTTGCGAGCACCTTAAACACTGCTGTTGCACAAGCCTTCCATATCTTTCCTGGCGAGAATGGAAGCCTTCAATTCGAACTTCAAGAAGGAGCAAGAGTCGTTTTAGGGATTGAGTTAGGTCCAACTGAAAACGACATTCTCTTCTGGACCTTTAGCCTAGAGTCAGATGAGTTGGATGAAGAGCCGATGCCGAATCTCTCAGTTCTAGTCGAAAGGCTCGGTGAAGCCTTGTCTCAACCTGCACAGTGAAGACAAATGTGCTACACTGTAATTCAGTATGCCCCTGTAGCTCAGTGGATAGAGCATCTGCCTCCTAAGCAGAGGGTCGCTGGTTCGAATCCAGCCAGGGGCGCGGCGGCTTGGCTTAGTGAAGGCTAAGTCCAATTCGGCGCGGGATGGGGAAGTTCGGTTATCCCGCCTGGCTCATAACCAGGAGAACGCGGGTTCAAATCCCGCTCCCGCCACCATGATGAAGGGGCGAGTGATCGTACAATCACTCGCCCCTTCATTCTCGTCAAGGAGTCTCCATGCTACTTGACGGGCACATGGCTTCTTCAATCTTGCAAATGCGGCGCTGTACGGATTCGTAATCAGGACTCTTCTCACGACATGTATCTCGCAACATAGCCGACTCCCACAAAGCCCATGCGTAGCCAGTCAAGCCAAACATCGTCTCGTCTGTAACAATTCCCTGAATGAGGCTCTCTTCTGTGTAACGAGGCACACGAACTCCCACAACCATATGAGGCTCCACTAGCATCGCTTCATGATGCCGTGTCCCATAACGAATAACGAAGCAAGCCACAAGAATTGCAAGTGCGAGTAAGGCTATGTGCCACCACGTTTCAACTTGAGTAACGTAAGCCAAGCCGATTCCAAGGGCTATCACAATGCCATAGGTCACCCAGCGAAGTGCCTTGAAGCCACGTTGAATACGCCTGCCAGTGTTGTCAGGTTGGTACGAGTACGGGCTGAAGTATCCACACATACCATCCTCTTCATAGGCATACAAGTACTCATGCCAACGGACTGCTCGTGCCGCTTGAGATACGTTCTTATATCTACAAGATGGCATCATCTTTGACCGCTTCATCCCTTGCCTCTCAATTCGTCTACATCTGATTGAAATCTTCGATCAACTATACACGAGAGTACTTAGTAGTTCATTTCTCATTGACTCACGTATACTGGGGACTATCTAAGGAGAGTAATCAATGATAGAAGAGAAGCACCGGAACAACAGCAACCATGCCATCAAAGCAAGCATGATGGCATCTACCTCAGAGATGGCAAACGAGCCTCTCTACGCTTACCCAAAGAAGAGAGGGTTCAATGATCTGGAAAGTCAATCCCGTACTCTTGAACACGTCATCGAGACCCTCTGGGGCGTATTCAATTTTGCAATTTCTTTATTCGCGGTGATCTGGTTTATCGGTTTAGGGTACTTCGCTGGACAGCCTGAAGGACTCGGCAACATCAACTTGGAGAACACATGGTTCGCTACTGGATTCATCGTAGGCATTGCTTACTTCGTTCTCCGTATCGTGAAAAACGTCAACCCGATCTACTACATCATGGGGGAACCCGTGTCAGATCAGTTGAGGAATGGAATCAAGAACCGGGTCTTCACTGATTCTGAACTATTCCGTATTGCTAACGCGACGTATCAAAACGGAGTCCTTAGCAAGAGTGGCAACCTGTCTTCTCGTGCTCATGGATTCACTGCTGGCGAGTACCTCGCAAAAATGGAAGAACAGACTCCATCTCGAATTGCAAATCTCATCAACTGCCAAAACGATGCTGATATACTAGCCCAAACGAACCTTGATGCTCAGATTCTTTACGCATCTCAAATGACTCCGGTCACTCATCGAGCATTCAAGGTTCAAGAGCGCATTGCACGTTCAACAATTCGCTGACGAAAGGAGTCTCGCATGAACGATTACCGTGCCTTACTCATTGACGATGAGCGGAACCTTCGACCAGGAATCTTCTATGGCGAACCAGAAGTCGATGTTGCACGTACAAGCGCAGAGGCGATCCAATTCCTTCGCACTACTCCTGAGTACACTCTCGTTTTGTGGGACCACGACCTCGGAGGCGAAGATACGACACGCGAAGTTATTCGATGGATCGAGTCTCAGGCTGAGCCACCAAAGATCACAGATAACATCGTCCACTCCATGAACCCTATCGGGGCAAAGTGGGTACATGACTCTTTGAAGGCTCTCGGGTACAAAGCGCACATTTACCCAGCGAAGGCTCTACTTACGTGAGAGTTGCTTTCACCGGACACAGGAAGTTCCAGACGAATGATGTGCAGGGGATAAAGAACTCCATCGAGTCGTTGCTTCGCCGTCTTGAGCCGAATCTTGCTATTCAAGGGATGGCTCAAGGCGGCGACCTGTTATTCGCGGAAGTAGCCTTGTCGCTTGGCATCCCCTTGCTTAGTGTTCGCCCGTGGGCTGGACACGGGAAAGCATCAGATAAGCACATCTGGGATGCTTCTACAGAACAGCATGTTGTCAACGATGCTCTGAGTTATCCTGGACCGAGAGCCTTCCATGCACGCAACCACTACATGATCGACCGCGCCTCAACAGTCCTCGCTCTATGGGACGGGCGTAAACAAGGCGGCACGTGGGCGGCAATCAAGTACGCCCTGAAATCTCGGAAACTAGTCATCCGAATCAACCCCATGACGCAAGAAGAATCGCTTGTTATGCCCTCGATCTGTGCTACTATAGAGACATGATTTTCTTTACCTCAGGCTGACACCCTCCTTCTTGTTTAGGAAGGAGGAAAGATCACTAGTATTGTCCTAGTGGTTCTATGCGGTTATGCCAGGACCAATGAGTGCGCCCAATGGCAATGCACGTCTCGTGCGTGATACCAAGGAGCGCAAGCGCCTACAGCGCAAAAAGCAACTCATCACAGGCAAAACTTCGAAGAAGAAGCGGTGATGAAATCGAGAGGGTTCCCACCTATTTGCGTGGGAACCCTCTCGTGGTATGCTGGGTCTAAACGACAAATCTCCACACAGCAACCTAGAGGAAGGCTCAAGGGCATGAGTACCATTACAACTCACTTACGTCCACGCAAAGCCACCATCGTATACTCAGTCGCTGAAGTAGCCATGCGCTCAATCTTCAATAACATCAAGAACAATGGAGACCTTGAATACACTACGGTCATGCACTCAGTCAGGATGAGCAAGACTAAGCACGGAACTATTCGTATCAAGCAGAACCGTGGTAGCACTTGCGCAATGTATACAGGAATCACTGAAATCCCAGCGCTATTCTCTCGTGTACCCAAAGAAGTGCTGGATGCAGTCAACAGCGTGCTGGACGCTTGGAGTTTCGACCAAGCCCCAAGCGACTATCCCTATTACGGCACCAGTGATTCTAAAGAGACGTTCCACACTCACTACAAGGAGGGGTGCGGAGAATACGCTGAGAAGACCACCCTAAGAGTTTTGAGAGCGCAGATGCCAGTGTTCTCAGTAATGGCAGAGAAGCGTCTTGTCGATTATCCTGATACTAGTCTCCTGACAGACTACTTCTATATTGATGGAGAGACTGTTCTGTCTCAAGACAGCCCCTACCGTTATGCCTCAGACATCAAGACTTTTGCATACGAGGCTTTTGGGTTCTACCGTAAGGACTTGATCAAAAGCATCGTAAAAAGTAATGTCCTTGCAATCGAATGGGTCTCATGGTGGAAAGAATTCCTCACAGAAGACGAAATCATCGCCACCTTACAGCACTTCATTGAGACCCCGCCCGACCTCATGACATTTGAGTGCCTGAACAAGAATCTCATTCTGACCATTGGGGAACAGGTGAATAAGAAGTCCGTGAAGAGACTCGCAAAAGGGTACGGTCTCATGGATGACGAAATCGGCATTGGGCTTCATATCCACGAAGCAACCAATAGCCTCACGCTTAGGTCACTCCCGGATCAGAAGTTCTCAGATTGGAGAGCACTCCATCGTGCGCTTCAGAAAGCCTTCCTCGACACGTTTGGGGAAGATCGTATTGAACTACCTGAAGACTTCGAGGAAATCAATACTGAACGAGTTCGCGTGCTTACAAGCCCCGAGGACTACGCTTACACAGGCGAAGTCCTACACAACTGTGTAGGCTATGGCACATCGTTCGAACAGAGCCTCGCTGGGCACGCTTACCACATTCGGTTCGACGGCGAGGACGGACCTGAAGCGTTAATGGAAATCCAGCCTGATCAGGGTTCTTACACTATTGGTCAGTTCTTTGGTCCACGGAATGCTACACTAAGTGAAGAGGCTAAGGCAGATTACCTGTCTTGGATCACTCCTAATTTCTCACTACTAGATAGAAAGGCGCTGATGGCGGCATGAGCCATGAAATTCAAGAGCGTATCCAGAATGCTGACCTAGAGACTCTCCCTGATCCCGACCTAGTGGCTCTTTCCCTAGAGGCTTGGGAAGTCGTGTGCCAAGAGAATGCACGAGACCTTGACCTAGTGAACGAGTCGCAAGCAGAACAGTGGATCAAATTTCGAGATGAGACGAATGAGTCTATTCGAAGCGTCTTGGCGGACTTCTACGAGTACAACGAGAGCCTGCCAGCAGAAAAGAGGGAGAGTCTTCTGTCTCTCCTGCACAAGATCAGTGGTGCGCGGCATGAAGCCATGGAACGCAAGCCTGAACCTCCACAGAAGCCGAAGGAGACCCTTGAAGAGCGTCAGGAGCGCTACGAGGGCATTGAAAAGAAGCACGGGTTCTTCTCTCGTTTCAAGAAAATTCTCGGCAAGTGAAAAATGTGCTACACTCTAGGTAACGCTTTGGTTGAGTAGCACTCAGGTGGTGTATGAGTGAGAATCGCTTCACCTGCATCAGCATGCGGATGCGAATGGACGGAGACTCGCTGAAGCGGAGGGGAGGTCGTGTTTTAGGATGGGCGACCTCCCCTCACCTATACCCAAAGCAGATTGAGTTTCATGTCACGGAACGCTATAATGCGAACATGAAGAAATCACTCCGAGCATTCGCGGTTATCACGGTAGCGCTCGCCGCTACCTTCTCCACCGTCGCCTGTACACAGGACACGCGTGACGAACTGATGGGTCTCACTGACATTCGATACACCGGAGACAACACCACCGACCTCAAGAACCTATGTAAGATCGGAACTACACTCAGCAAGGCTAACATCGAAGTAGACTCAGGCATCGCTAAGCAAGTCAACAAGACTGCTAAGAGTTTTGCCAAGAAGTCAGAAGATGATAGAGTAGAGCAAGTTGCCCAAGGTCTTGAGTGGATGACGAGTAGTAACATCGACATTCGTAAGAAGGGCACAAAGATCGTCAAGACCCAATGTGGGTTAAGTTGAGAAGGAGAAAGCACCATAGATAAGTACGCGCAGTATTCTCGTCACCCTGACCAGGGTACTAACCGAAAGCCTAAGCAGAAGCGCAACAAGTTGCATATCTTGCGTCTTCGACCAAACACTGCGGAAGCAGACTACCAGCGAACAGTTTCTAAGGCTCAAGAGTTTCTTGAGCAGAAGAAGCAAGTTCGCCTTGTCGTGTTCCTGAGAGGGCGACAGAAGGGGCATCCTGAGCATGGAATCAATCTCTTGAAGCAAGTGATTGAAGACCTCAACGATTACGGAGTACCGGCGAAGGAGCCGACTGCAAAGAATCTCAGTGTCACATTCAATCCTACAAAGCGTAAGAACTGAGTGAGAACTTAGTCCTATGCCCACACAACATCGCAGAGGCTCAGCGCCTCTTACGTACACGTTCATCGGGATCAATGTCCTCATCAGCCTGTACATCTTCTTCGTGAATCCCACTCTGATGGATCAATATGCTCTGACTCCATCAGAGTGGATCAACAACCCCATCACTCTCGTTACGAGCGTCTTCTTGCACGCGAACTTCTATCACCTATTCGGAAACATGATCGCGCTATTCATCTGCGCCCCATTGGAGCGGCATGTGGGCAGTTTCTTGTACTTACTCATCTACGTAGGGAGCGCCGCACTCGGAGACATCGCAGTCATTTCCTTTGCAACCGACCCGAACATTCCTACTGTAGGCGCAAGTGGAGCCATCTTTGGTCTCTTCGGGGCACTCGCAATCTTGGGCAGGCAAGCAGGAATCAGCGTCAGTAGCATCGTATTCGTCATCGTCATTAACCTCGGGGTCACTTTTACGAATCCTGAAATTTCATGGCAAGCACATGTTGGCGGACTCATCGGCGGTGCCGCACTCGGTCTACTAGCACGCTTGGTTACTTCATCGAAGCAGAAACAGATCGCTTCTCAACCTCAACAGCCGCCACCTTCTCAGTGACCGCTTCCAGAGGTCCACGTCCCCACTGACGAGCGAACTTATTCCATACCAGCGTCACAACGATGATCATAGCGACGTTAGCGAGCCAGAAGAAGGTCTGGTGCGTCTTGATCATCTCTAGAGGGGTCAACGTGTATACAAGTACGTGTAGAGCGTAAGCAGACATCGTAGCCATCCCGAATTGACCAAGGCTCTTAATGCCAGGAATCCGCGACACGTCTGTCATGATGCAGATAACTACCAACGCTACAGCGATAGCACTCATCATCCCGAGAGTCGTTCCACTATAAGCACTCGAATCCAACAAGTTCAGAGCCTTCGAAGTCTCAACGTTCCCATCCTCTATTCTCCATACATCGAGAGGTAGAAGCATAGTAGCACCCTTGATCAAGACTGCTACTGGCAAGCCGATCCAGCCGAGACGGAGAAGGAACTTACTCTGGTCACTACCATCGCGGCTGATCAATCCACGCCCAATAAGAGCACCGAGTAGGAAGATACTGAACCACTGAAGTACAGGGTAGTGAGAGTAAACAAGGGGCTTGATGACAACCATCCACGGCTCAGAGAAGAGCGTGTTGAACCCAATGTTACCCAAATACGCGTTATCTGCCGTCGCAGACCGGATTCCAAAGGACACTAGGGGAGACAGAACCAGCCAAGAAGCCGTCACGTATACAAGGACTCGTGTATTCAAACGTGGGACGATCCAAATGCCGAGAAGGAATATCAAGCCGTAGTTGACCAAGATGATGTCAATAGCCGGGTTCCCTGCCCCTAGAGCAAGCCCTAGAACAATGCAAGCAATTGCTCTCACCACGTTCTTTGTCTTCTTCACTCCACGCGTCTCTCCCGAATAAACAAAGACGATGCCTGATAGGAGGACGAACAGGACAGCATGGTAGTCCTGAAGGGCGATAGCCAAAGGCGAATCAGTCAAGAGCCAAACATGATTGACCATGATTCCTAAGAGCGCTAGGAAGCGCGATATGTCTAGTGCGACCAAGCGATTCATGTACCCATGATACCAAACTCTTGACATCACTCTGAGTCTGTGTGTATGCTAGAGGCACAACTTAATAGAGCACGGGGGTGACTGGTTTCGACTGGTTGCTTAGATACATGGAGAAGCGAGCCGATATTGGTAGGCGTACATCGTTAAAGAACGCTACAAACAATAACTGCTAACTCCAAGCAGACCGATTTCGCCCTAGCGGTGTGATCTGCTGACAACCTCACATGAAGAGAAGGTCAACTTCGAGGTTGCCAGTATCAGTTCAAACAGACCTCTTGATCCAGAAGTTGATGGCTTCTGATGGATCACAGTATTCAAGCCATCAACCTCAGTGACGGGAGTTCCCACTCATCACTGTTGTAGACCTGGGAACTGCGCTCGGAGAAGTACATGGTCGGCAGACCAGGACTGGGTTTCGATTACCCACACCTCCACTTATTCAGTGGGCACCAAGATCATCTTGGTGCCCACTATTTTTATGCCCACCTCATAACGTGATGCAAGTCACATTCAATCTAGTCGAATCGACTACTATGGTGTGCCATACTATAAGCATGGTAGTAAAAATGACGACAACGAGAGGTGACATCACACCCTTTCAGTTCCCTGGTGGTGAGTGGCACTTTGATATTCCTGATTACGCACAGCCTCGCGCTCTGACAATCATCAACGATCAGCACATCATGGATGATCTGGCTATCGCCGGTCTCTGGGTCGATTGGTGCAAGAGCGTTGGAGAGAAAGCAATTATCAATCTGCCTTACCTTCCAGCCGCGCGAGCAGATCGTGGAACCCCATTCGGGGGCAAGGTCTACGCCAACATGATCAACGCTCTCGGTGCAGATGAGGTGAGAGTCTTCGACCCTCACAGTTCCGTTGTCCCTGAACTCATCAACAACGTGAGAGTCATCTTCTTTCCACGAGTAGTCCGTCATGCGGTATTCGGAAAGAACTACGCGGCACAGAAGGTCTATGACGGCATTATCGCCCCGGACAAGGGAGCAGTGAACCGTGCAAGCATGATTTCTCGCTCCACGAATCTGCCGCTCTACAGAGCAAGCAAGGTGCGAGATTTCAAGACTGGGAAACTCAAGAACTACAGCGCTCCGCGATTGCTTGATAGGAACAAGAAGTACCTAGTGGTCGATGACATTTGTGATGGCGGCGGCACTTTCATGCTACTCGCTCAGGCTCTCGACCTTCCCAAGGAACAACTAGGAATTTGGGTATCGCATGGAATCTTCTCGGGCAATGCCGGGAACCTCGCTGACCACTACTCAGACATCTATACGACAGACTCCGTAGTCCCTTACACAAACGTTGCAACGAAGGTTGTCAAGTTGGCACCTTACCTAACATCGCCTTATGCAGAACACCTCAACGAAAGGAATCACTGATTATGAACACGAACACCACCCCCTACGCACCGATTGCGCCTCTCATGGAGATTGATGCGTACAAGTTGTCTCACCGCACACAGTATGCACTCACCGGAAATGTCACTCGCGTCTACTCAAACTTCACGAATAGAAAGAGCCGTCTAGAGGGGGTAAACGGAGTTGTCCACTTCGGACTTCAAGCGTTCCTTCAGGAATACTGCATTGAAGCCTTCCAGCCTTTCTTTGAGGCTGACGAGGACGAAGTTGCACGCCTGTATGCAGAGCGCTATACACAGGTTGTCGGCGGCGATCCGGCTGATGTGGACGTGAGTCACATTCGCGGTCTCCACCGACTCGGGTATCTCCCGCTCGTCTTCTCGGGCGTGCCAGAGGGCACTGTGGTGCCTCTGGGTGTGCCAAGTTTCGTTGTGGAGAACACTCACCCAGACTTCTATTGGCTTCCGAACTACATCGAGCCTGTGCTCTCGGCTATTGTCTGGCACCCCAGCACTACAGCCACTATTGCCCACCGTCTGCGCACCTTCCTAGACGTGATGGCAGAGCGCACGGCATCTGTTCAGGAAGCAGTCGATTTCCAGGGTCACGATTTTTCCTTCCGTGGGCAGGCAAGTCCACAGTCTGCGGCAGGCTCAGGAGCAGGGCACCTGCTGTCCTTCCTGGGATCGGACTCAATCATCAGCATGGAGTGGGTTGACCACTTCTACGCGGGTGACAACGGGATGGTCCTCGGGTCGGTCCCGGCAACTGAGCACTCTGTGATGAGTACGGGTATTGCAGTGAATGGAGAAGAAGAGACCTTCAAGCGTCTACTTGAAGCATACCCATCCGGCATCCTCTCCGTTGTCTCTGACACCTTCGACCTGTGGCGTGTTCTTCAAGAGTACCTCCCAAACCTAAAGAATGAGGTTCTCGGTCGAGACGGAAAGTTGGTTATCCGCCCCGACACCGGAAATCCTGCTGACATCATTTGTGGTGAGAGGACTGGCGACATTCCTGATGCAGATCGAGTTGAAGGCTCGCCAGCCGACAAGGGAGTTCTTGAACTTCTGTGGGATGAGTTCGGCGGTACTGTCAACGATAAGGGCTACCGTGAGTTAGACCCACATGTGGGAGTGATCTACGGCGACTCGATCACTTACGAACGCGCTCAGGACATTTGTGAGCGTATGGAGCGCATGGGCTTTGCTTCCACGAATGTGGTTTTCGGAGTTGGCAGTTACACCTACCAGTACGTCACTCGTGACACTTTCAATTCCGCGATGAAGGCAACATGGGCTGAGGTCGATGGAGAAGGTATTGACCTCTTCAAGAATCCAGTAACAGGTGATGGTGTCAAGAGGTCTGCTACGGGACGTCTTGCGGTTATTCGTGATGGTGATACACTGAAGTTAATTGAGAAGGCGACTCCTGAGCAAGAGGCTGATAGCGTGCTTCAACCTGTGTGGCGCGATGGTCAGTTCCTTCGCTACCAAAGTTTCGCTGATGTACGAAAGACCCTAAAGGAGCAACAGTGAGCACCGACATCACTCAGCCAGCACTGAGCGTAGATTCACTCGTGTTTCGAGTGACTTCCCGTAAGACCCTTGAAGTACTACTCGCAGAACGCTGGAACGAGCCTTACGCAGGACAGAAGGCTCTCCCCGGAGTCCTACTTCTGCCTAACGAGAGTCTTTCCGAGGCGGCGATACGTGCTGTTACTGACAAGACGCAGGTTGCAGAAGACATGATCACTGGAACCAAGCAGTTTCGTGCGTTCGATGACACAAACCGCGATCCTAGAGGTCTCACGATCAGTCTCGTACAGCACGTGTTTCTCTCTGAGTCTGACGCGGCTACTGAAGGGTTCTGGACACCTGCCACACCGTTGAATAACGCACTCCCATTCGATCACGGGGCAATCGTCCAGAACGCTGTCAATGAACTTCAGAACCCTTCCAGTGACCTAGTGAGAGGGATTCTCGGGAACACTTTCGGAGCCGGGGACTATGCTTGGCTTATTGAAGCGGCAGGCGGCTCTATTGATCGCACAAACCTCACTCGCGTCATCCCCTCACGGTATGAGGTCGAGAGAGCCGGTACTGCGGTATCCAGCCTCTCCGGGAAGCGTACAACTCAATGGCGATTCATTAACGAGTGAGAGCAAACGTAAAGGGTAGGGCAACCATTTCAGTTACCCTACCCTTTACGTTTGACGCTTCAGCAGAAGTAGTGCTTTGACTGCCACCTCAGATTCAGTTGTGCTTATCCCAGAGAGAAAATGTCACGTGCAGACAGAGGTATTTCGCGGGATACGAAAGGTGTCTTACCTCCTGCAAGACCAGAGAACGGGATCGACTCTAGCATCCTATACACGGGATCGCTCAGCCCCAACATTGCTTCTTCATCTCCACGCAATACGCGATTCATAACAACCTGATAAGCATTGTCAAAGAGATACCGACTCCCTTGGCTGTTTACTTGAGAATGAGTCGCCCAAACGATTTTCAACCGAGGGTAAAGAGACCTCCACATTCTGCCTGCTTTAACGATCTGGTCAATTTCATCATCTTGCATTCCATCCCCA
>Ga0079225_10001742_pt1 | contig 12326 bp, 13 predicted proteins | sample Poulit2012_FD_76344 | JGI IMG/M metagenome (GOLD analysis project Ga0079225, IMG submission 76344) | Agricultural soil microbial communities from Georgia to study Nitrogen management - Poultry litter 2012 | ecosystem: Environmental > Terrestrial > Soil > Agricultural land | place: USA: Georgia...
GCAAATACAGGCGTGCCGACCGGGGCCGGGAAATCCTGCCCCGTGTGGCCCGGATAGCCGTTGATGCCCACACCGACGCGGTACGACCCGCGCGGCAGCGGGAACGCGGTCGCCCCGTCGAAGTCAGGACTGCCGCCCTTCGGTATCGAGCCGACCTTCTTCCGCAGTGCCTCGTCACCGTCGGCGGCCCACTGCTTCGCAGCAGCGCCGGCCGATTCGGCGACACCGATCGGAGGACGCCACGCGAACTGTGGGTCGTTGTCCTTGAGCGGCTTCAACAGCGCCAGGCCGGCGTCGACCGCTTTGTCGATGGCGAGCTTCAGTCCGCCCTCAAGGCCCGCCTGTCCCCTCGCGATGTCCGCGCCGCGCGCCAGGCCTTGCTTGACGACATCCCACGACAGCCAGTCCGGCCAGAGTCCACCGAAGCCCTCGCCCTTGTTGAGCGCCTCGATGACCTCCGGGCCGAGCGCCTTTGTCGCCTGCGGGTTCAGGACTGCTTCGCCGCCGAGCAGGAGCGCCGGAACCTCGCCCTGACCGGGCACCATACCGCCAGAGTGGAATGTCGGGAGCGGCGGAATGTCCTCGACACCGAACGGGTCGAGGATCTTGTTCAGCGGGTTGATCATCCACCTCTGGATGAGCCCGAACACGGTGTTCAAAGCGCTTTTGATCCCGTCCCAGATGCCCTCGAACGCTTCGCCGATTGAGCTAGCCACCGTCGACCAGGCTTCTACGACTCCGTCTTTGACATCGACGGCCTTGTCCCAGACATCCTGGAACCAGCCGATCACTGGCCTCAGTACGTTCTCGCGCATCCAGGTGTAGGCACCGTGTACGCCATCGCGCAGCGACCGCCAGGCACCGACGACGCCGTTCTTGACGGAGATGGCCTTCTGCCAGACCCAGTCGTAATACTGAAGGATGCGGTTAAAGACGTTATCGCGCAGCCACCCCCACGCCGACATGACGCCGGAATAGATGAGGCCCCAGGCCGACACGACGCCGTTCTTGACGGAGATGGCCTTATCCCATAGCCATTGCAGCGCATCAACGAATCGGTCAATGACGTTCGACTTGATCCAGCGCCACGCGGCGGAGAGTCCATCGCGAACGGCATTCCACGCGCTGATCAGGATGTCGCGGAACGTCAGGGCGGTGCCCCAGATCTCCTGTAGCTGCTGGACGAACCAGTCGAAGATCGGGCTCAGGAAGCTGTTCCACACCGTCGAGACGGCACGCTTGATCGCGTCCCAGACGCCCGTCACAACGTCGCGGAACGTCTCCGAGTTCTGCCACGCATACACGATCGCGGTGACCAGTGCCCCGATAACAGTAATGATCAATCCGATAGGGTTAGCCCGCATCGCCACATTCAGCGCGATCTGAGACAGACGCCATGCCGTGTATGCCGCAACGATCGCCGTGACGATCGCAGGATGGTCCGCCATTAGCCCAGCCAGCCACTCTAGCGCCGGGACGAATACATCCAGGAGGACCTCTGACAGCAGGTCCAGAGTGGCGAGCAGGATGCTCCACGTCGAGATGCCCACGGCGGCGGTGGCCTGAGCGAGTGACCCGGCGATCTGCTGGATCGCAGGCCACGCGTCCTCCCAGGCCAGCTTGAGGTTATCCCAGATCGACGAGAGTCGGTCGAGCGTGTCGGTCTTGAGGTCCTGGCCCGACGCCGACGCCATGAAGGCGGAGATGCGGTCTCGAAAGTCGTCGAACGTCGCCCCGATGGTGGCGAAGCCCGTAGTGATCCCCGCGACGGCAGAAGTCACCAATGCAGGAGCGCGTTCGGCGAACGCCTGCATCACTGGCGTCAGCCGCTCCAGAAGCGGCATGATGCCCTCAGCCAGCGCCGTGGTGATGTTGTCCTTGGCGATCTTCCACTGGTTAGAGAAGGTCTGCGACGCCTGCTCGGACGCGTCCAGCATCGACTGGAATGTCGACCCTTCGGCATTCTCGATGGTGGCCAGCACGTCCTCGATGCCGACCTGACCGGATTCGACCATCGAGCGAACGTTCTCGATGTTGGTGCCGAAGTGTTCGGCCAGGCCGGAGAACACGGGGACACCAGCATCACTGATCCGGTTCAGGTCCTCAGCGTAAACGCGGCCGGTGTTGACCATCTTCAGCAGAGAGTCAGACACCGACTCCATCTGCTGCGAGCTACCACCGGCAGCAGTAATCGCCGCCCCGACATTGCGCAGGATTCCTTCGGCCTGCTCCCCGGACACGCCCAGGTAGGCCAGCGACTCGCCCGCAGACAGGTACGTCTGATAGTCGATTGGGGATGTGCGAGCGACCTCACGGAGGCGCGTCATCGTCTCGGTAGCGTCCTCAGCGGACCCAAGGAGGCCAGACAAAGTCGCCGTGGTGTCCTGAATCCCCGACGCGGAGCGGGCGACCTCACGCCCCAGGTTGCGCAGACCGAGCGCTGCGGCGATGCCGCCACCGATCGCGACGCCACGCGTGATGCCCCCGAGGATGGAGCGCCCCAGCGAGCGTCCCGCCTTCGGCCCCGCCTGCCCGATCGGACCGGCCAGTGACTTGCTGATCGCCCGGCCGCCACCCCGGAACGAGGGGACGAGGGAGACATACGCGGTCGCGATCTCAGTGGCCACGAAACCCCCGAACCTCGTTATTGGTGCCCGCGAGCCGCGAGGGCTGCGCGGATGACGTCTTGACTGACGAGTGGCTTCCGCGACCGTTGGCCCTGGCCGTCAACCTCGAACGGCCTCGGATACGGCTTGGGATTGCCCTTCTTGCGGTCCGAGTTCGCCTGAATGAACAGGTCCGCCAGGTCCGCGAGAATCAGTGACTCCCGCGAAATTGGGTAGTCCCACTCGCCCAGGGACGCGCACGTGTGGGAAGACGAGTCCCGGCATAGCTCTTTGGTGAGCGCGATGGCCTCGGGCCACTCCACGGCCCCGGTGAACACGTCGCGCAGCGATAAGCCGAACCTGGATCGCCAGTCGTAGACGAGCGGGTCGTGATGCTCCTCGATTAGCGCGAGGAGCGTCAGGATTCCCCCGGGTTCGCCCCCTGCGATGCCTCGAACCACTCGGTGACGATTGTCAGCATCTCCTGTGCGGGCAGCTCGTACAGCGCGTCGAGTGCGCCCTCGTCGGGGTCCGACGCCTCCAGGGTGGCGAAAGCGAGGCGGACTTGCGCGGCCTCGTCGGTGCCCATCACGGCGTCACGGACGAACCGCCCCGACACCTTCCCCGCCGACTGCTCCGGTGACGGCAGTGCATATTCCACGCCGCCAGCGGTGAACGAGAACATCGCCGTGCGATCACGTGCCGCCTGAGCGGCCTTGCTCGGCTTGTGGTCTTGCGGCTCACGCGGTGCGGCAGCCTTCTTCTTCGCAGTCGTGTTGTCGGACATGGTTGCGGACTTCCCTTCGCAGTGCGGATACGAGCGTGCGGACATGAGCAAGGAGACCCGGCGCGGACGTCCGCACCGACCGCGCCGGGTCGTCTAGGGGTCAGGAGCCGACAAGCTCGGAGAAGAACTTCTGTGCCGAGAAGGTGTCCGAGTCGACGGTCTCCGGGTAGCCGGTCAGCGTGACGCCGTATCCGGTCGCCTCTCCCGCGACGAGGGACGGTCCCTCGACTGCGGTGACCTCGGCACTGGGCAGCCACAGGCGGACCAGCTTCGCGCCGTCGACATAGTCGACGATGACCGAGCGCCGCCCGCCGGATTCGCGGGGCACGATCTTGATCGACCCGTCGGACGGGTCCACGGGAGAGCCGTAGAAAAGCTCCAGGGTGTCCGGGTTGGTCTGGATCATCGTGAACTGGACGGTGATCGACGCCTCCGTCGTGACCACTCGGACGATCTCCGAGTTCTGCCACGACACGATGTTATTCGTCGACCGCTCACGGGTCTCGACTACGCCGTCAGACGACAGGTAGCCGACGTCGCGGTACAGAGGGTCGACTTCGGTAATCGGCGTGTCGGCGTCGCTGGGAGGCGATGCCGTGGTCTCTGCGTAGGCCACCGCACCGGTGATACCTACATCGACCTCGTTCGAGTTGAGCGCGGTGGACTCGGGCATGAGTCTCGTCCTTCCGGAAGGGGATCGAGGCAGACGTGTTCTGCCGCTGGATCGCCACCGGTGCGGACGGTGGAGCTGGGAAAGGGCTGTACTACTCGGCCGCCGCGTAGCCGCGGACGAGGATCGAGAACGCCTGCGTGTAGCGGGCGTGCTGAGATCGGGGATCAGGCATGTTGCCCGGCCCGGTGAACTCGGTCACCCGGTAGATCGGGTAGCCGTCGAGCATCTGACCGGGAAGTGCCCCGATCAGCCCGCGCACCATCTGCGCGAGATCATGTGCGGGCTTGGGCCGGATGGCCCACGAGTCGACGGAGATAGTCGCCGAGTCGACAACCTGATTCCTGCGCGGGCCGCCGACCCGTGGCACGGTCACGAACGATTCGGGACGCGTGCCCGGAATCTGCGTGTGAACGGTGATGTTGTAGCCGCGCTGTGGTAGCGCGACGCTCAGGTGATTGACGAGGAGCTGCTCGATGTCCGGGAAGATGACAACATCCATCAGCGCCTCCCGGCATCGATCGCCCTCGTGAGTCGCTTACTGGTCGCCTCGTCGTACATCGCCTCGACGGTGACCGTGCGAACGCTGGCGCGTGCACGGTTCGGCCCGACGTCGGAGTCGACCTCGTGCCCAGAGCCCGCCGCGGCGGCGATGTTCTCCGCCCGCCTCACCAGATCAGCTCGCACCTCGTCGGACTGCATGAGATCGCTCACGGCGGAGCGGTTCAGTGTGACCCGAGTGCGTGCCATCAGCCGTCCACCCGCCTCAGTACGACCTCGCTATGCGCGAGCATCCCCGTCGGGGACGGCCAGTCCTGAACCTGACCGTCGATCTCATAGACCGTTCCGTCGTAGCGGACGCGGTCGTGAGGGCCGAGGTCCGGGTCGACGGGAGTGAACAGCCTCCAGCGGGTAATGATCGCCGTCCGCGCCGTTCCGCCCTCGGCGTCGCTAGCCCCGGTGAAGTGGACCTCGTCGGATGCCATCGGCTGGAGCCTGCACCCTACGAGGTCGTGCTCGGCGGCCGTTTCCCAGTTCGGGAACCGGTCGCCGCGCTCGTCGATCCACTCCGTAGGGCGAACCACCGTGACCGCCTGATTCTTGAACGAGATGGTCATAGCAGGTGGATCGTCTTCGGTAGTGGCGGGAACAGGCGATCGATAACCCGCTTCTCCTCGCGGGTCAGCGACGTTGTGCCGCCGAACGCGTCGCCTCCCCACGTGACCGACTCGCCACCCGCCTGCTCGGTCTGCGCGCCACCTGCGACGCTGGCCGGGGTATCCGTCATGCGCGCAGCAATTCCACAGACAAGCTCGACTATCTCGTCGGGCACTAGGTCGTAGCCATGGTCGTATGTGACCTCGACCGTGCCCTCGGAGCAGATGTGCAAGTGCCCCGCGGATCCGACTTCATAGTCGACATCCGCGCCGTCAAGTGTCTTGACCGACGTCACCAGCACGATAGGCCGCTGCGGCAGGCGATGTATCGGCCCGTATATCGTCACCGTAGACGTCCCAGCCGTGATGTCCTGCCCGGCGTACCTCCGCACTCTCACCGACGCTCGGTCGAGCATGGTGGATGCGGTGACCGGATAGCCGAACCGGGCCAGATCCTCGGTGGTAGCGAGCGCTGGTAGGACCACAACGCCTCCCATCGGAGCGCGGTAGGCACGTGGGAATCTCCCATGCACCTACCGCTCCCGGCTCGAACGGTCAGGACGAGGGAGTGAGGACAGCGAACGGGTAGCGATCTTCGCCACCATCGAGCCCCAGCGGAACAGCAGTCGCGAACGCGACGCGGAACTTGAAGCGCAGCGCGACCATGTCGCGCTCGGCCAGGTTGATGCCGCCGACGGTGGCCTGATCGAGCAGCTTCACCTGAACGTCCTGACGGATGCCCAGGATGGCCTTCGACCGGTCGCCCGCGAGCAGGACCGCCTCGTCGCGGTCCCACGTGCCATTGACGACGTACATGAGGTCCTGGCCGTAGATGCTCGGCGTCGACCCGTCCGACCGGACGTTGTCCAGGTAGATCGGGTGGCCGTCGGCGTCGCGCAGACCACGGAGCTGAGCGCGGAGGAACCGACCCGTGTATGCGACGTTGACGTCGAATCCGTCATCTTCCACGAGCGCGAAGGTCTCGTTGACGTCCTCAGCCAGGTCGCCGACCGTGCCGGAACCGCTCGTGTAGTCGTTGCCCGCCGCGACTGCGCCAGGGATCAGCGCGTCGTCGGTCCAGGTGGCCGGCTTGTTTGTGCCGAACAGGACGGCAGCGTCCAATACGCGGCCAAACTCCTGAGCCACGAGCGGGCGAACCTCGCCCCAGACGTCGAATCGGGCGTCATCGAGCACGTTCTCGTGAACGGGCACGATCGCCGCGATTTCCTCGACGATGAGTTCCTTGTTGTCCCACTCGACCTTGGTGGTCGGCTTAGCGCCCGACGACTCGGTCGCGGATTCTGTCACGAATCCAGCGGTGGGCAGCGCGGACAGGACCGGCATGCGGGCCACGCCGGCCGACATGCGCATGGTCCGGAACGACGCCAGGGCGGCAGACGAAACCGTCGCCTCTTGCAGGATCTCGTTGATGTCCTGCTCCGCGAGGAGCGCGAGGGCATCGGTACGGGTGATGTCAGCCATGACAGCTATCTCCTTGTGATGGGGCCGCCACGACCGGCGGCCGGCTACCGCTTCGCAGCGGCACGAATGAGTTCGTTCTGGTCGGGCTTGCTCTCGCCCGGCTTGCCGCGCCCCTGAGCGAGGTCGGGGAAGCCCTGCCTCTTGCTGCCGAGCCGTTCGGCGATCCGTTCGGCGCGGGCCTCGACCTGGTCAGCGGGCACACCGTCGAGCAGCTCAAGGTCTTCCTCGGACAGGCCGTGCTTGACAGCGGCCTTCATGCGGGCAAGTTCAGCGGCCGTGTCGGCTGCGTCCCGTTCCGCCTTGTCCTTGGCGTCGATGAGCTTCTGTTGCTCGGATTTCTGCGATTCGACGTAGTCGTCGTGCTGCTTGGCCTTGTCGGCGTTCTCTTTGGCGCGGGCCTCGTGCTTGCGGGCCAGCGACTTCCACTTCTCGACCTCATCTTCGGCCGACTGCGTGCCCGTGTCGGGCTGTTCTGTCTCGGCGCCTTGCTCGCCCTCGTCAGGCTCGGCGCTGGGGCCGTTCGTCTCGTTCTCGGACATGACTTCTCCCCCGTGGCGGGTGTGCGGATGGTTGCCCGTGGCGGGCGGACTCCCTCAAGCGAGGGAGGGTCAGATGTCGTCCGGTCCGGTGAACCGCTGGCCACGCCATGTCAGCGTTGGCCCGTATTCCCCGTGATCACGGACGAGAATGTCTCGGTAGTCGATCTCGCGGCCGCCGCGATCTGCCATCCCGAACTCGTCACGGACCCGCTGATGCAGGTCCTCAAGTCGGTCTGGGTCAATTACCTGTCCGGGGTCGACGTCGCCGCGGATCTCGGCGATATCGCAGTCACAGCCCGGATGGATCGGCAGCAGGTCGCCACGGTGATATCGCTGGGTCGACGCGACCGTGCACAAGGAGCAGTTCTCACTGCCAGTCAGGACGCGGCGATACCCGACGACGCTCTCGTCACGACTGGACCGCCATTGCGCCGACCGGGTCTTAGCGAGCTGTATATCGGTCATGAGCATCGACAAAAGGCGGTCGAGACCCATGGCCGCGGCAGCGGAGAGCGCGTGGCCATCCGACAACGCCGTCCACACAGTCGGACCGGCTCGGCTGTACACCTCACGCGGGTCGACGCCACGCAGTGCGCGCCCTGTGACTTCATCGGATGGGATGCCCATCGGCTGTTGAGGCATCCCCGAAGCGGTGGCGACGGCGGCCATGTAGGCATCCGTCAGCGCCGCGACTCGCTGCTGAGATCCCAGCGCTACCGGGGTAACGGCAGTCACCACACGCTCGATGTCAGCGTCCCGGTACGACTCCAGCGCACCCCACTGCATGCGTGCGTGCCGTTCGACCTGCTCGCGCACCTGCCGGACGGACGACTGGTGCCTCAGGATCGCGTCACGGACCTCAGGCGGTGTCGCCATCGTCAGTCACCGGCTCTTCCTGTTCGGCGGCCTGTGGTGGCTGTGGCGGCGCGAGCGCGGCGGCAAGCATCGCGTCATTCACACGCTCCGACTCCATCCGGGCGACCTCGTCAGGCGAGAATCCCCAGATGTCTGTCATGCGCGTGCGCCATGGGATGTCCTGCGACTTCTGCGACGCGTCCGCACGCTCAGACAGGCTGTACCGCTCCGGCATTGCCCAGGTCGTCCGCAGGTTCAGCGCGGCGGCCCTGGCCGTGTCGCCGGAGAACATGAAAGCCTGCGACATCACGCGATTCAACCCATAGGTGGCCCGCTTGATCCGATCCTCTGCCTTGAAGATCAGGCCCTCGCGAGCGAAGCTTGCGCCCTCGGCGGTTTGATTCGCACCGTCCGGCAGCAGCATCGACATGGGAGTCCTGGTGACCGCCCCGAAGTCGCGGATGTCGTCCTTTACGGCAGTCAGTAACGGCGTCAGGTCGGTGGTCTGCGACTCCCACAGGCTCGCACCCTCGGGAAGCTCCCACAGCGCGCCCGGTCCCGGCCGGAAAACCTCGCTGTACTGGATCGGGTTACCCGCCTCATCCGTCTCCGGGAGAGAGCCCTCACTCATGATGACGGCCCGCTGCCGGTACGCCTGCATGGCGGCGATCACGAGCCGCTGCAAGATCATGTAGTTGATCCGGTCGAGAATGTCTGTGTGAGTCTCGAACTCGCCCTTGCCACGCCGGTTCCTAAATCGCGTGACGGGGATCATCGACTCGAATCCCTGGGGCCAATCCCCCGACAGGCGCTCGTCCCACTCCCACCCGTGAGCGTTGATATCCGGGTTGCCGCCGCGTTCACCGGACTTTTTCCTGGCCACGAAGACGGCGCCGGGAAGGTAGAGATACGCGAAATCGGTCATGAAGACGTCGTCGCGGAACATCTTCAACGCGGCGATGACCTGCTGAGGGCGCCGGGGATCGTGCGCCGTGATAACCAACTCTGGGTCCTCGCGAGTGATTACCGCAACGCCGGTTTCCTCGTCCGGCGGCCCGACGATTACGTAACCGTCTGCCACCCCGAGCATGTCCCCGTGGACGTCCGGGGCGAAGATGTCCATATTGTTTGCGTTCCAGATCCGCGCAGCCTCGTCCGAGCCCTGGGTGTCGTCACCGAGAATGAACCCAGTGGGAATCATCCGCTCAGCGACGGCCTCGACGGCGAGTTCGCCGAAGTTCGTCCGCGCCTTCTTCTGGAACGATCGGTACGCGTCGCGTAGCTTCTCCGCGCCCTCTGGTAGCGGTGCGTCTCCGTCCATGTAGGCGCGCAACTTGCGGCGCCTGTTTTGCTTCTCGGACAACTTGTCAGCTAGTGCGACCAGCCACCAGCCCGGGGAGTTCGGTGTCGCGGAATCGATGCGCGCCACAGGTGCCCTCCCTTACCGGATTCGCTTTGGTGCCCTTCGGGCCTGTTTGCCCAACCCCGCCGATACGGCATCCAGCCGGGCCTGCCAGGCAAGGACCGCCGCGACGGCGGCGTCCACCTTGTTCGGGCTGTAGTCGTGTTCTTTCGCGATCGTGAGCTTGGCGTGACGGACCCGCCGGCGAGCATTGAGCACGTGACGAGTCAGCGCGAAGCTGCCGTCATGGGTCATGTCCTGGTTCCGGCACGCGCCCTCGAACTGCTCAATGGCGCGTTGATTCAGGCCACTGCGACCGCCCGTCATCCACCACTCGAACGGATGGTCGGCCTTGACCTTGACCTTTACGCGGGATCCGTACTTGGCCTCCCACGCGTTCACGTGCGACCGCCAGTCCTTCGCCGGATCGGCGTAGAACGCGACGACCTGGTACCGACGAAACGCCTCGGCCACAGCCGCCTCGATCTCCGGTATAGGCGGCTCCCATGTCTCCCACTCCGGATCAGCGGCCTCCCACACCGCGATCTCGAACAGGTGGCCATCGGATACCCGGCAGCCAATCAGCGCCGTCGCGTCAGGCTTGCCCTTGAATCGACCACGCGAACCGTCGAACCCGAGCGTGATCACGTCCCTGTCGGCGGCGACCTTCGCAGCGTCCGCGCAACCCGCCCACTCATGATGAGAAAGCAGCGCGTCGGCTGCGTGGGTGATCTGGTTCAGGAAGTCCGCCCGCGCCTTCTGCGGCGCGATATCCGGATCCCACACCGTGGCCGCGATGACGTCGAGGTCGACGTGACCCGGCTTGCACGGCGGGTTATGGATCACGCACCCGTCGTCATGCCCGGACGAGTCCCCATAGGCGACCCGCAGCCCCGAGATGAGCGACTCGCGATCGGTGAGGTCAGTATCGGCCGGCGCCTCACGGTGGTCGTAGTAAAGGCCGTCATCGCGGGCCTTGCCCTCGTTGATCGAACCCCAGTACGCGGCTGACGACTCCGCTACCGATTCCTCGCCCGGCGTGAACGCGTTCGGCGACTCGACCGTCGATCCGCCGATCTTCGCGGCATTGATCCGCATCGTCTCGGCGAGCTTCAACCCACCGTTCGACGCGACCCACTCTTCCGTCTGGTCCAGCACCGCGAACACCGGCTTATTTCCCTTGATCGTCCGCGCCGATGACGTCTTTGGTTCGATCCGACCACGCGGCAGATTCACGAACGTGTCCAGCGGCTCCAGGCCCGGATATTCGTCGATCACCGGACCTTCGAGCATCTCCAGCAGTGGGGTCCAGGTGTTCTTCGTCTGGTCCTCAGACACGGCGGCGATCTGCACGAGCGGCGTTCGCACCGTCGACCACGGCTTACCTACCGGCTGGCCCTCGGCGTCCCAGCCATCCGGGACCACCGGGCCGAGCCCCTCGACAATCGCCAGCGCGCCCAGGAACGGCGACTTCCCCCAGCCACGAGGGCGGGAGATCACGCCACGACGACGCCGACGGCGACCAGTGCGCGGATCGAGTTCGTAGAACCGGAGAACGAAATCTTCCTGCTCCGGATACAGGACGAACGGCTCATACTCGCCACGGTCAGGCGCGGCCAGGTACTCGGTAATCCAGTCGATGACCGCCCAACCGAGCGTCGGAACCTCGCCCGGCTCGGCCGGTTTCCACGGCACGGCCTACTGCGCTTCAGGAAGGGCCTTCAGCCCACCGGAGCGGCGAGACCGCGACGACTGCGCGGCCGGACGCTTGTCGTCGGCCTCGTCCGCCTGAGCAAACGTGATCCGCAGCCGAGCACGGTCCTCAGGGGTAGCCCCAAACTTGGCCACCCTGAGGCGCAGCTCGGCGGCGACCTTCGTGTCACCGCTCCACAGCTGAGCGTGCAGCAGTGCCGTGTCCCGCAGCTCTGACCAGTCCGTCGACGTGAAGTCTGCGGACAGTGGGGACTCGGCCCACATCTGCCACCACTGACGTGTCTCCGCCGGCCAGTCGACATGATCCGGAAGTTCTGGCTGTGCGACCGGTTCGGCGTGGATGACACGCAGTTCACCCAGGCGCGCTTTCGCCGCACCGTTGCCGGCAAGCCGATGTGCTTCCTTTGGGCGTGGACCTCGTCCAGCCATAACGCGCCTCCCGTGTCGGTCGGAGCCTCACCGCCGTGTCGGCGGAGAAGTCATGGACGCACCTTTGATCCAGTTGCATCCGAGGTGGCTGAGTTGAACGTTGGCGGGCACGTCTCCTCCCCCACGGACCAGGGGCACCACGTGATCGATCGAGGCCGCACCACGATCGGGGTATCTAAGCGTGGAGGCGACTGACCGCCCACAGATGCCACAGGTCCATCCGTCGCGTTCAGCTATTCCTCGGAGCGTGTACTTCTCACGTGCTGCACGTCTCCGACGTGCGCGACGACCTATGTAGTGCTGCCTGCTCCTACAGCGGGGAGAACAGTAACGAGCCTTCGTAGTTCGGGACTGAAAGGGCGTACCGCAAACAGCACATTCGAGTTGATGCCGGATGACGACATAGGCCGCACGGTGACGCTCAGCGGCCAGGCGAGATTGCCTAGCACGAAACTCAGGATTTGAATCCCGGTAGGTCCTCACTCGGCAGGACTCGGAGCACCACTTGCGTGGATTGCGCTCGCGACGCCCTGGCTTGATCTCAACACCGCAACCCATACAGGTACGCTCAGTCACGTCGGTCTCCTCGCACGAGATCGGCCATGACCCCGGACCGTTGGCGCGGTTGCGGGGTCCTCTATTGAGTTGATCTAGAAGTGCCAGACTCAGGCGGAGCCTCAGCCGCA
>Ga0079225_10001743_pt1 | contig 12326 bp, 8 predicted proteins | sample Poulit2012_FD_76344 | JGI IMG/M metagenome (GOLD analysis project Ga0079225, IMG submission 76344) | Agricultural soil microbial communities from Georgia to study Nitrogen management - Poultry litter 2012 | ecosystem: Environmental > Terrestrial > Soil > Agricultural land | place: USA: Georgia...
CTAATATGTTGTAAATAAAAGTGATGGTTTCCTTTCCCTGAAAACTTAAAAAACATATAAAGGTTAGGGAAAATGCCACGAATCCACGAATAAATCCCCCTACAAACTAAAATACCAATTGGCAACGGAGAAATAAATAATTACACCGCCAATATCAGAGATTGAGGTAATCAACGGTGCACTTGCTGTTGCAGGGTCTAATTTAAGTTTGGTGAAAATAAACGGCAAAAGAAGTCCGACGGTACTTCCCAGCATAACGGTTGCCACCATTGTAGCGGCTACTACAGGAATTACTTCCGGAGCTCTAAAACTCGCTACTGCAGCAACTCCTATCGCCATGGTTATTCCCAATAAAAAGGAAACTAAAAACTCCCGACCGATTAGCTTATACCAGTCTTTCATTTGAACATCTCCTATGGCCAACGATCGAATCATTAAAGTAGCGGATTGAGACCCGGCATTTCCACCGCTGTCGATTAAAAGCGGTAAGAAAAAAACCAAAGCAACCACCGCTTCAATTAAATTTTCAAAACGCATAATGGCAGCTCCGGAGAAAACATTCATAAAAACCAAAGCCACAAGCCAAACCACTCTGCTTTTATAAAGAGAACCTATTCTCTCTTTCAGCGGATTGGCAACCGTATCTCTAAATGCTCCGAACTTGTGAAAATCTTCGGTAGATTCTAATTCCACAACATCCAGAATGTCGTCGAAAGTTACAATCCCAATTAAAATACCGTCTTCCTCATCCACCACCGGAAGTGCCACGCGGTCATAATCTTTAAAAACTTGAATGGCCGTTTCCTGATCCTCCATCGCATTAAGAGAAATAAATCGATAATCGATTAAATCAGCGATTTTTTGAGTCGGTTCGGCAAGAATTAGTTCGCGAATAGTGATGTCATCAATCAATTTTTCATCCTCATCCAAAATATACACCACATTTAATGTCTCTGAATTCTCCCCTTGTTTGCGTATATGCCTAAAAGCTTCTTCAACAGTAAAATCAGGTTTTAAAGCAACATATTGAGGCGTCATTAACCGACCGATACTCTCTTCGGGATATCCCAATAACTTGGTTGTTATTTTGCGCTCCTCAGGAGAAAGATGTTCGATTAATTTTTGGGTAACTTTACCGGGAAGCCCTACAAAAAAAGCAGTTCTGTCATCGGGTCTTATATTGTTTAACAATCGCGAAATCCGTCTTATATTTCCTGCAAATTCATCGATGATTTCCTCCTGCATATCCTGATCCAACAACTTGAATACCTTGGTGGACTGTTTTGTTTCCAACAGCCCGAAAATTATTATTCTATTGGCTTCAGAGGATTCTTCAATAACTTCTGCGATTGCTACAGGTTCGAGCTCGTTTAAAGCAGTTTTGAGCGTTCCCCAATCCCTTTTCTTGATCAGTTTTTTAAAATTAATCTTGGTCTCCGTCATGTCTCTACGCAATATTTTAAAAGCATGAAAATAGGTAAAATTGTTCGCTTATTCTTTTTAAAATCCATTTATTTAAAATGCTTTCTGCAATTTTTCAAATATAGAATTGATTTATATAATGGCTGATTTTATTGGAGAAATATTTTTGTCTGTTTTTTCAAAATTAAGACAATTTAAAACTGCGAGCTAATGTTTTTATGGATAATTAAAACCAGTCGAGAGGATTGATATAAAATTGAACTCGTTATGGGCGAATCCTTTTGCAGCAACGATTTAAAACTTATCTCGGATGAATTAAAAAAATAACCTGAAATTAAATTCCAATGGACCCAGCTCGGAATGAGTTTTAGAACTACTTTTCTGAGAGCAAATTATAAAGAAAAACAAGAAGTTAAGCGCAAGAAGACCGATTCTACGACCGATAATTTGCCTTCGCGAACGATTACGGACGGTTATGGACGATTGCGAACGATTGGATTTAGAAAAAAAAAGAGATTCTTCTTCACCTTGTTGACAATAAAAAATCACCAGAAGGAAAGCTGTTAAACTTTTGGAGTTTGGCGAAACCAAAACCAAAGAAATAATTAACTTCTTAAGAGAGATGAAACTAATTAAGCAAGAAGAAAAAGAAAGAGGAATGTATTATACATTATTAGAGAAATAAAATTTCAATAATGATCAACAAACAAAGCATCCTCAAAAACACAAAAGCCCGTAAACACTATGCATACGGGCTTTAATTGTGGAGTCGGGGAGAGTCGAACTCCCGTCCAAACAAGCAGCCCAACAGCTTTCTACACGTTTAGCTTTCACTTGGTTTTCGTCTTAAAGCCGGCAGAAAGCCACCAACTTTAAGCTTAACTCCGTTTAAGTTTCGCCTCGGCATCAGAGTCCTGCCAAGGCTATATTTACTTTTTCGGTGCCTCTAAAATGGACGCCGTAAATCAAGGCTTCCAGGAGACATCTTGGTCACGCGTCTTACGCTGTGATTAAGATAATCGTACTATAATTCGGATTATGCAGCCAAGGCGTAGTTATTATTCTCGCCGTTTAAAAAGTTGAAATATGAGATTTACGAGCTAATATCCCAGCGCTCGACGTGCTTACCATCCAACTCGACTTGCTGTCAAAACCAAATCGACCCCGGTAATATCTTTCAAAGAACTGACCTTAATATAACACTTTATTTGTGAAATGCAAAGTTATAAATAAAAATCTTATCTTTGCTAAAGTCCTTTGTTTAAGTACAAAGTTTGTGCCATATTGACGACCTACAAAATTGTACAACATATAAGTCAAAAACTATACCAGAGATATGAAAATAGGAATTATCGCAGAACGTAAAAATCCACCTGAAAGAAGAGTGGTTTTCTCCCCAGAGCAGTTAGTCGAACTCAAGGAAAAGCACCCTGAAGTTGAAGTAGTTGTAGAACCATCGGAAACACGGGTGTTTTCAGACCGAGAATATCGGGAGAAAGGTTTTAAGATCTCTGACAACATGTCTGATTGCGATATTTTAATCGGGGTAAAAGAAGTGCCAATTCACGCTCTTATTGCGAATAAAAAATACTTCTTCTTTTCTCACACTATTAAGGAACAAGAGTACAATCGTAATTTATTACGCGCTATCTTGGAAAAAAACATTACGCTTTACGATCACGAAGTTCTTACAGACAGCAATAATCGAAGATTAGTTGGCTTTGGTCGTTATGCCGGAATTGCGGGAGCTTATAATGGATTTCGTGCTTTAGGTTTAAAAGAAGGCGGATTTGACCTGCCCAAAATGGAGACGCTCCATGATTTTCAGTCGGTGAAAGAGGTCTTGAAAAAAGTAGTTTTGCCGCGCAATTTTAAAATTCTTTTAACCGGCCGTGGAAAAGTTGCAAATGGAGCAAAAGAAATTCTTGAAGCTTTGAATATTAGGGAAGTAAATGTAAAAGAATATCTGAATGGGGATTTTGATGAGGCTGTCTTTTGTCAGATACATGTGTTGGATTACAATAAAAGAAGAGACGGTCGTCAATTGGATGAAACTGATTTTTATCGAAATCCAGATGAATACGTTTCGGATTTTATGCGCTTCGCCAAAACGACAGATTATTTTATCACCGGCCATTATTATGCTAACGATGCTCCTTATTTATTCACTAGGGAAGATGCTAAAAATAAATCATTTAATATTAGTTTAATCGCTGACATCAGTTGTGATATCGATGGTCCGGTAGCTTCTACCATTCGCGCTTCAACTATTGCCTCGCCTTTTTACGGGTATGATCCGCAAAGAGAACGCGAAGTTCGGTTTGATACCGACAATGCGATTACTGTTATGGCTGTCGATAATCTGCCGTGTGAGATACCCAAAGATGCCAGTGAAGGTTTTGGAAAAATGTTTTTAGAGCATGTAGTTCCCGCTTTTTTTAACGGAGATAAAGACGGAATTTTAGAAAGAGCAAAAATTGCAGAAAATGGAGAGCTGACTGAAAACTTCGCTTATCTGCAACAGTTTCTTGATGAATATGATGCGGATTATAGAATGTAAACTCCGCAATTAAAGATTTTTGATTTTCACCTGTTTCTACGCTGTGAGAGATCGACTATAAAACAAACCCGACAGCTTTTTTTGATTAGTTGTCGGGTTTTACTGTTTTTTGCGCGATACAAACAAGTCGAAAGTTACTTTTAATTAAACTCCCGCATCGCTTTATCCGGGGAAATGATGTTGTAATTCTCCCAGATTTTCGGATCGTATTGACGGATAATTCGCAAAGGAACTTTTTCTTCTTCTGTCAATTCATCGTAAATATCCGAACTGATTTCTTCGGTATTGACAAACATATACTGCTTGTCGGAAAGCTGGACTTGATCGATTAATAATTTTGCTTTTAATTTGATGCGATCAGAGCTCGGACTATTTTCAATGAATTTGATCTTGCGGTTTAAATACACTTTTTGATCCTGGAGAGCGTGTACATATTTCAAATTATATTTTCCCGAATTGTTTTTTTGAAACACAGCGGTTTCCGTTGAAGCGTTTAATTCGTGTTGCACTCCAAAGAGGAATTTTAAAATCCCGGGGGAGTTTTGGGGTTCAACCAATTGATAATTCATTTGTACTATTGCAAAAGATTCAGCTGAAACAAAGAGTTCTCCACGATATTTGAATTTTCTTTTTCGCGGTTCAAAATTGATTTGATAAACAAATTCATCTCCCAAATTAGTTACACCTTCCAATTCATAATTGAAATCTTTAGGGTTTTTGATGAAATCCAAATCAATCTTTTCAGCGAAATCATATTTTTCTATCAATCGACTCAATTCCCTCTTATTCCATTTTACATTTAAAGAATCTGCACTGGTATTCACCGCAATGTCAAGAGAGTCTTGCAGTTTGAACAATCCACTTTTCACTTTAAAAGTATGAGCGCTTTTTAGTTTCTCCCGAATAATTTTACTGGCATCTTCCAAAACTTTATCGATAGATTTCTCCTTATCCGGATCGCCTAATCTTGTGGCTAATACCGGATCCAATTTGAATTCGTCCTCACTTTGGTAGAGATGGAAGTAAGTGTCTTGATAAGTTTGATTTTCATCATTTCCTTTTTCAATCAACCTTTCCAATTCCTGATTAAAAGATTTGCGCTCTGATCGACTGAGGAAATTTATTCGCCTAAAGTCAATATCTAATTCTTCATTTTTTAAATTCTCCTTGGCGCGTTTAAATATGCTGAATTTTTGGAAGCCGGATTCGTAATTTTCAGAGGTGTTCTCAATCACTCTTTCTAAAATCTCTTCCGGAGTCAATTCTTTATTTGTCAAAAACACTTCTGCCAATTCAAACGAAGTGGGGTGGAGGTAGATTGTTTTTCTATCGATATCTTTAAGTGCCATTCGCTTCGATTCATATCCCAAACTCGAAAAAGTTAAAGAATCATCGGGTGATAAATATTTGGTTTGAAGGGCGAATTCCCCTGCGGAATTGGTAATCACTCCATACGTGCCGCTGGAATTGATAGTGGCAAAAGAAAGAGCTTTTTCGGTTTCGTTGTCTTTTAAAACACCGGAAACCGTTTGGGCATAAATCGATTGACTTCCAACGATCAGACAAAGAAAAATGACAAAATTGTAGATTGAAAAGGTTGAGTTGTGCATAGTAAAGTGGTTTAGTAATATAGACGACGCATATTAAGATTTGTTACCAACTTTTTTAAACGCTTTACTCTTCCTGCCCTAAAAGCAATCCCAACTTGATTTTTTGATAAGATATTTCTCCTTTAAAATATTCAAAAAAAGGTTTTAAAGCATCCGGATTATTCAATTCTCTTTTGGCTTGTTGAATTTGCTGAACTTCCGCTTCGCTTATAAAAGAACTAAAATCGATATCATTTCCCATTTCATACATTTTCATAAGATGCCGTAAAACCGTGCCTTTACGAATACCACGACGCCGGGCAATTTCTGGAATACTCAATTCTTCTTCCGTATAAAGTTGATAGCTGTATTCGTGGGAGGAAGATTTTTTCTTATTGACATCAAAATGTCGATTGATGGTTTTTACAAATTTATCGGCGTATTTTGTAGCCCATTTTGTAGGGTTTTCTACATGATAAAAGTAATCTTTTTCTGTCCGCGGTTCTTTGTCTGCTAAGAGCTGAAGGGAAGTTTCACTTAAAACTTCTTGTTCTTTTATTTTAATTTTATCGGCTATTTTAAATCTCAAATCATCTAATTTCTCATAAAGACTTTTGCGGTGACTTATTCTTCCGATTGGACGCCTGAAATATTGTCTATTTGAATTCTGCTTCTTTACAGAATCATCTTGCTTGATAATCTCCATAAACTGATGTCCATAATTTTCTAACTTCACTCTGCCGACGCCTAAAACTTTGGAAAACTCCACATAAGTTTTCGGAAGTTTTTTCACCATATCATCTAAGGAGGCATCGCTGAAAATAATGTAAGGCGGAACATTTCTCTCTTTGGCTAATTTCATGCGAAGCTGTCGTAATTTCTCAAATAATTCCCCTCTTTCAGAAGGTTCTTGAACGGTTTTTACTTGCTTGGCCGGTTGTTCCAAATGAGCCAGTTTGACTTTCCTACCGTTGAACAAAATTTCTTTTGCTGAAGGAGTGAGAATCAATCGCCCGCGTTCATGGAACCAGATTTCCAACACGCCTTGATTGATCAATTGAATTACATAATCTTGTAAATCTCGCCAAGCAATATCTTTTGCCGCGCCATAAGTTTTTATTTTCTGGTAGGACTTTTCATAAACTTGTGCGTTTTTGGCGCCGCGAAGTACATCGACAACCATGTTGACAGATTCTTGTTCTTTTAATCTCGCCACAGCAGAGCAAATTTTCTGGGCGATAACCGTTCCATCAAAATATTGCGGAGGATGTTTACAGATATCGCAATTTCCGCAATCTTCTATCAAGTGTTCTCCAAAATAGCTGAGCAAAGTTCGTCTTCGGCAATTCAGAGATTCTGAAAATTGTTGCATGCGTTCGAGCTTGGCCAACTGAATTTCCTTGGTGCCGCTGTTTTCTGCAAATCTTCGCAACATCATAATATCGGCATAACTGTGGAACAACAACGTATCGGCCGGTAAACCATCTCTTCCACTACGTCCGATTTCCTGATAATATCCCTCGATGTTTTTCGGCATATTATAATGAATCACCCAGCGCACATTACTCTTGTCGATTCCCATTCCAAAAGCGATGGTGGCTACGATAATCGGTGTGTCGTCATTGATGAAGTTTTCTTGAATTTCCGTGCGTTCATCCGCGCTCATTCCCGCGTGATAAGCTTCTGCTTTATAACCTCTTCTTTTTAAATCCGAAGCTAAACTCTCTGTGTTTTTTCGCGAAAGACAATAAATTATGCCACTTTGTTCGCGGCGATTTTTTAGAAATCGAAAAATCTGCTGTTTCTTTTTCCTGCCCGGGCGAACGTCTAAAAATAGGTTGGGCCGATCAAAAGAAGAAATAAAAGTTTTGGCTTTCGGAAGATTGAGCTGCGTTAAAATATCTCTTCGCGTAGCCCGATCGGCAGTAGCGGTCAAAGCCAAAACAGGAACTTCGGGAAACTTCTGTTTTACAACTCCCAATTCTTTATACGCCGGTCGAAAATCGTGTCCCCATGCAGAAATACAATGCGCTTCATCAATAGCGAAAAGACTGATGGGAATGTTTTCAAGGATAAAGTATAATTGCGGCAAACTTTCCGGAGCGACATACAGCAGTTTAAGCTCATTTTCTTTTAACTGTTTTAAAATCTGTTGTTGATCTTCATAGGGTTGAGAACTGTTGAAATAAGCCGAAGAAATACCATTGGCCTGCAAAGCATCCACCTGATCTTTCATCAAAGCGATGAGTGGAGAAATAACGATAGTCGTACCTTCCAAAGCTAAAGCCGGTAATTGAAAACACAACGATTTTCCACCACCGGTAGGCATAATTGCGAGTCCGTCTTTTCCGGACATCACGCTATTGATGATTTTTTCTTGATTGGGCAAAAAGGAATCAAAACCAAAATGCGTGTTCAGTTTTTCTTTGAGATCGGTTGGAGAAGGAGAAACAGCCATAATGTTGATTTTTAAGATGCTATGAAAAACGGATAAGTCCCTCAAAATTAATGAGGTTTTATGAGAAATCCTCCTTTTTGCCACTGCTTTTTTGAGGGGATGGAGAAAATTCACTTTAGCTTTGAATAATTTCAAAAAAAACACACCAAACTTCTGTGAATTTTCGATTCATTCAAAAGCTCGGTGTATTTGATAAAGCTGTTTTTGCTGCTTTAATAATTAAAACTTTAAATCCAACGTAAACTTAACTGTGGTAATTCCTTCTAACTTTCGTTTCACATCATCTTTTTTCATGTCCATAAAATCATTTTGTGTTTCAAACCCTATCCCTAAATTAAAGTCTTTATAAACCTCAAAAACCAATCCGAGTTCTATACTATATCCGGCATTCCATCCTTGATGTTTATTTCTGTAAGTTTCTTCTAAGGTTTGAATTTTTTCTCTCCACAACGTATTCGCATAGACCCCAATTCCTGCATAAGCTTGTAATTTATCATCCAATTGATCTTCTAAAATTCCAAGAGTATATTTCAATTTTAAAGGAATTCGGAAATGATGTTGATCCAAGGAATAAGTGATTCCTTCTGCAACTCCATTCGCCTTAAATTGTAAATCTTCTATTCCCAAACTAAAAGAAGTTCCACTGGGCATTTTGTAATAAAAAAGAATCTCTCCTCCGTTTGCAGATCCTTGCAGATCGACCATGTCGGATTGTACCAGCGTGGCAAATCCCATTTTGGCTCCTACTCTTAATCCAAATTCCGATTCCTTTTCTGTTTCTTGTTCGTCTTGAGCCATTAAGCAAGCTGAGCTAAATAATGCCAATAAAATAAGTACTGTTTTTTTCATAATAAAAAATTTTGTTTAAATAATTTTTGTGCAAATTTAATGCATTAGAATCCAATGGAATTGTAAAACTGGGACACTTAATTAATCCTCAAAATACCAATAGGTGTCTTTCCCTCCAATCTTTGAAATTTTCTGCAGTAAGGTGCTGGGTGTTTCTTTAGTAATTGATTTGAAGTGTTTGATGTAATGCGCTTGATCATAATACATGCTGAATAAAGCTACATCGGTGAGATTCGTATCTTCCTTGTTTTCGTTGAAATAATTAAAAGCCTGCCTAAACATCACCATTTTTCGATATTCCTCAACCGACATATTCGTGTGTTTTCTAAACAATCGGAGTAGCGTTCTTCTGTTTACGTTTAAAGCTTCCGAAAGTGTTGCAACTTGAATTGCTCCATTTGAATTGATGATTTTTTCAATAGCTTTTTTGAGAATAGACTGGTTAAAATCAACATATCTTTCTTCGAAAAATTCATCTAATAAAGTTACTTTTTTGTCGATTTGAACTTCTTCGAAAACTTGTTTTGACAGCAGTTCAAATTCCTCTCCAAAATAAGTGAAAAACCCTGTTTTATTAGGATGAATGTTTTGCAATGGCACTGCTATAAAATGATTGATACCTAAAGGATTAAACACGATTCCCAGTTTTTGAAAAGGTCCTTGTATATTGACTTTAATATTCCGATCATTATTTATGGCGTATAAACTTTTAACAGATTGCTCTTTGGAAGGATAAACCGTAGAAGAGTTCTCTTTTAGGTCTACAGTTGAGTTTTTATAAACCGTGAGAGCGTGTTTGTAATGGGGATAAAAAGTAAAGCTCCGTTGATAATTTTCGTCTTTGGTTTGATGAAAATAATAATACGAAATAAACTTGCTTATCTTTTTTGATAAGGGTTTAGCGGTAATAAAAATATCTTTGGAAGTGTTTTTCATTTCATGAAATCTCAATCTTCAATTTTTTGTTATTGAAATCTTTAAAGATAGTGATAGTTCTCTATATTGCAATTTAAGGAAATTTCTTTGGCGAGGATAGTGATGGTTTTATGGATGAATAAGCTGTATCCTATAAAACCGAGAAACTAAGAATAGGTATTAAGATAAAATATTATATTTGTCCCACTATTAAGATTAGGTTTATCTTGTCTTTGAAAAATACAAGTTGAGGAGTTATTCAACAAAATATTGAATCTTTTATTGGCGCAAAACTTTGCATAATAGCGCGATGATTATAAAATCAAATACATAATGAAGAACAAATTATTAGTGTTGTTTATAAGTGGGTTTTTATTTGTGGGAACCGGATTGTTTGCTCAGGGTTTCGTGGGAATAAAATTTGCGGGAAATATACCCGGATTTCAGGAACCCATTGTCGATGGAGGATTTAGTTCAAAATTAGGAACAGGATTTGGGTTAGAGGTTAGTTACAGGTTCAATGACTATATCGGGGTTAGAATGACTCCGGAATATTCAGAAGTCTCTCGAAAAAGAAATGCTTATCAAGGGTTTTATTTACCTAATGCCGTAGGAGATTTAATTGCTGAACTTGCACAAATAGATGTGGCTTATGCCGATTTAGATGGAGATATAAAAGACAAGTATCTTTTACTGCCGGTTATGGCCGAATTAGGATTCAATTTTAATGAAAAAATTTTTAATGATGTTCGGGAAGAATATTTGAGAGTGTATTTCTTAGGAGGAGGTTTTGTTGGATATTTAACTGAATCTTCACAGCGCATTAGAAGCCTTAGGTCCAGTGTTTTTGCAGATGAAGAAAGAACAGAAATTTTGGCGACGCGAGAACAAGTGCGAGATGCCGGGTTTTCAAAAAGTAGATCTTATATCGGTGAAAATTTTGAGGAGTTTACCTATGGAGTGACGGGATTTATAGGATTCTCCTATCACTTTTTTTATCGAAATGAATTTTTTATAGAATTTGGTGGGCATTTTGGATTGAATAACTTGGATGAAGAAAAATTAAACGGAGAGATTTTTACCCGAACCGCCACCGTACAATTTGGATACAGATGGCAGTTATAGATTGACTTTTTCGCCACGTATGCACAAATAAAAACCATCCTCTTTTGGCTGAGAATACCATAAAAAAAAACAAAACCCGACAATTTTTTGAAAACCATCGGGTTTGTTTTGTAAGGTGTTTAAGTAAACCTCTATATAGGATTAGTTCACCGAATAATCTGTGATTTCCTGTGTCATAGCCGCTTCTATCGGTTCTAAACCAGGTAAGCCCGGAAGTGGAATCGGAACGATGTCTTCAAGAACAATAAAAGGAATATCAATGCTGGTTTCGCTTTTGATGAGACCGATGTCTTTTGCAAAATAGCTGGTAGAGTTAATCGGTTCGTTAGTTGTACTTTCCATAAGTTCTAAACTTCCCACAACTGGTATTCCGTGGATGATTACAGAAAGATTGGTCAAGCTTAAAGTTGAAGTAAGCACTTGATCAAAATCCATATAAGATTCTAAATGTTCGCCTTGGATTACTTCCAAAGTATATGCTACATCAATATTGTAATTTCCAAATTCGCCAAATTCGATTTCTTGGCTAAATTCATCTTCTATGGTGTACAATATATCTCCTGTTGATGCTTCTGAATCTAAAAGAGTCATATCGGTAAAAGGAATATCAAGGTCAATTCCTTCAAAGTTAATAAGTCCAAAATCTCCTGAATAGGTCAGTTTTCCATCGGACTTGTCTAAAGTTCCATTGGCCAAAGCACCGGTAATGATACCGGCAGCATCTCCTTCAACTGCGGTAGAGAAGGTGACTTCATTTCCATTTTCACTTTCCACACTTAAAGTTTCTGTTGCAGTTCCTGACATTTCATCATATTCAGCAACCGATTCATTGTAATACGTCCAAAAATTAGCTTGGTTTGAAGGGAAATAATCCGAGGTGTTTATCGGGTTGTCGGTGTCATTATCATTGTCATCATCAACGAGGATAGGATCATCATCGCTTGAACATGAAATAACCAGGGTCATAAGGAATAAAGAGAATAATAAACTTTTGATTTTCATAATTGTTTTTTTATGAGATTAATAAACTGAATTTTAAAACGGTTGTTTTATGGAAAAGGTATAAAGGATTAATTTTTATTTACTGCCGAGGTTTTTCACTTCTTCAGCACCTTTGATTACCTTCTCTTTTAAACCCATTTTGTAACCGATTATTTTTTGTTGAACGGTAGTATCTTTTGCCCCAATGATTTGTGCGGCTAAAATTCCAGCGTTTTTGGCGCCATCTAAAGCGACAGTAGCTACAGGAACGCCGGCCGGCATTTGCAAAATAGAAAGCACGGAATCCCAACCATCGATAGAATTACGAGATTTGACCGGAACTCCAATAACCGGAAGTGGAGAAACCGAAGCTAACATTCCCGGTAAATGAGCCGCTCCGCCTGCTCCGGCAATGATGACATCAACA
>Ga0079225_10001744_pt1 | contig 12320 bp, 9 predicted proteins | sample Poulit2012_FD_76344 | JGI IMG/M metagenome (GOLD analysis project Ga0079225, IMG submission 76344) | Agricultural soil microbial communities from Georgia to study Nitrogen management - Poultry litter 2012 | ecosystem: Environmental > Terrestrial > Soil > Agricultural land | place: USA: Georgia...
AAAAAAAGCTGATCAGTTATTTACTCGATCAGCTTTTCTTTTACCGATACCTCGTTGATTAATGTGGAAATGGTTACTTGTCTGAATTGTTTTTCCTGAAGTTTAGGAAGCACCTTGTTTAACATTTCAGCCGTCTGTTTGGCAGCATCTGAGGCATGGAGTAGAATAATGTCTCCGTTACTTGATTGTTCCATTACTTGAGAAGTTAATTTTTTTGTCCCTGGGTTTTTCCAATCTTTTGGATTCACACTCCAGTGAACAACTTCCAAGTCTAGACTTTTAGCTAACTCGGTTGTATCTTTATCAAATATACCACTTGGGGGACGAATGTAATTTGTGTCAATATCCATTTTTTCGAATACTTCTTTTGCATGCAACATATCTTCTTTAATCTTATCTAAATCTTGATCCAAATAATTTTTATATCGATAACCAAGCATACCTATCTCATGCTTGTCTTCTTGGATTTTCTCGACAATTTGTGGATGTCTCTCTGCCCACTCCCCGCTGAGAAAGAAAGTAGCTTCCGAATCATTGTTTTTAAGCACTTTTAAAATATCGTGAACTTTCACGTCACCCCAACTGATGTTAAAGGTAAGTGCTACATGCTTTTCGTTAGTGTTCCCTTTACTAATAACCGCTTTGTCACCCCCGTTGAAAATATGTAAAACATTCATTGGATACATGAAGACCATCATTGCTACAAAAGCGACAATGACAATGAGGGTGATTAATCGTCTCCTTTTGTTGAAATTCCAAACAGAAAAATGTTTCATTAGCACCCGTTCCCCTTTGCAAAATATATGTTAATCCACTATATGCATGGGAGAATAGAATATGAACAAGCTATGTGTGACATTTATAATAAAATAGCGTTTTGTTGATTTAATCTTTGGTACTATGCTCTATAGTTTGTTTTTTTGAAAGACTTTTTCCATTAACAATATAGACTCCAGTAAGTACGAGTGCGATACCTGCAACAGTAATTATACTCAATGTTTCATCTAAAAAAATTACACCGGAAATTACACCGACAATTGGAACGAGCAGGATGGACGTTGATGCCTTACTTGCCTCGGTATGTTTCAATATATAGCTCCACATCACGAAAGCCAATGCGGAAGCAATCACTCCGGCGAATAATATATAAAAAATAGATGTAAGCTCCCACTGCGACTCTGTCCCTTGTTCAAATAATAAAGTATATGCCCACAAGCCTATTGTACCAATTGTCATTTGCCACGTAGTATATTGGACGGCGTTACAATGCTGTAATTTCAATTTCAACAATAAATTGGCTGTAGCCCAGGATACGGCTGAACTTAATGCAAAGAGCATAATGAAGACAGATCCATCTAGTTGAATGTTCATAGCAAGGAATAAACCAATTATTCCTACTACAATCCCGACCATCTTTCTAGTAGTTAATCGGTCTTTAGGAATCCATTGGTGCGCCATAAGCGTTAAAAATAAAGGCATACTATAGGTCAATACAGATGTTAAACCTGCATCTATATGATTGAGAGAAACTTGAATGGCAATATTGAAATAGGCCGTTTGAAAAATACCGCAAAGTATCAACCATTTAAGATCAGACTTAGTTGGAAGAGGTACTCTTTTAATAAAACTTACTCCCAATAACACGAGAGCACCAGTGGAAAATCTCAGCGCCGCAAATTCTCCAGGTGGAAAATAATCATTCCCCCATTTCATTATGACGAAATTAAAACCCCATATGAGGCATAGTATAATGATTCCAGCATTCATGTAAAACTTCCTTTTCTATTATAGATTCATTTTTAAATATTCTTATTATGTATATATATGGAATGTTCTGGAAAGAAACGTTGCTTTGTTAGCGAGAAGCTTAGATAGCGTCATCGATCTAGTGTCCATATAATTTGGACTTGTTTTGTTTGAAGCTTGTCAATTTAGTACTCATGTAAAACGGTTTAATAAATGACACTATAATCCGCCACTTCCAACTTTACAAGGATTCTTAATAAGTGTCTAATATAATTCTTTATCCAGATAAAGTAAAGAAGCGTGAAATCATTGATTATGATACAGTTTGAATTACAGTAAAGTAGCCTTTTATATGATAAGATTTACAGTGAATAGTATTGTTTTTGGAAAATATACAGACGTGTTAAATTAGAACAATGAAAATAATTCATAGTAACTTAAAATCATATGCACATATACGGTAAAATAATGAGGTGAATACAATGACAAAGCAAGTATGCTGTATCGGAGAATTGCTAATAGATATGTTTTCTACCGATGTGGATGTTTCGTTAAAAGACGCGGAAAATTTTAAAAGAAAAGCTGGTGGAGCGCCTGCAAACGTAGCTGCAATGGTGGCTAACCTAGGTGGAAAAGCTTCTATGATCGGGAAGGTGGGAAATGATGCTTTTGGTAAATTTTTAATTGAAACTTTAAAGCAATATAAAGTAGATACTTCGATGGTGAAAAAAGATGAAAAACTCCCAACAACGATTGCATTTGTATCACGAGATGCCGATGGTGAACGAGACTTTCAATTTAACCGTGGTGCTGATCAAAATTTGGAGCAGCAAGACTTATCGTTAAATAAAATTTGGAAATCATCCATATTTCATTTTGGTTCTGCAACGGCACTTTTAGAAGGGGCGTTGCAGAGGACTTATCTTGATTTAATGCAAGATGCAAAAACAAAAAATAAATTCATCTCATTTGATCCCAACTACAGAGAAGATTTATGGAAAGAAAATAAACAATCTTTTAAAAAAGGATCGAAAGAAGCAATCTCGAAGGCGGATTTTGTGAAGGTAAGTGTAGAGGAACTATTAATAATTTCCGAAGAAGAAGATTTGCACAAAGGGATTGCTAAGTTTCATGACCTGGGAGCAAAAATGGTTGTCGTGACAATGGGAAAAGCTGGTTCTATCGTTTCCGATGGTCAACGAAAAGAAGTCGTTCCGAGTAAGCATATAAAAGCAGTGGATACAACTGGTGCTGGGGATGCATTTGTTGGCGCAGCTCTTTACCAGTTTTCCAAAAAAATCGACGAAGGTAAAGATATTATGGAGGAAGACTTTGACTATTTGCGAGAAGTCATTCGTTTTGCAAATGGTGCAGGTGCTGCGGTTTGTACAAAAGTAGGATCCTTAACAGCCTTGCCGAGTATAGAGGAAATTTAAATATTCGTTTGGACATGTTTACAAACAGCGGTTTTATTTTGTAGGCATGTTCTTTATTATTAGCAGGGTTTGAAATAATATATCATAAATTTAGATAATAAGTTGATTTTATATTTCCGTTGCAATATAATGCAATATGTAAGCGTTTGAATAAATTGGATTTAAATATGTGATGCAATATATACCATATAATGATTTTGTTTAAAAAATTTTAAGATGATGTAAATGAGAGTAGTAAAAATTAAAAAAGGCGTGGTTTGAATGGACAATACTAATTTAACGCATTTAGCTAGTCAACTAGTGATTGCTGGTTTTGCGGATAAGTACATTAATAGAGAAGTAAAAGAGTTGATTCATACATATCGTGTTGGAGGAATTATTTTATTCAGTCGCAATATTGGAACACCAGAAGAGGTGCTTCAACTAACAACTGATTTACAGAAAGAAGCAAGGAAAGCGGGCTATGATTATCCGTTATTAATTTGCGCTGATCAAGAGAATGGAATTGTTCGACGGTTAGGTGATGGAACTACTGTTTTCCCGGGAGCGATGGCACAAGGTGCAACCGATCATCCACGTTATGCATACGATATTGGATATGCTACAGGTAAGGAATTATTAGCATTGGGAATTAACTGGAATTTAGCTCCATCAATAGATGTGAATAATAATTCTGATAATCCGGTTATTGGTGTTCGTTCTTTTGGAGAATCTCCTGAAAAAGTTGCTGAATTTGGTCGCGCGTCTATGAAAGGGATGCAAGATGCAGGAATGATAACGACTATTAAACACTTTCCAGGTCATGGGGACACTAATACGGATTCACATTTAGGCATTCCAGTGATTGAACATGACATGAACAGGCTTGAAGAAGTGGAATTAAAGCCCTTTACAGCATGTATCAATCAAGGTGCCGATACTGTATTGACGGCTCATATTCATTTCCCGGCGATTGAATCTGAAAATGGTTTGCCAGCTACATTGTCTAAATCCGTTATTACTCATTTATTACGGGAAAAAATGCATTTTAATAGTGTTGTTACAACTGATTGCATGGAGATGGAAGCCATTTCGAAAACAATCGGAACAGAAAAAGGGGCTGTAGCAACCATCAAAGCAGGAAGTGATTTTGCTATGATTTCGCATACTTTTGAACGTCAAAAAGGAGCTATTAAAGAGATCATGCATGCGATTGATTCAGGTGAACTTACTGAGGAAACGATACGGAAAGCAAGTGAAAGAATTGAAAGATTAAAAAAGAAGTATCTAAATTGGGATAATATCAAGCTTGAATATAGTGGAGTTCCTGAATTCGTTGGCGGTTTAGAGCATAAAGAATTGGCGGCAGAAGTTTATAGGAATAGCACGACCATTGTGAGAAATGAACAATTGCTGCCTTTAAGTGATGAAGAGAAAGTATTGGTCATTTGTTCATCAAGTGATGTAAAGGGTTGGGCAGAGGACAAAGACGACGAAGCATCCAATTTTGGGAAAGCCATTCGAACATATCATGCTACAGCGGATATAGCACAGATGCATGATTTAGCATCAACGAAGGAAGTCAATGAATTGTTCAAGCGAGCTAAACAATACAATGTAATTATTATAAGTTTATTAGAAATGTCTCCTGAAAACAGTCAGCGTTTATTAGTAAATAAATTGTCGGAACATCATATTCCTGTAGTAGTTGTAGCATCGAAAAACCCCTATGCACTACAGTACTTTCCTGGAGTTTCAGCATATATCAACACATATGAACCTAATTTGTCTGCTTTGAAAATGGCTGCGGGTGCTATTTTTGGGCAGGAAGAAGTAAACGGGAAGTTACCGATTACTGTACCAAAACTATAAATCTATTCTCTTTTGCGTGAAACTAAATCTTTTAAAAGGGGATTAACCAAGTGAGAGAGCACATATTACGATTTTTAGAAAACGAAGTCGAGCTAAACCATATACCAGGGGCAGTCGTGCAAGTCATGCACCAAAATCAAATTGTTTTGCAGGAAGCAGTCGGTTCCCGATTCGTTCATTTAGAGAATAAGGAACCAATGAAATTGGATACGATTTTTGATTTGGCATCGTTAACGAAGGTGATTGCTACGTTGCCTGCTGTGTTAGGTCTTATAGATAAAGGAGAAATTCGACTGGATGATCCTGTTACCCACTTTTTCCCAGGCTTTGGTACCCATGGAAAAGAAAACATCAGGTTACGACATTTATTGACACATACATCAGGATTACCGGCACACCGACAGTATCATAAAAACAAATTAAATAAAGAAGAGATATTGGATGCCATAAATCAAGAACAACTTGTTGCACCAGTCAATTCAGAGGTATTGTATACAGATTTAGGCTTTATGCTTCTTTTTCGAATTGTGGAGAAGGTTACGGAGCAATCATTTGATACATTTTTACAAGAGCAATTTTTTCAACCTTTGGGTATGACTGAAACAGGATTTTGTCCTTCATTTCACCAAAATAGATATGCAGCAACGGAATATGTCCAAGCGTTAAATGATTACAAAATTGGCGTTGTACATGATGAAAATTCAGAATCAATGGGAGGTATTAGTGGACATGCAGGCTTATTTTCCTGCTTGAATGATTTGACTTGTTTTGCACGCATGATGGAAAATGACGGTGTTTATAATGGGAAACGTTTTTTGTCCAAAGCTGCCTTAAGGTTGTCACGCGCTAATATTACTGCATTTAGCGAAGAGCACCGTGGATTAGGATGGATGCGTAAAAGTCCTTATCTTGCCTCGTGTGGAGATTATTTTTCAGAGGAATCTTATGGACATACAGGTTTTACTGGAACGAGTATTTGGTTTGATCCGATTATTCAACTGAACGTTATTTTGTTAACGAATAGTGTGCATTATGGCAGACATAATCATATGATACGTTTGAGACCCCTGCTGCACAATATAATAAGAAGTTATTTTTAGTTTGTAAAAAGTTATGAGTCATGTATGTAACACATGAGATGTTTTAAGGAGATTTATAAGAAAAATTAATACTATATATGGAGGTATGAACATGTATCTTAATTTAACCGGGGATACGTCTTCAATTATTGATGGATTTAATATCTTAGCGAAAAGCTTAGATGTTGAAAAGAGTGATACTGGTTACCCAATTCAAGTGATACAGAGAAAGGGGCCGATTTATATAAGCAATAAAAATGGCCAAGGTGAAATACATTTTGATAAAGAGATTCACTTTTTTCGGGGAATTGGCTTGTGGCTTGAAAATTTTGAATACAAAAATGAATTTGAATTAACGGAGCATCCTCAATTTGAAACAAGTGGTGCAATGTTGGATGCTTCTCGAAATGCAGTATTAACGAAAGAGGGAATACAGTCCTTCTTAAGGCAGATGGCGGTTATGGGCTTAAATTTATTAATGGTTTATACAGAGGATACATATGAGGTGGATGAATACCTATATTTTGGTTATATGAGAGGGCGATATACGCAAGCAGAAATGAAAGAATGTGATGACTATGCCCGCACATTAGGAATTGAGATGGTTCCGTGCATTCAAACTTTAGCACATTTGACGGAAGCACTTAAATGGAATTATGCAGCCGAAATAAAAGATACTGCAGATATACTATTAGCAGAAGAGCCAAAAACATATGAATTTTTGGAAAATATAATTGCAGCAGCCTCTAATCCATTTGAAAGTAACCGCATTCATATTGGAATGGATGAGGCTCACCAACTTGGATTGGGTAATTATTTAGCTAAAAACGGCTATCGTGAACGATTTGACATTATGAATGATCATTTACAAAAAGTTGTATCGATAACAGAAGATTTAAATCTAGAACCTATGATATGGAGTGATATGTATTTCCGACTGGGTTCGACATACGGTGGCTATTATGATGTAGATGCAACTATCCCGGAAAATGTGGTGGCTTCTATTCCTGATGTTCAACTAGTCTACTGGGATTATTATCATAGCGATGAATCATTTTATAAAACATTCATGCAAAAGCACAAGGATTTGAAGTCTGACCCAATTTTTGCTGGGGGTGTATGGACGTGGAATGGAATTGCTCCCAATTATGGTAAAGGTTTGGCGACAAGTGAGGCAGCATTGACAGCTAGTAAGAAAGAAGGAATAAAGGAAGTTTTTGCAACGATGTGGGGTGATAATGGAGCTGAAACGCCACTGACAACTTCTTTGCCAGTATTACAGTTGTTTGCTGAACATACATACAATGAGTCGGTAGATTGTGACCAATTGAAGAGGCGTTTTCGTTTTTGTGCTGGAGCAGAATTTGATGATTTTATGTGTTTAAATCAATTTGACGAAACTCCTGGTGTATCTCGGGGAAATTTACATGAATCAAATCCGTCCAAATTTTTGCTGTGGCAGGATATTTTATTAGGGTTATATGATGAAAATGTTAAAGGACTTTCCCTTGGTAAACATTATGAAAAAATGATACCAAAATTGAAGGAAGCCAAAAAGAATAATCCGAGATGGGATTTATTGTTTGATTTTTATGCGCAGCTGGCAGTTGTGTTATCAGTAAAGGCGGATATTGGTATTAGATTAAAGGAAATATATGAAGCAGATGATAAAAATGGAATGGAATTACTAGTAGATGAAATAAGGAAACTGAAAAAAGATGTAACAGAGCTACGGAATAGGCATCGAACGTTATGGTTTTCAATGAATAAACCTTTTGGATGGGAAGTTATTGAAATCCGTTATGGTGGCGTTATTAGTCGAATGGATACAGTTGAATATCGAATGAAAGCATGGCTCGAGGGACAGGTGTCCAAACTTGAAGAGTTAGAAGAAGAACGATTATATTATGAAGGTCCTTTTGAAATGCCTGAAGGATCCTTGGGTAGAAATTTGTATCATGGCATTGTGAGTGCTAGTCCATTGTAATATTATTAGGATTCTCTACAATAATACTGAAATAATTGAAATTAAAATACAATTTTTAAAGTATTAATTGACTATATACTTCAATTATTGTAATAATATGTTATAGTGTATGCAGAAATAATAAAATAATGTTTTAGAAAGTGCGTCTAATATAATCTCGTATGGGGGGGGAGGTGGTTTTTAATGAAAGTTGGTTTAGACATTTTTGTTGAGAACGGTTATAAATCATTTATAGGTAAACGTATTGGACTTGTGACAAATATGACTGGCGTTAATAGTGAACTAAATTCCTCGATTGATTTATTTTACGAGCATCCAAACATTCATTTAACTGCTTTATTTGCTCCAGAACATGGAATTCGGGGAGATGCAAAAGAAGGTGAGAAGGTGGCGTCAACGATAGACCCTTATACAAACGTCCCTGTGTACAGCCTTTATGGTAAATCAAGGAAACCAACTAAAGAGATGCTTGATTCGGTTGACGTGATAATATTCGACCTTCAGGATATTGGTTCAAGATATTACACATTTATCTATACGATGGCTTATGTCATGGAAGCTTGTATGGAAAATGAGAAGCATTTTGTTGTTTTAGATCGCCCTAATCCCATATCGGGTAACAGTGTAGAAGGAAATCTTGTTGAAGACGATGTCCGTTCGTTTGTTGGTTTACTACCAATTCCAAACAGACATGGCATGACGGTGGGAGAACTCGCGCAATTATTTAAATATGAATTTGATTATAATTGCGAATTAACGGTTGTTCCAATGCAAGGGTGGTCAAGGCATATGTATTATGACGAGACCCATTTATTCTGGGTACCTCCTACTCCAAATACAACTAATATTGACATGAATATATTGTATACAGGAACATGCCTTGTAGAAGGAACTAATTTATCAGAAGGAAGAGGCACCACTAAACCATTTGAATGGATTGGAGCCCCTTATATAGACGGACAAAAATTAGCGAAAGCATTTAACCAAAGAAATATTACAGGTGTGCTAGCACGACCGACTTCTTTTATACCAACCTACCAAAAACATGAGGGGAAAGTTTGTGGTGGCATTCAATTGCACGTTGTCGATCGCTATCAATTGCATTCTCTAGAGGTTGGTCTTTACATGTTGGAAGTGATTGCTGATATGTATCCAAAGTCATTTCAATTTCTGAAAAATGAGAATGATAGATATTTCTTCGATTTATTAGCAGGAACAAAACGATTGAAGCGTTATATAATTGAAGGGCGTTCAAGTGACTTTTTAAAGGAATGTAAAGATCATCTAAGATCTTTTAACACATTAAAAGAACCTTATCTTTTATACAAATAGGATGGTAATGAAATGAACAACTTATCAACATTAATAACAGAAACGAGAAATAAAAAATCGATGAATATTGATAATATGTCTACCAATGACATCATACATACGATTAACAATGAGGACATGGTTGTAGCAAAAAAAGTGCAAGAAGTTTTGCCATCCGTTGAAGCAACAGTTGATATAACTTACAATGCTTTGAAGCAAGGAGGAAGACTGTTTTATGTAGGGGCAGGAACTAGTGGTCGAATAGGTGTTTTGGATGCAGTAGAATGTCCTCCGACTTTTAGTACTTCATCTGATATGGTGCAAGCCGTTATTGCAGGAGGAGGCGGAGCATTTCAAAAGGCTGTAGAAGGAGCAGAAGACAACCCTGGTTTGGGAGAAGAGGATCTAAAAGAACGTCATTTAAGTGAATTAGATGTTGTGATAGGCATTGCTGCTAGTGGAAGGACGCCTTATGTTTTAGGGGCCATGCAATATGCTCAGAAATTAGGCGCCAAAACAATAAGCCTAACTAGTAATGAACATTCTGCAATTAGTAAATATGCAGATGTAAAAATAGAAGTAGTAACAGGCCCGGAAGTATTAACTGGATCTACGCGAATGAAGGCTGCAACAGCACATAAAATGATTTTGAATATGATAACCACAGCATCGATGATTAAAGTGGGTAAAGTTTATGAAAACTTAATGGTAGATCTGAAAGTTAGTAATAATAAGTTAAAGGAAAGGGCTAAAGGGATTTTATCAACTATAACAGAAATGCCGTATGAAAAATCCGAAGCTGTACTTGAGTCAACTGGATATAAGGTAAAGCCAGCCATTGTTATGATTAAAGCAGAAACTACGTATAAAAACGCGGTAAAATCCTTGAGTGAAGCCGGTGGACTTGTTCGTCAAGCTATTAAAATAGCTAGAGAAATGAACTGATCTTGATTGAATAAGCCTATTGTTAAATGGTTCAATAAATCAATTTGCAGGGTAAATAATACTTTCTCTGAAATATTATTGCATTATTAAAATATACTAACTGAAATATATTGACATAATTTTACTTTTAAGTTTAAAGTTATAATGTAATTTTATATGAAAGCGTTTTATGAAAGGGGTTTAATAAAAGAAAACTTACTAGTTAAACGCGGCTTTAATTCTTGTATGGAGTCACCGGCCGCCGGTTCTTTTGAAGAAACTGGTTGATAAATATAAAAATGAGTCATCTATTTTATTATTATTAGGAGGGAAATTAACGTGAAAAGAAAAAATATTTTCTTTATTAGTATCTTAGCAATGTTAATGTTGGTAGCTACCGCTTGTGGTGATTCATCAAATGAAGCTGGGTCAAATGGAGAGGAAGAAGATATAACTGTTGAATTTTGGACAATGCAATTAGAACCGACTTTTACTGATTATTTAGAGGATTTAATTGATAGGTATGAAGAGGAAAATCCTAATGTAACGATTGATTGGTTGGATGTACCTGCAGATGATTTAGAACAAAAGGTATTGTCTGATGTTAGTGCTGGAAATGCGCCTGATGTAGTGAATTTGAATCCATCGTTCGGCGTTAGCTTGGCGGAGTTAGATGCAACGACAAATATTGATGAATTCGTATCTGATGAGGAGAGAGACCAATATTTAGAAGGTGCATGGGAGGCAAATCAATACAATGATGAGACATTTGGAATACCTTGGTACTTAGATACGGATGTAACATTGAGCAATGAAGAGATTTTTGAAGAGGCTGGCCTAGATATAGAAGATCCACCAGAAACATATGAGGAAGCTGCAGAATATGCAAAAACAATCAAAGAGGAAACAGGAAAATACGGTTATTTCGTATCACTTGACCTTTCTCTTCCTATTCAACATATGGAAATGATGGATGTACCAGTTACAAACGACGATGGAACAGCTGCTTTTAATACTGATGAAGGTGTAGAGGTTATTGAGTATTTCACAGAATTATATGAAGAAGATTTGATTCCTGCAGAAAGCTTATCTGGAGAACAAAGAGAAGGTACAGACTTTTATCAGTCTGAAGAAGTGGCTTTTGGTACGGATTTCTTTATTTCGGAAATAGAGGAAAATGCCCCGGATGTATTTGATAAAACAGTACCATCTCAAGCAATCACAGGAGATTCTGGTAAGAAAATGATGTCTGTTCAAAATTTAGTTGTACCGGAACAGAGTGAGCAGCAAGAAGCAGCAATAGACTTCGCCCTTTTTGTTACTAATGCGGAGAATCAAGTGGAATTTGCTAAATTAACACCAATTATGCCTTCTGTGGAAGAAGCATTGGATGATCCTTATTTCACAGATGAACCGGAGGATGCAGATGCTACTGATTTAGTAAGACTTACATCGGCAGAGCAATTACCGGATGCAGAACTTTTGACGCCTCCAATGGACAATGCGAATGATTTACAAACAGTTTTACGTGATGCTTTCGGGCGAGCTATGTTAGGAGAAGCTACTCCAGAGGAATCCCTCGACCAAGCAGAGGAAGAATGGAATGATATTGTCAATGAATAAAATAAAAGTGATGGAATTGGCGCACTCTTCCATCACTTGGATATTCATCGAAATCATTGAATAACTGAAATAGAACGAGTATTCATAGAAAAGGAAGGGAAGCAAAGTGAAAGGTAGACACATACTTTTAATGATTGGTTTTTCAATTTTTATATTACTGTTATCGGCTTGTGGTGACTCTTCCGAAAATGCAGATGGAGGAGAAAATATTGAACTTGAATTTTGGACGATGCAACTAGAGCCAACATTCACAGAGTACTTAGAAGACTTAATTGATGCTTATGAGGAAGAGAACCCCAATGTGACCATTGATTGGTTGGATGTACCAGCAGATGATCTTGAGCAGAAAGTGCTATCAGATGT
>Ga0079225_10001745_pt1 | contig 12319 bp, 13 predicted proteins | sample Poulit2012_FD_76344 | JGI IMG/M metagenome (GOLD analysis project Ga0079225, IMG submission 76344) | Agricultural soil microbial communities from Georgia to study Nitrogen management - Poultry litter 2012 | ecosystem: Environmental > Terrestrial > Soil > Agricultural land | place: USA: Georgia...
GTAGTTAAAGATGGTTATTGTTCAGATATTACGAGAACATTTGCCATTAACAGTATGTCAGAACGCCAGAGGGAATTATACAATATTGTTCTTACGGCAAATGAAGCTGGTATAGCAGCCGTAAAGGCCGGTGTTCCATTAAATACTTTTGACATTGCTGCAAGAGATGTCATCGAAGAAGCCGGCTATGGTGAATATTATAACAACCGAGTTGGCCATGGATTAGGAATTGAAATTCATGAAGAACCAAGTGTGCATGGCAATAATGAAACGATAGCTACGAATGGATTAGTTTTTACTATTGAACCTGGTATTTACATCCCTAATGAATTAGGGATTAGAATCGAGGATACTGTCTTTATTAATGGTGAAGGTAAGGTAGAAATATTAAGTTCCTTCCCAAAGCAATTACAAATTATATAAGGGTAATGACGTCATATGATCATTTGCTTCTTCCGACCATATGGCGTCATCTTTATTAATTTACTCGTTAATAATAAAACAATAGTGGTTCAGTTTTATCACTTTTTAAAATTTATTATTTTAATTGAAAATCAAGTGAAACGTGATCTTGAATCGGAATCCATGCACCAATACTCTGTTTTGTCACATTTTTTATTTTAAGTTCTTTGTTCGATCCTTTTAGTTGGACATATACTTCTCCAAACACGACTTGTCCTTTTTCATTAATAGCCGGTATATAAGCATTTAATTCACCCTTTTTTTTCGTTGGCACATTGTAGTAATTATTCAACTTTGTATTATCTCCAACGACTGCTGAAAATGAAAGGGGGAGCCTTGTTTTTTCCTTTGAAGCATGTAAGATTAACTTTTTGATTGTTCCTGGTTGAGCAATTTTATTCGTTAATGCTCCACGAACTGATGCTTTATCGTTCTGAATATAGCGTGCTTCTTCCGTTTTTTCCCCACCTAAATTATTTACTTCATTTAAATTAATATGTTGATAATCCCAATTTACTGTCGTACTTTCAGAACGATAATGTAATGGCCACCTTCCTAAATAAATATTTGCCCGGTATCCAAAAGCAAATGGAGTAGGCTTAATCGTTGTATCATTCATTAACTGAATTAATTCAGGATTTTCAATCGTTATACTGATACTACTTAATAACTCTTTTGTCTCTTCATTTGGCTCTATAATTTCCATATCTTCTGAAGTGTTAGGAAATGTATTTGATTTTGAAATTGACAAAACATTTTTAGGTAAAGAAAATGTTTCTTTTTTCTTTTTCTCGGCTGCTTCAACGTTACTATTCACAAAAGTCGAAGTAACCAAAAATAGGAGAATAAAATACAACATCCATTTTATTGTACGTTTCACTTAACTTTTTCCACTCCTTAAATTTAATTTAACCGATACTTTTCATTCCTATTTTTAACGAAAAAGAATATTTTATGTATTTTTATTAATCTTAATCAAATTAAAAACCTGTTCATTAGTTTACTTACTATTTGAACAGGTGTTTCAATAACAAATTATTTTTAAATTCTATTTTTCCAATGATGCGATTGCTTCAATTAAACGGTCAATTTCTTCTACTGTGTTATAAGGGGATATTCCCGCACGAATCATTTCCCCATTTGGAATATGTAACGCATGCATTAAACTTTTGGCATAAAAGTTTCCAAATTCAACATGAATTGCGTGATCCTGAGCTAAATAATGACTTACTAAATTAGCTTCCATCGTCGTATGACAAAATGCTACTGTTGGAGTTTTTAATACTTCGTCATCTGCCTGAAAGAGCTGAACAGAGTCCAATTCCTTTAAGCCTTTTCGTAAACGGTCTGCCAAATATGCTTCGTAAAGACCAATTTTTTGGTATGCAGATACTAATAATTCTCGCAACTCAGTACCTTCACCAATTTGCGAAATAAACTTAATTGCTTCAATCAACCCAACTAACCCTTCAAAATTTAATGTGCCAGTTTCCAATCTTTGTGGCCCCTGTTCTGGAGCCGGTCCAACCTTAAATGGAATGATTGATTGTATTAGATGTGTTTGCACTGCTGCAAACCCAACATGGGGGCCAAAAAATTTATAGGCAGATCCAAAAACAATATCAGCGTCTATCTGCTCAAAGTCAATAGCAAAATAAGGAATAGCATGAACGGCATCAACAACAACTAATGCCTCAACCTCTTTCGCACGTTGTAAAATAGGGGCAATATCATTCACAGTTCCAATCGCATTAGATGCAAAACCAACAGCAACTAACTTGGTTGATTCATTAATGATTTCATCCAAATTATCAACATTTAATGTTTTAGTTTCGGGATCAACCGAAATCCAATTAACTGAAGCACCTTTAGAATCTGCCGCCAATTTCCATGTGTCTACATTTGCATGATGATCCATTTCTGTCAAAACAATGTTATCTTCTTTATCCCAAACCCTACTTAATGTATGTGCAAGTGAAAATGCTAATGATGTCATATTAGCACCAAAAACAATATTTTCTTTCTGAGCACCAATTAAAGCAGCAACATGTTCTCTCGCTTGATTCACGATTATAGCAGTTTCCCTTGAAGTCGGGGAAACACCGCCTAAATTGGCAACACCATTTTTCATATAATTTGCCATTGCATCTACAACTGATTTAGCTACCTGTGTACCACCCGGAGCATCAAAATAACTAACAAACTGATCATTCTCAATCCTCTGGGTTGCCGAAAATTCATCACGAATCATTTCGATTGGAAAGCTAATTGGCATAACCTTTCCCCCTTATAACTTTTAAAGAGAATAATTTCAAAAGTTATCATTTTATATTTCTTTATCTATTAAAAAAATTTATACGTTTTGAATTTCAAGGTTTTCTTCAATAGTAATGGCTCCTTGCACCGATTGAACCATACTACAATTTTTTTGTGATATAGTTAGGTTTTTGCGTAATTTTTCTTCATTTAAATTAGTTCCTTTTAAATGAAACGTTAAGATAATTTTTTCAATCCGATTTGCCTTTTTCTCATTCCGTTCAACTTTTGTTGTAATCTTAAATTCTTTTACGTCCATTCGTTGTTTTTCAAAAATTTGTTTAAAAACCGAGCCACTACATCCCGCAATCGAGGATACTAATAATTCATAAGGTCGAAATCCAATTTTTTCATCCCTCGACACTGTTAATGTCCCATGATTTAAACTAGCCTCTACGCTATTTTCTTTGAATAAATATTCCATTTTAATCAACTCCTATTTATTATCATGCAACACGACCACTTATTTCGTCAAAATATGAGCTTAAATATTTTAAAATAGAATATACCTTCCTACTAATTTAGAATAAAAAAAATCCCTAGAATAAACCAGTTCTCGATTCACTCTAGAGACTCTTTTCTAAATTTATTCTTTTAATTCATAGCGATCATAAACATAAGCATTAATAACCCCGCCAGTCGTTATAATAACTCCCGATAAATAAAACCAAATCATTAAGACGATAACAGTCCCTAAACTTCCATATGCCGCTGAATAGTTTCCTAGAGTATTAACATAATAGGAAAATGCTAATGATGCCATTTGCCAACCTACTGTGGCAAACAGTGCCCCCCAAACAATATGATGCCATTTCAATTTAATGTTAGGTCCTAATTTATATAACATCAAAAACACAATAAAAAATGTCACAGAAGTTGCAATCCATCTCAATAAATCCCATGATTGTATAAATGTCTCCGATAAACCGATGATACTGAACAATTGCTCGCTAATAACTTCACCAAACACTTGTAATAAAAGTGCCATCCCGATAACAAATACCATTAAAATCATAAGACCAACAGAAATAACTCTTGCAACGATAAAAGACTGATCATTTTCAACATTAAATGCTTGATTAAAGGATTTTTTCACTGCATTAAATCCGTTTGAAGCAGACCATAATGTACCGATAATACTAAGAGATAATAAACTACCACTTCGTTTATTCATAATGTTCGTTAAATTACTTTCAATCATTTGCTTTACTTCAATAGGTAAGTACACATCTAAAGTTTCCATAACAGCGCGTTCGTCTATCGGAAAATATCCAAGTAAAGTGATTAAAAATAATAAAAAGGGAAATAAAGAAAGTAAAAAAAAGTAAGCTAATTGTGCAGAGAGGCCTGAAACATCCGCATCCCCTAAACGGCGTACCATTTCTTTACCAAATTGAACAAGTTTATCCATCATTTACTTCCTTCCAACAAAAACTATCTCTTAGAAATTTTATTAATTGTTTTATCAACTTGTTCAATAGCGTTGAATGCACTTTCTCTATTTTCAGAAACTTTTTCATCAATTAATTGTACAGTTTGCTTTAAATTACCTACCAATTCAGCAGGATTTTTAGTAAAATAGACAACTCTTTCTGCAGTATTATTTGCTAAATTCTTCGCATAATTTCGGGCATCTTTGTTAGATAAACTAATTAACCCCCCGAGAACTGCTCCAGAAATAACACCTGTCCAAAAATTTTTGCCACCCATATTTACGCTCCCCTTTCTTTATAGATGTTCTTCAATAATTACATTTAATAATTGTTCAGTAGCAACGTCTACTAACTCATAAGTGACATCAAAATTCCCAGTGTAATAAGGATCGGGTACATCTGTCACATCTGAATTTTTATGATAGAACAATAATTTTTCCACAACTACATTATCAGATATTGAAAAGCGATCCTTCACATCATTTAAATTAGATTCATCCATCACAATCACATAATTAAACTGTTCAAAATCGTCTTGTTTTAATTGCCTTGCTACTTGATTTTCATAACTGATAACTACTTCGTCTAGCTTCTCCCTTGTCCCTTCATGCGGCTGTTTGCCTTCATGCCAAGAAGCTGTTCCTGCTGAATCAACCGTTATTTTTTCTGAGAGATTTGCTTCATTCACTTTATGGCGAAATACCGCTTCAGCCATCGGTGAACGACATATATTGCCTAAACAAACGAATAAAACTTTCACCATTAAATGATATACCCCTTTTTCAAATTAATTAACCGGAATCGGCTTTATACATGTTTCGTCATTATTTTTTACAAAATTGACATAAGTACTTACTGGATAAGCCCTCATCGATTCTGAAGACACCGATTGAATATAAGTATGAACTTCATGTCGGTTCGTAAAACTTTTTTTCAACCAAGTCTTCTCTTCATCTTCGGGTAAAATAATCGGCATTCGATGATGAATATCTTTCATAAAAGAATTAGCATCTTTTGTTAACATCGTACAAGTAAACAGTGTTTCATTTCCATTTTGCCACTTGTCCCACAAACCAGCAAAGGCGAACAATTCACGATCGACCATTTGAATCCGTTGCGGAACTTTACCATCAGAAGTTTGTTTCCATTCATAAAAACTATCAGCGATAATTAAACAACGTTTTCCTAACAACAAATTTTTAAAGCTAGGTTTTTCGTGAACTGTTTCACTACGGGCATTAATCATTTTATTACCTATTTTAGGATTTTTCGCCCAAAAGGGAACTAGCCCCCATTTAATATACCCGGCTCTTCTTTTTTCCCCATCATAAATAATCGCCAATACTTGTTGACCTGGTGCGATATTATAACTAGGGTAATAATCCTCGATATCCATTTCTAATTGAAAGCGACTTTTTATTTTCAATTCATCAGCAAGAAGTGTAAAACGACCACACAATGGCATTGCCTCCTTAAAAATAGTGGTGCTCACTAACGCTTACATTGAAGACTCATGAACGACTCTTGTACTTCCAAGTATATCATGTAATCCTTGCTTTTCGTTCGTAAAACCTATGACAACATAAAGTAATTTTAAAATGAGAAAAGCATTGTAAATAAAACGACCAACTACTTCTCTAAAAATAACGTCATACCATGACAAGTTTTTATTATGCTCATCTTGTTGAACTACTTTTAACCCTAAAATCATTTTCCCTATCGTTTGCCCAAAAAATTTTGTCATCAATAAAAAATACACATAATATATCGCTCCGGCAAATAGACCATTCCATGTCCATAACCATATATCAACAGGTAAACCATCATTGACAAACTTAAATGGACTTAACAAAAAACTATTAACACCGAACAATACGATAATATCAAACAAATACGCCCAAAATCTCATCCAAAATCCTGCATATCGATAATCATTTGATTCTTTTATTGCGTGTTCATTATCTTCATTTTCATGAGAGGGTATCTCCATCTCACTGCCTTGTTCATTCACTATGTCCAATGGGTTCCCTCCTCCACTAATAAATATACATCGCTCTTGGCTTATCTGATTGTTGCATTAACTCAATAACACGGTCTAATTCTGTTTGCTTTCCTGTAAATAACTTTTGAACATTTAAGCCAAACACGCTTAATTTTTGTCCAAAAAATGAATCATATTGAACAATTTGTGGATCGTCAAGTCCATAATCTTCCGTCATTGCTTCAATCGTATCTTTTAATGAACCAACTTCATCGACAAGACCATTTTCTTTCGCTTGGTTTCCAGTATAAACTCGCCCGTCACCCAATTCACGAACGACATCTTCACTCATACCACGTCCATCAACAATCACATCGACAAACTCATCATACATCTCATCTATCATCGATTGTAAAATTTGTTCCTCTTCATTCGTCATTTCACGGGAAGGGGATAAAATATCTTTATGTTTACCACTTTTAATCGTATTAAAATGAACACCGTAATTTTCAGCTAATTCTGCAAAATTAATACTTTCCATAATCACACCGATAGAACCAGTTAATGTCGCTGATTCAGCAAATATTTTATTAGCTGGTGCGGAAACATAGTATCCTCCCGAGGCTGCAGTATTACCCATCGAAACATAAAATGGTTTATCATATTCATTTTGCAATTCCAATAATGCCTCATGAATTTGTGCCGTTTCTACAACTGCACCACCGGGGGTATCAATTCGAATAATAAGTCCAACAATACTCGTATCTTCCGCTGCTTTTTCAATCATATTTAAAAATAATCCATGGTCATAACCAAGTCCCCACATATTTTCAGTTCCTTGGATAACACCTTCTAACTCGATAATAGCGATTCTTTCCATAAAATCACCATCACTAATGACATATTCCTCAACATTATCAGGATCAAATGCATCAGCAAAATCTTCAAAAAAACCTGATGCTACATTGATAGCAAATCTAAATCCAATTGATATAAAAATTAAAACAACTACTACAACTAATGCAAGCCAACGCTTTGTATTCATAAATGCAAATCCCTTTCTTTCAAATCTTATGTTATATTTAAAATCGTACAACAATTAAGTATGAAATACCAATGATTTAAGCTAAGTATTTAATTATCTATTTTATTGTAATTGTTATTTTTTTATGAATCTATATTGATTAACTGTATACTTCTTATATAGCTTCATTTTTATTAAATATTATAATAAAATACAGGTGAAAAAATTTCATTTTTTAATAGGAGGGGGTTCTTCATGATTGTCGGTATCCATCATACACAAATTACTATTCCTAAAGGGAATGAATCAGAGGCAAAACATTTTTATTGTCATATATTACAACTTCCGGAAATCGAAAAACCTGAGTCATTAAAAGGGCGTGGAGGATTTTGGTTACAAGTTGGAGATAAAGAAATTCACATCGGAACGGAAGCCGGTGTTGACAGGTTAAAAACGAAAGCACATGTTGCATATGAGGTAAATGACATTGATTATTGGGAGCAACGATTAAAGAAAAATTCAGTCACGATTTTAAAATCAGTTCCTATTCCTGGGTATAAGCGCTTTGAATTTAGAGATCCTTTCGGTAATCGCGTGGAAATGATACAAGCTGTAAAATAAATCCTATTAATTATTAGCCACAATCTAATTAATTTTGGCAAAATTTTTATCCTTTTTGTATTTGGCACTCACCCAATAAAACCTTTATCTAGCTAGGTTCACATTCAAAATAAAGGAATAATATTAAATAACTGAAAATATTCGTTATTTTTTACCATTAAAATCTATTTCATTTATGGGAATTGTGGAACTTAATCATATCCTATGATTTTCTTTACTTTTAAAACGAAAATTGTAAAAATTTCAGGGGGACGTTTTGGAAATTGCTCCTGATTCGCGAACCTCATGACGCAAATCCTGTTTCCGTTTTGGAAATTGGTGTTTTTGCGATTTTTGCGGAGCTGGATGCTCTTGCTCATGTGAAATTCGTGTTTTTGCGATTTTCAGCGGAGCTGGAAGCTCTTGCTCATGTGAAATTGCTGTTTTTGCGATTTTCAGCGGAGCTGGAAGCTCTTGCTCATGTGAAATTCGTGTTTTTGCGATTTTCAGCGGAGATGGAAGCCCTTGCTCATGTGAAATTGATGTTTTTACGATTTTCAGCGGAGCTGGAAGCTCCAGCTCATGTGAAATTGATGTTTTTGCGATTTTCAGCGGAGATGGAAGCCCTTGCTCATGTGAAATTGCTGTTTTTGCGATTTTCAGCGGAGCTGGACGCTCCAGCTCATGTGAAATTTCCATTTTCCTATTCTTCAACGGAGCTGGAAGCTCTTCCTCATGTGAAATTGTTGTTTTTGCGATTTTCAGCGGAGCTGGAAATGTTAATTACACTTTTGAAAGCTAAAGTTTCGCGATTATCAAATGATCGATAAAAAAATGCTCGGCTGAAACGATTTCTACTTTTTCAGCTGAGCACGAGCAATTTATATGAATTTTTTTACAAAATTAACTTTACTTTATCTTCCGATAAATTGTTGTGTCCAAATGTTACCATTATCGATAAAACCGACACCAATATGTGTAAAACTACCATTTAAAATATTTGCACGATGTCCTTCACTATTCATCCAAGCGTTTACTACTTCTTCCGGTGATACTTGTCCTTTTGCAATGTTCTCGCCCGCAGTTCGATAGTTTACTTGATAAGCATCCATCATATCAAATGGAGAACCATAAATTGGACTATTATGATCAAAATATTGATAGTTTAACATATCGCGAGATTTTTCTTTCGCAACTCTTCCTAATTCATAATCTGCTTGTAAAGGTTTTAAGCCGTATGCTGCTCTTTCTTTATTCGTTAACTCAATGACACGTTTTTCAAATTCACTAACATTACCTTGATCTGATGTTTCTTTCTCAGTCGGATTTTGATTTTCTACTGGTCTATTTTGTTCGTTGTTTTGCTGACCGTTTTGTTGGTTGTTTGGCTGATTTGTATCTTTGTCTTCTTGATTATTTTCATTAGATTGATGATTTTCTTCCTGTTTGTACTTATTTGATTGTTTGTTCCAATATTTATAAGTGTGATGTCGATGCCATCTGTTATACTTTTTCGAAGCATACTTTTTTGCATATCGATGTTGATGATGTTTGTATTGTTTATTATGTGTACGATCCTCATAAGTTTTGTCTTGTGCATCATTTGCTGTCACACTTGCTGAACTATTAATCGTATGTAAGAAACCACCACCTACTAAGCTTAAAACTACCAAAACGACTATTAATCTAAAATGTTTCCTCATTGTTGACACTCCCTGTTTTTTGATATGTCTATCATAACAGTGCTTTTTTGTAATAATGAGACCAGTCATTTCCAATTTGAAAAATTTCATCGCCAATTTTTTTAAAGGATTGATTTATAACGCTTTTTTATGGAAAAATATTATTTAAGATAGGTCAGTCTTTCCACTATTACCATTTTTTTCGCACAATACGGTATTGACAACCTTTTTTCTTGCACTCTTATGTTACATTCATTTCATTAACGTAACATAATCGTTACGAATTGATGAAAGCTAATAAGTCGAATTTTCCATATATTTATTTACAATAACTTTTTTTAATATATAATAGAATCTAGTAGGTCAAACCTACCTTAAATAATAACTGCCTAATTTGTTTCCAATTTTATCCCAAAAGTGATCCAACAAATAAAAGCCAGTTTAAATTAGCTTATAGACGTACAAAAGTTATGTCATCATAAGTTAATTTGAATTGGCTTTTTTATTTTTTAAGGAAAGGAGTTGAAAAAATGCCAGGTACACTTAATGGTATTAAGATTTTAGACTTATCTAGAGTTCTAGCTGGGCCATATTGTACGATGATTTTAGGAGATTTAGGAGCAGAGGTCATTAAAGTAGAATCTCCATCCGGTGATGAAACGAGAAAATGGGGGCCACCATTTCAAGGTGATGTTAGTGCTTACTATTTATGTGCCAATCGAAATAAAAAAAGTATTGTCTTAGATTTAAAAACCGAAGAAGGTATTGATACAATCATAGATTTAGTGAAAGAGTCTGACGTCATCATTCACAATTTTAAAACTGGAACGATGGAAAAATTTGGCCTCGACTATGAAAAAATTGCTGAAATAAATGATAAAATTGTTTATTGTTCGATCACTGGATTTGGTGAATCTGGTCCATATAAAGATTTAGCTGGGTACGATTTTATCATCCAAGCAATGAGTGGCCTTATGAGTATCACAGGAACAAATGAGTCAGGTCCACAAAAATTTGGCATAGCTATTGCTGATGTACTCACAGGATTATATGCAACCATTGGCATACAAGCGGCAATCATTGAAAGAAAAACATCCAAAAAAGGTCAAAAAATTGACTTATCTTTATATGATTCTGCTGTCAGTTCGCTCATCAACATTGGTAGTAACTATTTAATGAGTAAAAAGATTCCTGAAAGGTTAGGCAACACTCACGCAAATATCGTTCCGTACCAAACATTCATCACAAAAAATGGAGAGATGGTCATTGCTGTCGGTAACGACAATCAGTTCAGTAAACTATGCCAACTCATTAACCGGCATGATTTATATGAGGATCCACAATTCAGTACGAATCCAGAAAGGGTTAAAAACCGAATGAAGTTAATTCCACAGCTCCAAGAAGCTTTTTTAGAGAGAACATCAGAATATTGGAAAAAACATTGTGATCATTTAGGGATTCCTTGTGGACCAATTAATGATTTAGAAGCTATTGCCAACGACCCTCAATTAAATTATCGAAACATGTTCATTAAAACCGAACACCCGACAGCTGGTGAAATAAATATGATAGGTAGCCCTTTAAAATTTTCAAGAACACCTGTATCTTATCGGTATTATCCACCTAATCAGGGGGAACATCATGATGAGATTTTAAACTCAAAGAATAAACAATAATATAAGGAGATGTTGTTAATGGATTTTACTTTTTCAGAAGAACAAACGATTTTACGTAACTCCGTTCGTAGTTTTGTAGACAAGGAGATTATGCCGCATATTAGTAAGTGGGATCGTGAAGGAAAATTTGACCCTAATATTATGAAGAGATTAGCAGATTTAGGATTAATGGGTGTTTGTATTCCGGAAAAATATGGTGGAAGTGGAATGGATTATAATTCCTTAGCTATTGTGTGTGAGGAATTAGAACGTGGTGACACCGCTTTTCGTACAGCCGTTTCCGTACATACTGGATTGAACAGCATGTCCATTTTACAGTGGGGGACAGAAGAACAAAAACAAAAATATCTCGTCCCTCAAGCAAAAGGTGAAAAAGTAAGCGCATTTGGATTAACTGAGCCAGGAGCTGGTTCCGATGTTGCTTCGATGCAATCAACTGCTGTTAAAGATGGAGATTATTACATTTTAAATGGACAAAAAACATGGATATCGTTATGTGACATGGCAGACAACTTCTTAGTGTTTGCTTATACAGATAAATCTAAAAAACATCATGGGATTTCTGCTTTTATCGTTGAACGCGAATGGGAAGGGTTTTCTTCAAAAGCCATTAAAGGAAAATTAGGAATTCGTGCAGGAAATACTGGTGAAATCTTTTTCGACAACGTAAAGGTTCCAAAGGAAAATTTGCTCGGTAAAGAAGGTGAAGGTTTTAAAATTGCCATGGGATCATTGGATAATGGTCGATTCACTGTAGCAGCTGGAGCTGTAGGGCAAATTATGGCGTGTATTGAAGCAAGTGTTGCGTACTGTCATGAACGTGAAACTTTTGGTAAAAAAATAGGTCAACATCAACTTGTACAACAAATGATTGCTAACATGGAGGCCGGATTACAAATGAGTCGCTTACTCGTATATCGAGCGGGCGAACTTAAAAATGCTGGTAAAAGAAACACAAGGGAAACTTCATTAGCTAAATGGCAAGCAAGTGATTTTGCCAACAAAGCCGCTGATGACGCCGTCCAAATCCATGGTGCATATGGTTTTTCTGATGAGTATCCTGTAGAAAGATTTTTACGTAACTCCAAAGCACCTGCCATTTATGAGGGAACTCGTGAAATTCATACGGTCATGCAAGCGGAATA
>Ga0079225_10001747_pt1 | contig 12315 bp, 8 predicted proteins | sample Poulit2012_FD_76344 | JGI IMG/M metagenome (GOLD analysis project Ga0079225, IMG submission 76344) | Agricultural soil microbial communities from Georgia to study Nitrogen management - Poultry litter 2012 | ecosystem: Environmental > Terrestrial > Soil > Agricultural land | place: USA: Georgia...
ATAAGCAATCCCATTATCTGTGACCGAAAGGGTCACTTTGTGCTGATCATAATGCAACTGCACGTGTACTGAGATATCGGTGCCGGCATGTTTGCGGGTGTTCGACAGTGCTTCTTGCGCGGTGCGGTACAGGGTGAGAGCAATGGCAGTTGATACCGGTGTAGGCTCCCCGGTGATTTCTAACGTGACAGTTTGTTCCGTTGAATCTGCTTGGTCCACCAGTTGGGGTAATTGATCAAGATCAGGTAATGGTTCGGTTGATTCGTCTTGGTCACGCAGCGTGTACACCATGGTTTGTAGTTCTTGTACGGCATGTTTTGACGACGTTTCGATGTGGCCCAGCTGGTCGATGACCGCGGCAGTCGGCCTACCAGCCTCAAGGAGCCGTCGTGCCGCAGAGGCATGGACCCCCATAACCGTGACGTGGTGGGCGACAATATCGTGGAGTTCACGAGCGATGTGCATGCGTTCGGCGTGTACTGCTGCTGCAGCAACTTTCTGGTTTGCGGCAGCTAATTTATCGTGGGCCTGCTGAAGCTTCCAGCGCTGTTTGGCCCGATGCCAAGACTGGCCACCAAAATAACAGGCCGAGAGATAGTACCCGAAGGACAGAATCAGGCTGGTGGACACATAGTAGAGCAACTCACCGGGATCAATCTCGGCTAGGGCCTCTTCGGTAAGCTGTTCGGCGCCATTAACTAGCATCACTGCTACAAGTGAGCCCGTCAGTTGCAGCGTTACCACAATAAAACGTACCCAAAACGCCAGTCGTCTATTTGATACCCAAGCGCCCACAGAATAAATCGTCATGAATCCAACGAATAACACTGAGTAAAATTCTGATGCTGCGGTAAATGAACCGGTAATTATCACGACGGTAAATAATCCGGCAATGGTCACAGGATATCGACGGTAAAAGACCAGCATGGCCGAAATGCACAGTGAAAAGATTTGTGCGGTAACGATGCTGACACCGGTCTGCTCGTATAAGTTGGTCAAACGTAGGGCCTGCAGGCTCAACACCGATACGAAAGCTACAACCGTGGCCAGGATTATGTCAGTGCGCAACCAGTTTTCGGGCAATGGACGGATGAATTGCCCGGGATGGTCTGTCACGAAGGTGTCGGGATGAGGTTCGAGCATATATGAGCCTTGATCGAGTAATGGTGCCGGGGCCTCATCCAATGCTAGTCAATTACAGCTGGGGCGTGCCTTTAGGCTCGTTGATCGGTTATACCGATCCATTCTGCGATCACCGTTGCGTCCAAAGATGCCACCGCACTAGGGGTAAGTGTGGGTTTCTGCGATGCAGCCGGGACCCGAATATTATCTAGGGCATATTTCACCGCGTACCAATCTATCCCGTTGAGCAGTAGCGGGGGTGTGGCAAAGGCAATCTTGGGTTGCATCGTGATCCACCCGGGACCTGCGATGCCGTCTGATTCATTGATAATAAATCGAAATGGTCCCGGATCATCATCAGTGGCAGGCTGGACAAGAATCGGTGCTGGTCGCCGTAAATGCAGGCTGTACCACAGCCCACTTTCGGGTCGTGTTGCTGCCGCCCTGGTGTCCCCGTTTGCTGCGCTGAGATATTTCAAGAGCGCGGGATCTTTGTCTTCTAGATCGTAGATGTTGTCGTGGGAGGTAATCACCACGTGGCGGTTATCTGCCATGGGATAACCCCAGTCATCGCTTTTAATAACGGCGCCGGTGACGTCTTGGGGCGGTGGCAACATCGGGTGCATGTGATAAGGCTGGATACCTAACGCCCATGCGCGGTTTTCGCTTTGTACAAAGAATTTCTTGCCCGGGATATCCCAGCCGCGCCGAATCCAGAAAAAATCCTCCATGAGATAAGAATTTCTTTTCGGCTGCTGGTCATCGATGAGGTTTCCCCACGAGATTTCCGGGTCGAGCCGCTCATAGGATAGCTCCACGGTGGTGTCTGGGCCGAAGAGCTCACCGCCGCTAGAAAAGTTAAATGAATCTGTGGCAGCGGCGGGCTCGTTAGTGAAGATGACAACCGACCATTCAGCGATTTCGTCTTCATGGCCGGTCGTGGCAAGTGTGCCGCGATCAAAGTTATGAATTCTTCGGAGGCGTACTTGTTTGGTCAGATAGGTGCGTAACGCATGGCCGGCACTGCGGTGTAAAAACGCGGTGGGCAACAGCCAGGCTGAAACGGCACCGGGGGCCAAAAACTTGTGGCTGGCTAATAAGAAGTGAATATAAAAATCGGCCAGACCGGTCGGACGAATACCGGTGGCAGATTCAGCTGCGTTTGCTGCCGCAACTTTTTGTTCAGACGTTAGCCGGTGATGCGGGGTGGCCGGTGGTCTGGACAGTACAAGTGAAGCTTTGGGCAGATCGTCACGGGTAAGCTGCATAAAATCCAGATTATGAACAGTCAGCCCAGCCGGTGCCCATAGGTCATGTGCTAACGCTGCGAAATGCTCATCAGGTTCTACCCCGTGGGCTGCAGCGATTGGTCGCTGAAGATTTTTATCGGTAGCTTCATGCAGCAGGGCGGAAAAGAATAAGCCTGAACCGATGCAGGGTTCCAGAAACCGGATGTCAGTGCCGGGATGGTAGCGCAGTGCCAGTCCGACAATATCGTTGGCTAAGGAAAATGGGGTGGCGCTTTGTTCCGGGGCGTTATCGGTGCGGAGTTTTTCAAGGAAGGCTTGGCCGGTTTGGCGCACAGATTCGGTACCGGTGATATCGAAATCGAACCCTAACATGCTGCCTCCTTCCCGCCACCGTTACGGCAGGATTTGCCGTACGATTTCAACCCTAGTGTGTCAAATTCAACACCGGCCTGATATTTGCATTTATGTAGCGCAGACAAAAGCCACCGCAGCATGTTGTGGAAAACCGCTGCGGTGGCTCAGAGAAAAATGTTAGCGGCCGGTGCCACCGTAAACGGTGGCTTCTTCCTCGGCGTCGAGATCAAAGGCGTGATGGATCTCGCGCACGGCGGCTTCGAGATTATCTGCCGCGGTCACCACCGAGATACGAATTTCGGAAGTTGAAATCAGGTCGATATTAGCCCCAGCCCGGTGGAGGGCATCAAAGAAGGTAGCTGATACACCCGGGTTGGAGCGCATACCGGCACCGATCAGGGAAATCTTACCGATGTGGCGCTGGTGGACGACGTCGTCAAAACCGATTTGTTGTTGTGCAGCCCGCAGTGCCGCGATCGCGGTTTTTGCTTGATCCAATGGCACCGTAAAGGAAATATCGGTTGCTCCGGCACCAGCTCGGGATGGGTTTTGGACAATCATGTCAATATTGGTGTTTGCCGAGGCAATGACCTGGAAAATTTCGGCGGCTTTGCCCGGAATGTCGGGGACTCCAATGATGGTGACTTTCGCTTCGGAGGTGTCGTGTGCAACACCGGCGACAATTGGCTGTTCCATGGGTTGGCCTTCTGGTAGGTGGATAATGTCTTGTTCATCTGGGATCACCCAGGTGCCTTCGTGATCAGCAAAGGAGGAGCGTACGTGGAGTTTTACACCGAACCGGCGCGCATATTCCACCGCGCGCAGGTGCAAGATTTTTGAGCCCGATGCGGCCAGTTCCAACATTTCTTCCGACGAGATTTCATCGATTTTCTTAGCCGATGACACTACTCGCGGATCAGCGGTAAAAATACCATCGACGTCTGTGTAAATCTCGCAGGCATCAGCATCCAGGGCTGCCGCTAAAGCAACCGCAGTGGTGTCGGAGCCCCCACGGCCCATGGTGGTGATGTCTTTAGACTCCGGCGACACCCCTTGGAACCCGGCTACGATGGCGACGTTGCCGTCATCGATGGCTTCACGAATACGGGTGGGCGAGACCCGGGTGATGCGGGCTTGGCCATGATAAGTATCAGTGAGCATACCGGCCTGGGACCCAGTAAAGGAGCGCGCCTGTGAACCATTGGCATTGACGGCCATGGCCAGTAGCGCCATAGAAATGCGTTCCCCGGAGGACAACAGGATGTCCATTTCGCGTTTGGGAGCTTCATCAGTAATACTCTCGGCAAGATCGAGCAGATCATCGGTGGTGTCGCCCATCGCAGAGACGACGACCACAACTTTATGTCCTGCACGTTGAGTGGCGACCACCCGACGGGCGACGCGTTGGATACCTGCCGCATCCGCGACTGAGGATCCACCGTATTTTTGGACAATAAGGCTCATAATTACCCTCTGGTTAGAAAATGGGACTGCGGTTAAGTGTACTGGCTAACCTAACTGGCTTCGCCGAGTTTGCGTCGTCCTTCAAACGCTCGGCCTAGCGTCACCTCATCGGCATATTCCAGATCCCCACCAACAGGGAGTCCGGAGGCTAACCGTGACAGGGTAATTCCCACCGTCGATAGCATCCGAGTGAGATAGGTTGCAGTGGCCTCACCTTCAAGATTCGGGTTGGTGGCCAGAATGACTTCGGTGATGGCTTCATCCTGCAGCCTGGTGAGCAGCTCGCGCACCCGTAACTGTTCGGGTCCAATGCCGCCGATGGGGTTAATAGCCCCACCCAGCACGTGGTAGCGGCCGTTATAAGTTCGGGTTCGTTCAATGGCGACGACGTCTTGGGATTCTTCGACGACGCATAATAGCCCGGTATCTCGGTTTTCGTCGCGGCAAATGGCACAAATACTGTGTTCGGAGACGTTAAAGCAGATTTCACATAACCGTATTTTCGCTTTAACGTCGGTGATCGCATCGGCCAGGGCGATCATGTCGTTTTCTGGGGCTTCCAGAATGTGAAATGCGATGCGTTGGGCAGATTTGGGGCCGATGCCCGGGAGTCTACCCAATTCATCGATTAGGGTTTGGACCGCACCGTCGTACACGTGGGTGCCTTTCTGTTGCAGAGTTGATTAGAGCTTTGGCGTACCGTCTGCGTTGCGTTCTTCAACCAGGCGTGCATTGAGAAGACTTTCGACCACACTGCGCCCTGCCAGACCGGAGTCTTCGATGATTTCGTCATCATCTGAGGCATAATCATCGTCGTCTTCATCCGGAGTTTTTTCTTCTTGTGGGCCAGATTCGGTCTGCGTGCCGTTGGGCTGCTGGCCACCGTATTGCGCCACCATCTCGGCAAACCGGGAGCCACTGGCAGGCTTAGTCTGTTGTTGTTGCGGTTTATTATCAGTACCACCGGGGATGACGTTGCCAAAACGACGTTGGAATTCTTCACGCAGTTCGGCCTCGGATTTGGCGAAAGCCGGGATGGCAGGTTCATCCGATGCGTTATGACGCGGGATGAACCCGGCATATCCATCATCTGCGATAGGATCCGGGCCCGTTGCGATTTCTGGTTCCGGTGGGGCCTGCTGGTTCGCCTGGGATACAGGTTGCTGAGCCGACGACACTGGCTCCTCGGGTGCTGTGGGCTGGTTAGCCGGTGGTTGTTGGCCGGCCTGCCAAGGGTCCTCATCTGGCATCCAGTCATCTTCTGGTGGGCCCCAATCAGGTACCGGCGGCTCTTCAACATCTTGAGGCTGCCCCGCCGTTTCGTCTTGTTGGTCCCATGCGTGCTCGGGTTGTCCCCAGGTCTGGTCTGGACGGCCAGCTCCCCACCCGGCCACACCGGTGGTCGGTGGTTGAACGGAGGCTTGTTGTGTCGGCTGTGTTGACTCTTGTCGGGGAGCCGGTGACTGCTGTTGGGCAGGCTGCTGCGATGGGGCAGGTTGCTGCGATGGCGCAGGCTGTTGTGGGGGAGCGGAGTGAGGTGTGGCCTGAGCTTGTTGTTCAGGCTGAGGCCGAGCCGGGCGGCTAGGTGCTTTTGGGGAACCACCGCCAGAGGTTCCAGAAATCAGATCCAATTCTGGTTGAATGCCGAGCACGTGGTTGAACCCGGCGGCAAGTAATTTTTTGCCACCGCGCATTTGTACGGTATTGCGAGCGCCATCGTTATCGAAACCAATGGTGAGTAGGTGACCATCGAATCCGACGACCTGGGCATTGCCGTTAATGGTCATCCAAATCAACCGCGATTGGCTTTTCAGAAACTCTAAAACTTCTGGCCAGGCGCGGCGAACCATTTCGACCTGGGAGGGTTGGGGTTCTGCAGGCGCTTGTTGCTGGGCCGGTTGTTCGGCGGCAGCTTGGGGCGCAGTGTCTTGGGGTTGTGTAGGCTGTGGGGTTTCCTGCACCGGGGTGGTGTGCTGTGGTGGTGTCTCAGCCGTGGGCTCAGGCGTCGGATCTGGTTGGGCGCTTGGTTCCGATTCAGCGGGTTCTTGCGGTGCCGGTTGTAGATCAGATTGGTCTTGTTGCTCGGCGGACTGTGCTTCGCGACTGAGCGCAGCACGGGCAGCCGCAACCCCGGATAGCCCGGCTTCTGCAGCCTGTGGTGTGGCATCGGCAACCGGTGGCTGTGCGGATGCTTCAGGCACCCCGCCGTATTCCAGACGGCGCTCCAACCGATCGATGCGGGCAGCTAGACCACGTTCAGTTTCATCACTGGCTGGCAGCATGAGCCGAGCCATCAATAATTCCAGGTGCAGGCGTGGTGAGGTGGCCCCGCTCATTTGGGTTAGCGCCGCTGCGGTCGTATCAGCAGCGCGTGAGACTTCGGCTGCACCCATTTGATTTGCTTGGGCCTCCAATCGGCGAAGCTGATCTTCGGGCATGCCGTGCAAAATTGCCGGTGCCTGATCGGGTGCGGCTTTAACAATGACGACATCGCGAAAACGTTCCAGTAGATCCTGGACAAAGCGCTCTGGATCTTGACCGGACTGGATTACCTGATCGATGACCCGAAAAACCGTTGGCGAATCGTCGGCAGCCAGGGCGTTGACGACGTCGTCCAGTAGGTTTTCTGGGGTAAAACCTAACAGATTGACGGCTAGATCGTAGCTAACTCCCTCTTGAGTAGACCCGGCTAGCAGTTGATCCAGTACAGATAGGGTGTCACGAACTGAGCCGCCTCCGGCCCGAATCACCAAGGACAATACCCCGGTAGCAATAGAGATTTGCTCGTTGTCGGCAAGTGTTTCCAGGTAGTGCATCAGTGGTTCTGGTGGCACGAGCCGGAATGGGTAGTGGTGGGTTCGCGAACGGATTGTCCCGATGACTTTATCGGGCTCTGTTGTCGCAAAAATAAACTTGATGTGTTCGGGTGGTTCTTCAACGATTTTTAGCAGCGCATTGAACCCGGCTGACGTCACCATATGGGCTTCGTCAATAATGAAAACTTTATAGCGGTCACGGGTCGGGGCAAAGGTAGCCCGTTCGCGAAGATCGCGTGCATCGTCGACACCACCGTGCGAGGCCGCGTCAATTTCGATGACGTCGAGGGAACCCGGTCCACCTGTTGCTAGGTCACGGCAGGAATCACATTGGCCGCACGGGGATGCTGTTGGCCCTTGGACACAGTTGAGGCAGCGTGCCAAAATGCGTGCCGATGTGGTTTTACCACAACCGCGCGGACCAGAAAATAGGTAGGCGTGATTGATCCGGTGTTTATCAATGGCATTGGCCAGTGGGACGGTCACGTGCTCTTGGCCAATAACTTGTTCAAACGTATCTGGACGGTAGCGGCGATATAAAGCGGTGGTCACTCTCAATACCTTAGCTTGCTGTCGTGACAATCGTTACCAGAACTATCTGCTGGCCGAATTCTCAGTCTAGACTTTAATCCCCGAACGACACGAAAGGAAAACCTATGGCCGAAACTGGTACTGCTGATCTGTCGAACATCACACGCGAACTGCTCGATAGCATTTTCATTGACGCCCACACCACCAACACGTTTTCCACCCAAACAGTTAATCCTGCTGTGATTGCCCAAGCATATGAGGACATTCGTTGGGCGCCCACCCAGATGAACTCCCAGCCTTTGCGATTAACGCTGGTGCAATCGCCGGCGGCTAAATACCGACTTGGACCACATATGAAACGGGGTAACCGGGATAAAACCTTGGCTGCACCGCTAACCGTGATCGCGGCTTGGGATCCAAATTGGCATAACCATTTGCCCCAATTGGCTCCGCATAAAGAAGGTGCCCGAGAAAAGCTCGACCCAGATGAGCCCGCCCGGGAAAATATGGCCAAAGTGTCCGGTCATATTCAAATTGGTTATCTCATCGTTGCCCTACGAGCTCATGGCCTACACGTTGGCCCGATGACCGGCTTTAACGCCGCAGGCGTCGACGAGGAGTTCCATACCGACAATGGGTGGCGAACCGCAGTCATTATCAACGTTGGTTGGCAACCAAACGGTGATGACGATACCGCTATTCGTCCACGTGCCGGCCGGTTATCCTTCGACGACGCCTGCCAAATTGTATGACTAAACGTTAGGACGTCAGCGAGTCGACGTAGTCTTGGTTTTCGTCCATCCAGTCCCGGACAACATCCGGGTAGTCGCTCTGATCAACATCTTCGACAAACAGATCTTCTTCAAGATCCTGCAGCGTATCGGTGTCAATCTTGAAGTCGGCTAACCAGTCGAAGACTTCCGGCTGATTATCGGAGAACTCATTGTGCGCATAGGTGGTCATGTGCTCTTCCTGACCGAGCGCTTCTTGGGGGTCATCCAACGGTTTAATGTCATAGGCGTTGAATGCCCAGTGTGGCATCCACAGGGTGACGGCAATATTGTCACCTGCAGAAAGTGTGGTATCTAGTTCTTGCAGCATTGCAGGAGTAGAGGAAGTGGTGAAGTCCCAATCGTCCAGACCGTAATCCGGGATTACATAGGATTCGGTGCGTTCAGTCAACCCTGCGCCCGGCTCAATACCAACCAGTGTGTTATCGAAATCATCAGCGTGGTCGGCTAGTTCGTCAAGCGAGTCAACGGGGGCATCTTCGTTGACGGCAATAACCTGGCGTGCGTCACTGTTCCACTCGCCAACCTTTTCAATGTCATCACCGTATTCTTCAATGTAATCGGCGTGAGTGACCGGTTGCCAGACGTCCATAACGAAGTCTATGTCCCCGGAAGCGATACCAGAGTAGCCCGGCGCCAAATCGACGTAGGTTTTATTTACGGTGTAACCCTCATCCTCAAGAATATTGGCCCATAGTTCAGAGACGGCGATGCCTTCTTCCCAACCCTGGAAGATGCCCATCTCAATGGTGTCACCGCCGTCACCACCGGTATCAGCGGCTTCCCCGTCGCCACAGGCAGTCAGGGCTAATCCAGCTGCAGCTGCAATTGCCGTGACACGACCGAGAGCTGGAAACGTTTTCTTTGTTTTATTGTTCATGTTGTTCCTTGAAGTAGACTGTCGCATTATCCTACCGTAACACCAGTCACATGCTTGCCCAAGAACTTAGGCACACTGTGCATAACTCATGCCGAATACAGCGCAAACCGTAACCCTGTTATACAACCGTTTATCGACGGATATGCTCAAAATAACGTTCCACAGTTTGACTAGGCGAATGCAGAATTGACGGGGTGCTAAGGCATGCTTTCGGCACAGGCCAGCGCCGCTATGGCTTTTGAACTGCAAGGCAGGCTGCCTAATGCCCCGACGCAGCCCTTTCAAGTTGTATTAGAAAATGACCTTCTGGGGCGGGCCGCACTGGCAATGCTTTGGCAGTACCGCAACGACATGATCATTTACCTGCTCTCTGATAACCCGCACCAAGACCAGGTCACTGCTCTGATGTCAGGTATCGAAACTGTCCGAGCTGCACCAAAGACTCAAATTATTTCTCGTCGGGAGGCGACAGCGATAGCCCAGGGTACCGGCAACCTGGTTTGGGCAGTCGATAAGTCGCGGACGCCAGCAGCGGCTGTGGAAATTCTTAGCAAAAGAGACACCGAGACGACCTGGCTGCCTTTTTTCGAACCATACGAGGCCTTAGAAAATAAACACGCAAAGCATACACCACACGAACTTGCCTTACGTGACATTATTCGTGAACACGCCAGATTCTTGAATTTCTTCGGCGACAGATTCAACTCTAAAGATCTGTACCAACGAGCAAAATATCCGAGCTGGTTTAATCCCCCCGACGATGTTTCAGCGGCAATACCACCGATAAAGCAGATCACGAACGTAAACGGACACGTCTTTGACAGCACCGAGTTCACGGGTAGGTTGCAGCTACCAGCGGATCAGCCGCTGCCAGGCTGCAGCGCGATTGTTGAGCTTGGCCCAATTTTTGAGGCCTTAGAAACCGGTAAATACGACGCTGTCCTGACCATTCGTCACGCCCATTGTGATCAACCGGCACGTGGGGCACTCACAGTTAAGGTGCATCGTGGGAAAAAAGTTGTCGCATCGGTAGATGCCGGTGCTTCTCTGGCGGAAGTTGAGGTGCCCTTGCATGCCGTGACCGCTGCCACTGAGCTTAGTGTATCGCTGACTGCCCAATCAGTAGAACCCACAGGTCTCGGATCTGATGTCAACGTCATCTACATTAAAGTGGCCATACTACCCAGGGGAACTTACAGGAGAGCTAGCCATAGCCTCAAGACCTGGTTCCAAGAACTCCGTCGGTATTTTGGGGGCCAGCGTGACTAGGTTAACGTGGGTGCGGCTTTATGCTCGGGGATTTTTCTTGTCCCCAACTTCCATCACATTTCTTGAGGAACTTGATCACTACCGGTGCATTGAGCTAACCGATTACCGTTTGTACGCCGATACGATCACCGAGATCGGCATTGCACGTGATGGAGACGATTGGTTAGTCACAATCGGAAAACTACTTCCACTATCCACCGGAGACATCCCGGCCACAAGCAAGGACATTGCCGATGAGCTACTTCGATTGTTGCAACACAACGGATTGCAAGGCGTTGAGACAGCACTGTATGACATCGGTGGCCGACACGCGATCATACTGAAAACCGGCGGTAAACTGTATGCATATCATGATGCTGCAGGCCACCGCACGGTCTACTTCAACACCGATCAAAGATTTGTGGCATCGCATTTCGACATGCTGGACAGACTGACCGGTGAGCAAGAATATTCCTGCCCGGTAGGTAGTAAAAACACCAGAACATCCCCTGACGGCCTATGGGATGTGACTGAGAACCCATATATCAAGGCACTACTTCCCAACCACCGGCTAGCACTACCGGACGGAACTCAAACACGTTTTGGGCTCCGAAGCGCTAACCCATATACCAAGGTGGCTTGGCAAGAGAAAATTGAGCTGGTTCATCGGTTGTGGCATGAGCAATTGCAACAACTGTTTGAGCTGCACCCGAAATTACCGCTGGGTGTTTCCCTATCTGGTGGGCTTGATTCGCGTACCGTCCTGGCACACATGAGACCATACTTAGATAATCTTCGGGCGTTTACCTACACCGCGGCCAATGTTAAAACTGGGGCAAAGCCAACATCGTTTTGGCAACGCACTATGACTACAGACCACAACATCCTTGGCCAAATGGCCGACCACTTGCCGCAAGATTTTTATGTTTTGGTTAAACCCTCGGCCCCAAACCTGACTGAGGACGACAATGAGGTCTTGGCTCGTAACGCCATACGCAACCATGGTCGCCCATATGTGCCCATGTATAAAGACCTGTTCCCGGATATTAATAGCATTCATGTGCGAGGAAACTTCGTGGAAATGGGCAGACTCATCCGAGGCAATACTGCGTTGCCAGAACAGCGTGACAGACTGGCGGCAATCCTGGAAGAAGTCGTCCGACGAAGAAGGCCAAGCTTGAAAGCATATACCAAGTTTTTCTGGGCCAAAGTTGAAGAGTTTCAATACGAATCATTGCACGACGATGTCGAGTACACCGATGTGTATCACTGGGAAAACCGGTCATCACGCTGGTATGCGGAAATAGCCAATGAAACAGATACAGTTTTTGATTCTATAGTTCCGGTCAACGCTCGCCGGATCTATCAAATCTTAACCAGCCCCAATGCAAATGTACGTCGCGGTGCTCAATTTCAGACCGATCTGATTCACCGTGCGTGGCCAGAGTTGTTGGCCTACGGGGTAAATAGCGAAGAAGACTTATACACCACTACACTGCGCCAACAACTGACCGAGGGACCTTAAGTAAAGAACCCCTCACGCACCTGTCAGAGCTCACCGACCCTTGCTGCATTCCTGCCCTGGGGGAGTTGAGTAAGATGGCACCGCGTGAGGGGCCGAATTCCATACTACCAATTTGTGTCCAAAGAGGGAATTCCAGTCCAAGCGTTCACTGCTGGTGATTCGAAGCCTGAATCTGTTTTGCGTATCTGTCAGCTAGTAGGCTATGCTAAATTTTGGTCTTTGAGGCATAAGCTCTCTATAGACTCCGAGGAGGATTCGCATAGCGGCCTAGTGCGCACGCCTGGAACGCGTGTTGGGTGAAAGCCCTCGGGGGTTCGAATCCCCCATCCTCCGC